>CAAGKR010109944.1_pt1 | contig 11842 bp, 7 predicted proteins | sample 2556971 | NCBI WGS metagenome assembly CAAGKR01 (sample SAMEA5207829, study PRJEB30636) | soil metagenome | biome: forest; feature: boreal; material: soil | place: USA | collected 2011-09 | depth 1 m
ATTGGGAGATTTTCCCAGTCGACTGGGAAAATTTCCCTGTTCCTCCAGCCGAGCGACCTAGAAAAAGCTCGATTTGTCGAGGCGGGAGCTCTGGCACGGTCGCTGCTTACTTGCGGCGCAGTGATGATGCTCAACCGCCTTGCCATGGCGTCCTTCTTCCTCTTCGCAACGGTCATGACGGCGCCTGGCGCCAAGGCGCAGGATACCGTCCCCCCGACTCCACCGACGGACGCGCCGGCTCCCGCGCGGGCGATGACCGTGACTCAGGCCTTGGCGTACGCGCGCGAGCACCAGCCCGCGATTCACGCGGCGCTGTCGCGGGTCACGACGCGAGAGGAAGAAGCCAAGATCCCCACCGCGCAATGGCTGCCGAAAGTGACGGCCACGGCCCAACTCTTCGCAATGACGGCCAACAACACGACGGGGACGTACGTGGCGCCCGACTTTATGGACGTACCGCGAATCGGGGCGACCCCGACCGCTGCCACGGGCAGCTTTTCTCCGTATGCGTCGACCTTCGTAGGCATCGGGGCCGTCCAGGAGATCTTCGACTTCGGCCGCATTGGCGCGCAGCGCGCGGCTGCCGACGCCTTGGTTACTGTCGAAAAGCATAATGCCGATACGGCCATCCTCGACATCGACTTTGGTGTGGAGGAGTCCTTCTTTTCGGTTCTCGCGGCAAAGGGCGTCGTGCGTGCGGCCGATGAGGCGTACACGCGTTCCCTCGTGCACCGCGATCTCGCCAAGCGCGGCGTGGACTCCGGCCTTCGCTCGCCCATCGAGCTGACCCGCGCCGAAGCCGATCTTGCCCGATATGACGTGGGGCGCGTGCGAGCCCGCGGAGGACTCGCGGTCGCCCAGACCGTGCTCGCCGCGTCCGTGGGTCTGCCCGACCCGGCTCTCGACACCGCCGACGAGACGCCGCGGGCCTCGGACATGCCTACGCTCAGCGACGCACTGTCCATGGCGCAGCAGCGAAACCCGCGTCTAGCGGGGGCCATCGCACAGCTGAAAACGACTGAAGACAGGGCGCGCGCCATCGGGGCCGAGCTTCGGCCGGATCTCTCCGGGACGGCGACTCTGTCCGGACGAGCGGGCGGTGCGCCGCCAAATTCAGGGACGCTTCCGAGCGGCGACGGATGGTTGCCCACCGTTCCAAACTGGGACGCGGGACTCCTCTTGATTTGGCCCCTATTCGATGGCGTAGTCCTCGCCCGGCGCGACGCGGCGGTGTCCGAAGAGCAAGTGCGGCGCGACGAGATTGATCTGACGCGGCTCCAGGTCGTAGCCCAAGTTCGCGAGACCTACGAGAAGGTGAAGGTTGCTCGCTCCGCGGTGGTCGCGCTGAACAACTCCGTGGTCGCGGCGCGGGCGAACTGGGAACAAGCGGATGCCCGCTTTCGGGCCGGCATCGGCAACGCCGTCGAACTGGCGGACGCGGAGGCGGTTCGCACGACGGCAGAGATTCAGCTGGCGCTCGGTGAGTTCGACCTCGAACGGGCTCGCGCCGCGTTTGGACGTGCCATTGCGGAAGGACTTTGATTGCCCACGGAGAAGATTTTGTCCCATTCGATTTCATCCGTCTCCGCGGCGCCATCGCGCGCGTCGGGAAAGCGACTCTTCATTCCCGCCGTAATTGCAGCGGGCGTCCTTGCTGTACTGGCGGTTGGATGGGGGCTCGTTCATCGGGCCGAGTCCCAGATCAACAAGGTCGCTCTCGCCTCGGCGCCCAAGCCCGTCACGGCCATCGTGGCGTCCGAGACGACCTACCGCGAGACACAAACTTACATAGGGACGCTGCGGCCCTGGGTCGAGGCCAACGTGGGTCCGCAGTTCGTGTCGGCCTACGTCGACACGGTCCTCGTGAGACCCGGTGCGAGCGTCAAGCGCAACGAAGTTCTCGCGACGCTCGATTGCCGCAATACCAGCGCGTCGAGTTTGGCCGTGGCCGCGGAAGCTCGGGCCATCGACGCGCGCCAGAAGGCGATCGGCCACGAGTCCGCGCGGCTCAACAGTCTGCTTGATGGGGGCTTCGTTTCCCCGAACGAGGCGGAGCAGAAGGAGGCGCAGAGCGCCTCCGAAGAAGCGCAGCTTGCGTCGCAGCGGGCCAAGTTGACTGCGACGGGTCTGGCCGTCAGTGACTGCGTCTTGCGCGCTCCCTTCGAAGGCGAGATCTCGATCCGCTCGATCGACCCGGGAGCGTTCGTTCGCCCCGGAGCCTCCATCGTCACGATCGTCGATCGCAATACGGTTCGGATGACGTTCGACGTCCCGGAGGCCGCCTTCGACTCCGTGGCCCAAAACACCCCCGTTTCGATTCAAGTGCTCGCAACGGGCAAAACGATCGTCGGAACCATCGCGCGCCGCTCGCCTGCGGCGGATGCGGACACGCGCACCGTTCATGTCGAGGTCGACCTGGATAACGCCAACCACACTATCCCCGTCAACACCACCGGCGAGGTCAAGATCGAAGTGGGTCAGCCCAAGGCCGCCGTCGCCGTTCCGCTCGTCGCCGCCTCGATCACCGGATCCAAGGCCGCTCTCTTCGTCATCGACGGCGACGTGGCGCACAAGAGGACCTTCGAAATCCAGGGCGAAGAAGGGAGCAATCTTTACCTCGAGACGTCGCTTCGGCCGGGCACTCGCGTTGTCACCGAAGGGCGCGCGTTGCTCACGGACGGAGACCGCGTGGCGCCCAAGGCCGCCGCCTTCGCCGCGCCCATTTCGAGTCCCCAACCAAACTCGTCCGAGGCCCGCGTCCCGGAGGTGAAGCCGTGACCGCTCTATCGCTGCGTAACCCGATCGCGATCCTCATGCTCTGCGTTGGCCTCGTCGTTTTTGCGGGGGTGGTGACGCCGCGGATGGCGGTGGACACGTTCCCTGAACTCACACCGCCCGTGCTCATCATTGGAACGCTGGCCCCCGGTCTTGCGGCGCGCGACGTCGAAAAGACGCTGAGCTGGCGGCTCGAAAAATACGTAAGCGCGACCCCCGGTGTCGACCACGTCGAGAGCCTCTCGCGCAACAACTTCAGCGTCATCTACGTCTGGCTCAAGTGGGGGACTGACCTTGGAGCCGCGCAGACACTCGTCCAGTCCCAGGCCGGCTTCGCGATGGCCGCGGTGCCCAAATCGCTCGGGGTGCTCCCGCCGTTTGTCTTGCAATACGACCCGTCGAACGCGCCGGTATGCCAGGTGGTGGTCAGCGGCGCGGGCTATACCGGACCCCAGCTTTACGACTACGCCTTCAATAACATCGAGCCGCTCCTCGAGGGGATCTCGGGCGTCGCGAGCGCTGCCCCGGACGGCGGTCGCCAGCGGCAGATCAATATCGTTGTGGACCCGGTCAAAGCGCAGGCCCGCCAGGTGACCACCCAGGAGGTGGCCGCGGCGGTCGCCAAATCAAACGCTCTTCTACCCTCCGGGGAGTTTATCGCACCGAGCTTCGACGCGAATGTGTACACGAACGCGATTCCTCGCCGCGTGCGAACGATCGGCGATGCCACAGTCAAAGTCGTCGGCGACAAACCGGTGCTCATCAAGGACATCGCCCGGGTGGACGACGGAGGCACCCCCGAAACGCAGATCGTCGCCGTCAACGGCAAAGACGCGGTCTTACTCAACGTCCTCCGCATTCCCGGAGGCAATACGATCGACATCGTCGACGCCGTCAAGAAGGTCGTCGAGAGTCTGAGCGACTTGCCCCCCGGCATGCAGGCCAAGGTCTACTTTGACCAATCGCTTTTCGTGCGGACGACGTATCACGGCCTAAAAAAGGAGATTATCCAGGCACTCATTCTGATCGCATGCGTGATTCTGCTATTTCTTCAAAGCATTCGCGGCACGATGATCGTTTCCGTCGCGATCCCGCTCTCGTTCGCGATCACACTCATCGTCCTCTACTCCACGGGCCAAACACTCAACGCCTTTACGCTCGGTGGCCTCACCCTGGCGATGGGCCGCCTGGTCGACGACGCGGTCGTCGTCCTCGAGTCCATCCACCGGCATCAACGGATGGGTATGAGCACGAGCGAAGCCGCGCTCAAAGGAACCAATGCGGTGGCCCTGCCGGTGCTCGCTTCGACGCTGACGACCATGGCCGTGCTCTTGCCGGTCATGCTCCTTGCCGGTCTCGCGCGGAAGTTGTTTGCGCCATTGGCGATTACGGTCGCCGTAGCCATGATTGCGTCGTACTTCGTCAGCATGGCGGTCACGCCGGTCGCGTGCAAATACTTCCTCGGCCATTCGGAGCACGGCCGGCTTGGGAAGGCGGTGGAGGCCTTCATCGATCGCACCGCCGACGGCTATTCGCGCACGTTGCGTAACGTGCTGCCGTTCCGCGCGACCATCCTCGTCATGTCCGCGGTGCTCGTCGCCGCCGCCGGTTGGGCGACCACGCGCCTGCCGAGCACTTTTTTCCCGGAAATCGACGAGTCGATGGACATGATGTACGTGCGCTTCGCCGCGGGCATCTCGGTGGAAGACGCCGCAAAGAAGATGACCGAAATGGGGAAAGCGCTGACGCGGGAGCTGCCCGCGGGGAGCGTCGAGATGGTCGTCGCCAACATTGGGATGCCGCAGAACGCGCGCAGTCTTCTCGTCAGTCCCAATGTTGCTCCGAATACGGGCTACTTGCGCGTCGCGTTTGCGGACGCGGAGAAGCGCGCGCTTTCGCAAACGCAGATGGCCGCGAAGGCGAGAGAGATCCTGGCGCGAGAGTTTCCCGGGGTGGAAGTCCTGCAGTACCCGGGGGGGCTCGTCGCCAGTGTCTTCTCCAACGGGTATACCGCGCCTTTCGTGGTCGAGGTCCACAACGACAATCTCGCTGCGCTCGACGAAGAAGCGAAGGCGGTGGCGGACGTGGCCCGCACGATTCCGGGAGTGCGTGACGTCAAAGAATCCCTCCAAGCCGATTATCCTGAGATTCATGTCGACACGAATCGCGAAGAGGCAGGATTGGTCGGATCGAGCGTGCGCGATGCGGCCCAGACGACGCTCGACGCGACGCTCGGCAACATCAATACTCCCGGCGTCTGGATCGACGCGAACAACGGTCAATCGTACTACGTCGTGACCTTTTACGACGGCGTGCAAGTTCCCGACATTCGCGCGCTTCGGGCGCTCCCTTTGCGGATCAGCAAGTCAGGTAACCCCGTTCTGCTCGGGGCGTATGGCAACGTCCGCCGCGACGTGGGAGCCGTCGCGATCGAGCGAAACCATCTGTCTCGCGTCGCGCACGTGCTTATGCAAACGGAAGGTCGCGACCTCGGGTCCGCGGCCGCCGAGCTCGAGCAAGCGCTCAAGAAGGACGCGCGCACGCGGGACGTTGACTTCCGCTTCGTCGGCCAAGTGGCGTTGATGCGAGACACGTTCTCCGGCCTCGGGGTCGCCTTGGGTCTCGCCGTCATGGTCGTGTTCATGATCATGGCGTCGCAGTTCAAGTCGCTGCGGTTGCCCTTCGTCATGCTCTTCACGATTCCAGTTTCGCTCGTGGGAATCGTGCTCGCACTCCTGGCCGCCGGCCAGGGCTTCTCCATCACGGCGCTCATGGGTATTTTGATGGTGATAGGCATCGCCGTCTCGAATGGGATCTTGCTGGTCGATGACGCCAACCGTCGCTTCAATGACGAGGGGATCGACAAAGTCGAGGCGATCGTCGCCGCGGCGCGCTCTCGTTTCGTTCCGATCGCCATGACGAGCCTGGCCACCGTCATCGGACTCATTCCAACCGCGATGGGTCTGGAGCGCGGCTCGGAGGCCAACCAGCCGCTTGCGCTCGCGGTCGTCGGTGGCCTCACGTCGTCAACGCTCCTTTCGCTCTTCCTCGTTCCGGTCATGTTCCTCCTTTTTGCAAAAAGGAGTTCGGCGGGCGAGGAGCAACACGCTCCCAGTAGCGAGCCATTCCTCGGTGCGCACGCATGATCCGCATCGTGCTGGTTGCGCTCGATGGATCGCCTCGCGCGCCGGGCGTGTTCGCGATGGCCGCGGAGGTGTCGGCGCGCTTCGGGGCCGTGCTCCACCCGGTTCGCTCCATTTTTGTTCCGCCCGAGTTTCCCGCCGCCTCCGCCGGGAGTCGAATGGATCCGCTGCCGGCGCATCTCACACTGGAAGCCATGGACGATCTGCGTCGCTTCCGAACGCAAGCGTCCCTCGCGGCTGTCGGCGAACCCATTGTACGGGTGGGTCCGCCTTGGAGCGTGATTCTCGAGGTCGCGGACGAACTCGACGCCGACCTCATCGTCATCGGCAGCCACGGCTACTACGGACTCGATCGGATCCTTGGCACAACGGCCGCTCACATCGTCAACCATGCGCGCCGAAACGTATTGGTCGTGCACGATCGGCCCGGCATCGGAGACCGCGCGTGAAGATGGTTGCATCACGGAAGTTCTACTAAAGAAAGGGCGGAGGCATTCGAACGTATCCGATGGATCGATCGCGCCTTCTTGGACAATGCCCGTCGCCTTCAGGGTCGCGGGGTGCAGCGTGTATGGAAACTGCATAGGAGAATTGTGACATGCCTTGGATCCGCACCGTTTTATTGGTTTCGATTGGCACTTTGGCTGTCACAGGATGCATCGCGACGTATGCGTTCATGCCCGCGACGGATGCGACGTCGTCGATCGATGGCCAACCCGCGACGGACTACGCCGTTCCGCCGCAGTCACCTCATGGGTCGCTGCGGATTGCGTCCTTCGGAATCGACGACCTGAGTGCCCCAGGCGCTCCCGATCAGCAGGTCGCCGCACTCCACATCCGCACGCTTATCTCCAACATAAGCGCGCAGCCCTGGACGTTTGACATTAAAGCCCAGCACCTTGCGCTGGAGGGACACGCCGAGAGCACGCCTGCCTTTGCGTCTGCGAGCCCCGGAGTCGGCTCTTCCTCTCCGGTGGTTACGATCGCTGCGGGCGCGACACGATACGTCGACATGTTTTTCCCGCTGCCGCCGGACATGCCGGAGCCGAGCGATATCCCAGCGTTCCAATTCAATTCGCGCCTCGACACGGATCAGGGTCCCGTGACCGAGAATACACCATTCGAACGCGTCGAGGTCGATGGCGATGCCCCGAACGCCTACAACGGCCCACCGTTGGGATATGAGGATGGCCCGTACGGTGGGGCATATTGGGGATCGGCCTTTTGGTACAATACAGATTACATCGGCTGGGGTGTGCCGTACGGCGCGCGGTATTGGGGACGGCCTTACTTTGCACACGGCTGGGGCCATCGAGGCTATTATCGCGGCGGAGGTCGAGGAGGGTTCCGCGGCGGGGGCGGCTTTCGTGGAGGTTTCCATGGAGGAGGCCATGGCGGGCATCGCTAATCCCATGCCGCTCATCCCGCCTCGGCCTTTTGCCTTGGTCGTCTGTCGGACGCCGGTCTTGTTTGCCTCCGCCGAACAAAGTCAGCCGCCCACCGGTCCGCCGCCGGCCCGTTCATGATCCCGTACTTTAGCCAGCCCATCGTTCATCTCGGGCCCGTGACTGTCTATGCGTTCGGGTTCCTGGTCGTGATGGCCGTTCTCGTCGGTAGCGGCATGGCACGACGACGAGCCCGATGGATCAGCGATCTTCTCACGCGAACCTTGGTCGGTGGATTCCTCGCGGGGCACGTTCTGGATCAGGTCTTCTACTTTCCGCGCGAGACCCTTGCCGATCCTGCTCGCCTAGTGCGGCTCTGGGATGGCCTCTCGTCTTTCGGCGGGTTTCTCGGGGGTGTCGCGGGTGCGACAGCCGTCCTCGCACGTCGATGCGTCGCAGAAGTGCGGTGGAAGGCGCTCGATACCGTCGCCTACGGCTTTGCGTTCGGCTGGATCTTCGGGCGGCTTGGATGTTTCGTCGCGTTCGATCACCCGGGGATTGCCACACACGTCGTGTTGGGGGAGCGCTACGTCGATGGCGTTGTCAGGCACAACCTCGGCCTTGAGGAGGCGCTCTGCACGATCCCCATCGCGGCGCTTTTTTACTTGCTCGGGTGCAAACAGCGACCAGCCGGCTTCTTCGTCGGCTTGCTCGCGTTGCCGTATGCGCCGGTGCGGTTTGCGCTCGACGCCTTGCGGATCGACGATGTCCGCTACGGGGGGGATGACACCCGCGCAATACGGCGCCGTGGGCCTGCTCTTGGTCGGCATCGGCGTGATGACCGCCGTAGAGGACGGGCAACTCGCGGCTGCCGGAGTTCCTTCTTCCTGACGGGCAGGCTGCCTGGCCGCGCCGTCCAGCCAGCGCGACGACGACGGGAGTCTGCCACGACTGCAATCGAGCTTAGCGCCATCGCGAGTGCCGCAGCAATCGGCGGGGCAGGGCCCGGCGATTGCCGGGGCAACGCAACAACGTTGCAGCCAATCGCCCCTGCGATGTTTCGGCCATACTCGTCGGGGCTTTCGGGCGACCCCAATGGCCTCGGGAAGGCGGGCATGCGCCGCCACTGACGTTCGTGCCCGACGCGCCGGTGCCTCGAGTCCACGAGACACCCAGCCCGGAACGTCACGACGTCCCGGTCACGGGGCCCGTCGACGCGGGCGACGCTACCGACACGCTTGCGCGCCCGATGGGGTGCTCGCTTCGCAATTCCGCTTCGACCGCAGCCTCGAGCACCTCCCGCTCGGAGCACCCCGCGGCGGCGTGAACCACTCACAATGCGGGGGGCGACCTTCGGTGAGAGTTCGTGTTATCGAAGAGCACCACGTCGACAGTGGCAGCGCGATCGCGCGCCTCCCCATCGCGAAAGAGGCCGTCGGGTCGCCCCCTTCCCGACGCGCCGAGTATGGCCATCGGGATCGCCTAGCTCTAAAGCACAGGGCATGTGATGATGAGAATGCTCACCGCTCGGAGAATGGACCGATGCGTAATCCCGACGACGGTGGCCAATAACGACCGTTCGCTCAATGCGACGAGCGGAGCGCGAGCCCGGCCATCAGGTGCTCTACGGCGCATGCAATATCATCGATCGCGCGCTCCCCAGCAGCTGCGATCAACTCGGGGCGAAGCACTCGGACTCTCCGCTGAACCTCACGCGTAATGCCAGGAAGCCGAGCTGCCCAGGGCCCGGGCACACCCGCCGGCAGCTGAACCGCAAGAGTTTAGGCCCGCAGAACGATACCCGAGGTTTTCAAGCACCGGAGACGCTCCAGATTCGACTCGTCATGCGCCCAAACCAATGAGCACTTTACCTCTCCGACTAGATTATAACGTCGAGGCCGTGGGCCCGAAACCAACGCTTCGCATAGGGAAGGGGGCAAGCAATCGCTGGACGCCCGCTTGTAGCTGAGGGTCATCGATTCCCTGCGGGCTGACGTCCGATTCCGCGGTGCCGTGCCACACCTGGGCGTCACTTGACGTATCGAAGGCATCAATCACGAGTTCATTTTTTTCGACGTGTGTGGATGTTGCCGCTCCCTCCCCACCCAACGCTAGGCTTGAAGCCGGTTCCTTGGCATAGCCAGATCCGAATACAACAACGAAATCGGGCTTGACCGCGCTCGCCTGTTCCATGTAACCCTTATGCGAAAGCTCGGCCACGATAAGCGGCCGCATGCGTCGTTCTACTTCAAAGTCCCGGGCCGACACTTGGAACGGTACAGCCGGCCGGCGAGCGGGACGGAACGCGAACGTACGATAGGTCGCGAAGGCCGTACCTGCCGCACTCTCAGTATTAACGCTCACACCCGACGAACTCGCCGTCCCGCACGCCGTCACTGCACCAATCAGTACCAGCAATATCGCTTTCATAGGTCGCTCCTTAGGCTGTCACTTCCAATCGCCCGTGCACAACTTGGGCCGAACGCGATCACGCTTTTCACTTGCGAATGGTCGCCCTGCAATTGTTGATAATACCGCGATGGATTGCGCCGGCGGGCACCCCGTTTTCTGCGTTATCCGCGCATAGCACCTTTGCGCATGCGAGCCGGAGTGCCTCATCCCGATGCCGGTGGGTAGCTAAACGAATTCGCTCGACACAGCGGATGCGGGTCGCGTGGCGAACCGGGGGTGCTGCTTCGTGAGCGCCAGGGTTCGCGCAACTCCCGGTTACGCTGCGCGAACCCTGGAGCGCGACCGCTCTTGGTCTCGCCGTTCAGTGCATAGGGAGAGATCGGCACGCTCCTGCCCGTGAGCCAATTCCCCGTACAGCCACCAAGTAGCGAATCGTCCAAAAATGGTCGTCGAAGTAGAATTCCTTGACCTTCCCGACTTCGATGTCAAGACCCGCCAGTTTGTAGCCGTCTAGTGACTTCACGCTCTTGAGCACAATGTCTCCTCCTCGGGGGCGGCGCGGGTGCGCGTTGTCATTCAAATCAATCGCGTATTGAAAAGCCAGCGGCCACGGTGACCTCGCGCCTTCCTCAACGTTGATCGAACAGTGCATGACACGTGCCGAAACGGCATATCGACCGAAGAAATAGAACGAAATCTTTGGCGAACCGAGCCACGTCTATTTCATGCGACGAAGCTGAACCAACCAAAGCCGCGCACCGCATCGTGATTCGCGTTGATGCGAAGAGTTCGTGCAAAGCGAACGGCCCTCCCGGAAGGACGCGAATCGGTCACGACGCGCTCCTTCGCTTGCGGTGGCCGATCGAGAGTGCCGCGATCAGCGATAACGCCTCACACGGGGCGTAAGCGCGCCGTTGTGCGAGACTGGAACGGCCGAGCGTTCGGACAACGCCGCTTCGAAGAGCGTAGAAGCGAGGGCGCGCGCTGAAGCCGGGCCCGGGCCCCGCGGCACGCATCCTGCGTAGGGGGGCCGCTCGAGAACGACAGCATTGCGAACGTTTTGCGCGCTTTCCTCGAACGGGAGGTGAGACCATGACCAAGACCAAGACCGATCTTCAAGTGAAACAAGACATCGAGGCGGAACTGCGGTGGGACCCCAAAGTCAACGCCGCCCAAATTGGCGTTACCGTCGAGGGTGGCGCCATCTCGCTTCTGGGGGTCGGAGATCACAAACGTGGTGATTCAGAGATCGCCACCGCCGTGCAAGGCGCGCTCATGGCCGACGTCTGGGTCCCCAAAGCCATAACGGCGCAGGTAACGCAGGGCCGGGTCACACTCGATGGGCTGGCTACCTGGAACTACCAGCGCGACGCCGCCGAGCGCGCGGTTCGGTACCTCGCAGGCGTCGTCGGGGTGACGAACTCGATCGAGCTCAAGCCGCAGGCGCAAGCCTCGTCTGCGCATGTAAAAGAGAGCGTCGAAGCTGCCCTGCAGCGGCAGGCAGCGACGTACGCGCATTTGATCCACATCGAGGCGTCGGGCGGCAAGGTGACGCTCACGGGACACGCCTCGTCTTGGCAATCCATCGCCGACGCTGCCAATACCGCCTGGGCAGCCCCTTGCGTCACCGACGTCGTTGACCGACTCGAAGTCCAACGAACGTACTGACGTTGTGCTCCCGCCTCCTCGGCGCCCCGCCGTCGAGGAAGAGCGCACGGAAGAGGCCACGAGCAAGATTGCGCACCGCGCCACCGAGCGTCGGGAGTGGTCGGCGATAATTCATGAAGAACTCGAGAACGTTGCCTACGAGGTCGCGTTATGCTCTTAAGGGTAGCGATACGGTGATCATGGCCCCCGGATAGCCACTCAATCATCAACGCGAGCGCGCCGCCCACCCAGGCAACCGCGGGGTCGGGCGATGTTCTGAGCGGAATTGTGATCGGCCTCTCGCGCAAGCGATGGCCCGGTTCTTCGCTACGGCTGCCGGAGTCTGGATGCACGGCGCTGCGGCAGTCGAGTTTGGCCCCGGCCTTGTGGCTGACCTGCTTCCAGGTGTTCTCCGCCGCCTCTACAGCTTGGGTGCACCCGAAAGCGCGGGCTTATCGTGAGGAGAACGTCATGCACGCA
>CAAGKR010025800.1_pt1 | contig 11840 bp, 11 predicted proteins | sample 2556971 | NCBI WGS metagenome assembly CAAGKR01 (sample SAMEA5207829, study PRJEB30636) | soil metagenome | biome: forest; feature: boreal; material: soil | place: USA | collected 2011-09 | depth 1 m
ACGATGATCTGCTGCAGGTGCGCGTTGTCGCGAAACCGCACGTTGGTCAGCTCCAGCTTGCCGAACCGTTCGACGTAGACGGTATTGAAACCGTTGACCATGATGTCCGAGATGGTCGTATCGGCCAAGAGCGGCTCGAGCGGCCCGAGGCCCGTCACCTCGTCCAGCAGCTCCTCGACCAACTGCTCTCTTTCGACGCGGTTGAGTGGAAGATCGCTGCTCGCGAGGATCTGATTCATGATGAGCCGCAGCTCGTCCCGAAGCTGCTCGCGCGGCAGCCGTTCGATCGTCTGCAGGTCCAGCTTCTCGACCAGCTTCTGGTGCAGCTCGTGCTTGAGCTCGTGGTAGGCGTCCGGATTGGCGTTGGGGATCGTCGCCGGCCGCGATGGCGTCCGCGGAACCGTGGCCGAGAAAGAGCCGGTTGTCGGCTCGGTTTTCATCAGGCGATCACGTAGTCCCATCGACGACCTTCTTTCCAAATAGCGTCCCCAGCAGACTCTGCCGGCGCAGGCGCGGCGCCCGCTCCGGCAGCAGGTGCGGAATCAGTCCTTCTATGTCCTGCGTGATCTTGGCGCGTGGCGCGACCTCGGTGAGGAGCACACCTCGGTTGATCGCATCGATGAGCAGCAGGAAGTCGTTGCTGATCGTGTGCGTCAGAGGTTGCCCCAGCGTCTCGCCCACCACCTCGATCGTGATCTTGGACGCCTTCTGATAGCGGTTGAGCAAGAGCTTGATGCGCCCTTGATCGTACTGAAGCCGCCCGAACAGCTCCAGGCAGCGCTGGCCGTTGCGAACGGCCGGCACGTCCTGGGTCAGTGTCATGAACACGTGCTGGCTGCCGTCGAGAGCCGCCAGCGAAATCTCGTCGAATCCGCGAACGCCGTCGACGATCACGAAGTCGTAGTTTCTCCGCAGAAACTCCAGCAGTGCCGCGACGTCTGGCGCCTTGATCTGTTCCGCCTCTTCGACCTTGCTGCTCTGAGCGAGAACATTGACGCCCGAGCGGTGTTTTGTCACCGACGAAGCCAGGAGGTCGCGATCGAGGCGGTTCATGTTGGCGAGCACGTCGGTGATCGAATAGCTGCCGGGAATATCCAGAAACGCGAGCACGTCGCCGAGGTAGAGATCGAGGTCCACCAGGCAGACTCGCAGCGACCGGCCCTGCATGGCACCCGCCAGGTTGGTGGCGATTGCGGTCGCGCCCACGCCGCCCTTCGCGCCGAAGATCGTGACCACCTGGCCGATCTCGCCGGCGCCAAAGGTCACCTTGGCGTGGGTGCGAACGGCCAGGCGCAGCTCTTCATGGTCGCTCTCGAGCACGAACTCGCGCGCGCCGGCGCGCATCGAGCGCAGGATCAGCTCCGGATCCTTGGTCTCGGAAATGACGATGACGACCCCGCCCACCGCGGAAATGTTGTGGACGATGCCGAAACGCGACGGCGTGTCCGATCGGACCAATACGATAGCGGCGCCCGGGTTCAAACCGCGGTATTCGTCGGCGATCTGCTCGGCGGTCGCCTTGGAGCGAACGACGTTGGCCACGTCCTTGAGCGCCAGGCGCAGGTCGGCCTGTTGCGCATCGTCCATTCCCAGCAGCATGATGGTTGGTCTCGGCATGGTTGGTCTCGCGCCTTAGCGGATGAACCCCAGCTCGCCAGTGGGTCCGCGGTCCTTCATCGCCGTCTGGCTGGTCGTCGGGCGTGGTGGCGCTCCCCCGGCGTCGGCTTCCTTCAGGGCATTGCTGCTGTCGCTCAGGTGACCGCCACCGCCGTCGCTTCCGAATAAGAAGAGCTGGATGTCGTTTGGATCGCTGAGCTCGTTCTCGGTCGGGAGGTGAGGGGCGTCATGAGGCGCCACCGGCTTGGCCAGATGCGCGGTCACCACCACCAAAAGCTCGGTCTCGTTGCGCTGGTAGTTCACCGATCGAAACAGCGCGCCCAAGATCGGCAGGTCGCCGAGAAACGGTATCTTGCTGATCGTGGACTGAACCTTGTCTGAAAGCAGGCCGGCGATCGCGAAGCTCTGGCCGTCGGCGAGCCTGACCGTGGTCTCGCTCTGACGGGAGGTGAGCCCCGGAATCGAGATGCCGCCGATGGTGACCGACCGCGCCGGATCGACGTCGCTGACCTCGGTGGAGAGCTTGAGGTGCAGTGCCCCGTCCGCGATCACCGTCGGCGTGAAGTTCAAGATGATGCCGAACTTCTTCCACAGCACGGAGATCGCACCGAGGCTGCCGGCCATGGGAACGGGGAACTCGCCGCCGACCAGAAATTTCGCCTCTTGACCGGAGAGCGCGACCAGCGTGGGCTCGGCCAGCATCTTGGCGAGACCGCTTTGTTCCAAGACGTTCAAGATCGCGCTGAACGGGAAGGTCGGCAGACCGGAAAAGAAGACCGAGAATCCCGAGCCGGGTGTGGTCTGCACCGGGGGCAACCCCGCGGCCGCCGTGCCCGGAATGGCCGCGAACGCGTCGCTCGCTTGCCCAGGATTTGTGAGGCCGGTGATAAAGCGGCCACCCGCGTCCTGATGGAAAAGGTTGATCCCGAGCTCGCGCAGCCCCGAGCGCGATACCTCCGCGAACTTCACTTCGATCTGGACCTGCTGGTTGCCGACCACGTGGATCAGGTTCGCCACCTTCTCGGCATGAAGTTGGGCGACCTCCGCCGCGCGCTCGGGAACGCGCACGTCGGACACCTCGCCGGTGAGCACCACCAGATCGCCGGCCGCCGAGACGCTGATCTTCTCGTTCGGGAACAGCTCGCCGAGCTGGGTCTTCAGTCGATCCAAGTTGCGCGTGACCTGCAGCGCCAGCACCAGAGGCTCGTCGTGTTTATTCCACAGCGTCAGATCCGTCGTGCCCACCCCGCGCGAGGTCAGGAGGAGCTGTACCGGCGTTATCACCTTGAGGTCGGCGACCCGGGGATCGGCAACCGAAACGCGCCCAATCGGTTCCGAGAGCACCAGCAGGCGATTCTGACCGGTCTCGAGCGCCAGGTTTCTCACCGCGCCCACGTCGCGTTCGATCCGAATGGCCGGGGGCGAGCTCAACCCAGACTCGGCGGCGATCGCCGCGCCACCCTCGCCTAGCGCCAGCCCCGACAACGACACCACGAGACCAAGCGCGTAGAGCCTCACGGGCGGCCGTCTCCCTTGACGAAATTCCGCTGCTCGAAGCGATCACCGCGCAAGATCTCGACGACGTCTCTCTTGGGCGCCTCGACCGGCGGCGGCGCATTCGCGACCTGCCGGCCGCCTCGGCCGCGCCGGGTGCCGACCTGCACCGGCCGCGGCGCATTCGCGCCCGCGGCGTCCTGTCTCGGTCCAACTGCTACCGGCTCGCCGATCAGCGCATCGTCCATGGCTCCTTGCGTGTTGACCGGCAGCGAGTCGGTCCAGCTCCGGAGCGTCAACAAGATTCGCCCTTCCTGCGAGGCAAGCGCGAGCCGTTCCGAATCCTGTGGAGAAACCAGCAGGGTCGCGACGGTCGCCGGGTTCGCGTGCATCCGGGCCTGGTCGGTCGAATCCACATCTTGCCCAACAGCCAATACCTTGACGTTTTGCATGAAGACCTTGGAGGTCATCTCGCCCCCCGGGCGGCTCGGATGCAGGGTGACGAGCACGTCTACCCGGTCGTCGGGATGGATGAAGCCGGCTACACCGACGACGTCATCGACCCGGACGGCTATCGCGCGCATGTTGGGTGGAATGAGCGCGGCCAATCCGTTGCCCGCGTTCTTCGACGCCAGCATCCCCGGTAACACCGGCTGTCCCGCAAGGACCCGAGAAATCAAGATGCGGTCGGCGACCTCCTTTGGATCGCGCACCGCGCCCGCAGGTAGGTGATCCACGGGCCATTCGGCCAGCTTGAGATCCTCAGAACGAATCTTGGCCGCGAGCGGCAGGTCGACGGCGGCGACCACGATCTTCGCTACGGCAGACCGCGCTGCACCCGATCGGCGATCGAGATAGCGAGAGATGAAGAGGGCCGTGAAGAGACCAGCGACGAGCGCGAAGGCCCAGAACAGCGCCGCACGCGTGCCCGAGCGACGTGAGCTCCCGGCGGCCGCCCGCAAACGATTCGAACCCATCGAGTCATTGATGGCCAAAGGCATCTCCTGAAAGGACGTCGCCGCCCGCACGTGTCGAGCAAACCAGAGGCATGGGGGAAGTTATCGACGGACTGCGCCGTAGGTTTAGGTACAAGAGAGGCCGAAGACCGGAGCATGCCTCAGCGTGCAAGCTCGCATTCTTAGAGAAAAGCATCAAGAATGCATCGCGGTCGGCTCAAGCGGCACCCGCCAGCCAAAAAGCAACCACCGCTCCGCAGGCGATCGCCAGCGCGTAGGGAATCGACATGTGCCCCGCCCGGTGCGATGGGACGCTCGGGAGCTCATTTTGCAGGACCGCCAAGGTCAGATTCGCCCGGATCTCCGCGCGGGGAGCGGGGCGGACGAGAAAATAGCAGATCACCGCAACAAGACCGCCGGCCGCCGCGGTCGATAGCGCGAACCAGGGGAGCTGGGCAAACCCCACCCACGCCCCCGTTGCGGCGGCCAGCTTCACATCCCCGCCGCCGATCCCGCCCATGCGCCAAGGGCGGTAGAGCGCGGCGACGACCAGCGCCGCCACGCCCGCGCCCGAGAGAGCGGCGAGTCCTCCCTGATCGATTGCGCGCACCACCAGCGCCGACAAGAACACAAACGCGCAGATCGCGTTCGGTATCCGGCGGACCCGCAAGTCCCAGATAATGGCCGTGCTTAAACCAAGGGCCAAGGGCCCAAGGTGGGGAGTCGGCAACGTCATCTCATTCGATGCCGCACCGACGCCCCGCACCGGTCTTTGGAACGCCTTCCCGCTTTCGGGTCAGGGCATCTGAGATTGCACATTATTGAAGGCATTTTTAGCCTTGTTACCAAGGACGAAGACAACGGCGATGATGATCCCCGCGATCGCGGCCACGATGAGCCCGTACTCGACCGCGGTGGCGCCCTCTTCATCCTTGAACAACTTGATCGCATTCTTCAACATTTGAGTCTCCTTCGTTGGTCAGGTCGTTCTGTGCCCGAATCAGAGCGACCATCATCGGACGCCCCGTGCGTAGTGCAGAACACTAAAAATCTGTGTAAAGCACCATGTGACTGCTATCGACTAACTCCGATTAACCTTTAGTCGTATCTCCAAGAGCGATCCGATTCTGTAGTTGGGTGGAGGCCAAGGTGCTCACAACACCTCCTAGGCAAACCTACAAACGGACGCGGAGATTCTTGGGCTACCAGCTCGCTTTATTGTAAAGGTTATTGGCTTTTGCGCCGAGAGCGTAGACAACGACCACGATGACCCCGGCGATCGCACCCACGATGAGGGCGTATTCCACCGCGGTAGCTCCGGAACTGTCGTCGAGTAGTTGGGTGATTTTGCGCGCTATATGGCGTAACGTAGCCACCACTTTTATTGAGCGCGTATATCCATCCCAAGTCAAATCTTTCTTTTCAGCTGTTCGTTTCAAGCTCTCGCGCGGCTGCTTTTATCCTTATGTGGAGCGTGACGTCATGATCCCGATTCGTGCGCATCGACGGTCGCTGGCGCTCGCCGCCGCGCTGTGTCCGATCTTGTTCTTCGCGTGCGGGCGCGTTCCCGGACAGTTCGAGATCTTAAACGATCAGATTCCGATAGCCGGGTGCTCGATTCCGGTCACCCCAGACGTCTACCGAGGAACTGGGAGAGTCGACCTCAGCATCGTACGCAGCGACTTCCCGACTGCATATTTCTTTTTCCCATTGGTCGAAAACAACCTCCCGGGATCGATGGGCGAAAACGATCCGAACCAGATCCAGCTCTCCGGCTTCAACGTCGACATCACCGCCATCGGCGAACCTTCTGACGCGGTCAAGGCCGTGTTCGCATCGCCCGCCGCGGCCCCGTTCATTCACTATCAGACCACCTGGTCCGGCGGTGTCTCGTCGGGCGGCGGGCACGTCTCCGCGAGCGTCGAGGCGCTACCGGTCCCGCTCGCACAGCAACTCCTCGCGATGGGCGACATCGGCGTCGCGCCCTCGCTGACCGTCAATTTGCGGATCCAGGCGCTCGGGACGACCAACAGCGGTCGTAGCTTGCAGTCCGATCCGTTCGATTTTCCTGTCGAGGTCTGCGCCGGCTGCCTGGTCGCGAACGTCGCGTCCTGCCCATTCAGCGCCGCGCCGACCAACCTCGGTAACGCCTGCAATCCAGCCCAGGATGAACCGGTTGATTGCTGCACCGACAATGGCGTCCTCGTCTGCCCTCCGACGGTGGCCGCCCAGTGACCACCCGGCGCGGCCTGTGGGCGATCGCGCTCCTGCCGGCCCTCGCGTGCAGCGCCAGCGAAAATAAGAACCCGTACCTTCCCCCGACCGGCGGCGGCGGCAGCGGCGTGCAGACCATGCCGAGCGGGACGGTCGCGGTCACGATCCTGTCTCCTGCGACGCCGCAGAACGCCTCGATGCTGACGCTCGCGTCGAACAGCGACGTCTCGATCCGCGCAACGGTGGACGTGCAAGGCGGCACCGATTTCGTCGACACGACCAGCGTGAAGGCCACCCTGACCGCGACCGGGAGTACGGCGCCAGTTGCCGCCGCCGAGCTCGTATCCACCGGCGGCGACGTGTTTACGGGGACCCTCAGCCTCGGCAACCTCAAGGCGGGGACCTACACGCTGACGGTCTCCGCCGCCAGCTCGACCGGGACGATCGGCCAGGCCACCTTGGGCATCGCCGTCGACGATGGACCGGTCGTGATGGTTTCGTCTCCCACCCTAGGCGGGCACTACAACGGAAGCCTGACCGTTGAGCTCACGGCCGATTTCGGGCCGATCGGGCCAAGCACCACCGTTAGCCCGAACCCGAGCGCGACCGTTGGCGGACTGTCGGTTTCGGGGTTCGGGGCAGACGGCACGGCAAACGCCCCACCGAACAGCTACCGTGGCACCGTCGATTTCAGCTCGTATTCCCCGCCCCTGACGGGCATGCAGCTCCTCGACGTCAAGGCCACCAACGCCAACGGCGTCACCACCGACGTGCAAGTTCTTTTCGACATCGACAACACGGGGCCGACTATCACGATGACCAACCCGGAGCCCGGCGAGGTGGTGGGAGGCGTGGTCAACGTCCAGGCTACGGTCACCGACGACTCCGGCGTGCTCGATTCCTCGGTCATCGCGATCATCGGCGACCAGAACACGCCCGTGTTCGAACTGCCGCTCGCCCCGCAGGGCAGTGGCCTCTATGGCGCTCTTTTCGACACCGCGAACCTGACGCAGTGTCAGGAGCCGCCCGCCACCTCCCTCTGCTTGGTCTACCCGACGATTTCGTTCCGGGCGTCGGACACGCTCGGCAACCAGACGGTGATCGGCTACGATTTCTCCGTCGACAACATCGCGCCGGTAGCCGATCTCGATCCGCCCGAGGAGCGGCAACTCCGCCTGGGCCTGGCGGGCTTTGAATGCTCTCTCGCCTTCGACCCGCTCAGCCTCAATCGGGACCTGGGCGACATGCCCAACGACGGTTGCATGGTCCCGCAGGTCTTCGACCTGCGCGCGCGCATCGAGGACGACGGCAACCGCGCCGCGGGACTGAAGATCGTCCCGATTGCGGGGATCGACCCGGACAACACCAGCGTCTACATCCTCAGCGACACCAGCCAGCCCCTCGTGGTGGACAGCAACGGCGACGGAAGTTGCGACGAGATCAACCCGCTGCTCGTTCCCACGACCGATCCGCCGACCATGACCAATCAGGTCCTGAAGATCCGCCTCGGCGGGATCCCTCCTGCCGGCAGCGCGGATTTCGATTTTCAGCCAGGGTACCCGCCCCTCGCGCAGGATCCTCCGCTGCCGTTGGACGCGCCGTGCGGCCCAGGAACTTCGACGGCTCCGCCGCACGAGCTCTGTACGTTCCAGCAGCCGACCATCGCGATCAGCTACGCCGGAGGAGATCCGGCCGTCTGGTCGGTGGAGCCGTACGACCCCGCGTTTCGCTGCCTCGGTAACCAGTTCGACGCGCTCGCCAACAACATCCCCGAAGGGTGGGCCTGCATCGCCGTGGGCACCGCCGACAAAGTCGGGAACAAGAGCGTCTCCGCGCCCATGCGGGTGTTTATCCAGTACACGGAAAACAGCGGGTTCTGCGCGACGCCGCCCGTCAGCGCCGGCGCGCCACCGACCTGCACGGGGAAATTCCTCCCGAGCCCGGATCCCACGATGCCCGGCACCACGACCGGCGGCGCCTGCACGGCGCGAAAGTTTTCCGGCACCGAGTACTACTGCCCCCCCGGCGCCTGCTGACCGCGGCCGGGTTATCCTCGAGGGCGCATGGGCGATCCGGCCATCGTCGTCGACACGCTCGTCAAGACCTTCGGGTCGAAGACGGCGGTCGTGGGCCTGTCGTTCTCCGTCGCGGCGGGTGAGATCTACGGCCTCCTCGGACCGAACGGCGCCGGCAAGACGACCACCCTGCGCGTCCTCGGCGGCGTCCTGACGCCGACCAGCGGCCGGGCGGCCGTCGCGGGGCTGGACGTCGCGCAGAGCCCCCTCGAGGTCAGACGTCGGCTCGGCTACCTCACGAACACCACCGGCCTTTACGCCCGGCTCACCGGACACGAGCTGCTCGTCTACTTCGCGCGCCTCTACGGCCTGTCATTCGCCGCGGCCACCGCGCGCATCGCCACGCTCGTCTCGGCGCTCGATCTGGCGCCGTTCTTCGGCCGCCGCTGCGAGGCGCTCTCGACCGGCGAGCGACAACGGCTGTCGATCGCCCGCGCGGTGCTGCACGATCCCGCGGTGTTGATCCTCGACGAGCCGACCGCCGGACTCGACGTGCTCGCCTCTCGGTTCCTGCGCGCCTTCGTGCGCGCCGAGCGCGATCGCGGCAAGGCGGTGGTGTTCTCGACCCACTATCTCGCGGAGGCGGAGTTGCTCTGCGATCGCATCGGCCTTCTGCACCACGGGCGCCTGCTGGCTGAAGGCACGCCCGCAGCGCTGCGCGCGATGGCGGGTGAGGCGCCCAGTCTCGAAGAAGCGTTCTTGCGCCTCTGCGCCGCTCACGACGACACCAAGTCCGAGGCGGGCGCACCGTGAAGCTGCACGAGGTGAAGCTGGTCGCGGGCAAAGAGCTGCGCGAGACGCTGCGCGATCGGCGGACGCTCGCGGTCATGGTGCTGTTTCCCCTGGTGGTCTATCCGCTGGTCTCGCTGGTGACGGCGCAGGTGCTGGCGGCCCGTGTGGCCCGCGTCGATGCGCACGTCGCACGCGTCGACGTAGCCGGGCCTGCGCCGCTGAACGTGGAGGTGCGCCGCCAGTTGGCGGGGTCGGACTTCGCCCTCGTCCCCGCGGGCGCGCCCGCCGACGTCGGCGCGAACCGCCTCGACGCCTTCGTCGAAGTGGCGCGCGGACCGGGCGGCAAGCCGCCGTCGGTGCGGATCTTATTCGATGAAACGCGCGAGGAGTCGGCGGCCGCGCGCGATCGGGTGGCACACGCTCTCGGCGTCGCACCGGGCGCCGGCTGCGCGCCAGCCTACGCGATCGTAACCGAAGGGGTCGCCCCGCGCGCGCGGGTGAGCGGCTACCTGCTGTCGAAGATCCTGCCCCTGGTCGTGCTGGTGATGGTGATGCTGGGTGCGTTTCACCCGGCCATCGACATCACCGCCGGTGAGCGCGAGCGGGGCACGCTGGAGACCACGCTCTCGGCGCCGATCGACCGGGCCGCGCTCATGGCCGGGAAGGTGCTGGCGGTTGCGACCCTCGCGACGCTCACGGGCTTTGTCAACCTGGCGTCGATGTCCCTGACCGTGCTCGAGGGGGCGCGGCTCGCGGCTTCGACGGAGCCGCTCTCCATCCCCTGGCTCCGCATCGCCGCTGCGTTTGCGGTGATTCCGCCGACCGCCTTCCTGTTCGCGTCCGTGATGGTGGCGATCGGCTCCGTCGCGCGCAGCTTCAAGGAAGCGCAGACGCTGCTGACGCCGGTCTATTTCCTGTGCATGGCGCCCTCGCTCACCGCGGCGCTCGGCGACTTTCGCCTCGACGGGATCACCGCCGTCATCCCGGGGGTCGGCGTGACGCTGCTGGCCCGCGATCTGATCCTCGGGCGCGCGGCGCTGGGACTGTCGCTGGCCGTCCTCGCGAGCACGATCGTCTACGGCCTGGCGGCGCTGACGCTCGCCGCGCGCCTCTACGACTCCGAGCGGCTGTTCTTCGCCGACGAAGCCGGCCTTGGTCTCGGCGCCTGGATCCGCCACGTGGTCTCCGGGCGAGCGCGAGAGCCGCTCGCCCGTGAGCTCGACGACGACCCGCCGACGGCTGGTCAGGCGCTCGGGCTGTACGCGGTCGCCTGCGTGCTGCTGTTTTTCGTGTTTGTTCCGCTGCAGACTTGGCGTTTCGGTCCGGGTCTCGCGCTCTCCGAGTGGGCCGGCCTCCTCGGGCTAACGTGGATCTACGCGCGCGGTCGCGGGCGGAGGCTCTCCACCGTGCTGCGCCTCGATCGTCCGACTCTTCCGGCGATGCTCGGCGCGATCCTGATCGGCCTTTCGGCGTGGCTGCTGGTCGGCCTCCTCGCGGAGTGGATCCTGCCCGCGCCCAAAGAGGTCGTGGACAACCTGCGCCGCGTAATCGCGCCCACCCACGGCGATCGGGGCACGCTCCTCACGCTGTTCTTGATGGCTCTGACGCCCGCGATCTGCGAGGAGGCGCTTTTCCGCGGACCCATCCTGCGTGGTCTCCGCACGCGATTCTCACCAGCCGTGTCCGCAACTCTAACCGGGCTCCTGTTCGGCATCTATCACGTCGACGCCTGGCGCCTCATCCCGACGGCGCTCCTCGGCGTGGCGCTTTCGGCCATCGCGCTGGCCGCAGATTCGATCATTCCCGCGATGGCCGCCCACTTTACAAACAATGCCTGCCTGATCCTGCTCGCACGCCTGCGCGCCGACGACACTTCCGCCCTCTCCCCGAGGGCGAAGCTCGTCTCTGGGGCCTGCGGCGCTGCGGTTTTTGCGATCGGTGCCGCGCTGCTTGCGCGCGCCGCCAAGACGCGACGCGATATGTAGCCTACTTCACTGACTTTTTATTCCCCGAACGGTTTCCTATGCTACAAACGGCGAGATGTCAGTGGCCGAAGACAAGCAAACCATTGCGCTCCTCCGGAAATGCGATGTCCTGTCGGAAACCCCGACGGAGGCCATGCACGCGCTCCTGCCGGGACTGACAGTTGGAACCTACCGGACTCGCCAGGTGATCTACTTGCCGGGTGATCGCGCCCACGGGGTCCACTTCCTCATCACCGGGCGCATCAAGATCTCCAAGGTTACGCGCGACGGCAAAGAACTGACGCTGGCCTATCGCAACGAAGGCGACTTCTTCGGTGAGCTGTGCCTCCTCGACGGCGGGCCCCGCGAAGAGATGGCCGAAGCAATGGACGCCTCGATGACCGTCGAGATCCCCCGCGAGATGCTGGACAACCTGCTCAGAAGCGACGGCGGCGCCGCCTACAAGTTCGCACGCGCTCTCATCGTCCGCCGGAAGGATCTCGAGACCCGCGTCGAGCAGCTGATATTCAAGGACGTGGGCGCCAAGCTTGCCGAGCTGCTCTTGAATCTAGGCCAGCAGCATGGCATCTCCGACGGGCGCGGGATCGTCGTCGGCCTCAAAATCACTCACCAAGAGATGGCGAACTTGATCGGCTCCACCCGGGAGACCGTTTCTCTCACCCTCTCGCAATTCAAACGCAAAGGCCTCATTCAGAACGAGGGCCGTCGCGTAATCCTCTCCGACCTCGAAGGCCTGCGCGCGCTCGCGTGAGCGCCGCGCAGGTAGC
>CAAGKR010539927.1_pt1 | contig 11840 bp, 7 predicted proteins | sample 2556971 | NCBI WGS metagenome assembly CAAGKR01 (sample SAMEA5207829, study PRJEB30636) | soil metagenome | biome: forest; feature: boreal; material: soil | place: USA | collected 2011-09 | depth 1 m
CGGGTCGGAATGCGGGTGATGGAGGCGCGTACCGGACGACTGTTCTTCGAGACCCGCGGAGGGGTTCTGATGGACCCGGCGTCGAACCAGAAGGTGCTGGCCACCACCACCGCGCTTATGCGCCTCGGCGCCGACTGGCGTTTTCGTACGGAGCTCTCGGGTCCCCCGCCGACCGCAGAGGGGGTGGTCGTCGGCGATGTCTATTTGCGCGGCAGCGGCGATCCGACGGTGCGCGGCGAGGATCTCGACGCGATGGCGGCCGCGCTCGTGCGCCGCGGGGTCAGAAGCATCGCGGGCGCCCTGGTGGCGGATCCGCGGCGGATCGGGGCCGACGAACCGGTTCCTGATGAAGAGGCAACCGGGGACGACGAATCTGTCGGTGAGGCCGCGGCGATGGCCGAGGCACCGCTTGGCACGCTCTCGCCGCGTGCGCCACTGCTGGTGAACCACGGCCTCATGCTGGTCCGGGTCCGCCCGGTCGCGGAGGCGGGCGCTCCCGCCGAGGTGACGACGACGCCCGCCGATTCGTCCTTCGTCATCCACAACGGCGCGCGCACGAAGACGCGCGGCCGCTCGCGGGTGACCGTTCGTTTGTCGTTGGCTGGTTCTCGAATCACCGTGGACATTGACGGTCGCGTCTCGTCCACTCGCGGCGCGCTGATATTTCGCCGCCGTGTCCCGCAGCAGGCTCTCTATGCGGCGGTGTTGATGCGGGCGTCGCTCGCGGCCGCCGGGATCGCCGTGCGGGACGAGGCGCGCGTCGAGCCGACGCCACCGCTTCGACCGGGACGGGTGTTGCCGCTCTACGCGCTGCACGAATCGGCACCGCTTGGCATCCTCCTGCGCAAGATCAACAAGGATTCGGAGAACGACTACGCCGAGCGGGTGCTCGAAGCGGCGGGTGCCGAGGTTTATGGCGGCGCCCCCACCGGCGACAAAGGCGTGCGCCTTCTGCGCGAGGTGATTGGCGAGCTCGGCCTTCCGCCGGGCAGCTACGTTCCGCGCAACGGATCGGGCCTAGGTCATGCCAACCGCATCACCGCGGATGCGATGGCGGCGTTGCTGCGCACGCTCTACCTGGACCCGCGCATCGGGCCGGAGCTCCTGGCTTCCCTGTCGGTCGGTGGTGTCGATGGCACCACACGCAACCGGTTCAAAGGGACGCTCGCCGCCAAGCGGGTCCGCGCCAAAACCGGAACGCTGCACGGCAAGTCGTGCCTGTCGGGACTGGTCGGCGACGGCGGGGACGTTCTGGTGTTTTCGATTCTCGTCGAGGGTTTGCACGGCCACAGCTTGGCGGCCGTGCGAGGCGCACAGGTCGGCTGCGTGAACGCGATGATGCGTTATGCACGCGAAGCTCACGGCGCGGAGGTCGACCTCGCCGTGGGCCGAGCGCCGCCCGGATCGGGACCGGACTTCGAAGCCGGCGAGGAGGTGAGCGAGGGCGAAGAGGAGGCGCCACCGCCGTCGCCCGTGCTGTCGCCACCTGCGCACGAAGATCCCGTTGAGGCGCTCCGGCGCAAGGAACGCGAGCCGTTCGCGGCTCCCACGACGTTGCCGCGCGCCGTGATTCCGGCAGCACCGCACTGAGCGGCACTGTGCGCGGTCTGGGCTGTGCTCCCGCGCGGCGCAGCGACGTCAGTGTGTCGCGGGCGGATGCTTGACGGTGTCGGCGCGCCGGCCCGTCGGCACAAGTTGCGCGGTGATCGTTGTCGTCGGCTCCTTGAGATAGATCCGCTTGGTCCAAGGCAGGTAGCCCGGAAACGTGGCCCGGATCGAGAGCTGCTCGAACCGCGCGGCGGCGATTCGCCGAGGGGCCGCCCCGAGCATCTGGTCGTTGATCGTGACGTAGGCGCGCGGCGGCGACGAATTGACGATCAACGTGCCGGGCGGCCGGTGGAGCCTCTGCGAGACGACGACCACAGCGCTCGGCTCGGCCGTCACCTCGCGGGTGACGGGCTGATAGCGCTCGTGCTCGATGGTGAGCGTGCCGCCGCCGCATGGGATGCGTGCGGCTTGGATCGGGCTTTGGCCGAGGACCATCCCGCTCCAGACGACTTTCGCATCGGTGGGCACGGTGACGATCCGCGCGGTGCAGCCGGTCGCTCCTGTTTTTGGCGCGGCGGGTTCCGGCGACACGCGTTCGACGATCCGCGCCGGCGGCGCGTGGACGATGGCAGCGGGCTCCTCGGTCGTTGCGGCGGGTCGTGGCGGCGGTGCCTGCACGGGGCCGGGGGCCTCGGCGGTGGCCCTGGCGGGCGCCTCTTCGGTAGCCCGAGCGGGCGCGCCGGGGATGGCGGCGGCCGGCGTCGTTTCAGGCGTCGAGATGCGGGCCGGGGCACGCCACGCACGGCCGACCAGCAGCCCGACGAGCAGACAGAGCGCGTAGGGCGCCACGCAGATCGCAAGCCGCCTTGGCGAGGGCGTGCGCGAACGGACCGGGCTCGCGCGCTCGACAGCACCGACGACCCCAGCCCGGGTTGCCCGCTCGGGGGCGCCTTCTTCGATCGGGACCTCGATCTCCGGCAGTGGTCTGGGGGCGCGTTCGGTCGTCGCATCGTCGTCGTCGGTTTCGAAGAGCGTGCTGTCGATGAACGATGCCAGATCGTCAGCGCGGAGCGCCGCCAGAGGGTTCGCGGGTAGCGTGAAAGCCGCCCCGGGGACGCGGCTCTCTCCGGGCGCGACACCGATCATCGTCCTCGTCCGAACCGGTGCGGCGAGCGGCGGGGGTGGCGGCGTCCGCAGCGGCGGCGGCGGGACCCGTGACTGCGGCGAAACGATCGTCGGTTCGGACTCGCTGGGCGCGACCGCCAGAGGAACGGACCCGCGCCGGTGGGCGAGGAGCCGGGCGTGTACGCCGCCGCTCCCCTCCTGCATCTCCAGGAGCGCGACGTGCAGGAGCGTTCGTCGAGGTCCCGTCCCCGGTGGATTTCCCGGCACCGTCTTGAGGGCTGTGACGCGGCAGCGGCCGCGCATGGCCACCGATTGATCGGCGAGGCGGATCACGAACCGCCCCTCCGTTCCCAGCGGCAGCTCGCCGGCTGCGGGCAGGACCAGCGCCCCCTCGGAGGCGAACCCGGAGAATTTCTCCACGAGCTCGTCGATCGAGGCGCAGCGCGTGCTGACGTGGATGAGCGGGCCCCGTGAACCGGTGGACGCGCCGCGGCCACCGCTGTCGCGCGCGCGGTCCGGTTGATCGGTCGGCATCGGGCGCACCACCACGCCCGTATCGGCAACTGGCCTGGTGCGCTAAAGGGTGCGCGGTCGGGAACAGCAGGTGCTCGAAACGGCCGGAACCGCCGAGCGGACCCAATTGCCTTTGGCCTTCAAAATCAGGCTTCGAGCGCGCGATCCGCCCGGCGTTTTCCCTTGCCCGCACGGGTGTTCGATTTGCCGCCGGTCGTCGGGTCCCCGTTCTGGCTGCCCGACCCGTTTCCACCGCCCGCCGCGTAGAATTTTCGGGCCGCCGACTTGAGAGCCTCGGCTTTGTTCGTCCGCTCCCAGTAGAAGTCGCTGTCCTGGCGACCAAAGTGACCGTAGGCGGCCGTCTTTTGGTAGATCGGGCGCAGGAGGTTGAGCTCACGGATCAAAGCACCCGGGCGGCAGTCGAAGTTAGCGCGCACGATCTCGGCCAGGCGATCTTCGGAGACCTTTCCGGTTCCGAAGGTGTGCACCAGCAACGAGACGGGCTCGGCGACGCCGATGGCGTAAGCAACCTGTACCTCGCAACGCCGCGCCAGGCCGGCCGCCACGACGTTCTTGGCGATGTAACGCGCGTAGTAGCAGGCGGAGCGATCGACCTTCGACGGATCCTTGCCCGAGAAGGCGCCGCCGCCGTGGCGCCCCATCCCGCCGTACGTGTCGACAATGATCTTGCGCCCGGTCAGTCCCGAGTCGCCCATCGGCCCGCCGACGACGAAACGGCCGGTTGGATTGATGAAGAACTTGGTCCTCAGCGAGACCAGCGCGGCAGGAAGGACTGGCCTCACGACCTCGTCCATCACCGCCTCTTTGAGCGTCCGGTATTTCACCTCTTCGCTGTGCTGCGTGGAGATGACGACCGCATCGATGCCGAGCGGCCGGTCATCCGCTCCGTAGCGGACCGATACCTGGCTCTTGCCATCGGGGCGCAGGAAGTCGACCGTATCGGCCTTCCGGACCTCCGCCAGCCGTTTCGACAGCTTGTGCGCCGCCATGATCGGAAGCGGCATCAGCTCGGGCGTGTCGTCGCAGGCGTAACCAAACATCATCCCCTGATCGCCAGCGCCTTGCTCGTCGCGCGTGTAAACGCCTTTGCCGTCGACGCCCTGAGCGATGTCGGGCGACTGCTGCTCGAGGGCCACCATCACGCCGCAAGTCTTCCAGTCGAAGCCCATGTCGGAGTGGCTGTAGCCGATCTCTTTGACTACCCCGCGGACGATCTTCGGGATGTCGATCTGAGCGGTGGAGGTCACTTCCCCGGCCACCATCACGAACCCCGTCTTGGTCAGCGTCTCGCACGCCACGCGTGACCCTTTGTCGCCCTTGATGAGCGCGTCGAGGATCCCGTCCGACACCTGATCGCAGAGTTTGTCGGGATGACCTTCGGTAACGCTCTCGGACGTGAACAGATACTCGGACATCGAGGACTCCTTACCGGAAAAAAGAAGATGGGAGGGCCGGAAGTTTCCCAGCGCACGCGATCGGAGTCAATGACCGCGAGCGGATCGCGTGGCGAGAATTCAGGATCCAGAGTCACACCCGACGTCCTTCAGCACGACGCCGGGTGGGGGTGTGAGGGCAAATGCCTGAGGCGGCGGATCGTCGAAGGATCGATCCTTGAACCGGATCTCGACACCATCATCGAAGCTGGTGTTTCGTTCGGCGAAAAGGATCGTGCCGGGGAGTCGGCGCCCGGAGATCGCTTCGAAGTTTTGGTACGAGGTCTGCCAGAGGCGCGAGCCATCGGCGCCGATGCGAACCACTGCGATCAAATCGCGAACGGCGTCCGGGCCGCGGAAGAGGAGCTGCGTCGTGCCGCCATCGCGATGGGGCACGGTCAGCACGTCGGCGCCACGCTGCGGATCCCAAGAGACCGTCGGCGCGATGCCCGCGGCGGGCTCGGGCAGACGTGCGTCGCCGAGCAGAACGGCGGCCACGTCGGCAGGCGCGAGCGGGATCCGGATCAGCGAGGCGACGTTGGCGGGACAAGCCGGTCCGCGTGACAGCTCGTTTCGGCGGGCGTCGAGGAACGCGAACGAAGCTCCGTCGGTGACCAGCGTCGCGACCGTTCCCTGCAGGCTCACCTCGGCCTCGAACCGGAGCCGCCCGTCGCGCTCGACCAGCATGTTGACCGTCGCGCGCACGCGGTCGCCGCCGAGCCAGCTCGTCGCGCGCACACGCGCGTTCATCCCCGAAAGCCCGCGCTGGCGTGCGGCGAGCGTACCGGCGAGCGCCTCGGCGGTCGGTGCCGGGTACGGGCGCACGACCACCGGCGCGTGCACACAATCCACCGCTGCAAACGCGACCAACCCCACGCCGAGGCGGGCTTTCATCGCCCGGCGGCGCTCTTCGCGTCCAGCGTTTGGATCCGGTCGCCGAGCTCGCGCGCGACGCGGTCGCTCGGCGACAGCGTGAGCGCCAGCCGGTAGGTCGCGAGCGCGCGGTCCCGCTCTTGGCGCTTGGCGTACAGATCGCCGAGGTGGCACAAGATCTCCGGATCGGCGGGTTCGAGCCGACCGGCTTCCTCCAGATAGGTGTCGGCCCGGGTCAGATCGCCGGAACGAAAATACGCCCAGCCGAGGCTGTCGACGACGCCGCCGTTGCCGGGCGACAGCGCCACCGCGGCCTGGAGGCGTTTGATGGCACGCGGCAGATCCTGGCCGCGATCGGCGGCGATGAACCCCGCGAAGTTCAGCGCCTCGACGTTGCGTGGCTCGCGGGCGAGCAGCCCGTCGACCCGCTCGACGGCGGGCCGCCAATCGCCGCGGCGTTCGTCCAGCGCGGCGCGAGCCAGAATCAACCGATCCGCCAGCTGCTCGTCGACCGGTTTGTCGTCGGTCTTTGTCGCCAGGGCCTCGTCGAGGAGGCGCACGGCCAAGGCCGAGTCGCCGCGCTTTTCGTCGAGCTGACTGCGCGCGAGCGCCAGATCGACCAGGCGCGTGGCGTCGAGCTGGGCTCCCGCAGCCTCGCCGAGCCGATGTGCCGCCTGGTCGAGCTTGCCGTGCTCGCGCTCTATCTCGGCGGCGCGCAGCCGTGACTCGAAGAATTCTGCGTCGGTCTTCGCGACGCCGAGATAGGTCTTCACCGCGGCAGGCCAGTCTTGCTTGGCGGCTAGCGCCCCGCCGATCATGAGCGCGACCTTTCCGGCGCTTGCGCCAAGCTCTCTTGCACGCTCCGCAAGAACGAGGGCGCGAGCTGGACGCTTGACCGTGCGCTCGAGGGTGGCGGCCAGCTCCAGCGCCTCGGTGTCGGGGAGGTCGGCCGTGAGTCGGTCGGCCAGCTCTTGCGCCGACGCGAGATCGCCGCTCAATACCAGCCAGCCGGCAAACGCGTCGGCGATCTCCAGCGGCGCCTCGGCGCGGTCGATCGCGTCCTTGAAGGTGGCCTTGGCGGCCGCGGGTTGGTTGGTCGCGATCTGCAGCTCGCCAAGCAGGATACGGGCTTCGACGTCGGCGGGCTCGTCGTCGATCGCGGAGGTCACGACCGCGATCGCTTCGTCGAGGCCGCCCAGGGACCACGAAAGCGCAGCCAGCTGGACCCGCCCCCGCTGGGTCTCGGGTGCGGCGCGCACCAATCGCCGGACCGTCTCGAGAGCGGCGGGCAAATCCAGCGCGCCCACCTCGGCCTCGGCCAGCTCGAGGTGCGTGGTTTCGATCGCCTCTGCGTCCTCCTCGCCGAGGGCCATGCGGCAAGCCTGCTCCAGCGCCGGGGTCGGGTTCGCTCCCGCCGGATGCGTCTCGGCGAGGTGCGCTTGAGCTAGGTAGCCCGCAACGGTCGGCGCGGTGGCGAGCGATCGGCCGATCTCGTTGGCCGCGTCGTCCGTCCGACCGAGCCGAATGAAGAGCTCCGCCAGCTCCGCGCGAACCTCGGCCGCATCGGGATCGAACGGCAGCGCGCGCTGAAGCTCGTCCGCGGCTTCCTGCCAGCGCTCCTCCTCTTCATAGAGGTGCGCGCGCGCAACGTGCTCGTAAGCCTCGGGGCTCACCGCCCGCGTCTCCACCACCCGCCCGTTCACGATCTTGGTGATCGGCTGCGGCGCCGTCGCACAGCTCGCCACGAACGCGGCGATCGCGAGCAACGCCGCTGCGCGGAGCTGAGGTTCGATCCGCGCGTAAACGAGCTCGCGTGGCACATGCGCCATCGGCCGGTCCGTGCGACGCGACGAGCAGCTTCTCGTCATAACGGTATATTTCCGTGCTTCCTGGGCGGGTTGCTGTCCCGCTTGTTGGCCAGGACGGCGAGCGCGCGGCAGAGCTTGCCTCGCGTCTCGCGCGGACGGATCACCTCGTCGATATACCCGAGGGAAGCCGCGGCGTACGGATTGGCCAGCTTCTCCCGATATTCAGCGACATAGCCAGCCCGCGCCGCGTCTCGGTCGGCGGCCTTCGCCAGCTCCTCGCGGAACACGATATTCACCGCGCCTTCCGGTCCCATCACGGCGATCTCGGCCGACGGGAACGCGAACGACAGATCGCCGCGGATGTGCTTCGAGGACATGACGTCGTAGGCGCCACCGTAAGCCTTGCGGGTGATGACGGTCAGCTTGGGGACGGTCGCCTCGGCGAAGGCGTAGAGCAGCTTGGCACCGTGGCGAATGATGCCGCCCCACTCCTGCGCGGTGCCGGGGAGAAACCCCGGAACGTCGACGAAGGTAATCAGCGGCAGGTTGAAGCAGTCGCAGAACCGCACGAAGCGCGCCGCCTTCACCGAAGCGTCGATGTCGAGGCACCCGGCCAGGTGCGCTGGCTGGTTGGCCACAATCCCGACCGGCCGACCGTCGAGCCGGGCAAAGGCAACGATGATGTTGCGCGCGTGATCGGGCTGGATTTCAAACAGGTGGCCGTCGTCGACGACGCGCTCGATGAGCGCGCGCATGTCGTAGGGCTTCGAGGGCTCGGCGGGGACCATCTCGTCGAGCGCCGCATCGGCGCGGTCGGCGCGGTCACGGGTCGGCAGGCGCGGCGGCTCCTCGCGGTTGTTCTGGGGCAGGAACGAGAGCAGCGTGCGCAGCCCCTCCAGACACGACGGCTCGTCGGCGAAGGCGCGATGGGCGACGCCGGAGCGGACGTGCGCCGCCGCGCCGCCCAGCTCTTCCTTGGTGACCTCCTCGTGCGTGACCGTGCGGATGACGTCGGGGCCGGTAATGAACATGTAGCTCGACGACTCGACCATGAACACGAAATCGGTGATGGCCGGGGAGTAGACCGCGCCGCCGGCGCACGGCCCCAATACCGCCGAAAGCTGTGGCACCACACCAGATGCCAGCGTGTTGCGCAGGAAGATCTCGGCGTAGCCGGCCAGCGAGACCACCCCCTCTTGAATGCGCGCTCCGCCCGAATCGTTGAGCCCGAGGATCGGCGCGCCGGCCTTCATGGCGAGGTCCATGACTTTGCAGATCTTGCGCGCGTGCGCCTCGGCCAGCGACCCGCCGAAGACGGTGAAGTCCTGCGCGAACAGGAACACCGTCCGGCCGTGGACCGTGCCGTAGCCGGTGACCACGCCGTCACCTAGGATCTTGCTCTCGGCCATGCCGAAGTCGGTGGCGCGGTGGGTGACGAACTTATCGATCTCGACGAAGCTGCCCGCGTCGCAGCACAGCGCAACCCGCTCGCGCGCGGTGAGCTTCCCGGCGTCGTGCTGGCGGAGCGCCCGCGCCGCGCCGCCCGCCTCGACGGCCTGCTTTTCCAGGGCCGCGAGGCGCTCGAAGCGATCGGCGTTGCTCATGCCAGCAGCTCCAGTCGTTGCTGGACGTAGCGCCGCAGCGCGATGCGCGCTTCGGCCGGCGGGTCCAAAAACGCCAGCTCGCGGGGCCTGTCTCGGTCGTCTTCGTCGCCGCCGTCGTTCGAGACGCGAGCCGCCAGCGCGAAAACCACCCCATCGGGCAGCCGGAAGCGAGCCTCGATCGGCCGCCCGGGCTCGAACGGCAGGTCGCTCGCCAGCCGCAGGCCGTCCTCGCCCACGTTCCAGGCGAGACGAAAGATCCGGCGGGCGTCGGCACGGATCTCGACCGGGACGGCGATGGGTGCGCGCAAGCTCACGTCAGGAACCATCATAGCCGAGCGCCTCGGCAATCGCGTCATGCAGCGCGGGACGGAAATGACGGTAGCGATCGTTCGTCGGTGGAGACGGGTGGACACGATTCGAGAGCAAAACGATCCAGCTCGCGCGCGCCGGATCGATCCAGAGCGAGCAGCCGGTGAAGCCGAGGTGGCCGACAGCCTCGCGCGGAAATCGGGTTCCCGCCTGCGATCCGCTGGCCGCCGGGCCGTCCCAGCCGAGGCGCCAGGTCGACCCGGGGATGTCCGATGGCGACCAGAACGCTCGCACCACGTCGCGCTCGACGATCGCCCGGCTGCCACCCTCCCCCCGCCAGGCAGCGGTCAGCGCACCAGCTATCCGGCCCAGATCGGCCGCGGTGCTGAACAGGCCCGCATGCCCGGCGATCCCAGCCATTGCCGCGGCGTTCAGATCGTCGACTTCGCCCAACAACAATCGCCGCCGCTCCGTGCAGAGCTGCGTCGCGGCGACCGATCGATCGCCCAAAAGGCGCGCGGGCGCGGCCGGATCGGCCAGGTTCACGAAGGTCGTCGCCGCCAGCGCGAGCGGCCGGGCGATCCGGTCCTGCGTGAGCACGTCGAGGCGTGCCCCGGTCGTTCGTTCGAGCAGCCAGCCGAGAAGAATGAAGCCGAGATCGGAGTAGACCGCGCGTGTTCCGGGCGCGTATTCGAGCGGTTCGCGGGCGGCGAGGTGGGTGATCGTCCAGCGCTCCGCCGCCGCCTCGGCGGCGCGACGCCAGAGCGGCCGGTATGCGGGTAACCCCGACGCGTGGCACAGCAATTGGCGCACGGTCACTTCGTCGCGCCCTGGACCGGCGAACTCCGGGAGCCGGCTCGCCACCGTCGCGTCGAGCGCAAGCCGGCCGGTGCCCACTTCGCCCATGGCAAGCACGCTGGTCGCGACCGCTTTGGTCAGCGACGCGACGTCGTAGACGGTGTCGGTAAAGGTGGGCAACTTGCGCGGGATCAGTTGCCGCGCGCCGAACGCCTCGTGAAATACCGTTTGGCCGCCGGCCGCGACCAACGCTACCAGACCCGGCACGGTGCCATCCTCCACCGCGGCCGCGCACATCCGTCGCACGGGATCGAACCTCAGCTTCACCGTGTCGGCCACTATACGTTACACGCCCTCGGGCGGGTCCTCGACCTCGCCGGCAGGGTTCTGATGGACCGGCCCCTAGGTTCGGTTTAGCCTGGGAAACCTTCCCGCATGAAATTCGGCCAGTACGAGCTCCTCGAGCCGATCGCGATCGGCGGCATGGCCGAGGTCTTCAAGGGCCGCGTGGTCGCCGCGGAGGGGTTCGAGAAGTTCGTCGCCATCAAGCGGATCCTCCCGGACCTTGCGGAGGACGAGCGCTTCGTCAAGATGCTGCTCACCGAGGCGCGAATTCATTCCGCGCTTTCGCATCGCAACATCGTGCAGATCCACGATCTGGGGATCTCGGAGGACGGCAAGTACTTCATCGTCCTCGAGTACGTCGAAGGCTACGACCTGCGCATCATCAGCGAGCAGCTGACGGCTGAGGGGGAGATCATTCCCGAGGCGCTGTCGCTGCACATCGCGTCCGAGCTCGCCCAGGGGCTGCATTTTGCGCACGAGCTGCGCGGCCCCGACGGACAGCCGTTGGGGCTCGTGCACCGCGACGTGACGCCGTCTAACATCCTCATATCGTTCGCCGGTGAGGTGAAGCTGTCGGATTTCGGTCTCGCCAAAAGCAGCCACGATCGCTCGGTGGTGGGAAGCCTCAAGGGGAACCTCTCGTACATGTCGCCGGAGCAGGCGCGGCAAGTTCCGCTCGACCGCCGGACCGACGTCTTCTCGCTCGGCGCCGTGCTGTTCGAGATGCTCACCGGCCGCCGCCTGCGCGAGATCACGAACGAGGTCGCGGCCTGGAGCCACGTGGCCTCGGGTATCGTCCCTTCCGCGCGCGAGATTCGACCCGATCTGCCCGTTGCGATCGAACGGCTCCTCGATCGGGCGCTGGCCGCCGATCCGGCCCAGCGTTTTGCAGATGCCGCCGCGTTCGGTGCCGCGATTCGCGAGGTGCTTGGGCAAATGAACGTTCCGGTGGGCGCGAGCGATCTCGGGGCTCTCCTGAGCCTCGTCAATCCGCCGCGCCGGCCGCGTATTCTGATGCTCGAAAGATCCAGGGTGATTCGCCTCGGTCCCGAGGCGCAGGCGTTGCGCGAGGCGCTCGCGGCGGCCGCCACGCCGCCGCCGCTGATCGCCCCCGGGATGACGTCCGCCCCACCGCCGGAGGGCGATCCGACCGGCGCTGGAATTGCGCCCGCACCTTCGGGGGGGCCGAACGCGCGTCCGGCGGTGCCTCCCGGGGATCCGATGGCGACTCCCCCTCCCACGATGCCGCTGCCACCTCTGCTCCCGCCTAGGCCCACCCCGCACCGGCCCGCGCCGGCTGCCGATCGCCGCTCGGCGGCCGCGTCGCCGGTGCCGGTGATGGCCCACGGGTCTCCCGCGCCTGGCCGCACGACAGCTCGGCGCACGGCTGAGCCGCAGCCGGGACCGATGGCTGGAACGCCTGCCCTCGGAACGCGGCGTCCGGTAACGGCGGCTACGCCGGC
>CAAGKR010190716.1_pt1 | contig 11837 bp, 5 predicted proteins | sample 2556971 | NCBI WGS metagenome assembly CAAGKR01 (sample SAMEA5207829, study PRJEB30636) | soil metagenome | biome: forest; feature: boreal; material: soil | place: USA | collected 2011-09 | depth 1 m
CCGTGACAATCGTCGAGCCGTGACTGCGCTGTCCAATTTAGTCAGCGCAACCTTGGCGGCCGCTCACAAAACGATCGTTCAGGTAGAGCGCCGCTTGGTTTCGTTGACAGCATTGGCTATTGGTCATAGTTAGCCATTACGAAGGTACCAACCATTTTCGAACTGCAGTTTACGACTGTTTCGTTCCCTGAAATCAGCCTATGAAGTCGCCGTTCTTTCGCCGTGCATTGCTGGTCGCCGTGATCATTGTGATCGCCGCCGCCGCAATTCCCGGCTACCACTACTATCAGTACATCAAGACGCACGTTTCGACCGACGACGCTTACGTTGACGGCACCGTCGCGCTGGTTTCGTCGCGCATCTCCGGCACCGTCACCAACCTTTACGTTCAGGACAACTGGGTGGTTAAGGAAGGCGACCTGCTGCTCACCCTCGATTCGCGCGACTTCGACGTACGCGTCGATCAGGCTCAAGCGATGTACGAGCGGGCCAAGCAGTCGGTCGACGAGCTCTACCAGCAGGTCGAAGCCGCGAAGGCCGGAGTGTCGCTGGTCGACTCGCAACTGAAGCAGGCCCGAATCGATTTCGAACGCGCCAAATCGCTCAAGGAGCAGGGCGTTGTCTCGAGCGCGCAATACGATCAGGCCAGCACCGGCCTTCGAATCGCGATGGCCGACGCGGCGCTCGCACAGCATCAGCTTGCGCAAGCAGAAGCCGCGCTCGGGAACGCAACCAAAGATCATTCGCGCTACGATCGTCCGATCGTCAAGCAGGCCGAGGCCGCCCTTTCGTCGGCAAAGCTCGACGCCACTTACACCAAAATTACCGCGCCGTTCACAGGAATCGTGACCCGCAAATCGGTCCACGTTGGACATCGCGTGCAGGTTGGCGAGCCGCTGATGGCAATCGTGCCGCTCGGCCGGTTATACGTCACCGCCAACTTCAAGGAGACGCAACTGACTGACGTGCGCGTCGGGCAACAGGCGGAAATCGAGGCCGACATTTACCCAGGATACGCCTATCACGGACACGTTGACTCGATCAGCATGGGCACTGGCGCTGCATTCTCGCTGCTGCCGCCGGAAAACGCTACCGGCAACTGGGTCAAAGTCGTTCAGCGGGTACCGGTCAAGGTCGTGATCGACGGCCAACAGCCTCCGGATAAACCGCTGCGGCTCGGACTGTCAGTCGAAGTTGCCGTTGACACCAGCGACAAGAGCGGCACGATGCTCACCTCGATCGTGCAGGGACGTTTCCAAAAGGACGGCGAAACGCTGCCCAACGAAACCCTCAAAACGCCTGCACCCCTTGCGCCCGAGCAGGCGACGCCTGCCGCGATACCGAGTCCTGCCGCCGAGCATCAATCGTTCATTCACCGCCTGATGCCCAAGTAGACGCCCTGCCCCGGATGCTCGTCGCTCGCGAGATTGCGGCCCCCGAGATTGCGGATCGTCTGGCCGCGTACCTCGGTGCACCCGTCGCGCACATGAGCGTTCTCGCCAGTGGCTGGGAAACCACGATTTTCGATTTCGCGCTCGAATCGCGCTCGAGCACATGCCCGTCGATTCCAGTCGGTCGCTCAACCGTGCTGCGCTCTTACCAAGGCTCCGCGGCGGACGCCAAAGGCAGTCGCGAGCATACGACGATCGATCGCCTGTCAACCGCCGGCTACCCGGTGCCGCGGCCGTACCTCTTCGAACCCGGCCACGACGCGCTTGGCGCGCCGTTTCTGATCATGGAGCGATTGCCCGGTGGACCGCTGCTTACGACGCGGAGTTTTCCGGAATCGTTCAAAACTTTTTCGCTGGGATTTTTCGTCTTCGTTCGCGCACAGGCGCGCCTGCATCGTTACGAACCCGCCAGCGCAGGACTCCAGGATATTCCGCGCTCGTTCTCTCCGCCTGAAATTTCAGCCGGCGCTCCGCTGCTCGATCGCGTGCTGGCAACAATTGCGGGGCGCGTCGAAGACGGACCTCTGCCTGGACTTCGCAACGCGCTCCAACTCGTCACCGAACGCGCAGCGCGGTTTCGCGGAGCCAAATCCTCAATCGTCCACATGGACTATCATCCGCTCAACGTGATGGTGCGGAACTACCGCGTGACTGGCGTGCTCGATTGGTCGAACACTGACGTCGGCGACCGCCATCTCGACGCCGCCACCACTTCGATGATTCTTTCGTCGTGGGCGCTCGAGAAGCCGCGATGGATGCGCGACAACCTGGTCGGCAACGGACTCCGCGCGAGCTTCGCTTCGCTCTACATGCCGATGTATCACGCGATGGCGCCGATTGACTTCGAACGCTTCCGCTATTGTCAGGCGGTTGCCGCACTGGCGCGGCTTTCCCTGTACGGCATGATGCGTGCGCGCGGCCCCCAGAGCGTCGGCTACCGCGCCGAGTCACTCAGCGAAATCACGCCGCCCGCGGTCAGAGCGCTCACGCGCTACGCCACCAGGCAATGTGACACACCGGCGAGTCTCGAATCAGCGATCTCCTGGGGCGAGTGAATCATGCGCGCAACAGGTCGCGGAGCACGTACGGCAGAATTCCGCCGTGCCGGACGTACTCGACTTCCTCCGGCGTGTCGATCCGCGCAATCGCCTCGAACTCCTTCGCTTTGCCGTTCAGTTCGGCGCGAATCTTGACCACTTGCCGCTGCTTGATTCCGTCTTTCAGCCCGAGCACCGAGTAAACTTCCTGGCCCGTGAGGCCCAGGCTCTGGCGATTCTCGCCCGCTTTGAACTCCAACGCGAGCACGCCCATTCCAATCAGGTTGCTGCGATGGATCCGCTCGAAGCTCTCCGCGATTACCGCGCGCACGCCCAGCAGTTGAGTGCCTTTCGCGGCCCAATCCCGCGACGAGCCGGTGCCGTACTCCTTGCCCGCGATCACGATCAGCGGCACACCTTCCTTCTGATAGCGCTCGGACACTTCAAAAATAGTCATCCGATCGCCGTCCGGCAGATGAACGGTGACGCCGCCTTCGACCCCCGGCACCATCAGATTCTTGATCCGGGTATTTGCAAACGTTCCGCGCACCATTACTTCGTGATTTCCGCGCCGCGCACCGTACGAGTTGAAATCCTTCGGCTGGACCCCGTGTGCGATCAGATATTTACCCGCCGGGCCATCGACCGCGATCGAACCGGCCGGTGAGATATGATCCGTGGTCACGCTGTCGCCGAGCACCGCGAGCGCACGCGCGCCGATGATATCGGAAAACCCGGAAACCGTAGCCGTCACCCCGTCAAAAAACGGAGGCGGCTTGACGTACGACGAATCGCGCTGCCACTTGAACAAGTCGCCTTCCGGCACCGCCAGCCCGCGCCATCGCTCGTCGCCTTCGAACACCTGCCCGTACTCGCTCTTGAACATTGCGGCGTTGACCGAGCGCGCCACCGCCGTTGCGACTTCCTCCGGCGAAGGCCAGATATCGCGCAGATAGACTGGCTTGCCGTCCGAATCTTTGCCGAGCGGCTGATGCTCGAGGTCGATATCCATCGTGCCTGCGATCGCATACGCGACCACCAGGGGCGGCGACGCGAGATAGTTGAACCGCACCACCGGATTGATCCGGCCCTCGAAATTGCGGTTACCGCTTAAAATTGCGCACGCGACCAGGTTGCCCTCTTTCACCGCCGCCGCGATCGGCTCCGCCACGGGTCCGCTGTTGCCGATGCAAGTCGTGCATCCGTAGCCGACCAGATGGAAGTGAAATTTTTCCAGCTCCTCCATCAGTCCCGCATGCTTCAAATATTGCGTAACAACCTTGGACCCCGGCGCCAGGCTGGTTTTCACCCACGGTTTGACCGTGAGCCCGCGCGCCGCGGCCTTCTTCGCGAGCAATCCTGCCGCCAGCATCACCGAAGGATTCGAAGTGTTGGTGCAACTCGTGATCGCCGCGATCACCAGCGATCCATGCGTCAACGAAAAAGCCCCGTCTTCGGAGTTCACGTGAACCTTGTGAACGATCGGACCGAGCGTCGGCTCCGCGCCCGCCGGTGAATCGCTCGGTGGAGCCAGGTTGCCGCCTTCGGAAACCCATTTACCCAGCGCCTCGGGATCGATACTCGGGTGATTTTCGAATTCCTTGGCCAGCTCGCGTCGAAAATCAGTTTTCGCCGATTTCAGCGGCACGCGATCCTGCGGACGCCGCGGACCCGCCAGACTCGGCTCGACCGTCGCGAGGTCCAGTTCGAGCGTGTCGGAAAATTTCGGCTCCGGCGAACTAGCCGTGTGAAAGAGTCCCTGCGCCTTGCAGTATGCCTCTATAAGTTTGATCTGCGATTCGGCGCGGCCGGTCAAGCGCAGATAAGTGAGGGTCTGATCATCGACCGGGAAAAAACCGATCGTCGCGCCGTACTCTGGTGACATGTTACCCAGCGTTGCGCGATCGGCGACTGGCAGCGACGCGATTCCCGGACCGAAGTACTCGACGAATTTTCCCACCACGCCTTTCTTGCGCAGCATCTGCGTGACGGTGAGCACCAGGTCAGTCGCGGTCGCGCCGGGGCGCAGACTGCCTGACAGACGAAGACCGATCACCTCGGGAATCAGCATAGCCATCGAGCGCCCCAGCATCGCGGCCTCGGCCTCGATTCCGCCAACGCCCCATCCAACGACCCCAAGACCGTTGATCATTGTCGTATGAGAATCGGTGCCGATAACCGTGTCGGGATACGCTTCGCCGTTTTTCGACGCGAACACCACCGGCGCGAGATATTCGAGATTAACCTGATGAACGATTCCCGTGTCAGGTGGCACCACGCGAAAATTGTCGAACGCGCGCTGACCCCAGCGCAGGAACAGGTAACGCTCCTGGTTGCGCTCGAACTCGAGCTTCGCGTTGGTCGCGAATGCGCTCGCGACACCGAACGAATCGACCTGCACCGAATGATCGATCACCAGGTCGGCGGGCTGCAGCGGATTTATCTTCGCCGGATCGCCACCCAGCCGCTTGATCGCGTCGCGCATCACGGCCAGGTCCGCGACCACCGGCACTCCGGTGAAATCCTGCAGCAGCACCCGCGCCGGCATGAACGACACCTCGCGCTCGCCGCCCTTGCCGCTCCATCGTCCGAGCGCTTCTATCTGCGCCGTCGTGACGATCACGCCATCTTCGCGCCGCAGCACATTTTCCAGCATCACCTTGATCGAGTATGGGAGCCGTGCGAGCGCGAAGCCGTGCTTTTCCAGCGCTTCGAGCTTGTAATAGATGTAATCCTTGCCGTTTATCGAGAGTGTCGCGCGAGCACCGAAACTGTTGGTCGCCATCGATTCGTCCTTCGTGGAGGTGAAAATCGGGATGTCGCCAACCACAATAGCGCGCTTGGCGTGTCGATCAACGGCTCAATCCGCGACCCGCGCCGGCGCTCGCATCGCGTAGATTCGCGTCAGCGCCACTTCGAACTCGACCACGGTGCGCGGCCAGGTCCGGCGCGATTTCTTCATGCGTCACTTTAAGTTTTCCTAAATTCCGCGATTCTAGCTCTTCAACTACCCTGTCTTGTGACTTATACGGGTCATTTCGGTGACCGGGTTCGTTGCGCCGCGAACGCGGTTGGCGTAAGTGCAATCTTACTCAATCTTGCCTCACCCGGCCGCGGTCACGGACGCGATTAGATGGATGACTGCCGGGCTCGACTTCGCCGATGCCCTCCATCTCGCGTCGGCGCGACCCGCCGGGCATTTTGTAACATTCGACAACAAGCTGACGAAACGTGCTGCGAAGATCGCGGACATAGCTGTGGTCCGACTCTGAGCGTCCGCGAAGCCTTTCATCGAAAGCGAGCTTGAGTTTCGAACTCGCGAGCCTGTTCAGCGTGGCCGGGTGACCTGGCGAGGCGCGTGTGCAGGTGCCGGGCCGTGCAAACCGTCGAAGACCAGCGCTCGGCCGTCGGAATGAAACCGCATCGCGGCCAAAATTCCGACCTGTGGCGACTCCAGCGCCGCGATACCGTCAATCGTGTCGAGCGTGACCCGAGGCCGCATCGCGAGGATCGCCGCGACCGCGGCGCTGAAACTTTCATCGTCAATCTCGCCCCCGGTAACCATCGCGCGCCCCTGCAAGCCGGCTACCAGCCGCCCCGCCCGCAGCACCACCAGGTTGGAAGCCTCGCGCGCGATACCGCATCCGGGGAGCATCGCGCCATATGGATTGGCGGGATCGATCGCACTCAGCGCGTACGGCCGCTCGCGCGCTGGAGTCAGGTTGCGCGCCGCATGCAGCATTTCGACCGCTTCCGGCAGCGCGTACTGCTCGCCTGACAGCGAGCGAACGAACCATCCGCGCCGAATCGTGCCGCCGTATTCGAGGCGTCGAAGTGCGAAGCTCAAGTCGCTCCACGAGATTGGAATGGTTTCCGCGGCGAGCATCTCGCGCGACAGGATTCCATGACGATCGAGCAGCGCAAGCGCGAGATCGCGCGCGCCGTCAGACTTGAGCGCGTCCTCGGCGTTTGAAGATTCGAGCGTTCGAATGACAGACCACCGGCCGGCGAGCGAGGACTTGAGCCGCGCACGAATCGCACTTTGATGCCGAGTCGACGCACGTTGCGCGACCGGTGCCAGCGCGCGCTCCGCGTCACGATCATTCGCGAACATCCGAAGCGGCGCAAAGTTGTCGTTGGTAACGCGTCCCGCGGCCGCCAGCCGCCACAGCGAATTCAGCGTGTCGCGCTCCGAGAGATTTGCGCGATCGGATATTTCGTCCAGATACTGCGCACCAGCCGCACCCAAAGCATCAAGGATCGCGCGGTCCTTCGCGCCATCGGCGCTCTCTTCATTTTCCTGATTTTCCGTATTGTCTTCGTGATAGGCCGCGAACACGCTTCCCTTGCGCGGGATAAACGTAATTCGCGAAGGCATGCGCGACGCACTCCCCTCTTCCGGCACCGCGATCCAAATCAACTGGCCGCTCATGCAGACCAGGTCGAGCATTTCCCGGCGGTAGCCCGCAATCCGGGTCGGCAAAATCGCGCGCTCCCAAATCTCGGGCGTGAAGCCCACTCCGGAAAGCTGTTCGAGGATAGTCGCGACGCCGGTCTGATCGGAGGCTACGTCCTCGCCGCCGACGTGCATCCAACGCAAGCGAAATGCTGCGTACTCGTGATCGGCGCACGGCTCGATCTCGGCCCGCACCCGCGCCAGCGTCATGCGATGGATTCGTTCGAGATTGTAGCGGTCGCACCATTGAATGATATCGGCGCGGGTAAAATGACCGCGAAAGATGGCCCCCTTGGCTTCCAGAGCCGCCAGGATTTGTTCAATTTCGGATTGGTCGAGCTGAAGCCGCGCCGAAATCTCGCTCGCCGTGACCGGTCCCGAAGTTTTGAGCGCCCGCCGTGCAAGTTCTTCGCACGCAGCCGCCGCATCTCCCGAAGTCACAGCACCATCGAGATGGCCTTCGATATGGCTTTCGATCTTTGCCGCCGGGTAAGCGGCCCGGAACAGCGCCAGGTCCTCGGCGACGATCATTCGCTCCGGCGAATCGACACCCAATCTCGCGTGCGCGATACGATTTTCGCCGTCGAGCTCGTGAATCATCGTTCGCCAGCTTTCGCCAACCCGTTCCTCGACTTCCGACGCACGCATCGAGCCGTGCGCGCGAATCAGCTCGACCAATTCATCGCGCGAGCGCGGGCGCCGGCCCGGTGCGCGACCGCTGACCTCCGCGGCCACGCTCTCGACCGCCTCGGCCGTCAGCAGTTCCGAAAGGTCTTCTTTGCGGAAAACATCTTCCGCCATCCCGCGATTCATCGTGACCGTTCGTGATCGCCGATTTGCTCGCTCGCCATCGTCCAGGAATGAGTAGTCCCACGCGAGCAGCAATCGATGCGCGAATACTGACGGCGAAATCGAATCGACGGTGACAGTCCGGATACCGCCTTGCTCGATACCCTCGAGCAACTTCACCAGCCGGGTCACGTCGGTCGATTCCTCGAGACATTCGCGAATCGTTTCCTCGATCACAAAATGATCGGGCAGCTCGATCGCCGGCGGGCGATTTTCGAAGCACGCCTGCTGACCCGGAAAGAGAGCGGCGAGCAATTCCTGCGAACGCAGACGCTGAATCCATGCGGGTACTTTGCTCCCGCGCGAGAAACGCATCACCGCGAGCGCTCGCGTCGCGACATGCCGGAAGCGCACCTCGAACATCGGCGCACCCAGAAGAGCCTGCGTCAGCACGTCGCGCGCGTTGCGCGCTTTTATCATCGAGAACAACGTGTCGAGCGCAAAACTGTGCTTCGAGTTCAGCGCGAGCAGCACGCCGTCGTCGATCGCCGACGCCTGGATTTCAAAATCGAACGATTGGCAAAGACGTTTTCGGATCGCGAGCCCAAGCCCGCGATTCAGCCGGATTCCGAATGGCGTGTGGATTACGATTTGCGTGCCGCCGAGGCCATCGAAGAAGCGCTCGACCACTACCGTCTTTGCGTCCGGGATAGCGCCGAGTGCCGCGAAACCGCGGCGCACATACTCGGTCGCTTGCTCGGCCGCGCGCTCCGACATCGCGCACTCGCTCATCAGCCACTGCGCGGCAGACTCGCCGCGCTCCAGGCGCCGCGAGATCTCATGGCGCAGCTCGCTTATCTCCGACGACAGTGCCTGCGAGCGCCCGCCCGCCTCGGTCTGCCAGAATGGCAGCGTCGGCGCCATCCCCGGAGCCGCCTCGACCATCAACCGCCCGCGCGAGATGCGCTGAATCTGCCACGGCATCGAGCCGAGCGAGAACACATCTCCGCGCGACGACTCCTGCGCGAAGTCCTCTTCGACATCGCCTATCTTGCGCCCTTCGGATTCGATCACGACGTCGTAATTGCCCGCTTCCGGAATCGTCCCGCCGGAAGTGATCGCCGAAAGCCGCGCGGAGCGCCGCGGACGGACCAGTTGATTGATCCGATCGAAAAATATTTTCGGCGCCGCGCCCTGGATTCGATCCGGTAGCTCTGCGGAAAGTTGATCCAGCAGATGACGCAAACGCGCGGCGTCCAGATCGCCGAAATTGTAAGCAGCTCTGAGCACGCACAGCAGGTCGCTCTCGGAAATCTCGTCCTCTTCCGCCGCAATCGCGACAATCTGCTGCGCGACGATATCGAGGCATCCCATCGGGATCTCGACTTCATCCAGATGACCGCGGCGAATCGCGCGGACCGCGGCGCCGCATTCCAGCAAGTCGTCGGTGGTCAGCGCAAAGAAACGTCCCTTCGGAGTCGCGCCGAGACTGTGACCGGAGCGGCCGACGCGCTGGATCGCCGCCGACACCGAGCGCGGAGAATCGAGTTGGCAAACCAGATCGACGCTGCCAACGTCGATGCCGAGTTCGAGCGACGCGGTCGCGACGATCGCCTTCAACTCGCCGCGCTTCAGCCGTTGTTCCGCCATCACCCGCTCGGCCCGCGCGAGGCTCCCATGATGCGCCATCACGGCGTCGGTGCCGAGGCGCTTTTGTAGATTCAGCGCAACCCGCTCGGCCGCGCGCCGGCTAAGCGTGAAGACCAGGGTCGTGCGATGCTCCCCGATGAGCCGCGCGACCTCGTCGTACATCGCGTCCCAGTGCTGATGCGTCGCCAGCGGCCCGAGGTCCGGCCCCACTGCTATCACCTGCAAGTCCATGATGCGCGCGCGATCGTCGGCACGAACCACGCGGACCGGACGCGGCGTGCGGGAACCCTCGCGCGAAACCTCGTAGCCCGACAGAAACTCGGCAAGCTTCTCAATTGGATTCAGCGTCGCCGACAGACCGATTCGATTCGGCCGCACGCCGCCGCGCTGAAGCACCAGGCGCTCGAGCCGCTCCAGCGTCAACGCGAGATGCGCTCCGCGTTTGTTGCCCGCGAGCGCGTGGAGTTCGTCGACGATTACGTGCCGAACCCGCGCGAGCTTCTCGCGGAACCTCGGCGACGTCAGCAGGATGAACAGCGACTCGGGCGTGGTAACCAGGATTTGCGGCGGGCGGCGAAGCATCGCGCTGCGCTCGGCCGCCGACGTGTCGCCAGTGCGAAGTCCGGCGCGGATGCGCGAAACGTCGAGCCCCGATTCGGTGCCGACGGTCCGCACGCCCTGCAGCGGTTCCTCCAGATTCAGCCGGATGTCATTCGCGAGCGCCTTCAGCGGCGACACGTACAGCACCGACACTTCGTCCTGCAGGACGCCGGCCGCACAATCGAGCACCAGCCCGTTGATCGCCCACATGAACGCGGCGAGAGTCTTGCCGCTGCCGGTCGGCGCGCACAGCAGGACGTCGAAGCCTGGCGCGGTGTTCGCCGCGCCAATCACGGGCCATCCGAGTTCCTGCGCGCGCGACGGCGCTTCGAACCGATGCTCGAACCAACTACGGACACATGGATGAAAATCCGCGAGCGGCGAAGCCATCGGATCCTTATAACATTGACGCGCGCCAATGGTGAAAGAGCGATTCAGGACTTCAGCAGGTCGGCCAACCGTGCGGTGAACTCGCTACGCGACAAGGTTAATTCGAATCCGGCTTCGCGCGCGGCCTTGAGCGGCTTCAGATCTATGTGCGAGGCGAATCCAACCAGTCGCACACCGGGCGCGGCTGCGCGAATCGCTCTCGCGGTATCAAGCGCGGGAAAAGTGGCGTCGGAAAGATCTGCGAAGACGACCGAAGGCTTCAGTTCGGCGCATCGCGAGGCAGCGGCGTCGAGCGTCGACGCGTAAAAGACTTCCGCGCCAACCGCAGCCGCCACCGCGTCGATCTTCGAGCGGAAAAACAAATCGCGTATCAGCCCGAGCGCGACTCGGCTGCTCGTATGCACTTGGCTGCTCATATAGCCGATGCGCTCATATCATGTCCGCGAGCTTCACCGCGCGCGCAGTCCCGTCGCGAAAGCGGGTTGGTAAAAAGGGCGCGAGATTTATCGACGGCTTTCGCCCAATCACCAGGTCGGCGATCACCTCGCCGGTAATCGCGGACAGAAGGATGCCGCTGCGGAAGTGACCCGCCGCGTAATATACATTCGCGACCGTCGGCGACGCGCCGAGCACCGGCATCAAGTCGTCGGTCGCCGGACGCAGTCCCGCCCATGCTTCCCGAAATGGAATCGACGCGAGCGCCGGCACCAGAGTTCGCGCCGCGCGCGAGATCCGATCGATACCGTCCAGCGTCACGCTCTTGTTGAAGCCCGCGTCTTCGAAAATCGAACCGGCGAGAATCCGTCCGTCACGGCGCGGGACGAGGATGCCGTCGCCCGAGAAAATTGAAGGTCTCACCAGCCCCGGCCGCGCGTCGAAGCACAGGATCTGGCCGCGCACCGGATAAAAGCGGATGCGATCATCCTCGAGCCCGCGAATCTCGCCGGCCCACGAACCCGCCGCGTCGATTACCACGTCGCCCGATTCAACCGCGCCGTCGACCAGACGCACCCCCGTCGCCCAGCCCGACTTGGCAACGATCGCATCCACGGGCGCGCCCTCGCGAAACTCCGCACCGGCGTTCAGCGCCGCATTGACGTAAGCCTGGGTCAGCTTGCGATTATCGACTCGCCGATTGGTCGGCAGATGGATCGCGTAAATGATCTCCTCCGACAGCATCGGCGCTAGCTTGCGCGCTTGAGCCGGCGAAAGATCCTCGACCACGCCGCCCGCTGCGCGCTGCCACTTCGCGCGCATTTTCAGTTCGGTCCGCGCCTCCTCGCTGAACGCGACGTACAGAACGCCGTCAGTGTCGTATTCGGGATCGACCCCGCTCTCGCCGATTAGCCGCTCGACGATCGCGTCGAAAGCGTTCTTCCCCGCCAGCGCCAGGTCGAAGAAATCGCCCGGCTCGTGCGCCTCGGCTTGCGGACCAATCAGTCCCACCGCCGCCCACGAGGCTTC
>CAAGKR010034422.1_pt1 | contig 11836 bp, 7 predicted proteins | sample 2556971 | NCBI WGS metagenome assembly CAAGKR01 (sample SAMEA5207829, study PRJEB30636) | soil metagenome | biome: forest; feature: boreal; material: soil | place: USA | collected 2011-09 | depth 1 m
CGGACCAGGCGGATGCCGCCGCCGCCGCCGGGAAATCATTGTGGCAGTCCGGATCCTGGACGCGACCTGCGCCGGACCCGAGTGCCGGCGTGCTGCCGCTGATTTCCGTGGCGGGGAACCATTTCGTGAACCCGGCGGGCGAGACTGTGCTTTTCCGCGGGCTCTCGATAGCCGACCCCGACAAGCTCGAGGAGCAGGGGCGCTGGAACCGCGAGCTGTTCGCTGCCGCAAGGGACATGGGCGCCAACCTGGTGCGGATACCCGTTCACCCGGCCGCGTGGCGGAAACGGACGCCGGCGGGCTATCTCGCGCTGCTCGACCAGGCGGTGGGCTGGTGCACGGAACTGGGGCTCCACGTGATCATCGACTGGCATTCGATCGGCAACCTCAAGAGCGGGATGTTCCAGCAGCCGGTCTACAAGACGAGCACGGAGGAGACGCTCGATTTCTGGCGGACGATGGCGATGCACTTCAAGGGCCACCATACCGTGGCCTTCTTCGAGCTGTTCAACGAGCCGACCCACTACAACGGGATGCTGGGAATCCTCAGCTGGGCCGACTGGAGGGAATTGAACGAGGAGATGATCGGCGTGATTCGCTACTGGGACAAGGACACCATCCCGCTGGTGGCCGGCTTCGACTGGGCCTACGACCTGGACGCCGTCCACTATGACCCGGTTCGGGCGGAGAGGATCGGCTATGTCACGCACCCCTATGCCAACAAGCGGCCCCAGCCTTGGGAGCCGAGATGGGAGGAGAATTTCGCCTTTGTCGCCAATCGTTACCCGATGATCGCGACCGAGATCGGCTTTGGCACGAAGCCGGGCGAGGTGGTCGACGACAGCCACTACGGCAATCGGATCACCCGCTTCCTGGAACAGCGCGGAATCAGCTGGGTTGCGTGGGTCTTCGATCCCGAATGGCAGCCGCGGATGCTCAAGAGCTTCGACGGCTTCGAGCTCACCGGCAGCGGCGAGTTCTTCAAGCAGGCGATGCACCGGCCGCCGGCTCCCCCCGCCGAAAAGCCTGACCATTGAGGCGGCGCGCGCCGCCTACGTCCGGCCCTGCGCCCACAGGGCCGCGATCTCCTTGCGGAGCACGACGGCATCGGGCCATGAGGGTGGCAGGCCCGTGATATTGTAGCCCCCGCCGCGACCTGTGCCGTCGTACGGGCCCATCTCCGGGCAGGCGAAAAGGGTCCTGTCCCTGTTGGCCCCGGCGCCCCTCCACAGCTTCATCACCGCCTCCACGAAGCCCAGGTAGGACCTGACCTCGGGCGTTAGGCGCCCGTTGTGCGTCACCGGCACCTGGCAGTGGTGCCCGTTGAACGGCCGGAAATGGCACTGCTCGCTGTTCCGCACGAGGTCGGGGTGGTCGAGCAGCCGGGAGGCGTAGTCGCCGGGACTGAGGTGCTTGACGACGGCAAAATGCGAGAAGTCGAAATTGATCTTGATCATGTCTCCCGTCGCCTGGTGGTACCGCTCGGCGATCTCATACGTCTTCTCGGGGGTCTCGGTGCAGGTGTCGCGGTGGACCTCCAGGGAGACGACCACGCCGCCGATCCGCTCGGCCTCGCGCACCATGCGGACCCAGTGCTTCGCCGCGACGGCGGGCGGCGTGTCATGGTTGTCCATCTGCACGTTGATGTGCACCGCCCCGCCCGCCTTCTGGGACCGTATGCGCGCCCCGAACTTCCCGGGGTCGTCCGAGGAGATGTAGCCGAGCAGGTGGGCAACGCCGTGTTTCGCCGCGAGGCGGCGGTGCGCGGGCGTGAGCAGGCCGGCAACCCCGTCGAAGCCGGCCGCGGCTGCGGCCTTGATCTTGCTCTCAAGCGACCACTGCCTCCGGCGGGAGGGAAAGTCGACGAGCGACCAGAGGGCGGCGATGTGGGCGATGTGGGGCATGGCTTCGGTCTGCGAGGTGGGATTTGCTACGCGGCGGCGGCCGGTCCACGCTTCAGTGAGAGCAGCGCCACGACGGCCGCAAGCGCGAGATAGCCTGCCGCGAACTGGAGCGCCAGCGTGCGGCCCACCCCGGTCAGCGCCCACGGCAGGTAGAGCCCCCCGGCCGGCTCCACGGAGTGGATCACCCCGAAGAGCGTAAGCAGGGAGCCCGTCGCAAGGATTGTGACTGCCGCGCCCATGCGCCTGTCAACGAGGGCCACGACGAAGGCTGCCCAGATCATCGCCGTTATGATGAATCCATTGCCGAGGGCCACGATGACGCCGAGTTCCGGCATGCCCTGGTCGGTCGAGGTGAGCAGCTGCGCGAAGCGCTCCGGCGGCACATAGGCGGGATCGCCGAGCTTGATCGCGAGCATGCGCGCGATCGAGGGGAAGAAGCTGAACACGACGGCCGCCGCATGCCGCCTCGGCGTCGCGTCGAACGCCTGCGCCGTTATCTCGATGGAGACGAAGACAAGGATGGGGGCGAGCACGGCCAGGGGGACCAGCTCCACGAGGTTGGAGAGGTAGCCGAAGATGCCGCCCAGCCCGACGAACACGCCCGTCAGGAGCGTGTAGCCGGAACGCGCACCCATCTTCTTGTAGGCCGGCTGGCCGATGTAGGGCGTGGTCTGGGCCACGCCCCCGCACAGGCCAGCGACCAGCGTCGAGAAAGCCTCCGTGAGCAGGATGTTGCGGGTGCTGTAGTCATCGCCCGCGGCCCGCGCGCTCTCCGTCACGTTGATGCCGCCTATCACCATCAGGAGTCCGAACGGCAGTATGAGGGGCAGGTACGGCACCGTCGAACCGAGTCCGTCGATGAAGGCCAGCGAGGGGACCGGCAGCGCAAATCGCAGGGAGATGGCGCCCGGCGCATGGTAGCCCGGGCCCGCGAGGCCGAGTGGACCGAGCGAGTAGTAGAGCGCGAGGCCGACAAGGAACGCCGCCAGGACCCCGGGCATGTTTCCCGGCAGCGGCCCCTTCGCGACCACGGCGTAGAGCACGATGCCGAGGCCGACGAAGCCCACGACCGGCACGCGCATCAGCTCGACGATGGGCAGGAATCCGATCAGCATGAGCGCGATGCCGGCTATGGACCCGAGGAGGCCCGCGCGCGGGATCACGCGGCCCACCCATGATCCCGCAAAGGAGAGCGCGAGCTTGAGCATGCCCATCACGATCATCGAGGCCATTCCCAGGTGCCACGTGGCGAGGGCGGCGGCGCGCTCGTCGAGGCCGCCCTGCTTGAATTTCACAAAGGCCGGCCCCAGCACAAGGAGCGCGATCCCGATGGTCGTCGGCGTGTCGATGCCGAGGGGCATGGCCGTCACGTCGTCGCGTCCGGTGCGGCGGGAGAGCCGGATCGCCATCCAGGTGTAGATCAAGTCGCCCACGAAAACGCCGAGCGCCGTGCCTGGAAACATGCGCGTGAAGACGATGTCGGCGGGGAACTTGAACAGTCCCACGAGCACCGTCGCGAGAAAGGCCATGACCGCGAGGTTGTCGACGACGAGGCCGAAGAATCCGTTCAGGTCGCCTGCCGCGGACCAGCGGCGATGGGCGGGTGCGCTGCTCACAACCGCCGAAGAAACCCTATTCCGCGGACAAGGCAAAGGCAGAGTGAGCCCGCTTTCTTCTTTCGCAGGGGGGCCCGGCGGCCCATGGTGCGGCGGAGCATGACCGGGGATATCGCCGTTTTCCTTGCACGCCGGCTGTGCGTGGCCCTCGGGCTGGGCCTCTTCGCGGCCGGCGCCTCGCACGGCGCCGAGCCGGTAAGAATCGGGTTCTTCATGTCGATGACGGGGCGGGACGCCTCGTTCGGGGAGGCGTCGCTGCGCGGCGCGACGCTGGCGGTCGACCGGATGAACGCCGCGGGCGGCGTCCTCGGCCGCCCGGTCGAGCTGGTGGTCGAGGACGACCGCTCGCTCGCGGGCGAATCGGCCACGGCGGCAAAAAAGCTGATTTCGCGCGACCACGTCGTGGCTCTGGTCGGCGAATGCTCCTCGGCGCGGACGCTGGAGGCCGCCCCCATCGCCCAGGCCAGCGGAATCCCGCTTGTCACCCCGGCCTCGACCAGCCCGAAGGTCACCCGGGTCGGCGACGAGATCTTCCGGGTGTGCTTCATCGACTCGTTCCAGGGCGGCGTGATCGCCACCTTTGCCCGCCGGCGGCTCGGCCTCTCCCGCGCGGCCCTGCTTGTCGACACGTCGGCCCCCTATTCGGTTGGCCTGGCCGACTACTTTGCCAGGGCGTTCGCCGCGCTGGGGGGCGAGATCGTGGCCACCCAGAATTACTCGGGGGCCGAGACGGACTTCCGCGCGCAGCTCACGGCGATCCGCGCCGCGAAACCCGACGCGCTCTTCCTGCCGGGCTACTACGTCGCCGCGGGGCTGGTGGCCAAGCAGGCGCGGGAGCTCGAGCTCGGGGCGACGCTCCTCGGCGGCGACGGGTTCGAGGCCCCCCAGCTGCTCGAGATCGGCGGCCCCGCCCTCGAGGGGACCTATTACTCGACCCACTTCGCCGTCGGAAACACCGACCGGGTGTCGCTCGCCTTTGTCGGGGCGTTCCGCGCGCGCTACGGCTCGGCGCCAAACGGGCTCTCGGCGCTGACCTACGACGCGGTCAACCTGGTGGCCGACGCGATAAGGCGGGCCGGCACGACCGAGCGGGGGGCGCTGCGCCTCGCGCTGGCCGGGACGAGGGGGTTTGCGGGTGTGACCGGGCTGACGACGATCAATGCGCAGCGCGACGCGGACAAGGGCGCCGCCATCATCGAGGTCCGCGGCGGGAAGCTTGAGTTTGTCGAGGCGATCCTGCCATAGGAACCGCAGGCCGGGTGGCGCGCCGGCCGCTCAAAGGCCGGCTGTCGACGGGTGGCCGCGGCGAATCCACTGGTCCCTCGTGACTACGTCCCAGTAGACATTGTAGCGGTCGTAGCGGATCTCCCAGAAGGGGCGGAGCGTGAGCTCCTTTGGAAGGCCGAGGCCCGCCGTGTGGAAAACGAGCGATCCGTCCGGCGAGCGGATGATCGAGGCCTCGACCGGCACGTCCCCGCGCACGAGCGCGGGCACGGCGACGGGGGCCGCGTCAAGGTTGGCGCCCTGGTTCGCCGCGTAGGGAACGGTGCCCGTCTGGGGCGCCGGGCCGAGGTCGCCCGCAAGGACCACCGGGCCGTACAGGAAGGCCACCTTCTCCGGCGCGTCGGGCATCGCCTCGGCGCGCACGGCCATGGGAATGGTGACGGTGAGGCGGTCCCCCTTCCTCCATTCCCGCTGGATTACGGCGTAGGCGCCGGGCGCGCCGTCGACGCCGAGCGGCTGCCCGTTGAGCTCGAAGGTCACCGCGCCCGCGGCCCAGCCCGGGCAGCGCACCCGCATCGTGAGCGGCGCCGTCGGCTCCGACGTGACCGTGAACACCGCCTTGTTCCCCAGCGGGTAGTCCGTCGTCTGCTCCATCGCGAACCCCTTTTCCCTCCACGTCAGGCCCGAGGCGATGAAGAGATTCACGTAGAGGTCGTCGCGGCCATGAAAGTAGATCGCCTCGCCGTACTTCGTGTGGTTTTCCATCCCGGTGCCTACGCAGCACCAGAACGAGTCGAAGGGCGTGCTGAACGTCTTGAAGAGGCCCGGCTTGAGCGACATGAAGTAGGTGAACATCCCGAGCTTCGGCTCCTGCGAGGCGAGTATGTCGTTGTAGAGGGCGCGCTCGTAGAAGTCCGCGTAGTCGGCCTTGGGCTCCCAGCCGAAGACATGCTCCGTGAGCTTGAGCATGTTGTAGGTGTTGCAGGTCTCGGCCGTGTTTGCCGCGAGGTGGTGGGACATCGTGTTCTCGGGGAACAGGTGCTCGTTCTCGCTGTTGCCGCCGATGACGTAGGAATAGTGGTGGGCGACGAGGTTCCAGAAATAGGCCGCGATCGCGCGCGCCTGCGGGTCGCCGGTGGCCTCGTAGGTGCGCGCCTCGCCGATTATCTTTGGAATCTGCGTGTTGGCGTGCTTGCCCGGGAGCTCGTCGCGGCCCGCGAGCAGGGGGTCGAGCACGGCCCTGTGGTAGAAGCGGCGCGAGGCGTCGAGGTAGCGGTGGTTGCCGGTGAGGACGTAAAGCTCGACCAGGACGTCCATCATGCCGCCCTGCTCCACGGACAGCATCTCCTGCAGCTTTTCCGGCGTGAGCCCGGCGGTGATGGCATCCACCCAGTCGGCCAGCCTGAGCGCGACGTCCCGGGCCTGGATGTTGCCGCCGAGTATCCACGCGTCCTTCAGGCCGTTGAGCACCTTGTGCTCGGTGTACCAGGGCACCCATGCGCCGCCCCTGAAATTGAAGGGCCCCTCGGTCTCGACGATTCCCTCCCGGAAGCCGCGCATCGTCTGGAGCTCGGTGGGAGGGAGCGCGCCTATGTAGCCGTCGCCGTAGGCCGCCTGGCACTCGGCCATCTCGGCAATGATGTAATCGATGCGCTGGCGGAAGCGCATGTCACCCGTGGCGGCGAACTGCTGCGACAGGGCGGTCAGGTAGTGGCCGAGCGTGTGGCCGGCGATCCCATGGGATTCCCAACCGCCATAGCTTTCGCCCCTCGGGGCCAGCCCGGCGTACTTGCGGGTGTTGTGCAGCAGGCGGTCGGGCACGATTGAAAGCAGGTAGTCCGCGTTGCGCTCCATCGCCTGCCGGAAGGGGCTGTCTAGGAGCCGGACATCGCCCAGCGCGAAGGGGCGGGCGACCACGACGGCCGCCGGCGGCGCGGGATCGGCCCGGAGCGGTTGCGCCGCGATCAATGAAGCCAGCAGGCAGGGCACGAGCGGTCTCATGGCGATGGGTAAACCATTACAGCCGCTTTCCGAAAACGGCCAGTTCTTCTTGGCCGCGGCGAAGGAATGTCCATATTGGTCCCGGCGTCAAAACACGATCGGCAGCCCGAAACCCCATGAATAACATCCCCGTCACCCGCCGCGAATTCCTCAAATCGGCCTCCGTCCTCTCGGCGGCGACCCTCGCGTTTCCCTACGTCATGAGGGGGCAGGAGGGCCGCTCTCCTGGCGACAAGCTCAACATCGCCTGCGTCGGGGTCGGCGGTCGCGGGGCCGACGCGGTCAAGGGCCTGATGGGGGAGAACCTGGTCGCATTGTGCGACGTGGACGACGCCCGGGCCGCCGACACCTACAAGGCCCACCCGGAAATCGGCTCCGAGCGCCGCTTCAGGGACTACAGGAGGATGCTGGACAAGATTGGCAGCCAGATCGACGCGGTCACCGTCTCGACGCCCGACCACATGCACTTCCCGATAGCGATGGCTGCGATCTCGCTTGGAAAGCACGTATTCGTGGAAAAGCCCCTGACACACACCATTTCCGAGGCCCGCCAGCTGGCGAAGGCCGCCCGCGAGAAGAAGGTGGCGACGCAGATGGGAAACCAGGGACATGCCGGCGAGGGATGCCGCCAGCTCAAGGAATGGGTGATGGCGGGCGTCCTCGGAAACGTCACCGAGGTGCATTCGTGGACGGACCGGCCGATCTGGCCGCAGGGCGTTAAGGCCCCCGACCATTCCAAGATGATGCCGGTCGTGCCGGGCACCCTCGACTGGGACCTCTGGCTCGGCGTCGCGGCCCCGCGCGAGTACGATCCCGCCTACCTCCCGTTCGCCTGGCGGGGTTTCTGGGACTTCGGGACAGGGGCGATGGGCGACATGGGGTGCCATATCCTCGACGGCGCCTATTATGCCCTGGACCTCGGTCTGCCCGCGCGGGTCGAGGCGGTCAGCGCCAAACAGACCGCGATCAGCCCGCCGACGGCCTCGATGGTCACCTATCATTTCCCGGCGCGTGCCGGGATGGCCGAGGTCAAGCTGACGTGGTACGACGGCGGGCTCCAGCCGCGCCTGCCCGGGGAGCTCGAGGCGGGCCGCCTCCTTGAGTCGAACGGGACCCTGATCGTCGGCTCGAAGGCGACCGTCCTTGCGGACACCTATTACGACAAGGTGCAGATAATCCCGGACGCGAAGATGCTGGCGCTCGCCCAGTCGCTTCCGCCGAAGTCCATCCCCCGCGTGGAGGGGGGGCATTTCGCCGAGTGGGTCCGCGCATGCAAGGGCGGCGCCCCCGCCGGGTCAAATTTCGACTACGCCTCCGGGCTCGTCGAGGTCGCCCTGCTCAGCAACCTGGCGATACGCGCCCGACGCCCGATCGACTGGGACGGCGTGGCGATGAAGGCGACCAACGACGCCGACGCGAACCGATTTGTGACCAAGGAATACCGGCCCGGGTTCGGCGTCTGAGCCGCCCGGCCTTCTAATCTAGTCCATCCCCTCAAGCGCGAAGATCTCGACGGGCTCGTCGCGCCCCCTCACCGGCACGGCGCCGAGCGGGCGCACCCAGTACTGCCCGCGCGCCGCCTTGAGCGTCGCCGCGCTCACCAGGATATCGGCCCGGTATTGGGACATTCTCGTCAGGTCCTGGAGGCGCGCAGCCACGTTCACGCCGTCCCCGAGCACGGAATAGTTGAGGCGGCGCGACGACCCGATGTTTCCCGCGATGATCTTCGCCGTGTTGATTCCGATTCCGAAGGCCAGCTTGGCGCGTCCCTCGGTCGCGAGCTCGGCGTTCAGCCGGGCAAGGCCCGATTTCATCTCGAGCGCGGCAAGGATGGCGCTGTCCGCGTGGTTCGGGTGGGCCACGGGTGCGCCGAACAGCGCCATGATCGCGTCGCCCATGTACTTGTCCACGACGCCGAGGTAGATCTCCACGATCCCGCTCATCCGGTCGAAATACCGGTTGAGCAGCGCGAGGACATCGCGCGGGGGGAGCGATTCGCTCAGCCGCGTGAAATTCCTGAGGTCCACGAAGAGCATGGTGACCTCCCGCTCCTCACCCCCCAGGGCGCCGCCGCCGCCCATGAGCTGCGCGGCGATCTCGGGGGAAAGGTTCTTGTCGAGGAGGTCGCGGAACTGGTCCCTCTCGGCGAGGCCCTCGCTCATCCGGTTGAACGAGGTCGCGAGCTGGCCGATCTCGTCCTCGCGGTTCAGGTGGAGGCGGATGCTGTAGTCGCCGCGCGCGACGACCTGCGTGTGCGCGGCAAGCTCGCGGAGCGGCTCGCTCAGGTTTCGCGCGATCCGGACGGCAAACAGCGCGGCCACCGCAAGGAGGACCAGCGAAAGGTAGCGCAGGAAACGCTCCAGCAGGAGGTCGGGCGCGAGCTCCGCCTCAAGCGAGCGCTGCAGGGCGACCGAGGCGTACCCCGGCGTTATGAGCGTGAGGGGCAGGTACACCGTCACGTAGGTGTTGCCGCCCGCCTTGACGGTCCGGTCGCTTTCCTCCGGGGAGGTCGGAGCCGCCAATTTCGCGTCGGCCTCCGGCAGCGTGGACTCGACTGGCATCATTGAATCGGCCTTTCCGTAGAAAAACGTGACCTCGAGCCGGGCATCCGATTTCAGCTCGGTCGCGAAATCGTGGTCGATGGGAAGGGCGAGACCGATCCAGGCGACGATCTCGGGCGCAGGCGCGTAGATGGGCACCACGATCAGGGCGTACAGCTTGCCGTCCGGGCCGGACTGCGGCAGGTGCACGAACGCCTGCTCGCGGTCCCTGTCGGCGATCGAAGCGCTTTTCACCAGCTCCTGAAAGGGCCTCAGCGCCTCGGCCGGCAGGACGCCGCCCGTGTCCCCGATCTTGGCCCCCTCGGCCGAGAGGAGGACCATGAAGGGCACGTTCATCCGGTTGCTGTATGTCTTCAGTGCCGAGCGCACGGTCGCCGGGTCCGGCTTGTCCTCCAGGAAAAGCTGGCGGATCGCATAGTCGCGCGACAGCAGGACGGCGCGGTTCCAGAGGTCGTCCAGCTTGGACCCCGTGCGGCGCGTGAAAAGCAGCGCCCCCTGCTCGAGGCCCTGCTGGATGCGGACCACCGCGCTCTTGCGGTTCTCCCTGACCACGAAGACGTAGTTCGCGGCCTGGGCGAGCGCGACAAGCCCGACGACCAGCACGAGTAGGCGGCTGCCGAAGCGCCGGAAACGGGGGAACCTGAAAATGGAGGCGCCCATTGTGTCGGCCTTACTTGTATTCGGCGCCGCTGGCGTCGGGCGCGCGCCTTATTCGCCGGTTCGGCTTGAGCGCCAGGGAGATCGCCAGGGTCGCGCCGGCCGCGTCGGTCACCGTGATGTCGCGCATGGCGATGGCGGCGCGGGGGTGCCAGACCTCGAGGTGGTATTCTCCCGGGGGAAGGCCCGATATGTCCGCGGTGCCGTCGGCGCCGGTCTTCGCGAAATAGGGCGTGGCGAGGACGACGACGTAGGCGACCATCCAGTCGTGGATGTTGCATCCCAGGGTGACGACGCCCGCCCGGTCGAAGACGACCGCCGCCTTCGATTCGCCCGTATAGAGCGGAATCTCGAACCGCTTGGCGGCCGAGACCGAATAGACGTGGTGCTGGACGGTGTCCCGGTTCGGGAACACGACCCGGGTGCCCACGACGATCGGCGTCACGTAGGGGCTGAATTCCTGGTCCTGCTGGGTGATGGCAACCGGCTCCGCCGGCGGAACGACCTTCACCGGGGCGCCGACGGGTGTCACGGATGCGACCGCGTCCGCCACGGGCGCCCCCGCGGCATCCTGGGCCATGACCCTCACGGAGCCGGACCCATGCGCGGAAAGCGCCGCTGCCGCCAGGAGGGCGATGGCTGGAAGGAGTTTCATCGTTGAAGTGATCCGTTCAGAAGTTGTGCACGATGCTCAGGCTGACAAGGTCGTTCGGGCAGCGGTCATGCGCTCTGGCATCGCTGCGGACGAGCCGGAGGGCGCGGGCGGTGTGACGCCCGCGCCGGGGGAAAGGGTGTGCGCCCGGGTACGAAGGGCGATGCACGGCCGGCCGAAGGTCGCCATGTGTTGCCTCGTGCCGCTGCAGGCTTAGGCGTCCGGGTCGGCCGCCGCGAAGCCGCCCGGGCTATCGCAGGCGGGAGGAGAGCCGTGATTGTGCGCAGAATCGATCCAGCGGATCGCGTTGTTTTGGTTCGTGAGCCGCGGAACCCCTCTATAGCGGAGGAAGGCCCTGGAGACAAGTGTTTGCAGCCTCGCCCGGCGGGACCGCTCAGGGCCCCTTAGGGGCGGCGCGCAAGAGGATTGCCCTAGTCCCGGTTTTTAGCGGAAATTGCGTGCCCCGATGCCAACGGACGACACAGACGACCTGCTTCGCGACTCCCCGTTCCTGAAGTTTGTCCCGGAGAGACAGCGGGAGAAGCTGTGCGCCTTGTTTCGCAAGGAGCGCTTCGAGTTCGGGGACCTGATCGTCCGCGAGGGCGATGCGGCCGACGCTTTCTATTTCCTGGCATCGGGTCGGGCCCGGGTTGTCAAGAAGACGGACAAGGGCGAGGAGCTGGTCCTGGCGTCGCTTCGACCGGGCTCCGAATTCGGCGATTCCGCGCTCCTCGACGGGGGCGTGCGGACGGCCTCCGTGCGGTGCAGCACCTCGGTCGAGGTGCTGAGGCTGGGCCGGGACGACTTCCTGGAGATGCTCGGCAAACACCCGGAGCTGCGCAACCACCTGGAGATGACGGCGCGCTTCAGGGCCCTTCACGGGTTCCTCTACGAATTCAGCAACTTCGGGCGCCTCTCGTCGCAGGCCCTGCGGGACCTGATAGAGAACCTCTCGCCGGTCAGCTTCTCAAAGGGGCAGCTGGTCCTGCGCGAGGGCGATGCCGCCGGCCCGATGTATATCGTCCAGTCCGGGCGCGTGCGGATCTTCACGTCCGCGGGCGGGCGGACAAGGAACCTGGCATTCTGCCGCGAGGGCGATTTTTTTGGCGAACTCTCGCTTCTGACCGGCTCGAAGCGGGCGGCCTCTGCCGAGGCCGCTGCGGATTCGCAGCTGTTCGCGCTGCGGCCGGAGGCGGTCCACGACCTGAGGCGGCGGTTTCC
>CAAGKR010438164.1_pt1 | contig 11832 bp, 6 predicted proteins | sample 2556971 | NCBI WGS metagenome assembly CAAGKR01 (sample SAMEA5207829, study PRJEB30636) | soil metagenome | biome: forest; feature: boreal; material: soil | place: USA | collected 2011-09 | depth 1 m
AGCAAGGCGCTACAAGGGCAGGGCATCGCGAACCAGCGCAAAGCAATTATTGAAGGACTGAAAGAATCTGTTGAATCTTTTTCCGCCGCCGTGGAAGGCACGACTCCGAAAGACGTGATGATGCTGGTGCTGGTGACGCAATATCTCGACACGATGAAAGAAATTGGGGCGCAGGATAGAAGCAACACGATTTTTCTTTCCCATTCGCCCTCGGCGGTGGGCGATCTATTCCGCCAGATGCAGGACGCAGTCATGATCGGCCAGACGGCGGCTACCGTTTCGAAATAAGAGAACTCCAAACCTGAACATTGGAGATGCTAGCGGCTTGCCTCCCACTTTTCGCAAAAGCCTCGAAGAATGGGGCACTTTCGGAGGTTGGCTACCCGATATAAAAAGGTTTTTCCATCCCCCAGAAAAGATGTTTTAGAACAAATTACTGGACTGCTATTTCGGAAAGTTCGGATCAGCCTTTACTTCGTTAATCTGCTTGGTATGGCGCTCGCTGTGCGCGGCGGCGAACAGTATCCATTCGTAGCCGTCCAATTTCTTTCCCATGGGACCGTCAATGGCGTGAGCGCGCAAATCATCATTCTTGCTTAGCAAGTCCTCAGTTCGATCCCGGCTTTCCACAAAATGCTTCAGAGCAGCATCGGGCGAGCCGTAGCGATTGGTGGGCTTCAATGGTTCGGGTGCCTGAGCCTTGTGGCTTCGGTCTGGGACGCCAACCAGAATCATCTGATCGATGGCTTTCACATCATCGCCGGCCGGGCGCGGGGGCGCCTTCATAACCTGATCGGTGATCGTGCCGTAGAACATGTCTTCAGCAGCGGCAAGATGCTCCACAACTTCTGCGACCGACCATCGATCGGGCGCGGGCTTGAAATTCCATTGCGCGGCGGAGAGGCCTTGAGTTGCATCCAGAACACCCTGTTTCGTGCTCTGCAGATATTTCATGGCGCTGTCGCGGTCTGCGGGGGTAAGGGACTGAGCTTGTGCGGATGCAAGGGCGCAGATGGCGATGATCAGTACTGCAAAGGCGCGTTTCATGCGTGTTCTCCTGTTCTTGATTTCGCTGATGCGAGAGCGAACATGATACCCCAAGAGATGAAGAAGATGTAGCAAGCCACCTCTACCTGCATTTCAAAATTATGCGAGGACTCGCTTGACAAAACGATTGCTCAGGAGCAATATCCTTTAGGAGAATAAAAAGCGAATACACCTTTCTTCGGAACGCTCTCTTATCCATGTCTTTATCTTCTACGTGCACGCAGTTTGAGTTGAATCATTCTTCAACCATTACTTCTAAAAAACTGCCGCAACTGGAGCGGCTGTTGGCCTTACCTAAACTTAGCGGAGTACTGCCGGCATCCAGATTGGAAGCGCGCCCTGATTTGGTAATGGTTTCCAGTGGGATTCAAGAGATAGATTTGCTTACCGGAGGCCTTCCCCGAGGATGCCTTACTGAGGTTTGTGGGGCGGCATCATCGGGGAGGACCAGCTTGCTTTTGTCGGTGTTGGCCGCTAGCACGGGACGGGGTGAAGTATGCGCCCTGGTGGATGTGAGTGATGCTTTGGATCCTGTATCGGCGCAGGCCGCCGGAGTTCATTTTGAAAAGTTATTGTGGGTGCGATGCGGGAAGGCATCTTCGAGGAAACCTTTTGCCGCGAGAAATCATTATGGCGAAAAGAAAGCTGAGCGGCGGTTGGAAGGCCCCGTCGAGCAGGCTTTGCGGGTTACGGATTTGCTTTTGCAAAGTGGCGGCTTCGGCCTGGTAATCATCGATCTAGGAGATGCTCCGGTGAAAGTTGCCCGCCGCATTCCGCTAACTTCCTGGTTCCGTTTTCAGCGCGCGGTTGAGAATACGCCTACCGTCTTGTTCGTAATTGCGCCGGTTCCATGCGCGCCGGCTTGCGCATCTTTGCTGCTGAAATTGCGGGCGTCGGGAACGAGACGTTCGGTTCTCAGTTCTCAGCTTTCAGTTAAACATCAATCTGTTCCTTCTCATTCGCTGCTCTTGGACGGGCTTCGAGTGGAGGGCGAAGTTTTGCGATCCCGCATGGAGCGGAAGCCGGTGCAGTCGGTTACTACGTTTGCCACTCGATCGGTGCGGGCGGGATAGGCTTTTCAATTCCAAAATAAGGCGTTTTCGATTCTAGCTAAGAGCCAAAAGCTAAGAGCTGTCCTCATGTTCTTTGCCTGCATCTTCGTCCCCGATTTTTCCGTGGAAGCAATTCTGCGTGCGAAACCTGAGCTGCGATCGCGGGCGGTTGCGGTGTTGGATGGCAAAGCTCCAATGCAAAAAGTTTTTGCTCAGAATGAAAATGCCAGTCGCGCCGGTGTAGAACCGGGAATGAGCAAGCTGGAATTGGAAGCGTGCAGCCATATCGTGCTGCGATGCCGTTCCCTGTTGCAGGAAGATGCGGCCCACGCCGCACTACTGGATTGCGCGCAGTCGTTTTCGCCGTGGGTGGAAGATATCGAATGCGACACCATTCTTATTGACCTTGCCGGAATGGAGCCACTTTTTGGGCCGCTCCCGAAGATTGCCCGCGACCTGGCGCGGCGGGCTTCCGATCTCGGATTGGAATCGAACGTGGCGGTGGCATCGAATCCGGACACAGCTGTAATCGCGGCCCGAGGATTCTGCGGCGTGACCCTCATTCCGCAAGGGAAAGAAGCGGAACAGTTGGGGGGATTGCCAGTAGAAGTTTTGTTTGCGGGAGGCCGTAAGGCAGAGTCGGAGGCAGTCACGGCACGGCTGAAAGCCGCGCCCTCCCAAATCTATAACATCTTTAACCATGAGCAAGAAGCTGAACAAATTTTAGACACGCTGAACCGCTGGGGAGTGCGCAATCTGCGTTCCCTGGCGGCGTTGCCGGATGTGGCTTTGAGCGAGCGCTTGGGGCAGCAAGGAGTGCGCTTACAGAAACTGGCTCGGGGCACGACCTTTCGCAGTTTGACGCCGGTCGAACCGGCTTTAGTTTTTGAAGAGGCGATTGAGTTGGAACATCCTCTGGTATTGCTTGAGCCGCTGGCATTTTTGTTGGGGCGGTTATTGGAACAACTCTGCGCTCGTTTATCCGCGCGCGCATTGGCCACTCAGGAATTGGGGTTGAGACTGGAGTTAGACAGCAATTGCAATGAGGAGGAAACGGAACTGAGATTGAATAAGGCGGACGATGTGTTTGAGCGCACGCTACGACTGCCAGTGCCGCTTCTGGATGCGAAGATTTTTCTTAAACTGCTACAGCTTGATTTGAACGCACATCCGCCGGGGGCGCCGATTCTCAAAATTCATCTGCGGGCAGAACCGGTAAGGCCACGCGCGGCGCAAGGCGGCCTCTTTCTTCCTCCTTCGCCAGAACCTGAAAAACTTGAACTTACATTGGCGCGCATTGCGGGAATTGTGGGCGAAGACAAAATTGGATCGCTGGAGTTGCTGGACACGTATCGATCTCAAGGTTTCCGCATGCAGCGATTTGCTCCAAACTCTCAAGAAAGTTTTAAAAAGACCGGCGAAACAACCAATGCCGCAATAACTGCGCTGCGCATCTTTCGTCCAACTGTGCCAGTGGTTGTGACGTTGCAGGGAGGCAGTCCGGCGCGCATCGCTTGCCACAAGCGCAAAGACATTCAAGGAGAACTTCTGTGGTCTGCCGGGCCATGGCGCTCTTCCGGCGATTGGTGGGAACAGGAATCCTGGCGCAGGGATGAATGGGACATCGCAGTGCAATCCGAAACGGAGATTACGTTATACCGACTGGTACGCGATTTGCTTGCTGGACGGTGGTTCGTGGAGGGAGTGTATGACTGAAGAATTGCAAATTGAAGATTGCAGATCTCAGATTTGCGGATTGTAGAATTTACGAATTGTAGAATTTACGGATTGACGAATTGAACATCCGCCGATTTGTCTTTTAATAATTCGACAATTTGTAAATCCGGCAATTCTAAAATCTCCAACCTGAAATCTCCAATCTGCCATGTACGTCGAGCTCCACTCCCGCTCCGCATTCAGCTTCCTCGAAGGCGCTTCCCTCCCGGAAAATCTGATAGCGGCTTGCGCCAAAATGAACATGCCGGCGATGGCGCTGCTGGATCGCGATGGCGTGTATGGGTCGGCGCGTTTTCACAGCGCTGCGAAAAAGGCAGGGATCAAAGCGCATGTAGGCGCAGAAATTACCTGCGATATTTTCGGATTGCAGGATTTTCGAATTGTAAAATTGAACGACTCTCTAAATCTTCGGCACTTAAATTCTTCAATCCTAAAATATGACAATCCGGCAATTTCTTTTCGTCTTCCTCTTCTCGCATCTTCCCGCGCTGGATATCAGAATCTCTGCCGCCTGATTACCCGAATGAAATTGCGTTCGAAGAAAGGCGAAGGCGCGGTTCGCTTCCATGAAATGCAGGAACATGCGGAGGGCATTATCTGCTTAACCGGTGGCGATGATGGCCCACTGGCCACGGCTCTTGCTAATGGCGGCACGGAAGCGGCTCGGAAATGCCTTGAGCGGCTGGTTTTCATTTTCGGACATAACAATGTTTACGTTGAACTACAAAGGCACTTTCACCGCGATCAGGAAGCCCGCAATCACATCGCAATTGATTTAGCCCGATCACTCAAGCTTCCTTTATTAGCGACTAATGATGTTCGCTACGCGCGTGAGCAGGAGCGCGAACTGTGTGATGTATTCACCGCGCTTGGACATCATTGCGCGCTTTCGACCGCAGGGCGGCTGTTGGCGCGAAACTCCGAGCGGCATTTGAAATCGCCGCAAGATATGCAGGATATCTTCGCCGACCTGCCTGAGGCCATCGCCAATACGGTGGAGTTGTCGTCGCGGCTGGAGTTCACGCTGGAAGATTTGGGATATGAGTTTCCGAAATATCCGGTGCCTGAAGGCGAAAGCATGATGTCCTTTTTGCGGGAGCGCACGCGAGAGGGTTTTCAGCAACGCTATGGACGCGCCGCCGCGGATCTAAAAAGCCGCGCCCGGCGTCAGGTTGAGCGGGAATTGATTTTGATCGAGAAACTCGACCTCTCGGGCTACTTCCTTATTGTTTGGGATCTCGTCCGTTTCTGCCGCGAGCAAAACATTCTGGTTCAAGGACGTGGTTCGGCGGCCAACAGCGCGGCATGTTATTCGCTTGGCATCACGGCGGTGGATCCCGTAGGCATGGATCTTCTCTTCGAACGTTTTCTTTCGGAGGAACGCGGCGAGTGGCCTGACATCGACCTCGACCTTCCCAGTGGAGATCAGCGCGAGCGCGTCATTCAATATTTGTACAAGCGATATGGCGAGCGGGGCGCTGCGATGACTGCGAACGTCATTACTTATCGCAGCCGCATGGCTTCGCGCGAGATGGGAAAGGTGTTGGGCTTCGATCCAGAAACCCTCAACAAGGTTTCCGCCGCTGTAGCCAATTGGGAGTATCGCGATGAAAATGACACGTTCGATCGCCGCTTTCGGGATGCCGGCCTCGATCTGAATCATCCTCGCTTGCGCAAATATTTTGAGCTTTGCGTTGCGGTGCAGGATTTGCCGCGGCATCTCGGCCAGCATTCGGGAGGCATGGTCATCTGTCAGGGGCATCTCGATTCAGTTGTGCCGTTGGAACCGGCATCCATGCCCGGGCGTGTAGTGGTGCAGTGGGATAAAGATGACTGTCACGATTTGGGAATCATTAAAGTTGACTTGCTCGGCCTGGGAATGATGGCGGCGCTGGAAGATTCGCTTCAGCTCATACGGGACAATTATGGTGAGGAAGTTGATCTCGCGCACCTCCCTCCAGACGATCCTGAAGTTTATTCCACGTTGCGGAAGGCCGATACCATCGGCATGTTTCAAATTGAAAGCCGGGCGCAGATGGCTTGTCTTCCGCGCCTGCAACCGCGAACGTTTTATGACATCGTGGTGCAGGTCGCGATCATTCGTCCCGGGCCGATTGTTGGGCAGATGGTAAATCCTTATTTGCAGCGGAGGCAGGGACGGGAGACTGTTGTGTATCCCCATCCATCGCTGGAGCCTGTGCTGGCGCGCACTTTGGGGGTTCCGCTCTTTCAGGAACAATTGCTGCGGATGGCAATGATTGCCGCCAACTTTACCGGGGGCGAGGCCGAGGAATTGCGACGAGCGATGGGATTCAAGCGATCTCGCATGCGAATGATCGAAATCGAAGCCAAACTTCGGGCTGGCATGGAACGTAACGGCATCGCGCGTGAAGCTCAGGAACAGATCGTTCTTTCGATTACGTCTTTCGCTCTTTATGGATTTCCCGAATCTCACGCCGCTAGTTTCGCACTGATCGCCTATGCCAGCGCTTACTTGAAATGCCACTATCTCGCCGCCTTCACCGCCGCGCTGCTGAATAATCAGCCGATGGGATTTTATCGTCCCGCAACGCTGGTGAAAGACGCGCAGCGGCATGGGCTGAAAGTATTTCCGATTGATGTGATGAAGTCGGAATGGTTGTGCACGTTGGAAACAGTCGTTGGTCGGTGGCCGTTAGTCGTTGGCACAGCGCAAAATGCGGATTCGGAGACACCTGCCCTCCGCATTGGCCTTCGCTATGTGCGTGGATTGCGAGAGGAAGCGGCGCAGGCATTGGTGCAGCAGCGCAACATCGCGCCCTTTACTTCCATTCGAGATTTGATTCATCGTGTGCCGGAGCTGAGGAAAGATGAGCTGAATACTTTGGCGGAAATAGGAGCGTTAAATTCCATCGGCGATTCACAGAAGCTGCATAAAGTTAAAGAATGTCAGATTGAACATTTCAGAGTGAAGATTGATGACCGGGGCATTCAGCAATCTGAAATCTACAATCGGCAATCTAAAATGAAACTTCACCGCCGCGACGCACTCTGGCAAGTGGAGCGCGGGGTTCGCCATTCCGGACCGTTGCTCGATGATCTCTCCGAGGCAGATTCGAAATCGCCGTTACAAGCCATGAGCGCGGAAGAGCGCTTGGTCGCTGATTTCCGCGGAACTGGAATGACCGTGGGACCGCATCCCATGCAGTATCATCGCGCTCAGATGGACAAGTTGCGCATTCACAAAGCCTGCGAACTCGGCCGGATTCCCAATGGTCAATATTTAAGAATTGGAGGTTGCGTAATTGCCCGCCAGCGTCCCGGCACGGCGAAGGGTTTTGTCTTTTTAAGCCTGGAGGATGAAACCGGAGTCGCCAATGCAATCATCAATCCGCAACTTTTTCAAAAGAACCGGCTGCTGATCACTTCCGAACAGTTCCTAATGATCGAAGGCATTTTGCAAAATCAGGATAACGTTATTTCAGTGAAAGCCGCGCATGTAGGCGCACTCTCCATCACGCGCGCCCCGACCAGTTCCCACGATTTTCACTAGCACGATCTCGGCGTCCTCCGCGATCTCGGCGGTAGATTATCGTGTTTTCTTTCTCAGATATAAATCCACTCCAAAGATCACACTGCGGCCTGGCATAATGACTCCCTGCACTTCTTCATATTGTGTGCCGCTCAAGTTTGAAAATGCGAGGCGCGCTGCCACATGCTGGAACTCGCGGCCAACGTCGGCGTCCCAAATTCCGTACGGATCACGCGAATACCGGCTGGTCACACCCACGCGACTCCGCGCAATTAATTTTCCAGGCAGCGTTCCCTGCCACGCAACAACCGCTTCGGCAACCGGATAATTAAACAGATAACGCGATTCGAGGCCGTTCAAGGCCTGTTGCGCACCATAAAGCCCGGTATAAGAAAAATCGATTTGTTGATGTTGCGGCAGACGTATTCCAAAAGAAGTTTCCACGCCGGTAAAGTTTATGCTGTTGATGTTCATCGCCTGATAAGGGCCATTGCTCGACAAACTTCTCACATAGTCGATATCGTTTTTTTCGCGGCGCTCGAAGACGGTAACTTCCGCTTTGTAGCGGCCTCCCTGATCCCATATCAGACCCCCCTCGTAGCTCCACGCCGTTTCCGGCTTAAGATTTGGATCACCAAGATTGGCGGGATCGCTGTAGTAAAGGTCGGTGTAGGTAGGCAGGCGAAATGCGCGACTGGCACTGCCTTTCAGCTTCCACCCTGATTTGATCCAATAGCCCGCAGCCACAGTCGGAGCAAATTCGGTTTGTCCGGAATCAAAAATCTCTTCGCGCGCTCCCACCGAAAAAGAAAGATGCCGCAAAGCGCGCATATCGTAATCCACATATACCGCACCGTGGCTGCGAGCGTGATTTCCAAGATTGTTGCTTGCAATCGATTCGTGAAAACCTTCACCACCGTAAAAAAGAGTGGAGTTCTGGCCCAGAGATTCCTTCCTGCGAAGCGCAGTCTGCCAGCTCTCATCAATGTGATTATTTTCGTATATTGCGGGATCATCGCGAAAAAGAACAAACTCGTCAGTATGGCGGCGATACCCCAAATCAAACTCAGTCTTCCCGCCGAAATCCTGTTTCAAACCGGCGAACCATGATTTTGTCCGTTCCCACGAATTGAAATTCCCATAAAACTGGTCGGCGCCAAAAGGCTTGTCCCCGTATCCAAACATTACGAGCGTGCGCCCCAGTTCAGTCTGAACGCCGCTATTGGAAAACACGGTGAGGCTGCGATAATCGCGGTCAGGCCGGAACCCGCTGGAGAAATCTCGCGCAACACTGAGTTGTTCGTCTAATTTGTCACCCACGACCGCAGCGGACGCGGATTCCTGGTTCACTCCGAAATTGCCGATGGCGGAGCCGACATGAAACTCCGAATACTTGGGAGGTCCGGTAATGAAATTGATTGTTCCTCCGACGGCGTCCGAGCCGTAGAAAGTGGATCCAGCGCCTCGCAAGATTTCGATTCGCTCCAGCGAGTCTGTAGGCAGCGGCAAATCCATGTCGTGATGACTGCTCTGCACGTCATTCATGCGCAAACCATTCAGCAGCACCAACGTCTGCGCGAAAGTTGAACCGCGAATGGAGAAATCCGCCTGCACTCCATCGGGTGCGCGCTGCTGCAAATCAATGGATGGATCGAGTTGGAGATAGTCAGTCCAGTGGTTGTAAAGCAACGGACTCTGACGAGTCTCAATGACTGACACGGAGCGATCTATTTCGTTTACCGGAACTGGCGCGAATGTGCCTGTGACCACGACAGATTCCTTGCGGGGTTCAACTTTCGGGCTCTTCCCGCATTTGGCCTCTGAGGCGGCTTGGTCCTTCGAGCAGTTTCTTTTTGAAGTGTCCGAAAAGGCATTGATCGCGCATAATGCGCAAATGCTTAGAACGAAAAGGGCTTGAACAACTCTCAAGAAGCCTCCAAGATCAAAATTTTCCATCCGGGACCGCTTTAGGCTGCGGCCTGTTGTTTCGCCCTGAAAAAGCGTTCCTTCCGATGAGTTTTTTTGTTGTACCTGAGTAAACATTCACAGGCGATTCGGTCTATGATTAATACATCATCTGGCGCAACTTTGTATCTAAATTGGATCGACTCGCCGCCGATGACTTAATTCATCCGCCCGGCGTTCAAATGAACCCGGCATTTGTAAGGAGTGAGAAAAATGCCAAGAAAACCCACCCGCCCGAGCAATAAAGCCGACAAACAAGTAATCACGATGCCCGAAACCAGTTCGGTACCTCAGATCAAAAAGAATCCGACGACGGTTAGCACGATGTCGGCGATTTCTTCCGCAACGGATGTGGAATCCAAGATCCGCCAGCGGGCTTATGAATTATACGAACACCGAGGCTACACTCCAGGTCTGGAACAGGAAGACTGGTTGCGAGCCGAACGCGAGGTGTTAGGACATCTCGGCAGTCGGCAACAACGAGCCTGAGTTACTCCGCTTTCATCGCGAGAGCTTGATCCTTCCTTCTTGCGCACACGGTTTTGCGTAGACAGATATTTACGCGAAAAGCCAGCCTCGCGCTCTTGCATTTGCCTTGGTGCGCCGTTTCTGAAAAAATACGTGAGGATTCCCCATGTCGCAAGTTGGTAGCTTTGCGCTTCTGCTCGCCTTAGCCCTTAGTGGATACAGTTTTTTGGCGGGCATCTTATCCCTTGCGCTAAAAGGGCCCGGCTCTGAGCGCCTGGGCGAGACCGCGCGCCGGGCTGGGATTGCTACGTTTGCGGTGGTGGCTCTGGCTGCCGCTTTGTTAGTCACGGCTGCCTTCGAAAACGATTTTTCCATTGCATACATATTTCATCACAGCAATCGTGATCTGCCCGCTCCCTACAAGTTCGCCACACTTTGGTCAGGGCAAGAGGGATCGCTTCTTTTTTGGTCACTGCTTCTCTCGGCCTACGGCTTCGTTTTAAGGCTGCGCCACAAGACGGACAGCCGCTTGTTCGCGCACGCTTCGGTAATCATTGCAGGGGTGCAGATTTTTTTTCTTCTGCTAATGAACTTCGCGGCAAATCCTTTTGGAATTATCACGGGTGCGGTGCCAGCTGATGGCGCAGGGTTGAATCCTTTACTGCAATATCCGGAGATGGTGATCCATCCTCCCATGCTGTATCTCGGATATGTGGGATTCACTGTGCCTTTCGCGTTCGCCCTCGGAGCGCTGATCATGCGGTATCCAGGCGAGAAATGGATTCACATCACTCGCCGATGGACAATGGTCACTTGGGCATTCCTAACTTGCGGCATATTTCTGGGGGCTCATTGGGCCTACTCGGTGCTCGGTTGGGGTGGATACTGGGGATGGGATCCGGTCGAGAACGCATCGCTCATGCCGTGGCTCACCGGGACCGCATTCCTGCATTCCGTAATGATGCAGGAAAAGCGGGGAATGCTAAAGACCTGGAATGTATGGCTGATTTTCGTCACCTTCATGCTTTCAATCTTTGGCACGCTGTTGACCCGGAGCGGATTGGTTAGCTCGGTGCATGCGTTCGCGCAATCTTCCATTGGCGATTGGTTCGTCATCTTTCTTGCGATCATATTTTCCGTGTGTTTGTTCTTCTACGTTAAGAACCGTTCGCATTTGCGCAGCGAGCACAAACTGGAATCGCTGGTTTCGCGCGAATCGAGTTTTCTGTTCAACAATCTGTTGCTTCTGGTCGCATGCTTCACCGTCCTGTGGGGAACGCTGTTTCCAAAGCTTTCTGAATTGGTAAACGGAACAAAAGTTACGGTGGGTCCTCCATTTTTTAATCGGGTGAACATTCCGGTAGCGCTGCTACTTTTATTACTCACCGCGCTGGGGCCACTGCTTGCCTGGAGAAAAACTTCTCTTGAAAGCCTGAAACGTAATTTCCGCTGGCCGGCGCTGGGTGCGATCTCGACGGGTGCGGTGCTCATCGCTCTGGGCATGAAGCCGTGGCAAGACATGTCTTATGTCTATGCGCTGATGACCATTATGCTTTCCGTGCTGGTGGGGCTAACCGTGATTTCAGAATTCGTTCGCGGCGGGTTTGTGATCCGGCGGCATACCGGGCAGAATCTTTTGGCATCGATGATTCACCTTGCCCACAGAAACACACGCCGCTACGGCGGCTACATCGTTCATTTCGGTGTGATTGTGATCATGATCGGATTCGCCGGCTCAGCCTTTAATCAGGACACAGAAAAGGAAATGAGCTTTGGCGACAAAATGAATATTGGTCCGTACACCCTGGTTTGCCAGTCTTTCACTCAAGAAGACAAACCAAACTACGGCAGCGAGTGGGCAATCATTCAAGTGTTCAAGGGCGGAAAGCAGATCGACACGCTGTATCCGGAACGCAGATTTTTCAAGGCCAGCGAGCAAAACTCGACGATTGTTGCGAACCGGTCAACTCTTCAGGAAGATCTCTATATTGTTTACGAAGGTCAGAATCCTGATACCGGCCGTCCTATCATCAAGGCCCATTTGAATCCGCT
>CAAGKR010252999.1_pt1 | contig 11831 bp, 5 predicted proteins | sample 2556971 | NCBI WGS metagenome assembly CAAGKR01 (sample SAMEA5207829, study PRJEB30636) | soil metagenome | biome: forest; feature: boreal; material: soil | place: USA | collected 2011-09 | depth 1 m
CGCCGCCAATTCGATGCCCAGCTCCGTGGCCACCACGCCCGAGCCGCCGTAAGTGGGATAACACGTGATGCCGATGCGCATAAACCCTTCCTATTCAGTAACTTTGATTCCGCAACAAATCCGCAAACGAGATCCGCTCGATGCCCGGAAAATGCTCCAGCGCGCTGAGCGCCTCCCGCTCAGTCTCCCGCGAAGCCAGCAGGCGGGTGTGGGCCTGGGCAAGGTCTGAGTCATTGTAGCCGGGATGCGCGACCAGCTCCCATGTCCCCTCGGGCAGATTCCGGAGAAGGGAACTAACTGTTGTCGAATCAAGAGTTCCCGTCGCCAGCACGCCGATAGCGCCATCCGTAGTGGTAAAGCCTTCTTCCGCCACAATGCGCCGGAAAGTGGGTTCCAGCAGCCGCAGCAAGCGCACCTGCGCGCGTCGCAGCCACGATCCGCCCGGTGTTGCGCGCCTGCTCCAGGCCGGCTCAAAAGGATTGCGCACCGCGCGAATTCCCGCTGCCCGCGCTGCGCGCAGTACCGGCCGCAGTACCGCTGGAAACATATGCGCGTGCTTGTGCGTGTCGATATGAGTAACTTGCAGGCCGCGCTTTTGCAGCAACGCAATCTGCGCTGCGGTCTCGGCTTCGATCTCGGAGTAACGGATGCGCCCGGTGAGCAACAGTTTGAGGAACGCGCCCAGAGTCGGATAAAAGCGGCCCGTGCGCGGGTCTACAAGTGTGGGAAGGTTCTGCACGCGCAGCACCGGCTCACCATTCACCAGAACCACGTGGCAGCCTACTCCCAGCGAAGGCGTGGCGCGAGCCAGTTCGATGGCCTCATCGGTGGCCGCGGCCCGGGCCATCAGCGAGGCGCTGGTCAGCACTCCGGCCCGGTGCAGTTCGAGAATGGCACGGTTGACTCCGGCGGTCAGCCCAAAGTCGTCGGCATTGAGGATGAGACGGCCCACGGGGTGAGTCTATCAACTCGGGGCGCGCCGCTCCAGAAAAGGCGCCGCGGTTCCTGTTCAGGGAAGAAGCGCCTCCGGCCGATCACAAGCGCGCTGCTATGATGAGAGCAGGCCGCAATGGTCTATCCAGCCCGCGCGGGCGGTTAGCTCAGTTGGTTAGAGCGCCTGCCTTACAAGCAGGAAGTCGGGGGTTCGAGTCCCTCACCGCCCACCATTCACTTATTTCAGGACATCCCAAGACATCCAATAAGCAGTAAATACCCCTGAAAACACAGGGGATATTGTCTTTTTGCGTCTAGAGGCGCACTATGGAAGCTAGGGAATGATGGTGGTATTTATGGTGAACATTTCTTGGCGAATGGTGGTATTTCACGAATTGGAGAACCTGGAGGGGCTATGGCGCTGACCGACACGGAGATTCGCAAATCTAGACCAGGAGATAAAGCGTACCGGTTACCCGATAGCAAAGGGCTGTTTCTCTTCATCACCCCGACGGGTGGCAAGCTATGGCGCTGGAAGTACCGGCATAGGGGTATGCAAAAGCTCATGACTTTGGGCAAGTATCCGGACGTGCCACTTGCGCTGGCCAGAGAGCGCCACGCTGAAGCCCGCAGATTGCTGGCTACTGGCGTAGACCCAATGGGGCAACGGAAGGCAGAGAAAATTGCTTTCAAGGCAGAAAACGAAAACTCATTCCAGACCATCGCGAGTCTGTGGTTCGAGCACTGGCGCGTGGAAAAGAGCCGCCAACATGTGGACGCGACACGAAGGCGCATGGAGGCCAACATCCTGCCTCTGTTAGGCTCACGCCCCATCACAGAGATCGAAGCGCCGGAACTGGTGGCCATGGTCAAAGCGATTGAGACTCGCGGCGCTTCGGACCTGGCCAAACGAGCCATGGAAAACGCCGGGCAGATATTTCGCTACGCCATTGCCCATGGATATGCGAAACGCAATCCTGCAAGCGAGATTCGTCCCGCCGACATTTTGAAGCCAACCCACAAGACCAACCTTGCCCGGATCGATGCCAAGGAACTGCCCGGCTTGCTGCGGGCAATCGAGATCTACCAAGGCACACACGTGACCCGTCTGGCAATAAAGTTGATGGCCATGACCTTTGTACGCACCAGTGAGTTGATTGGAGCGAAGTGGGCAGAGTTCGACATGGAGGCCGCCCGCTGGAACATTCCCGCAGAGCGCATGAAAATGCGCAGCCCGCACATTGTCCCGTTGGCCGCACAAGCAATTGAAGTACTAGAAATGTTGCACACGTTGACCGGGACGAGCGAGTGGCTCTTCCCTGGTGACCGAAGCGTTAACAAGCCGATGAGTAACAACACAATTTTGCAGGCATTGAAACGCATGGGCTACAAAGGCCGCATGACCGGCCATGGTTTTCGCGGACTGGCGTCCACTATTCTGCATGAGCAGGGCTACATACATGAGCATATCGAGTTACAACTTGCCCACGCGCCGCGCAACGCCGTAAGCGCCGCCTACAATCACGCCCTCGACCTGGAACCACGCGCCAAGATGATGCAGGACTGGGCGGATTTTCTGGAGCGCACACAGCGCGGGGGGAAGGTCTTGTCCTTCCGTGGAACTGCGGCATAGCTTTTCTGTTGATTCGGCTGGCATAGAATCAGGCTTCAGTCTCGCGAACCGGCTGGTCATTCCATGACCACAGGTGAACAGTTTAGGCTCCTTTGGCTTGCATATTCACGCCAGCATCCCGAAGTCTGGTAAACACTGCGTCCGCAATTTCATTCGCACCTGGCTGTGCGGCATGTTGCGGTGTTGTCAGGCCTCTCAGGATCTCGCCTTGTCGATCACAAGCGACTGAGCCGTAACTGGTGAACGTTGTCAGGACTTTTTCATATCCCAGGTTCTGGCTCCATGCCTTGAATTCCTCCGGCGACTTGCATAAATCCTCGCCAAGCCGGACGAGTGTGTTTCTGAAGCTGTGCGGATTGAAGTACGGCAAACCAGCACTCTCAAAGGCTTCCCTAAAGATTGCCCGAATAAGTGAGGCAGTGCTCCAGTGTTCTCGATCCAGCCCGGATACCGCAAACTGGCGATCAGCCCCCAGTGCAATGCGCGTGGCCGGGAAGAGCGAATCGTCATTTCCCCAGAGTTTCTCTTCTCTGAGATAGCCCACCCACGCCTCCACAATCCTGAGAGGTTCATCGCCTACGGGGAAGAAGAACGTGTCGAAGGTCTTGCTGAACTTCGTCTTCACGTCTCGCGCATCCTGGTGGACGCACTTCTCAACCAGGTCCACATGCTTCAGCTTCATTGAGGCAATAGCACGATCTCTTGCTCCCGTCATCAGCGTGAATGCAATCAGGGCACGGTTGCGACGCTCAATCTCGGTCCTGCACGGCATGGTTTGGATGACGTGTTTGATCTGCTCCAGAGTTGGCGCCCGCTGTTCCCGCTGGGCGGTGGCAACCCGCGTGTCCTTTTCAGACAAATTGAAATACTCGGCATCGGTGTACTCAAAGCGTGACTTGTACCCAGGTTGGCCGGCAAGCCATTGGAAGAATCGTTTGAGCTGCGTCAGCGCCGCATACAGGGTCGCCTTGCTCAGCTTTTCCCCGGACTTCGCCCCCTTCTGGTCGGCAAGATGCCTCTTGAAGGCAACCGCCTGCTCAAAGTGAAATGCCTTGAAGTCCCGGTACCTGGTGAACTCCTCAAAGCGATGCAGGGCCTTCGCGGCAGCATCCACGGTCGGCTCGCTGTGGCGCTTGGCTTCCCTCAAGAACGCGAAGTACTGGCGCTTGATTCGTTCATTCTCCGGGCTGTGTTTTCGCATGGTCTGATACCCCCTGTTTGGAGTCACTGTTTACGGTGGGTTGAATCCTATTGCTTACTTGCTCCTGTGCCTTCGTAAACGTGATGGCCATTTCCCCGCGAACTTGCGCCAGCTTCGCCAGGCTGACACGCCGGTTCATTATGCAGTCGCAGTCCGGGCAAATCGCCTGAAGATGGCCAATCGTCTCGGTGACAGGCAGACAGTCCACCATCCCGCCAGCGGGAGCCTTTGGCGAGCGGCAGCGGACGCAGTAGAGTTCACCCGGCTTGCACGGCTGTTTGTGTTTTGCCCGGCGAGCCTGGAGGAAGGCGGCAAGGTCAGTCCCCAAAATCAGCATTGGGCGCTTTCCGTCGCTGGTTGGCAGTCCGGCCTTCACCCATGCACGCACAGTATTTTTATGCGTGCCAAACAGGCTGGCGATCTCCTCCACCGAATGGCTGCGGTGGATTTTGACCAGGCGGTAGTTGGGGTGGCGTTTGGCCATGGTGGTTATCCGCCTCCGCTTACACCGCTGCCTTGCGAGCCGCTTCCAGCTTCACCACCAGATCGCGAACGTCCGCGTCAGACTTGCCTGCTATGCGGGCAGCGTTCAGTGCCGCGACTTCACTGGCAGGCCAGCCCACGGCGCGACCGCCCAGGCTCACCGGCTTGGTGTAGACCCCTTGGGCAATGCGCAGGTAGATGGTGCTTCGTGAAAGTCCGGTGCATGCCAGAATGGCTTTTAGCCGTAGGATGGTATGCGTCATCTTTGCACCTCGATGGGCGTTGTTACACCGTCACCATTACGAGGGAGATAGGGCACTAGCTTACAAGCTAGCTCGCGCAAAGCCGCGTCATTTGTGGGGATTGTAGAAAGTCGAGATAGTCAAGCTAATCGCACTTGCCTTTGTAGTTGCGGAGGTAGTGTTCGGAGGAGAAACCGGCCTCCACGGTGACTTCAAACATGGTCGTCTGCTCGATTCTGTGCGGGGAAGCGCCCCTGACTCAATTCTAGCTGTCCTGCCACGTTGGACGGTGCCGGGGTGTATGGCCGGTACGATGGATGATACGGCTGTTTGTTCAACCAACAAAGAGGGCGGCCAACCGGATGGTTGACCGCCCTCGGGTTGAAACTGCGTTGTTTACTGCTGCAAGATCATCACACCGGGCGACGAGTCGGCGTTGAATGTGCAGACGATCTTCGTCGCGCTGATGACCGCGCAGCTGATTCCCTTGCTGCCGCTTCCGATTAAGAAGGTGCCTGTACCGGGTGCAGTCGAGTCCCAACTTAAGGTTCCCAAGTTCTGGGATTGATCATAGGAGAAATCTCCCTGGCCGGCCTCGGTTAAGCCCCCTGTGATAGCGCCGCTGCTGCTGACGTTTAGCAGTCCCACGTTGCCGTGTTGAGTCGCCTGCATCGGCGACAACTGGCCAAACAGGTAATTGCCGGCCACTGCCGCACCGGTGAAGGTGGTTTGCGTCTGCGGCTCCATCCAGCCCGTTTGCAGGTAGCCGTTGCCATTCAAATCCAGCTCGAAGGCGGTGCCGTTGTCGAAGAAATACAGATAGGCTGAGTCACTGCTGCCCGGTGCGAAGGTGGCACGGCCAGGATAGGAGGAGTCGAACGTGATGGCGATCGACGCGCCCTTCGCGCTGCCGGGCGAGTAAGTGCCATTGTCGTCCATGTAGCTCTGGTTGATTGTGGCGCCGCCGATGCCGTTGCCGGTTCCTTGATAGACCTCGGAGTCGTACCCCAACCCGCCGCCATTGCTGTACCTGTACGACTGCATATAGAGGACGAACGCGCCGCTGACGAGGGTCGCCGCGGTGTTCGAGGTTTGCAACTGGGTGCGCATATCCCCGGACTGTACGCCGCTATCCCCGGCTGTTTCCAGCAGGAACATGCGATTGGCGTCGATGATGTAGCCAGCGAAAACCACCGAGCCCCCGCCGCCGGTTGGAATGATGGTGAGCGTGAAGCGCCCCGGCGCGCTCGGCCTGGTGTAGGAGCCGGTAAAAGTACCGCCGCTATCGCCGGACTGATTGACGCGCATCCCGTCCAGCATACCGCTGGTGATGCCTCCGCCAGGCGTGGCTCCCGTTCCGCCGGTTGAGCTATCAGTGCCGGCGGTGAAGCGGGCCACCGATGCTTTGGGAAGTCCGCTGCCGTTCTCGCCCTGCATACCGAAAGCGAAGCTCTTGCCGCTGATGGTGCCGGCGGCAAAGGCGCTGGGCGTGGCCAGGTAGCAATTACCGACGCCGTGCATGCCGGAGGGGGATGCGCCCACATCGTCGCTTTCGACCATGCGGAACTCGGAAGCCGTCGGCCCAGCAAGATTGTTCAGCGCAATCGCGTACTGCATTGATCTGCTTCCACCGCCTCCGGTCTGGGCAGAATTTATGGTCATCAAGCCGTTGTTGTCGGCGCCGATGTTGTAGGTGCCGGTCACCGTTCCCGACGCCTCTCCCGACGACTGGTCACGGCCATTCATATCCCATATACCGCTGGTAATGGTGGCGGCAGTGCCATTCGCCGTGAAGCTGGACAGAGAGGTCCAGCGCGCGCCGTCACTGTCGTTGAAGCCGTCCGTCTTGCAGACGTAGATTCCGTTGAGGTAGCTGTCGTGCTGGTGGTTGGGCCCGTTGATAACATTGATGGTGTAGGTGGACGGGCCGGCGGTATGGCCCTGGCTGTCCGTAACCAAGACGCTGAGCGTGACCGTTTGAGGCGCGGTGGTGGGCGTTCCGCTGACGGTCAGCGTGCTGTTGCCGACCGTGCTGCTGGCGGTCAGATTATCCGCCAGAGTCCAGGTGGTAACCCCGTTGCTGGTTGTGCCCGCGGAACCGTTCACCGTGAAGACATAGCCCGATCCGCTGCCGCCCGAGGCGTTGAGCGACTGCGAGTACGGGTTGTTGACCAGCGCCGACCCCGGATTGCTGTTGTCCGGCAAAAACAGGGTCGTTTCGCCGGTCTTGAAGCTTTGCTGCATCTGCGCAGAGTTGCCGTAGAGGTCCGTGGCCTGAATCGACCACTGGTACGTCGTGAGGCTGTTCAGGCTGGGGACCGACGGCAGATCGTCGTGGTTCCCCGTCGGATCGACATTCCAGGTGAGGGTCAGAATGGAGTTGGAGAAGCCGTTCGAGTTGGAGTTGTCGGCCGGTATCTTCCAGATCGTGCTGTTGCTGTTGTTATACAGCAGTTGGAACTGATAGAGGTAGTTGGTTGGGTTGGCAGGGTCGGTCCAAGTGAAATTGGGCGTCAGGCTGACGCCGGTCGCCTGGGACGCTGGTGAAACGAGCGTGGCGAAGTCGTTCAGCACGGCGCCGATGGTGACGGTCAGGGTCTCCGAGGTGCCGTCGCTGTAGGTGACCAGCAGGTTGTAGGCGTCGTTAACCTGCGGTGTGACGTCATTGAGGTTAGGTTGGAAGTCGAACTCATCGGTGTTGCCGTTGAAGGCGCCCGTGGCATAGTCAGCGGGGATTACCGCAGCCCCCGGGGTGGGTTGAGAGGTCAGTTCGACGGCCACCGGCAGTTTGTAAAGCCCATCGACCCGGAGATCGACTTGGTAACTGTCGTTGGTTCCGCCGTTCGAGTCAATATATTGCTGGTGCTGCGTCGTGACCCGGGCAATGCTGTTCTTGGGAGCCGTGCCGGTGGCGGGCAGGGTGAGGTTTTGGGTAAGCGTGGAGGGGATGGTGGGGTCGATGACCACCGCGGCCATTTTGCTTTCATTGGTATTAGAGACGGCTCCCGGCCCCATGATGCCGATGTTCTTCTGGTCGAGGAGCCCTAAGAGGAAGTAATTGGAGCCGGTGGGTACATGGACCGTGTAAGCATTCGCCGTCGAACTCGACGGGTTGGCAATTACCGTAGCGTAGATGTTGCCCGAGTTCATGTCGTAGAAGCCCACATACAGCGGCCCGGTTGGGGTGACGCCGGAGGGAAGAGTGACCGTTCCAGTGACCGTGTTGTTGCCGGTGGGCGCGCCGATGGTCACCGGGCCATTGGCCGAGGACCAACTGCTGGTCGAGGAGCCCGCCACGCCCCGAACCTCGAAGTAGCAGGTTGCGCAACCGGAGACCCCGGAGACGATCCAGGGGCTCTTCCCGCCGCCGGTTGCCGGGAAGCTCTCGCTTCCAAGAACGGTGCCGAAATCCGAAGTGGCGCTCCAGCGAACGGTGTAGGAGGTAGCCGTCTCCACGCCGTTGCTGTTGTGGAGTGAGTTGTTGAGCGAGACAAAGGCTCCGCCGCTGAATCCGCTCGCCCCGCCGATGCTCGGAGCCGAACTGAGAGGCACCGCCGAGGGATCGCCCAGCGCCACGTTGACGCTGGATACGGGCGCGCTGGAAACGGTCACGTTCACGTTGGAGAAGAAGTTTGTCGATGGATCGGAGGCGTTCTCGGCGCCATAGCCGATGATGTCCATGTACGCCCGCACGGTATAGGTGCCGGCCTGCACGCCGTGGATGGTGAAGGCCATGCCAGGACTGGCAAGGGAGCCAGTAGTGGATGCATTGATTGCCGTGCCCAGGGTGCTGCCGCAGCCGCTACAGCTGTTGCTGTTCAGTTCCAGGTAGATCCAGCCGGTCTGCGTGCCGCTGTAATTGACCGTGCCGGAGACGTCGTAGCCCGCAAGCGGGTTGATGATGTTGATGGTGTATGTGACTGGGGGGACGGTATCGTTGAAGCTGTCGGTCACCGTGACATTGGTGAGGGTGATGGTTTGCGCCGTGCTGCCCAGCGTCCCTTTGATGATCAGCGTGTTGTCGCCGATGCTGAATGCGCCCAGGCCGTCCGCCAAGGGAAGATAAGTCGATCCGTCGGTGGGGACAGCCGCGCCGTTGATTGACCACACATAGCCCGATCCGCTGCCGCCCGAGGCATTGATCGAGCCGTAGTACGATTGGCCGATGTTGCCGGACGGAAGGGAACTGGGGTTGGCAGCGGGCAGCGTCAACGGCGTCGCGGGATTGACCGCAATGGTATACGTGTTCGGGCCGGCGCTGTCGTTGGCGTCGTCCTTCACCGAGACGGTGAGGGCGACGGTTTGCGTCAGGGTCGGCGTTCCGCCAATCGACAGCGTGGTGCCGCCATTATTGGAGACCGTAATGCCGTCCGCGATGGTGAGAGGCGTTCCGTTGGTCTGGACCGCGGTGGGAGTACTGCCGACGGTCACCGTAAAGACATAGCCGGAGCCGCTGCCGCCCGAGGCATTGATCGACGAGCCGTAGCTTTGATTGGTTGTGGCGCCATTCAGAGGGCCGGCTGTCTGCAAAGCCAGCGGCGTCGGTGGATTGACGGCGATGGTGTACGTGTATGGACCGGCGCTGTTGTTCAGGCTGTCCTTCACCGAGACGGTGAGGGTGACGGTTTGCGTCAAGGTCGGCGTGCCGCCAATGGTCAGCGTGTTGCCGCCCGTGTTGGAGACTGTAATGCCGTCAGCGACGGTCAACGGCGTTCCATTGGTGGGAACCGCGGTGGGAGTACTGCCGACGGTCACCGTAAAGACATAGCCGGAGAGGCTGCCGCCCGAGGCGTTGATCGACGAACCGTAGCTTTGATTGGTTGTGGCGCCGCCCAGAGCGCCGGATGCAGGCAGCGCCAACGCGTTGTAGACATTGATCGTCAACTGCTGCGTGGTCGACAGACCTGTATGATCCACCACCTTCACCGTAAAGGTGTATAGGCCAGTGGTTGCACTGGAAGACACGGTGCCGGAGATGGTGTTGGTGGTAGTGGTGCCGCTGCCAAGACTCAGCCCGGTGGGCAACGACCCGGATGACACGGACCAAGTGTACGGAGCCGTTCCACCCGAAACGTTGATCGCCGCCGAGGTATAAGTGGTCCCGGTGATGGCGAACGAAGGAGATAGCGTCGTGGTGGTAATGGAATACGAGTTGATGGTCACCGTGAAAGCGACTTGCGCCGTGTGGGCCGGGGTGGCATTATCCGCGACTTGGACCGTGAAGCTGATCGGGCCGCCCAGAATCGCCGAAGCGCTGGTAACGCTTGCTGTGGCGCCAACGCCGCCTGTGCCGGGGTTGAAGGTCAGGCCGAGGCTGGTAAGTTGCGTGCTGCCCGAAACCAGCGACCAGGTGTAATTGCCTGTTCCGCCAGTGGCCTGCAGCGTCTGCGAATAGGCTGTTCCCACAACGCCTGTCGGCAGCGAGCTGGTGGTGGTAATGCTCAACGCCGGGGTGACAGTGAAGCTGGTGGTCGCCGTCGCCGCGGCGTAGTTGCCGCTGGCCGCCTGGCTGGCGCCCAACACCACCGTGCCCGCGCCGGTCAGAGTCACCACTCCAGTCGTGCTGTCGATGGTTGCCGGGCCGCTGGTCACCGCGTAGGTGATCGCGCCGCCCGAAACCGGACCTGATGAGTCGGTTGCATACACCTGGAACGACGGGTCGCCGTTGGTATGGGGTGGAATCGTCGTGAAGGTCAGCGTGATCGCCTCCCCGTTGATCGTGTCGGAGACCGTACCGTTGGTGTTGGCATAGTTGCCGGTGGGGTCGGTGAAGCTCCACGCGTCGCCGGCATAGGTCCCGGCGTTGATGTGCGTTGTGCCGGTCAGGGTGAGGTCGGCGATCAGGCTAACGCCGCCCGCCCCCGTGACCGTGCCCGTCGCCGTGTGCGGATTGCCGTCGTAGGTCACGGTGTATGGCGTGACGACGATGGTTGCCGACGCTTGGTTGATCTTGTCGTTCACCGTTCCGCTGGTGCTGGTGTAGTTGCCGCTCGCGTCGGTGAAGCTCCACGGGTCGCCGGTATAGGTTCCGGCGTTGGTGTGCGCCGTACCGGTCAGAGTGAGGTCGGCGACCAGGCTAACACCGCCCGCTCCCGTTGCCGTTGCAGTGGCCATGTGCGCGTTGCCGTCGTAGGTCACGGTATACGGCGTGACAATGATGGTTGCCGTCGCCTTCGAAATCGTGTCGGATACCGTGCCGCTTTGGCTGACATAATTGGGGTCGGCGAAGGACCACGCGTCGCTGGCATAGGTCCCGACGCTGGTGTGCGTTGTGCCGCTCAGAGTGAGGTCGGCGATCAGGTTAGCGCCGCCCGCCCCCGTGGCCGTGGCCGACGCCGTGTGCGCGTTGCCGTCATACGTCACGTTGTACGGCGTGACGCTGACGATTGCCGTGGCCACCGAGATTGCGTCGGTGACAGTTCCGCTGGCGCTGACATAATTGGGGTCGGTGAAGCTCCATGAGTCAGTGGTGTAGCTTCCGGCGTTGGTGTGCGTTGTGCCGGTCAGGGTGAAGTCGGTGGCGCTGAGGGTGACGCCGCTCACCCCCGTGGCCGTAGCCGTCGCCGTGTGCGCGTTGCCGTCGTAGGTCACGCTGTACGCAGCGACATTGATGGTTGCCGTCGCCTTCGAGATCGCGTCGGATACCGTGCCGCTGGCGTTGGCATAATTGCCGTTGGGGTCGGTGAAGCTCCACCCGTCGCTGGCATAGGTTCCGGCGCTGGTGTGCGTTGTCCCGCTCAGGGTGAGGTCGGCGATCAGGTTAGCGCCGCCCACCCCCGTGGCCGTGCCGATGGCCGTGTGCGCGTTGCCGTCGTAGATCACGGTGTACGGCGTGACGATGATGGCTGCCGACGCCTTCAAGATCGTGTCGGATACCGTACCGCTGGCGTTGGCATAGTTGCCGTTGGGGTCGGTGAAGCTCCACCCGTCGCTGGCATAGGTTCCGGCGCTGGTGTGCGTTGTGCCGCTCAGGGTGAGGTCGGCGATCAGATTGGCGCCACCCACTCCCGTGGCCGTGGCCGTGGCTGTGTGCGCGTTGGCATCGTAGGTCAAGCTGTATGGCGTGACGTTGATGGTTGCCGTCGCCTTGCCGACCGTAAAAGTTGCGGACCCCGTGGCTGCGGCGTAGTTGCCGCTGGCCGTCTGGCTTGCGCCCAGCACCACCGTGCCCGCTCCGGTCAGCGTTACCGTGTTGCCAGCTATGGTAGCCGGGCCGCTGGTCACCGAGTAGGTTATCGCTCCGCTTGAAGCCGAGCTGGCGCTTACCGTAAACGGAGCGTTGCCGTAGGTCTCGGCGGGAATCGCCGCGAAGGTCAGCGTGGGCACTGCCGCGCTGACC
>CAAGKR010125954.1_pt1 | contig 11824 bp, 7 predicted proteins | sample 2556971 | NCBI WGS metagenome assembly CAAGKR01 (sample SAMEA5207829, study PRJEB30636) | soil metagenome | biome: forest; feature: boreal; material: soil | place: USA | collected 2011-09 | depth 1 m
GCAAGGTGTTGAGGTGGTGGGAGATGTCATGTACGATGCCCTGCTGCAAGTCCGTCCAAAGATCGATGCTCGCGCGCAGGTGCTCTTGTCTGAACTGGGAGTCAAGCCACAAAACTACGTACTGGTAACTGTGCATCGTGCTGCCAATACCGATGATCCTTCAGTGCTTCGTAATATCGCGAGTGCGCTTAACAGGCTGGAACTGACTGTAATCTTTCCCATCCACCCACGTACACGCGGCTGTCTGGAGCGCTATGATATCGCCTGGAAGAAACACGTCCGCTTCATCGAGCCGGTTGGATATATCGATATGCTGACCCTGGAATGGGGAGCCTATCGCATTCTCACCGACTCCGGGGGCGTACAAAAGGAAGCATTTTTCCTGGAGGTGCCCTGTGTGACGCTGCGCGAAGAGACAGAGTGGCCTGAAACAGTTGAAGCAGGGTGGAATGTGCTGGTGGGTAGCCGTTGGGAGGCTATTCTCGAGGCGGTCGGTTTGCCCGCGCCAAATCCGCCGCAGCAGAATCCATTTGGGGCGGGCGATGCGGCGATGCGCATTGTCTACAGTTGGCCAAATCCGAAATAAAGTCAGTTATTGTAGCGAGAAAGCCTTATGAAGCATATACTCTTTATTACACCATATTATCCTCCTGAGAAAGCTGCTGCGGCAGTGCGCATCAGTGAAACTGCGATGTGTTTGGTCAGGCGGGGCTACGAGGTGACCGTCCTGACGACTGTTCCCAACTACCCAACAGGCATTGTTCCAGAAGAATATCGTGGGCATCTGATTCAGCAAGAGATCCTTAATGGGGTGCGCGTGGTGCGTGCATGGAGCTATGCCAGCCCGAATAGAGGTTTCCTGCGTCGCATTTTGACCCAACTGTCCTTTGGCTGTCTTGCTCCAGTGTTGGGGGGTAAAGCAGTTGGCCGCCCAGATCTGATAATCGTAGAGTCCCCCCCACTCTTTGATGTCATTGCGGCACGTATACTGGCACGATACAAACATTGTCCTTTTATTTTCCTGGTCTCTGATCTCTGGCCCGAGTCTGCCATCCAATTGGGGATATTGCGCAATCGCTTGTTGATACGGCTTGCCGAGTGGTTGGAGTGGTCAACCTACCAGCGGGCGAGTTTGGTCTGGGCCGTAACGGATGGAATACGTCAGTCGCTCCTGCAGCGTGGACTATCCCCAGAACAGGTGTTTCTGTTGACCAATGGCGTGGATACAACGAAGTTTCGCCCACTGCCTAAAGCACAAGCCCGTACGGAACTAGGTTGGGACGATCGGTTCACCGCGCTCTATGCTGGCACACATGGGTTGGCTCATGGATTGACAACCGTGCTTGATGCAGCGGAACGCTTACGTGATCGCATGGATATTCGGATCGTGCTTGTGGGTGATGGGGCAGCAAAGGCGGATCTGGTCGCCCAGGCCCAGAGGCGGCATCTAAAGAATATCACGTTTCTAGAGCCGCAACCTCATGAACGCATGCCACTACTTCTGGCGAGTGCTGACGTCTGTCTCGTCCCTCTCCGGAAAGTAGCGTTATTTGAAGGTGCCTTGCCCTCAAAGATGTATGAAGCCATGGCATGTGCTCGCCCTATTGTGTTGGGAGTGGAAGGTGAGGCGCGTCGGATGGTTGAGCAAGAGGCGGGCGCGGCACTTGCTGTGGAACCGGAAAATGTGGAGGCCATGGTGGAGGCGATCCTCTATCTAAGAGAGCATCCTGAAGTGGCAGAGGCCTTAGGGCAACGAGGCCGCGCGTTTGTGGAGACTCGATTTGATCGTGAGCAGTTGACGACAGCACTCGAGACACGCATTGCTAAGCTGCTTGGAGAGCAAGTGCCTATCCCTATACCAATGGCACTTTCAGGAGTTGGTGCTGCCTCAGGGAAGAGCCAGACGTACCCGGTAGAGTACGATTTTTAGATGCTATATTTGATTAATCCAATACAACTACGAGATTCGCGAGAGCAGAAAACAAGGAATAGTGTGATGGAGGGGAGCCAGAGCATGCAACCTTACTTGGAAAATGGTGTGTCGATGGTGAATCCAAAAAGTTCATCTATAGCTGAACACGAAGTGGTATCTGTTGGTAAGGACTTCTTGCCTCAGGTGGCAGGGCCGATGGATGAGAACCAGCGCCTCTACAGTGCTGATGAATTGGTGAATTCGGAAGAGATAACGCAGAAGTCGCAGATCGGCGGACTGCAAGGACTGCAGCGCTGGAAGAGGCCTTCGCTGGCGACGCTGCGTCTCACCTTGATCCTCGGTGATGGGATATTGCTCATTGCATTACTTGTATTGGTATTGGTACTGGGGCCACCGCTCCATGTAGGGCTGAATATGCCAGGTAGCGTATTGGGTCCGTGGAACGCGAACATCGTCTGGCTATGCCTGGCTCTAGTGTCCTGGAGCATTGCAGCCAATATCACGCAAGTGCAACACCTGAATTGTGCATCGAGCCTTCTTAAAGGTCCACTCTACGCTCTGTGCACGCTTGTGCTCATGCTCATTTTCTGTATATTGCTCTTATATCTCTTTGTTGGTAGTGGAATTTTCTCCTATACGAACCCCTTGCTTTTCTTTCTTATAATGGCCGCGCCGACCTTTGGTGCCTGGCGTTTGGTTCTAGCTGAGGTCCTCAGCTTGCCGCGTTTTCGCCGGCAGGCGGTGATCGTGGGGGTTAACGCTGCCGGGGAGACTGTTGTTAAGGAACTACGAAGTGCGAAGCATCCCAGTGCAAACGTATTGGGATACATCAGCGAGAATATCGAAGAGCGAGCACCGCAGGATGGACTGCCAATCTTAGGTGGCAGAAGTATGCTGCGCTTCCTGGCGCGCAATGACATGATTGACATGATTATCATGGCGCTTGATTACAAAGCCAATCCTGCACTGTTCCAGGAAGCCTTTGAATCATCTCAGCTAGGCATTTCTGTCGTTCCCATGGCTGTATTCTATGAAGGCACCAGCGGCAAGATCCCACTGGATCATATCGGTGACCAGTGGTACGTGGCCCTACAAACGGAGCGGATCATTTCCCCGCTTTATCTGTGCTGGCGAAAGGCGATGGATCTCACCTTTGGTGCCTGTGGCCTGCTCCTACTTTGCCTGGTACTGCCTGTCCTTGCCCCATTGATTTATTTGGACTCGCCCGGCTCAATCTTTTACAGTCAAGAGCGAGCGGGATATCGAGGACGGACGTTTCGAATTCTTAAGTTTCGCTCTATGTCTACCGATGCGGGGCATAACGGGCGTGCGGCATGGGTGACCCGAGGTGACGCACGGGTCACGCGAGTCGGACAGCTATTGCGTGCAACGCACCTGGATGAACTACCGCAGGTACTCAATATTTTGCGGGGCGATATGAGTCTCATTGGCCCACGACCGGAGCGACCAGAATACGTCGCTGAGCTAGAAAAGGACAACTCTTTGTATTGTTATCGCTTTAGCGTTAAACCTGGCATCACGGGCTGGGCACAGGTGAAGTATGGCTACGGTAGTGGGGAGCAGGACGAACTGGTAAAGCTCCAGTACGATCTCTTCTACATCAAACATCAGTCATTTCTACTCGATGTACTTATTATTTTGAAGACAGTAATTGAGGTGGTGCTCTGCCATGGAGTATAGCGGTCTCGTAAAAGGTAAGAGGTTGCCGCGCGCGACATTTCTCCCGTTTGCCTTGCCACATATCACGCAAGCGGAGATTGATGAAGTGGTCGATACCCTGCGCTCCGGGTGGTTAACTACCGGACCCAAGACAAAGCGCTTTGAGCGTGAGTTTGCCCAGCGAGTGGGAGCGCCTTATGCGCTGGCAGTCAACTCTGCCACGGCTGCCATGCACCTTGCGCTCGATGCTATTGGCCTGCAGCCTGGTGACGAGGTGATCGTCCCGGTATACACGTTTACAGCCACAGCTGAAGTTGTTGTGTACTTCCGAGCGAAGCCAATCTTTGTCGATGTTGATCCGGTGACCTGCAATCTCGACCCAGCCCAGTTGGAAAAGCATATTACACCACGTACACGGGCGATTATGGTCGTCCATATAGCCGGGTTGCCCGCCGAGATGGATGCGATCCAGGCTATTGCCAGGGCGCATAATTTGCCTGTGATCGAAGATGCAGCCCATGCCTTCCCCGCTAAATACCGGGGACGCATGATTGGCACCATAGGTGATCTCACCGCCTTTAGCTTCTACGCAACGAAGACGTTAACAACAGGCGAGGGGGGCATGCTTACCACAGCAAATTCTGAGTATGCTGATCGTATCGCAATAATGACCCTGCATGGTATCAGCCGCGATGCCTGGAAGCGCTACAGCGCTGAAGGGTCCTGGTTCTATGAGGTATTACAAGCCGGCTACAAATACAACATGACGGATATTGCTGCTGCCCTTGGCCTGCAACAGTTAGCCCGCGGCGAGTGGCTCCTGGAACGTCGCCGAGCGATTGCAGAGCGCTATACGGAAGCCTTCTCGCACTGGCCTGAAGTAGAGACGCCACCGAATCCTGCTCATGTAGAGCACGCCTGGCATCTGTATATTCTGCGGTTGTGTTTAGAACGCCTCACAATTACAAGGGAGGCGTTCATTCAAGCGCTTGCGCAGGCGAATATTGGAACAAGCGTCCATTTTATTCCGCTGCACTTGCATCCCTTTTACCGTGACATGGATCAATTGATGCCTGATGACTTCCCTGTGGCTTTACAAGCCTATCAAAGATCTATATCCCTTCCCATCTATCCAGGCATGACTGATGAAGATGTGGAGGATGTTATTGCCACTGTTGAACAGATTGTTGCGACTCATAAAAGATGAAGGAGTTAATTATGTTGAAGCCGTCAGTGCTAGTAACAGGTGGCAATGGTTACCTTGGCTCCGTTCTGGTAGAAGAATTGAGTGTTCGAGGGTATCAAGTTATCGTTTTCGATAACGGTCTCACCTCATTGAATTTCCCCTCTAGCCTTAAGAATAAATGTGTCTCGTACATTCGAGGAGATGTGCTTGACCAAAGTGATCTGGAACCAGCCTTGAAAGGCATAGATGTTGTAGTTCACTTAGCGAGCATAGTTGGGGATCCGGCTTGTAATACTACTCCCGACCTGGCATGGGATATTAACTACTTAGGTACCGTCCGTTTAGCACAAGCATGCCGTAAGGCGGGTGTGAAGCGTTTTGTGTTTGCCTCAACATGCAGCAACTACGGCTTACAGGTCCAAGAAGACATGGATGAAATGGCACCGCTAAATCCTCAATCTATTTATGCCCGGAGCAAGATTCAATCCGAGCACTATTTACTTTCCGTACGCGACGAGACATTTTCTCCTTGCATCTTGCGTTTTGCAACCTTATATGGGCTATCGCCTCGCATGCGCTTTGATCTCGCTCTTAACGTTATGACGGTTCGGGCGGCATTAGAGAACGAAGTTACAGTATACGGAGGCGAGCAATGGCGGCCATTTCTTCATGTACGTGATGCTGCCCGAGCTATTATGCATGTGTTAGAGCCAACGTCGTATAGTACTTCGGCTGAAATATACAACTGCGGATCTGAGATGGAGAACTACCGTCTCAAGGACCTTGGTCAGCTTATTGTGCAAGAAGTTCCCACTGCCCGGTTATCAGTAGTGTCCGAGAATGTTGACAAGCGGAGCTACCGTATAAATTTCAATCATATCCAGCATAACCTTAATTTCAGATGCAAGTATCAGGTAATCGATGGCATCAGGGAAATCCTAACGGCAGTGCGGGCAGGCTTGTATCATGATTTCATCCTGTCCAAATATAGCAACCACATGATCATACTCAGCCGTTTACAGCAGGCCGCTGAACTAATAACTCAGTAAAGCTTGTACTCTAACTAGATTGGATGTTTATCAGCGAAAGATACATCTACATTCCATACTCGCGGAACTCAGTTGCTAGAAGACGAGCACAAAAATGAAGGTTAATCGGCGATACGCGGTAAGAACTGATCATTTAGCGCTAAATTCTCACGGGAAACTAAGTGAACATAAATTGCTCATATAGGAGGAGTGGACAATGTCGCTTGAACAATACTGGGCCGTTCTGATAAAGCAATGGCTGCTGATAGTAATCTGTTTCCTGATCATGGGACTGGGGGCATTTATTGGAAGTAAGCTTATGACCCCAATCTATCAATCATCGGCACTCGTTCAAGTTGCTATTCGCTCAAATAATAATCAAGCGGACTACAACAACCTGCTTGCAAGCGACCAACTCACGCAAACGGAAGCGAAGCTGGCAGTAAGTAGTCAGGTGCTGAGTGAAGTGGCCTCTCATTATACTGGTCTAACTGTCAATCAGATCGCGAAAGAGGCCTCAGCGACACCTACCCTGAATACTCAACTATTTGAGATCGACGTACTTGATCCAAGCCCCACTCGTGCAGCAACACTCGCAAACGATATTGCAACAACACTGATTAAACAGCAATTACAAGTGATAAAACAGGATAATACTCAAACGCAGCAACAGATTCAGCAGGACCTTGTTACTACTCAGCAACAAATTAATGCTACTACCAACAAAATAGCCGAATTGCAGTCAAAGGGGGGGAAGCAGGCACAAATAAGTGTTCTACAAGTTCAACTCAGTGGATTACAGCAGCACTATAATCAGTGGCAGACAGCGTTAGCTCAGCTTGAGTTAACAGAGGCACAGAGTGGTGATTTCCTGCGCGTAGCCCAGGCTGCGCAACCTGGTTTATCCCCCGTTCAACCAAATGTACTACTCAATACAGGTGCAGGTCTGCTGGCAGGCTTGTTGCTAGGAATATTACTGGCGCTGCTGTATGAACGATTGGATACACGTGTTCGCACACCAGAGGCTCTCACCAAATTACTGGAATGGTCAGTACTGGCAACGGTCTGGCGCGCCCGCTCTTCTAACGGTGAAGATGTCTTCAATCCAACAGGACAAAATCCAAATGTTGAGCCTTTTCGCATTCTGCGCACAAATATCGGTTTCTCAAGCGTAGACAAACCGCTGCAATCCCTCATGGTTACAAGCGCTATGCCACGCGATGGCAAGAGTGCTATTGCGGCCAACCTGGCGATTTTCATGGCCAAAGCTGGCAAACAAACGCTTCTTATCGATGCTGACCTGCGCCGTCCAATTCAGCATGCTCTATTTGGCCTATCATCCGACAAAATGGGCTTGAGCAACGCCATCCTGGCATATAGTATCTCGGGTTTACCCAACAATCCTACCTACAAGATGCCCGGCACTCCCAATACTCCTACTTTCCGCATGCCGAGTATACCCAACCCACCCTCCTTCCGCCAGTCTCTTACCTCTGTTGGACAAGGGGTAGATGCACTAACTGCGAAAAATGTGTCGCTTGAACCCTTCATCCATACGGTAAATATTCCAAATCTATGGGTTATGCCCACTGGGCCGCTGCCACCAAATCCTTCGGAATTGCTTGACTCGAAAGCAATGCAGCGATTTCTTACCGTAATTGCAAATTGTGGAGTTGAGGTGGTCATCTTTGATTCTCCTCCTCTGCTGGGTATATCGGATGCGAGCATCCTGGCATCAAAAGTTGATGGTGCGCTTGTTGTGGTCGATACCATGCGTTCCACTAAAGGGAAACTTAAGCAGATGAAAGCAGTGCTGGAACAGGCAGGTGCCCGTGTTCTTGGCTGTGTAGCCAATAAACAACGCCGCAGCCGTCACGACTCAGCTTACTCCTATTACTATCGCACCGAGGGGCAGAACGGCGAAGAGAAGCACACAAGAAATGGACACGTACCCACTATACCTGCTACTTCATCGACGCCCGTATCTCCATCTCCATTTGGACAGAGAGAGCAGCGAAACTAGGGTTACTTACCAGCGGGAAAGAAGGGTCATGTGAATACCATAGAGCCGGTGAATATTGAAAAAGGGCAGCAGGTGCGCGTGAGGGTACGGCGCAAAAAACGAAGGTCCAAAAAGCGCTATGTGCTCGCTGGTATCCTTTTGTTTCTGTTCTTAGCGGGCTCAATCCCCTCAGTGTTTGGCTACCTGATGTATAACACGTACACAGCGCGCTATCACAGTGATCTCTCTCTTGCTCAAACAGGAATTCAGCACCTACAAAAAGCAGAAACTCTTATGGCTGCATGGCCACAGAAACCTCTTGATCCACAACTCACAAGCCAGGCAAAAGATGAGTTTTCCTCCGCGCTAAGAACTTTTAGTTTACTGAATAGCGACCTGAAGTCATTGCCAGGATTTGTCAGGCAAGTTCCAGGGTATGGCGCAAAGCTGAGTGCTGCTCTGCATGTTGTACCGCTTGCCATTACTCTTTCTCAGGCTGGAATAACGGGTAGCGATATATTGAATACGCTTGTTACAGGATTGCATGACCCATTGACCCCTCAAGGACACGGCATCACTTCGTCAGATCTTGCTGTAATCACCAAGGATGTTAAAGAGCTAAAGTCTGTGCTCATAGTAGCCGCTCAAGAGGTCAACCAATTACAGCCAGCCGATATGCAGTTCGATCCTCGCATCAGTAAATTGGTAGGCGTCTTTCATAAAGGTGTACCGATGATCCAGGGATGGCTTGATACTATTGAGAAACTCCTTCCTATTGCTCCTACGCTTCTTGGCGTCGGCGCGCCGGCGAACTACCTTATTGAGGTACTTGACTCAACGGAGCTTCGGCCGGCTGGCGGATTCATCGGCAACTACGGCATTGCCACTTTTTCAGGGGGACGGCTATCGGCTGCTAACATTACCGACGTTGACCTGCTCGATAAACCTTTTGAACTTGCTGGAAATACCATTCCTTATCCAGCTGCTTACAGGTGGTTTGACCTGGCACCAGGAAGCTGGAGTTTTCGTGATTCAAATCTCGATGCGGATTTCCCAACAGCGGCACGCTACGGTGAGCAAACCTATGCGCGAGAAGGTGGTAAGGTTCCCGTTCAGGGAGTAATGGCCATCACACCTGCACTGATCCAGCGTGCTCTTGCCATCACTGGACCCATCAGCATGCTGCCAGAGTATAATGAGACAGTGACCGCCCAAAATCTGATTGATCGTATCCATTTCCATCAGCTGGGACGAGCGGGTCAGGGGAGCGAGCTTATTCCTGCGCCTGATGGGCATTCGTCATTGCGTAAACGCTTCACAGCGTATCTGGCAGAGCATTTTTTAGCTCGTGTCCGCCAGGTCTCATCTTCAGCCCCTTCCAAGTTCTTCCAACTGTTGCTGAGTTCACTGCACTCAAAGGATCTTCAGATCTATCTCAACTCCAGTACTGGGGAGAATATTCTGACACGCTACCATCTTGATGCAGCCATTCAATCACCGGTCGGCGACAGTCTTTTCGTCGTGGATGCGAACATCTCGCCTAATAAAGCGAATGACTTTATCACCTATACATTGAATGATCAGGTTACTCTTGATGCACAAGGCAATGCGCTTCATCATACCAGTATCAGCTACGCCTGGCTAACGAAAGGTCAATACTATGGTTCCCCCCTTTATAGAGATTATGTGCATGTCTATGTACCACCTGGCAGCATCTTGCTGATGCAGGATGGATGGCAACCACGTGGAACGAGTAACGCTTTCAATAGGAATGTATGGATGGGCTTTTTCGATCTCTCCTATGGGCAAACCCGTACCATTACCCTCGTGTGGAGGGTACCTGCGGCAGCTGGCAAGGATCAGAGCGGTTGGCATTACCATTACATTGTTCAGCGGCAGGCAGGGGTTCTGTGGAAACTGAATCTACAGGTAAAGTTACCGGGGTGTGCATCGGTAACCAATACGCACGGAGGATTGATATCTTACAGTAAACAGGACGAGAGGCTCACTCAACCTTTGATTGATGACTTGAATGTAGGGGTTGACTATGCTTGCAGATGAGTTTACGGATGCAAATAAACTGGAACTGCTACAAGGAATGACGACATGATCGATACACATCTGCATATTTTACCAGGCGTTGATGACGGACCGGAAACAATAGAAGAGGCACTGGCTCTAGCTACAGCGTTAGTACAGGAGGGTATTCACACTGCTATTGCCACGCCCCATTATAATGATCTATTCCCACAACGTTCAGCATTGGAGATTAAAGAGCGGGTCAATGATTTGCAGCAAGCACTTGATCACCACGATATTCCGCTGAGTCTCTTTGCTGGTCATGAGGCACTTATCAAACCTGGGTTGGTCGAAGATATCCAGGCTGGGTTACTTGCCACACTCAATGGTAGTCAGTATCTCCTGCTAGAACTTTGGAACAATACCTGGCTTCCTATGACAGAACAGATGATATTTGAATTGAGAGCTTTTGGTATTATCCCAATCATTGCCCATGTAGAGCGCTATCAAGCAATTCAGCAAGACCCTGCTCGTCTTGCGGCCTTGCTTCGGCAAGGGGTATTGGCTCAATTGACAGCAAGGAGTTTGGTCGATATACGCAACAAGGCGATCCGTCGCACTGCTGAAATTCTGCTAAAAAAAGGGCTGATCCACTGCATTGCCTCTGATGCACATGGCTTACAGAGACGACCACCCAATGTTGTTCGTGGCTTGCAACGTGCTGTTGAGTTACTTGATCAAGCCAAAGTTTATCAGATGATTGAGACGTTGCCTGCAGCGATTATCAATAATGAGAAGTGTAGTTTTGTGCCACCTAAGAGCGACAAATATTTGAAGAGGTAGAACGTAATGAAAAGCAGTATATTGAGCAAGGAATTCCTGAAGGGTACCTTTCTCATTTCCTTATCTCTACCTGTTGTAGTAACTATAGTTGCGCTGCTGTTAGGGGGAGCGCTGGGAATGATTAACCCTGTCTATAATGTAGTAGTTATTGGTGCCATCTTTATGGCAATCATTATCTTTCTTCGACAGGATGAATTAGCACTAGCGGCTGTTTTTACTGTTCAGCTCTGTGTTGATTTCTATTTGGGGTTACATATTGTTTCACAATTAATAGCACTTGTCTTACTAGTGATCTTCTTTTTAACTCGTTCTCACCGATATCCTTGGATAGAACCACGTGCATTATGGCTATGGTTATTATTTCTTATACTACCTATTCCTTCAGTTATTCAAGGTGCTCAATCGCCTTATGACCTTGCATCCTACTATCCCAACATCTTTTTTGGAGCCCTGGTAATGTACTGGCTGGGAATGCATGTTGCCAGGAATAAGATGCACCTGAGAACTCTTTTCCAGGTGTTTGCTATATTAGGCTCCTTGCTGGCTATACATACAATTATTCAAGCAATGACTGGAATTTTCTTGTTTGATACATCAGGCTTGGATGTATACCTGGCTCAAGTGTCAAATTTCGGACTGGCTAATTCTGGTGGTATCAATCGTGCTGGATCAATCTTTTTGAACCCTGACTGGAATGGTGCCTTTTTCGCTATGGTGCTCTTTCTTCCTCTTGGTCTGTTTACCGAAGCTGCCTCTTTTCTGCCAAAATTTTTGTATTTTTCCGAAATGCTTCTCATGTCAATTGCACTCCTTTTCACGTATAGCATCGGGGGGTGGATAGGTGCCTTAGCGGGTGTCATTGCCTTCATCCTCTTTGTGGGGCGTAGTTACTTCCGTTTGCTGGTTCCTGTACTTATGGTATTTATAGGGGGATTATTAGTAATATTTTTCCCGGCTGAGATCAATCTTCTATTCCAACATGCATCAAATCCAACAGAGTTATCGTTACGTTCGGGAGCTTGGCAAACTGCCATAAATGTAATCGGAGCTTTTCCCATAACGGGAATAGGTCTGGGCTACACGAATTATATTCAGCGTGCGGAACCCTACAGGGTCCCGACTCAGTTCATTCC
>CAAGKR010437630.1_pt1 | contig 11821 bp, 6 predicted proteins | sample 2556971 | NCBI WGS metagenome assembly CAAGKR01 (sample SAMEA5207829, study PRJEB30636) | soil metagenome | biome: forest; feature: boreal; material: soil | place: USA | collected 2011-09 | depth 1 m
GGGATTTTCGATCCTATTCCGGGCGAATCAGCAATTCAAGCTTTTGAGTTGATTGGCGGCACTTCGCCGGGAACGCAGTACTTGCCGTATGATGTCGTAGAATTTATTGGAAGCATGTACGTTTGTTTAAAAGCAACGAAACTGCCGCCTTCAACTGATCCAACTTCTTGGGGTTTGATGGCACAAGGAACGGGTGCCGTAAACAATATCACTGGTGCCTACACGGCATTGCAATCGGACTACGGAAAGCTGCTGACGAATACGACTTCGTCCGCATTCACCGTTAAACTTCCCAATCCTCCGACAGAAAACTCGTGGTGGGCGGCTTTTGAAAATACTGGAGTAGGGACACTTATCATCAATCCTAACGGCTTGAACTTGGATGGCTCAGCGTCTAACTTAACACTAACTCAGAACCAAGGCGTCTTTATATTTACTGACGGAGTTAATTATTTTACAGTTCGCGGAACGGGCGGCAGCGGAGGTAGCAGCGTTGGCGGTGTGAATGCTCAGACTATTAGTTACCTAGCTGTAACAGGAGATTCTGGAAAATTAGTTTCTATGAATGGGGCGAGTCTGACCTTGACTCTGCCTGCGGCACCGCCGAGTGCGACTTGGTTTATATCCGTAGAAAATGTCAATGCTTCTTCTCTGATCATCTCAAGAAATGGTTTGAATATCGATGGCGCTGCGTCAAACTTAACACTGACTCAGAACCAAGGCGTCTACATATTCACAGACGGTGCGAATTATTTTACTACTCGTGGTATGGGAAGTACGACTACCGGTACAGTTACCAGTGTTGGCTTATCTCTTCCGGCTATTTTTACAGTTTCCGGTTCTCCGGTTACTACTTCCGGAACTCTGACTGCCTTGTTGGCGAATGAAACGGCCAACACCATATTTTCTGGTCCTACGACCGGTGCGGCTGCGGCGCCGACATTTCGTACGATGGTTTCAGCGGACATTTTATCCAGTGCGGCTTTGGCCGGAAATCCGACCACGACAACTCAGTCATCAACGGATAATTCAACTCGCATAGCTACCACGTCTTATGTTACGACCGTCGTGAGTAATGCTATTGCTGGAGTGAACCCGGCTGTAGCAGTGCAGGCAGCTACTGTCGCAATTTTACCAAATTCTCCTGTATACAGCAATGGTGTCGGAGGTATCGGCGCCACGATTACAACGCTGACTTTAAACTCGACGTTGGTTGTGGACGGCTATACGCCCGCATTGAACGATCGTGTCTTAGTCAAAAATGAGTCTCTTGGTGGGGGATTAGGAGCGAAAGATAACGGCGTTTATCTTGTTACGCAACTTGCTGGTGTCGGCCTGGCCTGGATACTTACTAGGGCTTTAGATTATGATCAGCCATCGGATATCAACAATACTGGAGCAATCCCGGTTATCAACGGTACGGCAAATACTCTGACACAATGGGTGTTGACATCCCAGGTTACTACAGTCGGCACGGATGCGCTAACATACGCACAGTTTTCTATCAATCCCAGTACTATTTTCATTAATCCGATGACTACTCTCGGAGACATCATCTACGAGAATGTCACTCCTGCAGCGACTCGTTTGGCTGGTAATATAACTTCGGTTAAGCAACTTTTATCTCAAACTGGAACAGGAGCAGTTTCAGCGGCGCCTACTTGGGCAGCACTGGTTGCAGGAGATATTCCGAATCTCGACGCCTCTATCATTACGACAGGGACGCTCGCTATAGTCAGAGGCGGAACAGGGACAGGTACTCCGGCTCTCGTCGCGGGTACAAATATTGCGATTACAGGCAGTTGGCCCAACAACACCATATCAGCCAACGCTGGTGGTGCTGGCGTCCTGGCTTCACGAACAACGGCTGCTGTGACAACAGCTTCGTTGGCCCCGAATGCAACACAAATCGGGACTATAGCGATGTCATACAGTCAAATCATTATTCAAATTGTGGCGACCGTTGTATGCCGTGTTCAGCTTTATTCAACGTTAGCCTTTCAGACGGCTGATAATACTCGTCCGGCAGGTCAACAACCTGTTTTGGGTGTTCCGAATGGGGTCATCTGTGATCTTTACTTGAACACGGCGGGCATCCTAACCTATCAGTTGTCTCCGGTTATTGTAGGAAGCAACCAAGACGGGAGTCGTTCCGTTAACTTATACTACACGATTACAAACATAAGTCAGACGGCCACGACAGCCGTTGGTGTGACTATCACATATGTGCCGTTGGAGGCATAATGGCAGTTTCACAAGGATATCTATTACCTGATTGCAGCACCAACGCAAATTATAATGCGTGGTCAGTGTTCATCTCTAATGCTCTGGCTTCGTTTGGTTGGGTTCAGACGAACGACACAGGTCAGGTGGTTTGGACTGCAACGGTGCTAACGTTTACTCAGATTACGATAGGTACTCCGGCCGTCTACGCCTATTCTTCGTTCACTGGGCCCGTGCCGCGAGTAGGCATGTCTGTAATTGTTACAGGCTTTGCGAATGGGGGCAATAATACAACGATCGTCCTGACCGCTGTCTCGGGCGGTGCAAGCGGAACAGTTAGCGGCACGAACGCTGGAGCGGTTAATGAAACGCACGCGGGTTCGGGCACTACAACAGCGGAGAGCACTACGCCAGGAAACGTCACGCGAGATTACGAAATTTGGAAGTCGATGGATGCTTTGTCTTCCGGTGGTGGCTCGTTCCAAGTTTTCTTGAAGATTTTCTACGGGAATAGCACGAACAGCCCCAACATGATTTGGTCGCTGGCAACGGCCACAAACGGTGCTGGTGTGCTTACTAATCCTACGACTTCGACAACTCTTGCGTGTACAAGTTCGAGTACAACGATTTTTCAGACATGTAACGCATCAGGCGATTCAGGAAACTTTCGTTTGATGATGTGGCACGCGACTGGTTCTACAGGCGCAGGCCCGAGCGCATTTATTTCCTTCATTATTAATATTGAGAGAAGTCTCAGCACTACCGGAGCTTATACAAACGCATATGTAACTCTCTGGGCGAAGGGCGGAAATAGTAGTACACTGCAGCAAACGCTGTTTTCGAACGGTGCTATCACTACTCAGGAAACAAGTGGTGCAGCAACAATCCTTCCGACGACAGCTACGACAGGGAACGTCGGCCCAACTACTGCTTTTAGCCCACCCTTTCCCTTGATTGGGGGGCCGGGCAATCCTTGTATCGGTTTAGCTTATTTTAGGAATGTTGATTTCGCGGATAATGTACCCGTCATCGCCGTATATTATGGCATCGCTCATACTTATCTTACCGGGCCGAACGGCACGACGTTCCACACATCTTTGTCCGTTACGTCTGGTGTAGCTATTCGATACGAGTAAATTATGGCAACCACATCCACGGGGAGTTTCAACCCCGATAATACTACGACCAATTTTTACTTGTGGGCGAACTTTATCTCGGCGGCTTTTTCGTCCTTTGGCTGGTTCCGTGCCACAGATACAGGACAGATTGTTTTGACTGCTACGGTACTTACCTGTACGTCAGTTTCCGTCACAACTACGACAGCGACATATAATTTTTCTTCTTTCACTGGACCTACCCCAAGAATCGGGATGTCCTTTACTTTTTCCGTCTTTGGGATAGCCGGGAACAACGTCACGGCGACGATAACCGCGACGAACGGCTCAAGTTTTGTAACTGTTGTGTTATCTACACAGGCCACGGATACTACCGGTTCCGGTACAACGACCCAGACAGCACAAACTGTATCGGTCAATACGGCAACGGGATATGAGATTTGGGAAACAAACGATGCTGTGGCGTTCAACTTCTTCGTTAAAGTTGAGTATGGTAACGGTAGCACGGCAACTTTTCCAGCTATCTGGATGACTGGCGGGAGCACTACCGATGGAAAAGGTAATGTAGGCGGTGGCGGAACAAGAACAAGCGTGCAATGTGGCGCAAATGATACAGTCAATGCGACGTTGTGCCATGCTTCGGGTAATGCCGGAAATTTTCGGCTAATGATGTGGCACGGCGTAAACAGCAATGCGAATCGCCACTTTGCTATCAATTTGGAAAGATCGCATAGCAGTACTGGAGCCGATACTAGTCAATACTATACCGCATATATCACAGGCGGTAGCAACGGCGGTAACACCGGCTGGTGTTATCTCCTAAACGCAAGTGTTTTGTCTGGGGGAACGCAACAGACTTTTTTTAATATTCTCGGCGGCGGTTGCGCAGGAATACAGGAAGTGCATTGGATTGCAGTTATTCCGTTAACTGTGGGAACCATGCGTGTGAACGGTACTCTTGGAGTATCGCCGTTGTATCCTACCATAGGTGGAATTGGGAATCCGCAATTTGGATATTTATTGGGAGACCGAACAGATTGGTCGGATGGCACGCAAGTAGTGGTGAACATCTACGGAACTAATCATAATTATATTGTTCAAACTATTGTTACGGGTACTAACACTTTGCCGGTCGTAAATCAATCCGTGGCTACGTTTATGAGATACGAATAAATGGCTTCTTTATACGCACAAGCGCAAACTCCGGTTACAAGTTTCGCTGCGGGTCCGGCGACTACTGCGGCTCAACAATACGGCGTAAACACTACGGCAGGAAATTTGTTGTATTTTCTGATTGCTTGGGATTCGGCGGCAACTATTTCTGGGGTCACCGAAGTTACAAACGGCGCATACACTTCCTTACCAGAGATTACAAATGGGGTGCACCACATTCAGCTTTTCTATAAACTGTCTTGTGTCGGCGTAGGGTTAAGACCTACGCCTACAGCAACCTTTACACCAGTGCTGACTGCAACAAATATTCAGGTAACTGTCGCTGAGTATACAATACCGGTAGGCAATGTGATGGCGTTGGACGCCCATGATGAAGCGGCAACAGGTACGAGCGTGGCAGTACAAAGCAACGCTATCGCTCCTACAAACAACCCGTATGAACTTATTCTCGTTTATGCAGATGGGGCAGTTGTGAGTCTTACTTGGGCTGGTTCACCTGGGAATATATTGCGGACAGGTACCGGGCCTACTGCGGCAATAAGGTCGGCATTAGGAGATATGAATCTCGCGGGCACAGTAGGAGTGTTTGGTAACTTCGTCATCAGTGCGTCGAATGCTTGGTGTTGTGGCATTGTCTCTTTCTCGCCTGGCTTGCCTATGAACGCCATCTCTCCGCAGATCACTGGCGGGTATCATGATATGGGCGGAGCTATTGTGAACACTAATGGGGCGTTTTCAGTCGGTGGCGTTCAGGCTCAAAATACATATAAGACGAATGTTCCGACAGACGCGGAAGGAAATGTCGCTCCACAGGTCGGACAAATCTATCCCTGGACTTCGTTCATAAAATAAATCATTATGAAATTCACACCAACTATCATTGACGATCTACCGCAGATTTCAGAGTGGGCCGCAGCGGATCCGTTCCATCAGAATCAAAACGTTCCTTCTTGGTGGCTATCGGGTACGTGCTGGCTGGCCGCTTGCTTCGAAGATAACAAAGGGCCGGTAGTTTACATCAAGGTTGAAGAAGGTGACTACTACCGCCTCCATTGCCAGTTCGCCCCATCGGAGATAGTCAGTAAGCGGCGATTGATTGTCAGCATGCTAAAAGGACTTCCAATTTTGTTAGAGCAGATCGGGGAGACAAAAGCCAAGGGCGTCGTATTTCAGTCGACGAATCCGTCGTTGATAAAGTTTTTGTCGTCACTAAATTTTCAACCTAGTGAGAATGACGACTACGTTTTAAGGTTTGAACGAGAGGCGTAAACATGTGTGGTCCAAGTTCAGAAATGCAAGGATTAGAAACGCAATCAGCTGATTTTTCCAAGATTCTGCAACAAGACTTCGGAACACGTTTCCAGGATCAAAGCAATCTCTTGAGCCAGTTGAATCAATCGTTGAGCCCAATCATTGCTGCGGGGCCAGGTCAGCAGGGCATGACGCCGGAAGAAAAGGCGGCTCGAACGACAGAGGCAATTAATACTAGTGGTGGCAATTACCGAAACGCTCTGCAAGGGGTGCAATTAACATTAGCAGGACGCGGAGGCGGCGGGGCCGATCCGGCTGGAATCGGGAGCGGGATTGAGGATCAGATTCGAGGATCGATTGCTAGCGCGGGCGCGAATCAGTTAAGCACCGCAGAAAATCAGATTACATCTGAAAACTACGCTTTAGGTCGGGATCAGTATAACAGAGCGATGGGCGGAGGGCAGACTTTAGCTGGATTGTATGACCCACAACAGTTCGGTCAAATGTCGGGATCGGCGTCAGGACAAGCCTTTTCTGAAGCCGATAAGATTCAGACGATGAAGAATCAAAGAGAAGCGGCGATCGCCGGCGGCATAACAAGTTTGGCAACATCGGCTTTTACGGGTGGCATGAGCGCACTTGCGGGCGGCATTCCGAAGATGGGTTCTCCCAGTGGTGGGGGCTCAACGTTCTCGCCAGGACAGTTTGATTTTACGAATGAAATGATGCCTACTGACTATGCGTCGATGGGGTAGAGGATAAAATGAGGGTTCAGGATACTTCGAATATTAGTAAACGAAAGTGTTGTTTCGTAGGCTGTAAAAAGAAGGCTGCACGACTATCCTTCGGTAATCCGTTCGTCATTCGGACTTGTGTATCGCATCTAAAAGCACTTCAGAGCGAAAGACCGGTAGTGCTTCGATTGGCTTTGCTAAGAGGATAAAATGGGTATAACGGATACGAATCAACTTCCTTCGGATTTACAATCATCCTTATCGTCGTTTCGGACACCTGGTGCGCCGGTAGTGACTCCGCAGGCCGCTTTGTCTGGACCAGATCAGGGTGCCCCCGCCTCCGCCCTCTCCCCTGCGGATGCTGTGGCTCCGCCATCGGGTCCGATGCAGCAACCATGGAGTCAAGCCCTGGCTGGGGCGCCCAAAAACAGTTTCGGCGCAAAGTTTGGGGCTGCTTTAGAGAAGACGCCGCTGACCCTGCAACCTGATGGAAAGCCGGAACCAGGTGCTTGGTCCCGTAGCTTGATAGGTGCGGCACAGTCGGTTCTATCGGGTATGGGCGATGCTGCAGCAGCTACTAAGGATTTACCGTCGGGCGGCGGCTGGCTGACTGGAATGGCGAATACCCAAGCTGCGCGAGGCCAGCGCTTGCTGCAGCAAAAGCAGGATCAAGAAAAGCAGGCTCAACAGAAAATTGAGAATGATCGCGCCAATCGTCAGGAAGGACGCCTGGATGAGGATGCCCAGACTCGAAAGACGGAATCTGAGGCACGCATGGTCACGGCGAATATGCAGATGAAACATGAGCAAGGTATTATTTATGCTGCGGGTAGGAAGGCGGTTGAAGATAGTGTTGATCGTGGAACGAAGACGTTGGATTTCTTGAGAAACCAGAAGGCACCTGTCATAGACGGCCCGAAGGGAATAAGCTATGCAGAAGGTCAGCAGCAATTAATAGACAAGAAACTGAATATACATGAGTGGACGCCTTATCCTTCCGGAATAAGAGACGGAGAAGACAAGAATGGAAACTCAACTACAACCACTTTGTATGATTGGGTGAAGCCGGGCGGCCCTGTTACACTGAACAAAGATCAGGCTAATTTGATTAAAACACTTCCAGACTATAAGGATCAAAAATTGGAAGGTACGTCAATGGATTTTGATAAATTCAATTCTTTGAATCAAAGAGTACAAAATCAAATAGCCCAACAAACGGTCTCAGATAACGCTAAAGGAGCGGCAGGCGTGGCGGCATCGAAAGCTGATGTTGCGGCCCTTGCCCAGGATGATGAGTGGCGTAACGCTTTAGCGTCTACAAAGAATAATGACGTTCACAAAGCGCTTGATGCTGTAAATCAAATGGATGCTCGCAAGAAGGCTGCCGATCCAAATTGGGTGAATCCGCATCCGAATTTGAGCGAGACTGTCAAGAATACACACGGCGGTGAGGCGCAGTGGGAAAAGGAGACTAAGGACCGGGCAGAAGAGGCCCAGAAAGCAATTGATGAAGCGGATAAGAAGAAGAAAGACGACGAGGATGAGTCGAATCCAGAAGGCGTCATTATGACTCCTGAAATGGCTGCTCAAATCGGTGCATTACCAAAACCGCAACAGGATTTGCTGTCACACTACCCCTCCAATAGACAGGCTCAACTTTACGCTGTAGCTTTTGGCCACGATGACGGATATCGTTTATTCCGACAGAGTATCACCAAAGGTGGTTCTGGAATAGACGCTGCTACTGCTTTTGGCATAGCTCACCAATTGAATCCGGCTTTTGATCCTTCGAAGGCGAAGACTTATCAAGATACTCGAAAGACGTTCTCGGCTGGCCCGGTTGCGGATAATATCAACAACATGAACGCCGCCTTCGGCCATTTGGCGGATTTGCAGAAGGCTACAGGAGTGATGTCTACAATCCCCGGTTTGAGAAATATCTCCGCCTTTACGGGGGGTCAGCGCAAAGACTACGAAACAGCCCTTACTAATGCAACCTCGGAAGTAGCCGGTGCGTACGCTAAGTCTGGAAAACCGACGGAGCAGGACCTTAAAGAAAGAGGGGACGACCTTAGGGGGTCAACTCCTTGGGAGTCGCAGCGTGCCGTACACGCTACTGCAGAGCAGTTGATCTCGAAGGTCAATGCCTTGCAGCATCAGTGGGACGAAGGCTCGGTTCCGGGAACGACTCCACCGATCAACCTTTTAGGACCGGAAGCAATCGCAGCAATTAAGCAGATTGATCCTAGCTTGCTGAATAAGATTGAGAAGCCGACGAACCCACAACTTCAGGCTCCATCCGATCGTCAAGCTGCGGCTCGGGCTCAAGTACAGGTTCCTGCAGGCAACGTTTCTGTGAAAATGGCAGACGGTCGATCTGGACATATACGACCGGATCAGCTTCAAAAGTTTCTAGCAGAGAATCCTGGCTCTGCACAGGTGAAATAATGCCGCAAACTGATCCTTTTGCCGCTTACGGCGGTGCTTCTCTCGATACACCGGCGCCAACTCCTGCTGCGCCTCAGCCGTCATCACAGCCCCAACAATCTGACCCGTTTGCCGCTTACGGCGGCGCTTCTCTCGATGCGGCTACTCCGGCTCAGCTGACTTCGACTGCACCTCCGCAGGAAACAGCAGAAGATAAATTTGGTCGTTACATGTCCATGACGACTGGCCTCCCAGGTCCTGAGATTATTGGGGCGGTTAAAGGACTTGCAGAAACAGGACATACGATTGGGGCCTATGGTAGTCAACTTCTAAACGCGGTTGGGGTATCTGTCCCTAAAATTTCAACAGAATCTCCCGAGTACTTACAGGCACATGGCGTTGAACAAACAGTCGGAAAAGTTGGAGAAGGTCTTTTGGAGTTCTTTCTTGGAGATGAAGCATTGAAGGGTTTGTCTCTTACAGACAAGTTGAAACAAGCAACGCAATTAACACAACTGGTTGAAAAATATCCGACTATAGCGAAGGCACTTCATATCGGCGCCAGTGCGATGCGTATGAGCGCGGTGGGGACAGCCCAAGGTTTGGCCCACGGTGAGCCACTTGGTCAGGCAGCAGAAAGCGGGGCTGTAACAGGGCTGGCTGGCGGAACCCTAGAGGGTGCTCGGGCGATAACAGCATCGGGTGCCTCGCCGTATTTGAAAGCAGCAGCCAGGGCTGCAGAATTAGGAACAGGCGCGGGATTTGCCGCAAAAGGAGCCACAGATGTATTAACTCCGCAACAGCCTGGTGAAACAGAGCAACAAGCAACAGAGCGTAGAGTTCAAGGCGGGGTTCAAGCTGTAATGGGGGGCAAGCAATTGGGCGAGGCTGTACCTAAGCCGGCAGAAATAAGTCGGGCAGCGACAGCGGCTCAGAGAATTACTGGCACTGGTGGGCTGGCTCCTGCCGAATCGTTAGAAAAAGCTCTTCGTCCTTATATCAGCGAGAAGTACTTCAAAGAGAATGTTGAATCTGTTTTGCCACGCCTGGCTGAAGAGAACAAGATCACTAAAATCACCGATCCGGATGGCATGGCGGAGGCTGCGTATAACGCCAAGAATAAACTTTGGAACAATGAAATCGCTCCCCCGATTGAGGAGAACAAGAATGAGGTGATCTCCGGTAACGATATCGCAAAAGAGATTAAAGATGGAGTCAGTGCGTCTGTTCGAAAGCACCAACCTAATATCGCTAGTAAGATTGATGAGTGGGCTGATACATTTAAAGGCGACTATAAACTTGGAGATGCCAGCCAGGCAGTTACAGATTTCAATCAAAAGCTGCGTAGCTTTTATAAATTATCTCCGTCCGAGCAGTTTGGAGTTGCGACGGCTCAGCCGGAAATGGGTATGCTGCAGGATGCCACTGATGCAATGAGAAGTAAAATTGAAGAAAAACTTGACAGTCTGGGCGCAATGGGTTCTGCTGATCTTCGTAAACAATACGGAGCGTTGAACCAATTGCAACGGGTATCCGAAAAGCGTGCTGTTGTTTACGGCCGTCAAGCACCCATCAATCTGCCCCAGGTGATCGGTGGAGTCGGTGCAGCTATTAGCGGGCACCCGATGGCTGCGGCAATTCCTTTTATAACAAAATGGCTGAATTCTCCAGAGCATTTGATATCAAGTGCTATGAAAGAGGCGGGTAAGCTTCCTACACCTGAAACTCCGAGCGTAACTCCAAAAGTCCCAATAAACCCTAACGAGCCGACAGGACCGGTTAGTCCTGCGGCTCCCGCGCCTCTTGCGCCTTCCACGCCCCCCACTGTGGAAGATAAGAGGATTGCTACATCTCGATTAAAAGAGGGAATTTCGGACGAGAAAATATCTTTACCCGTTCAGCAGGTGCCTAATTTTATTGGGGAGCAGACTCCAGAAGCTCCTGCAAAGGGTGTGTCGGGCGATGCCTATAGAATCCCGACAGGAAAGTTATTAGAAATTCCAAAGAATAGACTTCCCCGAGGATTTACGCCGGAAGCCGTTTTAAGACATGAGTATGCTCACAGCATAGTAGGTCATCTTGAGGGTCTTGAGCCAACAGATATTATTAGCCACAAATATGCCGGTCTGGGATCGACAGGTACGGCGGCTACTCGGTTTGATTCCGCCGATTTCAGAATTGATAAAGGTGGCCAAATACCGATCGCTACAATTCGGGAGAAAATGGGTAAGGTTCTGACGACTTTAATGGCTGGTGCCGCTGCTAACGAATTGTATGATGGCGTTCCTTTCAAGGAGAATAAAGGACTCGTTGGTGATATCAGTTACGCCAAAAACATGCTGAAGAAAAACGGTGGGTATACGGACGCCGAAGCTGATGTTATACTCGATAAGCATTTTCAGCTTGCAAAAAATCACTTGACACATCAAGCTACTGCTGATATAATGAATCAGAACGTCGGCACCAGGGAAGAGAATCTGCCGGATACACATCACGCAAGTGCCGGGCGCATACAACAAATTCTTAAAGAGGTAGACAGGGTGAGAAATGAAAAACCAGATGACGTTACGAGAAATACTGCAGGCAATGGGCAACTCATTAAAACTAGCAACGCCCAAGGAGAAGGCGGAAGTCCGGAAGGGGCTGGAACAGCCACAGCCGCCCCAACCGAAACAAAAGTAAAGCCGTTTAAGGTCGACTGGAAGCCAAGCGGAAAGTACGGAGTAGTGAATCCAAAAGGAATTACGATGCAGGAGTTTCATACTCGCGGGGAAGCTGAGGCCGTCGCTTATCAAATGGCGAAGCAGAGTGCGGGAGTAAAAGCTCTCAATCAAAGTAAATAAAGGAGGTTTTATGGGAGCAGGTTCAGGAGATAAGCTCGCAAGAGGATGTATAAAA
>CAAGKR010412907.1_pt1 | contig 11820 bp, 9 predicted proteins | sample 2556971 | NCBI WGS metagenome assembly CAAGKR01 (sample SAMEA5207829, study PRJEB30636) | soil metagenome | biome: forest; feature: boreal; material: soil | place: USA | collected 2011-09 | depth 1 m
CGGATCGGTGTGAACGGTTCGATCAAGACGAGCGTTGGTCGTTATCCGCTGCGCCTGCAGCTCTGGCACCTCGCGCGCGAATACGCAATCCACGCCGATGACGTCGAGGCACCGATCTCCCCGCGGGAGCGGTCCGCCGAGCTTCGCTGGCGAGCGGGGTTCGGGATCTTCGCCGCCCGCGAGGAAAGCAGTCCGCTCGACGCCAGACTTACGGATGGCGGCGTCGAGTTGCGAAAGGATGGACGGGTCCACGTGCTCGACCTCGAGACCTTTATTGCCTATCTCACCGGTCGACCCCAGCAGCTAAAAGACCCTAGCAAGAGAAAGCTAGTGCGTCAGCTGGTGGCTCACTGAAGGTACGCCAACGGGCCATCTTATGGAAGGCGCCCAGCGAACACAACGCCCGCTAAAGCGAAGAGCAGGCCGATGCCGACGAAGAGGGTCCCGACGAACCTGTGCCACCACGGTGGGTACTGGAACTTGAACGGGAGGCGGGCATAGTCTCTGTTTAGAGCCGTCGTGATTGACGCTCCAAACCGGATCGACCAAACGCCAACCGCAACCACCGCTAGCCCGATGAGGACAGCCAATGACTTGGCGGCAATGACTTCAATCAACTTTTTCGAGTCTAAGACCTGAGCCTCAGGTGCCGGCTCTAGATATCCAGGTGCTTCTCGAAGCAGATGCTGGTCGGCGACGTGGCGTACTCGCCCCAGCATTTGACTGAGATAAAGCCGGCTCGGCGATACAGCACGACGGCCGCCTCCTGGTAGATGCCGGTCTCCAGCACCAGGCGTCGGACGCCCATCTGCCTGGCCGTGGCCTCGAGCTCGCGAAGCACAGCCCAGCCGACACCCCTCCCCCTCTGATCGGGCTCGACGTACATGCGCTTCACTTCGGCCGTGGCGAGGTCGAGCACGCGGAGGGCGCCGCAACCGACGGCACGGCCAGCGTCCCGCGCAACGAGAAAAGCGCCGCGGCCGCCTTCGAGCTGGGCCGCTTTGAGGTTGGGCCCAAATCGTTGGGCCGGCGGGTAGAGAGCCGCGAGGCCCGCATCGAGCTCGGCGATCAGGCGCTTCGCGTCAGCACAGTCGAAGGGTTCAGCCGTGATCGAGAGCGCGCGGACACAGGGCCAGATTAGGGCAGACCGCTAGAATCGCGGACAGCCATGCCGGGCATTCTCGAGGGAAAGAAGATCCTGGTCACCGGCGTCCTCACGCCGGCCAGCATCGCCTTTGCCATCGCCGATCTCGCCCAGCAGCAGGGTGCGGACATCGTGCTCACCAGCTTCGGGCGGGTTATGAGCCTGACGCAGAAGAGCGCGCGGCGGATGAAGCCCGTTCCTGAGGTCCTCGAGATGGACGTCAACGACCAGGCCCAGGTGGACAAGCTCGCGGAGACGCTGAAGACGCGCTGGGGCCGGCTCGACGGCTTCGTCCATGCGATCGCGTTCGCCCCGACCGATGCGCTGGGTGGCAACTTCTTGACGGCTCCATGGGAGAGCGTGCAGACGGCCTTTCGCACCAGCTCCTACTCGTTGAAGGCGATGGCCCAGTCGCTTGCCCCGCTGATGCAGGAGCACGGCGGTAGCATCGTGACGCTCGATTTCGACAACTCCACCCAGGCCTGGCCGGTCTACGACTGGATGGGCGTGTGCAAGGCGGCGCTGGAGTCGGTCACCCGATACCTCGCCCGGGACCTGGGCAAGCACCAGATTCGAGTCAACGCCCTGGCGGCCGGGCCATTGTCGACGATGGCGGCGAAGGGTATCCCCGGCTTCGATCACTTCAGGGACACCTGGTCGGATCACTCGCCGCTCGGCTGGAACACCGAGGATCGAACGCCGGTTGCCCGGATGGCCTGCGTGCTGCTCTCGGACTGGGCGCCCGCGACCACGGGCGAGATCGTGCATGTGGACGGCGGCTACCACGCGATGGGCGCCGAGCTCGTCAAGGAACCGCCGAAGGAATAGAGCACCCCCACCCCTACCCTCCCCCTAAAGGGTGAGGGAGGATCCGGTTGTAACCTCCCCCCGAATCTATTGGAAACCAATACGTGAGGGAGGAGTCCATATGCTGAAGAAGGTCGCTCTCGGAATCGCAACCTCGGCGGCGCTGGCGCTGGCTGGGGGAAGTGTTGCCTTCGCCGACACGATTCCCGGCGGAACCCCGGGTCAACCCGGTCAATCCTGCCAGTCTCAACCAGCCAGCCCGGGCAACGCTGCCAACACCTCGGCCGCCGCATTCAATCCGTTGGGAACCGCAGCCACCCACTATGCGGGAACGCAGCCACAAAACTCGACAAACCCGAAAAGCGTCTCGCAATACGACGTCGCCTGCTTCCAGGTGAGCCAGCACTAGCCGCCGACCCACTTAGGAGCGCCGGTCCGTCCCCTTTTCCCGGCGCTCCTTTTCTTTTCTAAGCGCTACTGTCGCTGACTGCGCGGGATCGTCGGACGCGCCCCGCCGCCGAGCACGCAGGGTACCCCGTCGACCAGCAGCTGCGCGTAGGTCAGGGTGTAGGGGTTGTAGCTGCGGAAGGGGCAGGTCGGCCAGGCGAGCGCGGGCGACTTCACGTTCTCCGTACCGGGCAGGAAGTAGTTGTCGCCAACCTGGTCCAGGCCGGCCGGCTTTGCGTACCACTCGTTGGGCTTGCCGGCCAGCGCCTGCATCATGAACTTGTGCCAGATCGGGGCGGCACCGACGATGCCGGTCGAGTTGTGGCTCAGCGGGGTGTTATCGGGGTTCCCCACCCAGACGGCGGTGGCCAGGCTTGGCGTGAAGCCGATGGTCCAGTTGTCGTGGAAGTCCTGGGTGGTGCCCGTCTTGGCGGCGACCTGCCGGCCCGGCAGAGTCAGGTCCCCGTGGCAGCCGAACTCGAGGCAGCGGTTGCGGTCGTCCGACATGATCGCCCCGATGATGAAGGCCACCTGGGGGCTGATCGCGCGGTACTCGTTCTTGGTCGGGTCGTAGGTGACGACCGCCCGCCCGAGCCCGTCATTCACGGACAGAACCGGGGCGGGCATGTGCCGGATGCCGAGCGTGGCGAGCGTCGAGATGCCGGTGACCATGTCGACCGCGGTGACCTCGTAGCCACCCAGGGTCAGGCTCATCGAGTAGTTCTCATCGGGCTGGGTCAGGTGGGTAACGCCCATCCGGCGCGCCGCACTCAGGACATTCGGGATCCCGACCCGTAGCTCGACCTTGAGGGCGGGGATGTTCATCGAGTTGCCCATCGCCATCTTGAGCGGCAGCGTCCCATGATACTTCAGGTCGTAGTTGAGCGGCATGTAGGGCTCGAAGCCGCTGTTCCCGCCGTAGACCGGGAAGACCAGCGGCGCATCCAGGATCGGCGTGATCATGTTGAACTTCTTGCTTTCGATGGCCGCGGTATAGGTGTAGATCTTGAAGGTCGAGCCGGGCTGGCGCGGCGTGTTGGCCATGTTGATCTGCCCGCCGGGGCGGTTGTAGTCATTGCCGCCGACCATCGCGAGGATCTCGCCGGTCTTCGGATCCATGCTGACGAGCGCCGCGTCGTGGAAGTTGTAGTAGTTGCCTTTCTGCGCGATCTGGTCGCGGATGATCTTCTCCGCCATGTGCTGGAGGTTCAGGTCGAGGCTGGTATAGACGCGGTAGCCCTTGCGGTCGCTCGGCTGGATGTGGAATTGCGTGCGGAGCGTCTGCAGGACGTAGTCCACGAAGTGCGGCGCCTCGAAGTGGTTGACCGGGGGATAGATCGTCAGCTTGGTGGCGTAGGCCGCGTCCGCCTCCGCCTTGGTGATGTAGTGGTTGTCGACCATCGCCGTCAGCACCTCGTGCTGGCGTTTCTTCGCGGCGGTCAGGTTGATCAGCGGGTTGTACTGGGTCGGCGCCTGGGGCAGGCCCGCCAGCAGGCTGGCCTGCGCGAGCGTCAGGTCGTGGGCATTGCTCTGGAAGTAGGTGCGGGCGGCGGCCTCGACGCCATAGGTCTGGCTGCCGTAGAAGATCGTGTTCAGGTACATGTTGAGGATGTCCGACTTCGAGTAGCGCTTATTGACCTCGAGCGCGAGCACCGCCTCCTTGAGCTTCCGCTGGAGCGTGCTGTCGGGGTGCGGCCCGATGAAGACTTGCTTGACCAGTTGCTGGGTGATCGTGCTCCCACCCTGCTTGATGCCGTGGCCGCTGTAGTCGGCCAGCGCGGCCCGAAGGGTCCCGGCGAAATCGACGCCGCTGTTTGTATAGAAGGTGTGGTCCTCGACCGCGATCGTCGCGTTGATCAGGTTGATCGAGATGTAGCTGAGCGGCACGACGATCCGGTGGTCACCCTGGTCGCCGATGTCCGCCAGCAGGTTGCCGTTGCGGTCGTAGATGAGCATGTCCTGCTTGAGGTTGCTGGTGGACAGGCCGGTGACCGCGGGCAGGTCCCCCACCGTCTGCGCGGCGACCGCCGGCACGGTCAGGACGGGCAGCATGAAGAGGGCGAGGAAGCTGAGGATGATGATCCGCCGCATCGCGGCGCGACGCCGGCGCCGCCACAGCTTGATCCGGTAGTTCGCGTGCCGGTGCGGGTTCTGGTACCCGGAGACGTGCCTCATGCGTTACCCAGCAGGCCGTAGAAGCCGGCGGCGACCAGCCAGCCGAGCGCGAGGAAGCCGGCCGTCCAGGCCGCCGTCCGAGCGGCCGTCCCGGCGGCCGCCCGCAGGGTGCGTTTGCGATTCCGTCGCTCGATGCGGTGGGCGACGGGCGCCGCCGAAGGCTGGTGATGGAGAGAGACGATGCCCACGATTGCTGAATTCCCTGCCTTGTCCGTGAACTTGAATTGGTCGCTGCGTTACCAAGATGTCACGGAGGGTTGGGCGTGTCAAGAAACAAGTTATGTGATAGCGACGCTGTCCTCAGGAAGCCCCCAGCGGAAGCCGCTGGAGGGCCCTAGGCGACGGCCGATTCGGGGTCGCGGAGCTGCAGGATCTGCTCCTGGAGATCGAACACCTGGTCGATCACGTGCCGGATGAGCGTCCGCCAGATCAGCGGCGCCTCGACGCCCGGGGGAAGGAGATCGGCGACCGCCGCGAGACGGGCCTCGAAGGCCCTCGGGATTCGCTTCTTGCCCGCCAGGTGAAACTCCTCGAGCTGGACGATCAGCCAGTCCAGGTAGGCATACGGCCGGCGCGTACTCGCCTCGAGCCGGCGCCGCTGCTCGTCGGCCGCCGCGCGTAACCGGATCTCGTTATTCGCCTCGCCGATCATCGCCGCGCCTCCTCGGGAACCCGTTGCTTCCTACGTCCTGATTAGAGAACGGCTGGCGGGCCGCTTCGGATCACCCCCCGGGATCGTCAGGAACCGGGAAAGGCGGCGCGGTCCACGATGAACGTCAACTCGCCGTCCACCGGCTGGACGCGGCTGGCAGGAAACCGGGGGTCGCCGGCGAGCACGCCGGCGAGCGGCTCGCGCTTGCCTGCCCCCTGGACCATGAACAGGACGGCACGTGCCGCGTTCAAGACAGGAAAGGTGAACGTCAGGCGCTCGGGCGGCGGCTTCGACGCCCGGACCGCAACGACGAGCGCCGCTTGCTCCTCGAGGGCGGGGTCACCGGGGAAGAGGGACGCCGTGTGGCCGTCTTCGCCAAGCCCCAGGTGAATCAGGTCGAAGCGGGGGCGGCCCTCCCCCTCTCTCGGCACGCGCTCCAGGACGGGCCTCGGGTCCCCCACCAGCGGGAAAATCTGCCCGGCCGGGATCGGCACCCGGTCGAGCAGGGCCACCTTCGCCATGCCGTAGTTGCTGGCCGGATCATCGAGGGGAACCTGGCGCTCGTCAGACCAATAGACGTGCACCCGGTTCCAGGGGAGTTGCGTGGCGTAGGGCTCCGCGGCCAGGCGCTGGTAGCCGCCTCGCGGCGTCTCGCCTCCGGCCAGCGCCAGGTAACAGGCGCCGCGATCGGCAACGGCCCTGGTGATCCGCTCCGCCGTCCATTTGGCGGCGGCCTCGGCCAGCGCGACCGGGCCCTCCACCACCACCGGCGAGAGGGCGCGGGTCACCGGGCGGCGGCGGCGAGCGCTTCCTCGTAGACCGCGTCGTGGCCCGTCTCGACCATCTCGACGGCGAGCAGGTCGGCCGGGTCGCGGGTGGCGATCCGGACCGTGCGTTCGGGGTATGGCTTCCCCTCGATCTCCATGTCGGTCGCGAGGCACTCGTTCGGCTTCCCCGCAATGGTGAAGCGCGTGTGCTCCCCATCGCCCTTCAGGTTCACGCGGCAAACACCGGCGGGCATATCGGCTTTCTGCTGCAACACCCGCTCCACGTTGATGTCGATCCGGGCCAGCCGGCTCTGAATCCATCCGCAGATCAGCCGTGCCTGCGCATCCGACCCGCCCGCGCCCGACCAGGCTTCCACCACGCGGATGGCGCGGAGCTGTTCCCGGACGGCCGGCGGGTCGAAGAATTGGGCGGTGACCTGCCGCCAGGGCAGGAGCCGCGCCCAGTTGAAGTCACCCACCGCGATCTGGGCGGTGCGACGCTTCGCCACGTGCAGCAGGGGTCCGAGGTCCTTGCTGGGATCGAACTCGTCGTCACTGTCGATGATCAGGCGGTCGCACAGATCCGCCAGCTCGTTGAAGAGCCGGCCTTTGAAATGCGGGCGCCCCGGCCACCAGAGCATGACGGGCAGATCGGGCACCAGCAGGGGCGCCACGATGCTGGCCAGGTGCTCGGCAACCTGGCCGTGCGCGTGCAGCAGGACCTGCTCATTGGCGACCAGGCGCGACCCCACCATGTCGGTGAAGGCGCTGACAGTGGCCTCCAGCTTCGGCGAATGGCGATCCTCCTGCGCCAGCAGGATCAGGGTTCTCGACGGATGGTGGACCGACATACGCTCCAGCGTGTGCGAGACGCGGCGTTCCTCCTTGCTAGTCCGGGCGACCGCGACCAGGTTGAGGGTGCTCGCCCGGGCCTCGGCGGCGGCGTGCTCGGCCGCCTCTCCGCCCAACTCGCCGTCCGGGCGCAGCCGCCAGCGAAGCTCGGCCAGCTCCTGCTCGATCGCCCGCACGTCGAAGAACTGGCCGACGACCCGCGCGTGGTGGGCGATCGGCCGGACGGTCAAGGCCGGCGCCAGCGGCGCCCGTCCCGTTCGATCAGGGCGTCGGCCGTTTCAGGACCCCAGGTGCCGGCCGCGTAGTTCGGGAACGGCAGGGGCGGCTGCTCCTGCCACGTCGCCTCGGCCCGATCGACGAGTGCCCAGGCCTGCTCCACCTCGTCCTCGCGCGCAAAGAGGGTGGGATCCCCCAGCATGCAGTCCAGCACCAGCCGCTCGTACGCATCGGGCGACTCGACCAGGAAGGACGAGCCGTAGAAGAAGTCCATGTTGACCGTGCGCATGCGCATGGTCGGGCCCGGCACCTTGGCCGCGATTTTCAGGGAGGCGCCTTCGTGCGGCTGGATCCGCATCACCAGCACATTGGCGCTGAGCCCTTCGACGACCGTCTTCGCAAAGGGCAGGTGCGGGGCACGCTTGAACTGGATCGCGATCTCGCTGGCCCGCTTGGGCAGCCGCTTGCCGGTCCGCAGGTAGAAGGGCGTGTCGGCCCAGCGCCAGTTGTCGATCGCCAGCTTCATGGCGACGTAGGTCTCGGTGGTCGAGTCCGAGGCGACCCGATCCTCCTGCCGGTAGCCGGCCACCGCCTCGCCGGCGACCCAGCCAGGCCCGTACTGGCCGCGCACCAGGTCCTGGTCGGCGTCCATCGGGCGAATAGCGCGCAGGACCTTGACCTTCTCATCGCGCACGGTCTCGGCCTGGAAGTTCGCCGGGCCCTCCATGGCAACGATGCTGAGCAACTGCAGGAGGTGGTTTTGCACGATGTCGCGCATCGCGCCAGCCCGGTCGTAGTAGGGGCCGCGCCGCTCGATGCCGATATCCTCCGCCACCGTGATCTGAACGTGATCGACGTAGCGTCGGTTCCAGATCGGTTCGAAGATGCCGTTCGCAAAGCGGAAGACCATGACGTTCTGCACGGTCTCCTTGCCGAGGTAGTGGTCGATCCGGTAGATCTGCGGCTCCGCGAAGACGGCGTGCAGCTCGCGGTTCAAGGCCTGGGCACTCGGGAGATCGTGCCCGAACGGCTTCTCGACGACCACGCGTTCCCAGCCCTCGGGCTTCTTGACCAGGCCGGCGGCTCCCAGGTGGCCGGCGATCACCGAGAAGAATTGCGAGAGGGTCGCCATGTAGAAGACGCGGTTGCCCGCGGTGCCACGTTCCTGGTCGAGCTCGGCGAGCCCGGCGCCCAGCCGTTCGTAGGCAGCCTGGTCGTCGAAGGCCATCGGCACGTAGTGGAGGCCATCGGCGAACGAGTCCCAAACGGCATCGTCGATCGGCTGGGTCCGCGAGTTCTTCTCGACGGCGGTTCGCATGACCCTGCGAAACTCGTCATCCGACCAGACGGTATTGGCGCAACCAATAACGCTGAAGCCGGCCGGCAGATAGCGGTTGAGCGCCAGGTTGTAGAGGGCGGGCATCAGCTTTCGCGCGACCAGGTCGCCCGAGGCGCCGAAGATGACCATCACGTTCGGATCGGGCGTACGGGCAAGGGCCAGCCCTTCCCGCAACACGTTCTGTGTGAGGGGCGGGGCCTGTGCCATGGCTATTCCGCTTTCAGCGGGTGGCCGCCGAACTCGTTGCGGAGGGCGGCCAGCACTTTGCCACTGAAGGAGTCATCCTGCCGGGAGCGAAAGCGCATGAAGAGGCTCATCGCCAGCGCGGGCGCCGGCACGGCGTGGTCGATCGCCTCCTGCAGCGTCCAGCGGCCCTCGCCCGAATCCTCGACATACCCCCGCAGCGTGGAAAGCTCCGGGTCCTGTTCGAACTCGGACTGCGCCAGCTCGAGCAACCAGGACCGGATGACGCTGCCATGGTTCCAGAGTTTGGCCAGCCGCGCCAGGTCGTAGTGAAAGGCCGACGCCTTCAGGATCTCGAAGCCCTCGGCATAGGACTGCATCAGCGAGTACTCCATGCCGTTGTGAACCATCTTCGAGTAGTGGCCCGCACCCGCCGCGCCGACGTAGGCGTAGCCATCCGGCGGGGCGAGTGTCTTGAAAATCGGTTCCACCTGCTTGAAGACCGCCTCGGTGCCGCCCACCATCAGGCAGAAGCCGACCTTCAGGCCCCAGATCCCGCCGCTGACGCCGGCGTCGAGGTATTCCACCTGCTTGGTGCGAAGGTCGGAGGCGCGCCGGATCGAGTCCTTGTAGTTGGAGTTCCCGCCATCGATGATGACGTCGCCCGGCGAGATGGTGTCCTGCAGTTGCTGGATGCTGTCGTCGACGGGCCGGCCCGCCGGGATCATCAGCCAGAAGACCCGCGGGGCCTTCAGTTTCTGGCCCATGTCCTCGAGGCTGGTCGACCCGGTGGCACCCTTCGCCGCGGTTGTCTTGACGGCTTCGGGGCTCCGGTCGTAGACCACGACCTGGTGGCCGCCCTGCACCAACCGTGCGGTCATGCCCGCGCCCATTCTGCCGAGACCGATCATGCCGAGCTGCATCAGCTCACCTCGACCGTGGCGCCGACCGCCTGGCCGATCTTCGCCAGGCCGACGGCGACGTCGCGCGTCTGGACCCGCAGGACCCGGCGGCCGTGGTTCCGGAGCGCCTGGAAGTCGCCGAGCGCCTGGGCTTGCTTGAGGATGCCAAAGGTGAAGCGCTCACCCGGGATCGGCAAGTCCTCGGGATCGTCGCCGACGATCTGGAGGAACACACCGCTGTTCGGCCCGCCCTTGTGCAGTTGCCCGGTCGAGTGGAGAAAGCGCGGTCCATAGCCAACGGTCGTGGCCACTCGCTGCTTGTCGCGGATCGCCAGGCGAATGGCGTTCAGCGCGGTATCGTGCTCCGGGCTTGGCGGGATGTAGGCCATCAGCGCGACGTAGTCGCCTGGCTTCACCTGCTTGAGCAGCGCCTCGATCGCCGCATTAAGGCTGGACCCCTGCTGGCCGGCCCAGCGAATGCCCTCGCCGACGGTCGGCGGGTTGCCTTCGCCGAGGACCTTTTTGGTCAGGTCTTTGGCCTCCTGGACGTTGGGCTGATCGAAGACGTTGATTTGCAGAATGGCGCCGGCGACGGCGATCGCGTACTCCCAGCGGAAGAACTCGGCGCCGATCCCGAGTGGATCGCCGAGTTTGAGGGTCACCACCGGATGCCCCGCCTTGCTGAGCGCCTCGAAGCGCGCGGCATCGGGATCATTGCCCGGCAGGGCGAGGCGAACGAACAAGCGGTCCTTGCCGTAGACGCCGGGATCACCCAGCGGCTCATCGGCCACCGGCACCAACCCCTTCCCTTCTTTGCCCGTGCTCTCGGCGATCAACTGTTCGGCCCAGATTCCGAAGCTGGCCACGGCCGGCGGCGCGAAGATGCCCACCTTGTCGCGGCCGGCCTTCGCCGATTCGGCAAAGACGGCACCGAGCCAGGCGCCGGGGTTTTCGGCGACCGGCACCGACGGCGAGCACCCCTGGACCATCGTCGCCGTCCGGTCGAGGAGGCCGTTGAGATCGACGCCGTTCAGCGCCGCGGGCACGAGGCCGAAGTACGACAGGGCTGAATACCGGCCGCCGATGTCTGCCGGGTTCAAGAACACGCGGCGGAAGCCTTTCGCCTTCGCCTCCTCGGCGAGCTGGCTGCCCGGGTCCGTGATCGCCAGGAACTGCCGCCCCTTGCCGCCGGCCTGCTTCCAGAAATATCGGTAATGCGAGAGCGTCTCCAGGGTCGTCCCCGACTTCGAGGACACGATGAAGACGGTCTTCGCCAGGTCGAGCTCGCGTTCGACGGCGCGGATCGCCGCCGGATCGGTTGTGTCCAGCACGTGGAGGTCGAGCGCGCCCTTCACGGCGCCGAAGGTCGTCCGAAATACTTCCGGCGCGAGGCTGCTTCCGCCCATCCCCATCAGCAGGGCCTGGGTGAAGCCCTCGGCGAGCAGCTCCTTCTTGAGGCCGATCAGGTCGGGAATGCGCTCTTCCATCTGGTCGGCCACCTGCAGCCAGCCCAGCCGATCCCGGATCTCGACTTGTGCCGAACTCTCCGGTGACCACAGGGACGCGTCCTTCTCGCCGATGCGACGGACGACGGCGTCCTGTTCCAGCTGCTTGAGACGCGCGCTGACCGGCCCGTCGAGGGCCCCCAGCGTGGCCTCGTGCGCGCCGGCGTTGCCACCCTTGAGCTCTTGTTTCTTCCTGGCCAGCTCCTCCATCAGCTTGGTGATGGAGTCGGCGAACAGCTTGATGCCGTCGATCTGCAGGTCGTAGGTGACCTTCTCCATGTCGATCCCGGCCGCTGCCAGGTCGCGCATCACCTGATCCGCGCCGGCCACGTTCTCGAGCAGGCTCGGCCGGACCTCGCCGTGCTCCTTGAACGCCATCATGGTCTGTTGCGGCATGGTGTTAACCGTGTCGGGGCCGATCAGCTCCTCGATGTAAAGCACGTCGCTGTAATGCGGATTCTTGGTCCCGGTGCTCGCCCAGAGGCAGCGCTGGACGGTCGCGCCTTTGGCGCGCAGGTCGGCAAATTCTGGCTCGTTGAAAATCCGGTTAAACGCCTTGTACGCCATCTTGGCATTGGCGACGGCGGCCTTCCCCAGCAGGTTCTGAAGCCGGGTGCGCTCGGCGGGGTCCTTGGCGGCGGCGATCTTCGCCTCCAGCAGCTTGTCTACCGCGGTGTCGACCCGGCTGACGAAGAAGCTGGCCACGGAGGCGATGTCGACGGGTTTGCCGGCGCGCATCCGGCGCTGCAGGCCACGAATATAGGCGCGGGCCACGTCCTCGTAGACCTGGACCGAGAACATCAGCGTGATATTGATGTTGATGCCGTCGGC
>CAAGKR010468798.1_pt1 | contig 11818 bp, 8 predicted proteins | sample 2556971 | NCBI WGS metagenome assembly CAAGKR01 (sample SAMEA5207829, study PRJEB30636) | soil metagenome | biome: forest; feature: boreal; material: soil | place: USA | collected 2011-09 | depth 1 m
GCTTCGAGACCGTGGTCTACGACCGGAACTTCAACAACCGAGAGAAGAAGGTTGATACCAGCATCGTGACCGAGATCATGGACGACGCCACTGGGCTGATCAAGCCGGGCGTTGACGAGATTACGCTCGTTGCCGGTGACGGCGACTATGTCCCAATCGTCGAGAAGCTCAGGCGGCGCGGCTTCGCGTTCAACGTCATGTTCTGGGACCAAGCGTCGCGAGAGCTGAAGGACGCCGCCACGAAGTTCGTCTCGCTGAACGGCTACCTCGGGTTCCTCAGCTTCGACCGCTGAGCCAACCGACTAGGGCCAGGGCTACCGCCTAAGTCCCTCGGTGCGAGTCGGCAGGAGGACCTCCAAGGTCGTGCCCAGCGCGCTAGTCTCGACTAGCCGTATGCGCCCATGCGCGGCGACCACAGCCATCTCGGCGTGATACAAGCCAGCTGCGGGCCGTCCCTTTGTGGACTGGATGCTGCCCAGAGAGGTGCTGGAGTCGGCCCCGGCGATGCCCTGGCCATTGTCCGAGATCACAAGGGTCACCTCGCCACCTGTGCGTTTGACAAGTACTTCAACAGTTGGCTTGCGACCCTCTGGCCGAGGCGCGTCGATCGCGTTCGAGACAACCGACGCGAGGGCTTGCACGACGAGCTCGCGCGGGACAAGTACCTCCACGCCACTGGGGCAGTCAACCTTGATTTCAGTACCCGCGCGATCTGCACCCATGCGGGTCTGCTGAAGGACCTGGCTCACGAGGTCGGCAACTTCCACTTGAGTAAAGTCGGGCGACTTGCGCGCGAGCAATGGTCTAATCAGGCCTTCAGCAAGCTCGACATGTCCACGGATCCTCGCGGTAACGCCTTCGATTTCCGCCTTGAGCTCATGAGGTAGCTCGGGGTGTTCGCCGATTGCCTCAAGGCCCACCAGCTCCCAACCCAGCCCCTGCAGTGGCTGTCGCAGTGAGTGAGCCAGGGATCGAAGCAATATGCTCGCGCGCTCCTGGCCCTCCTGGGCAAGGCGCGAAGCTTCGTCTTCGCGATTGCCTTCCCACCGCTGCTCAAGGATCTCCGAGTACAAGATCTCCTCGAACACGCGGAATTCGGCAATGACATGGTCCAAGAACTCCTCTGACGCAGAGTTCTCGAGAAGCCCGAGGCGGTTCGTTTGATCGCGAAGCTCGGGGTTGCCTCCCCGACTGATCAGGACATAGCCGAAAAACGTGTCGGGCTGAATAGCTGCATGACCCTGTCGCTGGGCCTTGCGGGCACGTACGCCCAGCCAGTCGTCGTCGTTCATGCCATATGGCTCGACGAGGATTCCGTCGCGGTACAGCAAGACCCCTACAGGTGACTCGTCGATCTCTCGCGCGCGACGCGCGGCTGGCGGGGGGTTGTAGAGAAATCGACCTTCGAAGGGGCCGGACAGCAGCGACGCCGGACGGTCCTCACGTTTTGCCAGCGCATCGTCGATTTGGGTCGACCCAAAGTCCTGGAGTTCCGGGCGTGAAGCCTCAGCGGCCGCTTCGGCACTTCTAGTGATCTTCCTCATCACAAACGGTCGTCCGTTCACCTCTGTGAATCGGAACCAGTAGCCATAGTCAGAGTGTTCCGTGGCGGACGCCGGCGTTATCTCACCCACGTCTCCCGGCTCGCGAACCATGTCGCTCTCGAGGATGATCCGGAACTCGTCGCCCTGGGCGCTCATCGGCCGGACCAAGAATTCCAGATCCTGCTTGAGACGGCCAAGGCGCGTTCGGCGTCGGCCGCGCATTGCGCGCCCACGCACACGCTCCTCCCACTTCTGGCTGAGACCAGAGATGACAACCACAGTCCCGGTCTCGAACGGCGCGTCAGTCATCGAGGGAAGGAGTTCGTATGGAATCTCGATGTCATCTATCGCAAGGTTCATATCATCGAAGCGCGACCAGTCGAACGGGACGTGCAGCCAAGGATCGCTCGGCGTCTTACGAGTGAAGATGTCCAGACGATCCCCAAGACGACCGGCGGCTAGGCGGCCTATCCCCTTCTCGCCGACCGGTACGCGGCCGGCTTCGCGTTGCTCTGCCGGTGAGGCCTCAGGTCCGGTGGGTCTCGCGGCGGCTCGTGCGCCTTTGTCGCTGAAGCCCGGCCGCATCCAATTCGCCTTGAAGGACTCAACATCCATCCCAATTCCGTCGTCGGCGATCGCCAAGGTCGTCGGACTCGCGGACAGGACGAACTCCACGCGGACCGTCTCCGCCCCCGCGTCGTATGCGTTCTTGACGAACTCGAGGATGGCTACGTTGGGGTCGGCGATGAGTTCATTTCCGAGGTAGCGCTGGAGTCTCGCCGATGGACGGAATTTGAAGAAGTCGGTCATGCCACCCTCCCCGCGTCCCTTCTGGCGAACACGACGCTCTCCCGCAGGAACTTGGACTGACTCCGTCGTCTTGATGGGTACCGAGCAACCGCAAGCTTCTCAATGGTGAAGCCGGCGCGCTCAGCAAGACGGGCGATCAGAACGTCTGCGGCAATTAGGACAGGGCGGTCATCGTGACCGCCGTGTAGGGAGTTGCCCACAACATAGACCAGCCGGGCGTCGTCCCTGGCGATCAGACCAAGGTTCTTGAGAGTCTGGAAAAGGTCGTAGGCGTAACCGCGGATGGTCCTCCGCCTGGCTGAAGCGTAACGACCAGCCTCGGGAACGGTCGCCAGCAAGGGGGCCAGCAAGTCATCGATGTGTTCTTGATCGGCGCCAGAGATGGACAGAGGCTGCTCGCCGAAGTCCAGGCTGGCATGACTCCGAATGGTGTTTCGGCGCTGCGCGGAGAAGCCCGAGGCGTCGTCGTAAAGGCCGAGCAGCCAGGCTTCTAGCTTGTAGACCTCGGTGTAGTCGATGTTATTGGGATACGGCGGAGAAAAGATGAACAGGTCAGCCTTGATTGACCGATCGTTCAACTCGGCCTCGTTGCGAGCGTCTGCCAATGCGACGGCGCCTGACAGATTGATGCCGCTACTCGGCAGGTCCGCCTCCGTCTTCTCCACTCTCGCCAGAAACGCCGCTACGGGCCGAACGCCGACCTTGCCAGCTTCATACCTCAGTGCCCGGCCGTCTCGTCGAAGAGAGCTGCAGCTCTCGACGATTGCACCAAGACAGACGCGCGCCATATCGACCGACAAGGGATCGGATCCGGCAGCCGCCTCCCTGTCGATCGCCGCCCGCAACGTGAGAAGCTCTCGCAGGATCTCAGGCTTAAAATAGTTCGGGTTGGCGAAGGTCGTAAGAGGAGGCGTTGGAGCGGGGCCAAACTTCCCTCTAAGGGCCATTGCCCCTACATGCTGGGCCACGCGGGTGAAGTCGGCAGGGGGGGCCTGGAGCGCTCGCAACTTGACACTTGCGACGAGTTGAAGGAACGGATTGCTCTCAAGCCCCAGGAACGCGGCAGACTCATATTTACCATCAGTCACCATTTGCGCCAGCGAGATGGGCGTGGTCCCCGAGCCGGTAAATGGGTCGCAAACGGTGATGGTCCGTGCATCCGTGAGCCGGGACTCTGCCGCCACCGCGGGCAACAGGTCGCACGAGAATGCCTCCTTCATCCGGAACCAGCGGTGCACCGGAGCCGAGCCGTTCCCGTTTGGAACTACCAACTTGCCGAGATCCGCGCGCTCCTCGACCAGCCACCCGTTCTGAAGAGCCGAGTAGTAGGCGTCGAGCTCCTTGGGTACGTCATGGCCGCTCAAGATCTCGAAACCTCAAAACCAAGACGGACCAGCTGGCGCCTCGCAACGGCACTCGTGAAATCGAGCCGATCCAGCCCCGTCGATTGTTCGAATACCTGCTTGACGGGGTAGGCACGTCCATCGATCGAGACGCTGTGACTCCTGATCGGCTCTGCTGGCATCCCTTGCATGGCCGCAATCACAGCCGCCCGACTGAGAGTCATCGCACGGCCGTTGACGACAAAGCCTATCGACTCAGCCATTGCTGAGCACCCCACGTACCTTCTTTTACTTCTTATTCTATCTCCAACCCCCTGGCTGGCACAAGGGGCACAACGCTGCTCGTTCACGCGCTATAGCCGGCGAGCGTGCGCGGGGCTACGGGTACGGGGTATTCTCGCGACCATGACTGCAACGCTAGTCATCGACGACGACACAGCGCTCCTCGCCAGCCTCCAGGCCGCGGCAAGGCTCTCGAAGGTGGAGCTTGTCACGGCCTCGTCCTGGGAAGAGGGTCTCGTGCTCTTCCAGATCCTCAGTCCTGACCTCGTGATCGCCGACTACAACTTGCCCGGCTCCCAGCACGGCCTACGGCTCTTGTCCCGGATTCGGCAACTACGTCCGTCCGTACGCCTGCTGCTTGTCAGCGGTTACTTCGATGAGGCAGACCTTGAGAAAGTGATGGGCCTCGGGATCGTCGATCGAGCGTTGACGAAAGGCTCGGCAACAGACACAGCCCGCGCTCTGATAGAAGAGGCTCGGGCTGCCGGGCAGCGGGCTGCCACACCCACTGACTGGGTGGCCTATTCGAAGGCGTACGTCGCTTCGACCTCGGTGTCAGAGGAGGAACTTCAGTCGCTTGATGCTCTCCTCACGTCGAAGTTCGAGGGGCCACGTGGCTAGCAACGCTGGGCTCGGCTACTTCGACACGAGCGCCCTCATGCGATGGCTTGAAGGCGACGTGCCTAATCCGAAAGATCTGAACGCTCGGATTGCGCCGATCATCGACCAGACTTTGAGCGGTGCTGATCGACTGGCCATTTCGGAAACGACAATCGTTGAGTTGCTTTCGAATGTGACGTACAACTGGCGGAACCAGGAACCCCAATGTCAACCGTTCGACGCGGCGTGGGCAGGTCGATCCCGCCAGCGTTTTATGAGCCTTATCGCCGTTGGACGACTGGAGATCATTCCGGTGCCCGCGAGGGCGATCGAGCACGCAATCACCATCGTCGATCTGGCTGCGGCCGAACACCAACTTAGAGTGGGCGTCCAGGACGCAATCCACATGATCACGGCCTGTGCCTGGGCTTACCGCGAGGCGACAACGGTACGTTTCTACACATCGGACAACGACTACGACCAGCTGATGACCGCCTATCCACACTATCTGCGGTTCGCCGACGTGGTGAACCTGGAGATTCTGACCAGGCCGCTCGCAAGTATCGTTCCTGGGCGCCAAGTACCTGGCGTCCCCCGACATGGGCGTCGCTAATGAGCTCAAGCCGTCTTCCAGACACGACCAACGCAGCTCAGTATTTTCGCGACAGAGATCAGCGATGATGGCGACGGTGTGTCGGCGCGATGGTCGCGGCAGCAGTTCGGCCGGGGTCTTGGGGTCTGTCCGACTCGCTTCTGCGAGCGCAAGGGCAAGAAAGGTGATCGCCGCAGCCTTAAGGTCCTTGTCGACGGAGGGCTTAACGGGCGTCGGCATGGGGCAAGAGCATGAAGCGCACAGGCCATGGAGCCTGCATGGCTGCTTTCGAATCACAGCCTCTTGGCGCCAAACCTAGCCGAGCCCGCCCGACACAGATCCCGGGCCGGCTACCGATCGAACCTTCACGACCACCCCGTGCTGGTCCCGGCCCCGCGGAAACGCATACTCGTTACAGAGATGGGTGGGCCGGCTGTGGGCTAGTGACCTTGCCGAAGTCTCCGGCGTTGCTCCTTGGCTCGCGGGCACCCGTTGTCGTGAAGAGGCACGACTACCAATCGGAGATCGTGCGTCGACACGGTGATTGCTACAGAGCACGCGGGGCATCGAGCCGCTTTGATCTTCTGAAGCAGGCCCTGGTGCAGCGAGTCATCCAGGTCGTCAGGGCTGGAGCCCAGATCGCCCGTGAACTGCTCGACCGCCGCATCTACCGAGGGGTACACGTCCATGAGGTCAAACTCGTTGGCGCATGTGCAGCCGTACAGCGCGCTATGGGTTGTCCTCATGCTCGCGATCAACCCGCTCATTGCCCCCATCGAAGTGGTTTCGGCATCCGCGTTCGACGATCCGTGCCCGCACTCCAGCACGTAGCTGTCGTGGATTCTGTCGTGATGTGTAACAGTGAGTAGCGTCTTCATATCACCCTCGTTCGACGGGAGAGAGGTCCCGTTGCACGCGCACTATCCTGCATGATCTGAGCAACCGCGTGGAGCGGGCCCGGGCCGCGTATGCGCGTTGCTCGGGCATCTTCTCGTTGGTACCAAGCCGCCCTTCTGGGACTGCCAATATCTCCAAGGCATCGTGGCGGAACTCCGCGGTCGCGCTGGCGAATAGGACATTCGCCATATCCGCGAACAGAGCTTGCGCCTCGGGTGTATCGACGCGCCGACCGGTAGGTCCTGCGCGTACTCGCGCTCCCGCTTCAACGGCGCCTGCGACGTTCATCACCCGGCATGCCCAGTCACCGACGGCGTCGCGCCAGAGCATCTGCGACGCGGCCCCTAAGGGATGGATTCCGATCCGATCTCGTGCCGTCGCCCATTTGGGCCTCTGGAGTGGTGATGCGCCCGCGCACGGAGTGCGCCCAGGATGGCACGATACGGACCGGAGGTCCGCGTTGGCGCGTCACCCTGTAAGCGCCCGGGGGGATTTGGCGTTGGTGTCGATACTGAGCGTACGAACCAGATCAGGGTGGCTCCGGGTCCCCGCCGAAGCCGCCAGAGGTCCGCTCTCGCTGTGGTTGCTGGCCGTTGGCGCCGCCTCCGCTCTGATCGCGACGCGTTTCGCCGGAATCGGCGGCCGGTACGTGTACAACTTCGATTCGCTCGTCGATTTCCACCTCCCGTCGTTCTTTCACGACACCCTCTCCCACGGACAGCTTCCGTTGTGGAGCTCGACCATGGGCCTCGGATTCCCTGACTACGCAGAGGGAAAGATAGGCGCGTTCTACCCTCCGCATTGGCTCATCTACCAATTGCCTCCGCTCCCTGCAATGCAGATCGCCTTGGTACTGCACCTGGTTCTCTTGGCGGTCGGCACCGGCCTACTCATATTCCGGCTGACTGGATCCCGATCCTCCGCGCTGCTCGGCGCAGCGGCGATTCCGCTCGTAGGCGGGGTCGTCACGAAGCTGGAGTGGACGAACATGGTGGAGGCATTCGCCTGGCTGCCATGGGTTCTGCTGCCATTGTTCCGTCGTGGCGGTCCCACCCGAACCGGCCTTGTTCTGAGTGGCCTTGCGTTCGGAATGCAGGCATTGACAGGCCATCCCGACATCTGGTTCGCTACGGCGGCGATCGCTGTGACCCTCACCGTTGGTCGCGGCCGTTCCGTCCGGTCTGTCGGCGATGCCGCCGCGTTCCTGCTCGTCGGCGTCGGGGTCGGGGCTGTCCAGCTCCTCCCGACTGCGCTCCTCCTGCCTCTTTCAGAGCGAGCTAACGGTCTCAATTCCAGCGACTTCTTCGCCTATCCGGGTTCGATCTTCGACATGCTCGGATTCGTCTTTTCCAACGCGTTCGTCCACCTTGCGCCGACGCAGAGACTGGACCCGACGTGGTATCCGTCGGATGGATGGGGATTGCTCGAAGCTGGGGGTTACGTCGGCTTGCCCATGGTCGCGCTCGCGGCCATCGGCTTTCAACCCAGGAGAATGTGGCTACTGGCAGCGATTCTCGCGGCGCTCCTAATTGTGCCGCTGACCTGGATCTTGCGACCCCCGTGGCTTGCGCAATTGCCGCTGCTGGACGCGTTCCGGCGCCCGACCCGCGTGTATATGTTCGCCGACTTTCTAGTCGTGGTTGCCGCAGGCGTTGGGCTAGCCAGACTCGGGAAGCGCGACGTGCAGTGGCGTCGTGCTGCTTGGCTCGTGGCCATCCCCGCCATTGCATGGGTCGCAATCCTACTGGTGGCTGGGTTCGCGCCCGCGGTATTCAATGCAATTGTCCAGTCGATGTGGCCAAACACGCCTGTGGACCGAGCCGGACGAGCTGTTGCGGTCCTATCAACGCCACTCCCTGTTGCCGCCGAACTCCTGTTCGGGGTCGCGACGGTCGGGTACATTCGCACCAATGTCCGGTCCGCCGCTGCGATATTGATCGTCGCCGGGATCGCTCTTGTCCCGCTAGCTGTGCTAGCACCTCCAGTGAACCAGATGGCCACGCTGTCGGCATTCGACAGGTCGGACGGTGCGCTTCTCACGGCTCTCAAGGCGGCACAGCCACACAGGGTCCTGACCCTCGCGGCTCCCGCTTGGTACGACGGGACACCGGACCAAATCGCGACTTCAGGCATTGACGACCTGGAAGTTCATAGCTCGCTCAACATCGCGTCCTCGGATCAGGCGCTTGCTGCCGCTCGTTCGCCATTCGATGGGCTCGACGTAGCTCGAATTCTCGGCGTGGACACAATCGTCAGCTTCGGGCCCACATGCCCCGGCGACTCGCCTGAGTTGGTAAATGACACGGGAGCGGAGCCCGCCCGGACGGCCCTGATCTGCCACCTTTCGAACGCGCTGCGGCCGCCGTACTGGTTGCCCTCTGCAGATGTCTCGATCAACCCCTGTGCCAATGTCCTACCGTTTCTCCCTTGTCACGCCTCGTTCACTCCTGTCGATGCTCTTCGGGACTCGCTTGCCGTCGACGCAACGACTGCAAGCGATCTATCAATGTCGATCAGTGTCGACGCTCCGAAAGCTGGCTGGGTCTTCATCGATAGAACCTGGTGGCCGGATTGGGACGTTACCGTCGATGACCATCCCGCCGCCACCTATGAGGCCTGGGGCGGCCAACTTGTGGCCGTTGCTGGTGGAAAGCATTTGATCGAAGAACGCTTCGTGCCTCGGGATGTTCAGATCGGTCTCACGATCAGCGTGCTCACATGCGCGCTTGCGGGGATATGGGCGTGCAGGGGTAGACCTCGCAAAGACAGGAAGCCACAGGGGAGAAGTCGAACATCAAAGCGCCTGTTAGCGCGCCGCGACCGGATTCTTGCAGTCGCAAGCGATCTGGGGCCTTAGGGAGTCGCGTTGACTACAGGTGGGACGAAGGCCGCGAGCAATACAACTATCGCCAGCGCTCCCGTTGATAGTCCGAGCGCAACAGGAAAGAACGCGGCGACAATCGGCGAGACCCCGGGCGTGCGAATTATCAACGCCAGGATCGCCATAGCTCCCGTAGCCAGTCCAAGACATAGCATCGAGACAGCAAATCCCGCGGTGAGATCAGCAATCATGGTTATTCCGCCGCCGGCCCCAAACCACAGGAGCACCATTAGCCCGATTCCGAAACGCCGTGCGACCTGAGGCGTCAGGGCGCGCTGGTGGATAATCTGGTAGACGAAGTTGCCGAGGTAGCCGAGGAAGACGGCCCAAGCGCTGGCACCCAGGAAGGCCAATAGCTGCGACAAAGCCGTGCCCAACCCGAGCAGGCCGTTACTGCCCCATGGTCCGGTTGCCGTCAGCGAAGACCCTCCCGTCAGCGGGTAAACCACTTGGCCGCCACCTCCGCCTTGAAGGAGGTAGATCACGACAAGGGTCATGAGGAACAAGCCGAGCCCGACAAGAACGCTAGGTGGGAATGGCTGAGGCTTTGGGGAGGGACTGGCGTTCTCAGTGGACCCGCCCGGGCCGTTTGGCCCGGCACTAAGGCCTGTCTCCTTCGTGTTAGCCGTTGCCTCCACTGAGCCCAGTTTCGCCTGGATGAGAGTGGCCAACTCCTTGGGGCCAACCAGGCTAAGGTCGATGTAGCCGATGGTCGATGGGATACCCGGGATGTTTGTGTCGTCGAAGCGGGCAGGCAAGATGTACTCGCCCTTCTCGTTGAGAGCGCGAGCTTGGGCGCTACGTAGTTCGTGCTTGGTCCACACTTTCGAGGCGTATTGCGCCGACGCGAACACCACAACGAACCGCGCCTGGTTCTGATAGACGTCAGAAAGGTGTTGGTAGAGATCCTTACCCCATAGGGTCGCCCGTTCGTATGAATCGTAGAAGACGGTCACGCCTTGCGACTGGAGTATCGACGCCACGGCCTCCACATACGACCGTTGCTCGCCCGCAAACGAGAGAGCGACGTCGTAGTGATACCCAAATCGCGGATCGGTCGTGGACGACGTGTCCAGCGGGTCATGAGGGTCTGTGGCGGCTGCAGTCGCCTGCTCGCGCGCAGCCAGGGCGGCCCGGCTGTGGGGCTCCGGGATGGCCTCAAGCAGTTCGGTGATGGCCTTGACCGTTCGGAATCGTTCCATGCCTGGGCCCACGAGAACTCTCCATCTCCCGTTGGCGTAGGTGCCCGCCCCTCCCCACCAAGGAAGCCCGCCCACGAGGTGCTGAACCTTACGAACCCTGATATCGTCCAGGCCAAGCTCGTTAATGAGGTCCGTGTCCGTAATCTCTCCGTGCCCGTGGCCCTCTCGATAGCGCTGTAGCCCGAGCCGGGTGACGGACAGCAGGTCTTCTAGCTCGCCTTCTGAACCAGTACACGCAGCAACCCCATGGATTGTCAGGGTGGCCCGCCCGTCTCCGGGCTGGATATCTGCATAGCCGGACAGTAATTGCCTGGCAACCACTGGGACATCTAGCGGGCTGCCTGCTTCGCCCAGCTTGAAACGGAGGTCGCCGATCAGCGGCCACTCCCCAGTAGCATGAAAGTCGTCGAAGATTGCCTGAAGCAGCTGCCGATGATCGCTCGGAAGGTCCACTCTCGCCTCTCCCGGACTTGCTGGTTTCAAGCGTAGCGTGAGTGGAGGACCCTCGGTAGGCGCCGCTGCTGAACGGCGGTCCACAAATCACACGATGACGTCGATCAGCTAATTCAGGCACCGTAGCAGTCGAGCGCGCGACGCTGGCGGGGCATAGGCCCGACCTCGGCCTGGGAGTCAGTAGCCAAAGCTGGTCGAGCCGCTCGATCCGGCTTCTTTCGACGTCTGGCCCTAGCGCCCGAGTCGGACCCAGGCGGCCCGATCGACGAGGCGGACGGGATGGAGCTGTTCGTCGGTGACCCCGAGGTCGGCAAGCGTGGCGTGGAGATGAGCCGGTCCGCCAGGCCAGTCGTTGGCAAGGGCGGCGACGGCCTCAGCCGCGGCGGCTGGGTCCTCGAGCGCGGCGAGGGCTGCTGTGACCGCGACCAAGGGCTCCTGGCCTGCGGCAAGTCGGTCGGCGACGAGGCAGGCCAGGATCGCCGCGGCGCAATCGCTCACCGGGACTACGGCGGCGAGGACCTCGTCGGCGCGAAGGCCAGTGAGGAGGGCCGCGCCGACCGAGAGGAGTTCCGAGCCGTCGCCGGTGGCGGTGGCGCTGCAGGCGAAGGGCAGGACGACCCGGGCCCGCAGCCCAGAGCGAAGGATCTCGAGCGCCGAGATGTCTCGCCGGACCCAGCGGCCAGGGCAGTCGGGGTCAGCACTCACGAGCCGGAGCGAGCCGTGGCCGGGCTCGGCCGAGGGTTCGCCATGGCCGGCCAGGAGGAGGACGTCGTAGCGGGCGGACTCGCCCAGGAGGACGGCGACCGGGTCGGGGCCTGGCTCGCCAGTCCGGGGGGCGATCACCCGGGTATCGGGGAGCCGTTCGAGCCGAGCGAGCGTCGCGCCAACGCCGGGGAGCGTCGCCTCAGGGTCAGCGCCGAGGGCGAGAAGGTAGCTCGAGGGAGTGGTCTGCGACTCGGGAGTCTCACCGACGAGGAGTGCCGGGGCCGGCAAGAGCCGGAGGCCGTCGGGCCGTCGTGTCCGATCTAGCACGGCGAAGGGCACCGCGGCAAGCGTCCCGTCGGGGACGAGCCGGACTGACAGGTCGCCCAGATGAGCCGCGATTGGCTGCCAGAGGAGGTGGCCGAGGACAGCGAGGAGCGAGCCGAAATCAGAATCGTCCTTCGTCTGGTTGTCCTCGCTCGGAGCGTCGAGAATCGCGGCCCGCGACGGCA
>CAAGKR010482722.1_pt1 | contig 11817 bp, 11 predicted proteins | sample 2556971 | NCBI WGS metagenome assembly CAAGKR01 (sample SAMEA5207829, study PRJEB30636) | soil metagenome | biome: forest; feature: boreal; material: soil | place: USA | collected 2011-09 | depth 1 m
CCGTTTGGTCAAAAAATTGAAACGACGCAAAACGGAGGGCGTAGCAAATCTGCCGAGGCGCTGAGTTGAGGACGGATAGCAGAGTGAATATTGGCTGCCGCGGCTTAATGCAACATGATATCGGGCGCCCCGTGGCAGCGCTTGAACTTCTTGCCGGAGCCACATGGGCATGGGTCGTTGCGGTCGGGATCAGGCGCCTTGTGGAGCTGTCGCAGTCTTTCTCGCGGGGCCCGGCGGGTGAGCCAGTGGGCATGGATGTCGCGGGCCGCGGGGGCGATCCGGTCAACAAAAGCTTGATGGCGTGCAACGCGATCCTCGTGCACGTCGACCAACTCCTTCAGCCGTTCCCAGCCGCACTCGGTGCCGTAAAGGTGGATCACCTCGAACCAGTCAGGCCGCGCGTCAATGAGCGGTTGCCAACCCACAGGATCGAGTGCGATGCCCTTGATGTAGCCACAGCACCATTCGTCGATGATCGGCACGCTGTCTCCTTCGATGTTGTGCGAATAGAACAGCGGCTCGTAGTATTGCGGGCCGTGAATTAACGTGAACGCCAGGACGTTCGCGTGTCCAATCAGCAGGCTCAGAATGCGTTTTGCCTGCTTTTCGCTCGTAAACCGCGGCGGCTGCTCGCCCTGCTCCTGGTCCCACACCCACCGCAGCCATTCCGAGGGCATGATGGTCTTGGGCCCCGAGAGCACCGCGCAGATGAAGCCGTCGAAGGTGTAGAAATCCATTGGATGGTCCAGGCCATCCTCGGCCAGCAGAAATGCGTGCAGTTCCTCGATCTCCTGATCGGTCAGCGGGCCGGATTCGATCGGCCTGATCGGCATGTCCCATTTCATCACGAAGCCCTGTCAGTGATCACGCCGCCTCTTGATGGTAATAACGCAACAGCCCACCCAGCCGCTTGCGGCATTGCACGGGGCGCTCGCAGTCTCCCGCTCGATGCCGCGGGAACAATAGGACGTTGCCCTTGCCCTGGTGATTGCGCTCAGCATGGTAGTGCTCGATATATTCCTTGAGAGCCTGCCGCAACGAGCGCTCGCCAAAGAGGATCACCTTGCGCAAACACTCCGGTTTTGCGGCTGCTTCTAATAGCTCGCTGATGTGCCTCCAATCCATACAGATAAAGTGTATCGATCCATTGGTGCTGAAATCGGCGAGGCGCATAAACGCCGCGCCCAGAAATTTGGTGCGTCCATGTCTAACGAAGACCTGGATCAGGTTGTCGGATCAGGCAGCGAGATCAATTGGCAGATCGATGAGTTTGGTTGTTATCGTCCGTCATCCGTAAATCTTTGGCGGCTTCACGCCAGCACGGTGCGCGCCAAGAACCAATAGCCGCCGAGGAGAATGATCGCTCCCGAGATCGAATAGACTACGGCCGGCCTCCGGATTTGCTCGGCGCGGGGTGATGCCGACAGCCGATCGATCAGTAGCATCGCCGGCAGCACCAGCGACACGATCGCGATCTGGCCGATCTCGACGCCGATGTTGAACGAAGCGAGCGCCTCCGCGAGCGCGCTGCGCGGCAGGCCCAGCTCCTCAAGCGCACTGGCGAAGCCGAAACCATGCACCAGGCCGAAGGCGAAGGTGTCGCGCCAGCGCTGCCCGACGTTACGCGACACGAAATTCTCGACCGCTACATAGACGATCGAAGCCGCGATCGCCGGCTCGATAATGGCACTCGGAATCCGCAGGATGCCCAGCGCAGCGAGCGAGAGGGTGATCGAATGCGCGACAGTGAAGGCGGTGACGATTTTGACGACGGGCCAGAGCCGCCGAGCCCAAAGCATAACCGCGATGAGGAAGGCGATGTGGTCGTAGCCGAGGAAGATGTGCTCGATCCCGGCGGCAAGATAACGGCCGACGATTTGCGCGGGCGACGGAACGGCGGCATTGGTCAGCGCGATCTGCATCTCGCGCCGATCGAGCAGCGCCTGCCATTCGCCGTGACGATCATGCACTAGCACGATCTGCCGCGCCCCTGGATCGACATCCATCAGCACGGTCGAGCGGTACACGAGCCCGGACGCGTTAGCGCACGACCAGCGGATCCGCACGGTCACGCCGTCCTGGTCCGGAGCGGCCGTCGCTCCCGGCTCGGTCTGGCAAGGCTTCGCGTCGCCGCTGATCACGACGGTGTGGGCGGCAACGTAGGCGATGATCGGCGCAGCCGCGGCGGCGAGACGGTCCTTCGCGACGAGGCCGCTGCCGGCGTCGAAGATCGCCGAGCCCGCCGCGCGATCGGCGTCGCTACCGCGGAGCCCAATTTCGACGGTAACGGTACCGTCGTCTCCGAGCTCGATACGCGCGGTCGAAATGTTGATCTGGTGTGCCGTAGCGACAACACCAGCGAGAAGAACGAGCACCAGCCCGAGCACCACGCTCGACCACCTCATGGCGGCGCTCCGGCGATCCTGAGAAGGTTCGCGAGCGGCTCGAGACGCTCGCCGGCGACGCTGACGATCGCCGTCCCATCGGACAGCCGCGCGTAGCGGCGGGAGCCGTCAGGCAGGAGATCGCCCAGCCCGATGCGCGCCACCGGATCGGAATTGTCACGGGCATAGAGCAGAAGGATCGGCGACGGGTGCAGGAGGCCCACCCGCGCCGGATCGAGGGCCTCGTCCAAGACGGGCGCGACAGTCGTTTCGCCGAGCGCGGCAAGCTCGGCAGCAATTGATCCCGCCAGCGCGGTGTCCGCTACATGGGCGTCGCCGGCGCCGATATGGACGTGCTGCCCGACATGGTGAAACCAATGTCCAGCGCCGTCGCGCTCGAAACGCGTGAGCGTGCCGTGGGCGGCGATCTCGACCGCCCAGATTCGGTCGAGCGAGACGGGCAGCAGCAGGTTCTGCCCGGCCCGTTGCGCCATGTCGCCGACCAACGCCCATTCGGCGCCGACGTGGCGCGACAGGATCACGAGGCCGGTGCGGCCGGTGACGCGCGCATATTGCCCGGTCGCCGTCGGGTTCATCGCCCCGAAGGCGACCTCCGTCGCGGTGCCGCTGGCGTCGCGCAGCGCGACGCGAGCGTCCGGCGGGTCGAGGCCGAATTGGGCGACTCCCGCGGCGCCAACCTCGTCGGCATCTAGGGTCCGCAGCGGCGGCGAGACGTTGAGGAGCCGAAGCGCGGCCTCGACATGCGGAGCTGCGGCGTTCGTCAGCGGCGTGCCGGCGCTGGTCCAGCCGCCGACCGAGCGCTCGAGCACCACGGCGCCCGGCTCGATCGCGATACCGGTGACCTGCGCTGCGGGTAGCGCGACCACCCCGTTGGCCTGAAAGCGCACCAGCCCTTGGCCGCCGGGCCAATGTCCCGACACTGCTAGCGCCGCGAGCAGCGCGATCATTGCGCTCGCTGCGGCGATGCCAAGGCGGCGCGCGGCGCTCACCGGCGTCTCCACCAAACGCCGACTCCGAACAAGGCGACGCTCAGCGGCAGCAGGATCTCGACCACCAGGAACACGCGCCGCATTTCACGGTTCGTCAGAGCGATCTCGCGCATGCTGTAGGTCTCTGGCGTCACATGGGCGGCCGCGGCGGCACCGGCCAGCCACTGCACCATGCCGATGGCAAGCTCGCCGTTGGCGACTTGCGGGAAGAAGGCGTTGGTGACGAATTGGCTGTTGCCGACGAGGACAATGCGGAACGGCGTTGCCTCCGGCGGCGCCCCTGGCACGCGCCCTTCGGCCGCGGCGGCAATGATCGCTGGGCCCTTCGCCGCGACCGGCGGCTGGCCGTCGGCGCTCCCGACGGGGCGATCCAATGGCTCCGTCGCCGGCCGCACCCGGCTTTCGCCGCTGCTGGCGAATAGAGCAGTCACCGCGATGCCGTCCGCGGTGGGCAGAAGCCGTACCGGCCGTGCGCCGGGGAAGACCGTCATCGCGATGCGGTCGGTGATCGGATGCGGCGGATAGTAGGGGACCGCCACCTGGTCCTCGTTGGTGCCGAGATGGTTAAGCGGATCGATGATGGTGCCGGCGTCGACTGCAAGGCCGACGCTGCCGAGCAGCGCGGCCAACCCCGCGTCGACGGGAAAGGCCGGATCGAGCAACAGCAGCAACCGTCCGCCACGCCGGAGATAGTCGTCGAGTATCTTCGACTCGGCGGGGACGTAAGTGCTGTGCGGGCCGATCTCGGCGACTATCGCGCAGTGCACGGGGATGCGGTCGACCAAGGCCGGCGCGATCCCTTCTACGGCAAAGCCGAAGGCATCAAGCGCGAGGCTCAGCCGGTCGATCCCATCCGGCTCGCCCTGCAGTACATCCTCGGCGCCGGGGTCCTGATGGCCCTGCAGCGTCTCGACATGGCTGAAGTGCAAATGCGGTGGCCGCCGCTCAAAGGGCTCGCCGTGGCCGGTGACAAAGCAGACGGTCGGCGTCTCCTGCCGCTGGACGCGCAGCAGCGCGTAGGCGACCTGTCGCAGATCGCTGGTGTTTTCGAGCACGATGCGCCGACCCTGAGCCTCGACAACTACGGTATTGTAGGCGCGGACCCCCAAGGCGCGGGCGGCGGCCGGCTCCTTGTCGATGTCGACCAGGCGAACGCGCAGCGGTACCCGCTGCCGCGCAAGCACGAGCAGCGCATCCTTGGCGTGGCGCGCGTCTTCGTCATCGGCGTTGTAAAAATAGGTGAGCGATACGTCGTAGCGCAGCGACGCCGCCGCAGCATCGAGCTCGCTCGGCGGCGTGAAGCGGCCGGTGCGCGTCAGGTCGAAATGAACGTCGTGTCGGTAAAGCGCGATGTTGGCAATGAGCACGACGGCGGCGGCGGCGAGGACGCTTGCCGCGGTGGCTGCGATCGGACGCCAGGCCGCTCCGCGCGGACGCAGCGGGAGTCGCAGCCCCAACGAGAGGATCAGCAGGAGCGCCGCAAGCCACGCGCCGAAGAAAAATGTGTCGGCAGTTTCCGGGTCGGCGGTACGCGCGCCGGCGGCGGCAAAGAGGGCGGCTGCACCAACCAGCGCCGCCTCGATCCTGCTTCTGACAGAGCGTAGCATGGGAGCGGCTCAGCGTCGCGCCAAGCCGCGAATGGCGAGGAACAGTCCGAGCAGCGCCGCGCTGACGAAATAGCCTGCGTCGGACAGGTAGAGCGACCCGGTGGCGAAGGGTGTAAAATGTACCGACAGCGACAGATTGACGACCAGCGCATTGAACGGGTCGGGCAGTAGGTGGCCGAAATCGTCGATGATCCAGAGGCTCAAGAAGACGCCCAGCGAGAGCAGCGCGGCGACGACCTGGTTGGCGGCGACGCTCGAGGTGGCGATGCCGACCCCGGCCAGCGCCGCGCCGAGCAGGAAGAGCCCGAGATACCCGGAATAAATCGGCCCCCAATCGGGCTGGCCGAAGATCGCCAGTGTCACCGGATAGGCCAACGAGAGCGCCAGCATGGCGACGATGAGGCTGAGGCTCGCCAGGAATTTCGCGACGATCACTTCCGTCTCGGTTACGGGGTTGGTCAGCAGCAGCTCCAAAGTGTGTAGCTTACGCTCCTCGGCGACGAGCCGCATGGTGATGACCGGAGTCATCAGCAGGAATAGGACGAAGACTTGATAGAAAATGTGGACCAGCGACGGGGCGTGCGTGAGGAAGAGCGTGAGCGTGAAAGAATAGCCCATCGTGCCAAGGAACACGACGAGAACCACATAGGCGATCGGCGAGGTGAAGAGCGCCTTTTCCTCCTTCCACAGCAGAGCCGCGAAAGCGCTCATGCCGCCAATGCCCCGGCCTTGCGTCGGGTCAGGTCGAGGAAAATGCTCTCGAGGTCGGTCTCGAGCGGGACCAGTTCGGCAAGCCCGAGCCCGGCGCCAGCAGCCGCCGCGGCGAGGGCCGCGCCGGCGGATGGACCCGCAGCAACGACGTAGGCCGGTGGCTCGCGTCCGTCAGGCGGAGCCCGAGTAGCTGAGAGGACGCCGGGGACGGAAGAGAGGCTGGCGAGCGCCACCTCCTCGGCGCCGGCAATGCGCAGCCGATAGCGCTGTTCCGGCCGCGCCTCGTTCAAGGCATCGCCGGTAAGCAGCGCTCCATCCAGCAGGATCATGACCCGGCTCGCCAGCCGCTCGATCTCGCTCAGCACATGCGAGGCGACGATGATTGTGCACCGGCCCGCCAAGGCGCGGATCACATCGCGGACGGCGATCACCTGATAGGCGTCGAGGCCGTTAGTCGGCTCGTCGAGAATCAGGAGCCGCGGCGCATTGAGCAGCGCCTGGGCGATGGCCACGCGTTGACGATAGCCGCGGGAGAGTTTGCCGACCGGCATGTCGAAGACGCGGTCGAGCCGGAGCTGCTCGCGTGCCGCGGCGGTGGCCGCCGAGACCGCCGGTCCGGTGAGGCCCTTGATGCGAGCCATGAAGGCGAGAAGTTCGCCGACCCGCATGCCGTCGTAGAGCGGCGCATCCTCGGGCACATAGCCTATCATTCGCCGCAGTGCGATCGACTCCTCCTGGGCGTCGAGCCCGGCGACGAGCGCCCGCCCGGCGGAGGGCGCGAGATAGCCGGTCAAGATGCGCAGCAGCGTGCTCTTGCCTGAGCCGTTGGGACCGAGGAGCCCGATCACCTCGCCGTCGGCGATCGTGAAAGATACGCCGCGCAGCGCCGGCCGGCGGCCGAAATACTTGACCAGCTGCTCCACAACGATGACTGAGGACATCGCGCTCTCCCGGTCGGACGGGTGCTATCCATCCGACCGCAGGGTTCGCCTACTCGTAGAACTTCCGCCTATTCGTAGAACTCTGGCGCTTGCTTGTGCGCCTTGAAGGTGTCGGGATCGTGGGCGAAGATCACGTCCGCATTCTCGGTGTCCTGCATCCGGCGCACCCAGGCGTAGGCGTCGAGCATGCCGTTCGGGCTGTAGACGCTGCCGATGCTCGGCAGGATGTTCTTCTCGAGATTTTCCTTAAGGTAGATGGCATCGCTCGTAAGGACGACCGTGCCGGTCTTCGGCAGGCGCACGACCAGCATTTGGCTTCCCGGAGTGTGCGAGACCGAGCGGTGGATGAACAGGCTGCCGTCCCCGAAGAGGTCGAGATCGCCGGCGAGTTCGATTACCGACTGCTTGTTTGGCATCGGCGCGGCGACCCCGGCCCGCAGGCCCTGAAAATCGCCGGTGATGTAGAAGGTGGCGAAGCCCGGCTGCGGCCAGAACGCGTTTGTCAGATCGTCGCGCTGATAGACGATCGTCGACTTGCCGAACTTGCCGACATTGCCGGCGTGGTCGGCATGGAAATGTCCGACGACGACGAATTTCACGTCATCGGTCTTGACGCCAATCTTGCCAAGCTGCGTGTCGATCGCGACGTCCGGCGTTCGCTCGGGGTCTAGCCCCTTGGCCAGCGGGCCCCAATAGTCGGGGTCGGTGATGATGCGGTCGTTATTCCCGGTGTCGAACAGTACATTGCCCTTGGGGTGCTTGATGAGGAAGAACCCGACCGGGATCTGCACCTTGCCGGAGGAGCCGTTCTGGATGATCGATTTGTCGAGAGTCAGCCGGCCTGAGGTGAAGACGTAGAGCTTCATGCCGTCGGGAGATGCCGCCGAGGCAATCGACGCCGCGCCGGCAATGACGCACGCAACACCCGTCAAGCAAATGGCCTTGATGATGCCTTGCATCTTAGTCCCCTCCTTGTTGGCGTGTTGGTGTCGGTTCCACAGAAGCCTCCACCCGCTTATAAACGTTGAAATAAACGTTAGAAAAAAGCATACGCTCCGTTCGTCGAGAGTGTCAATTGTTCTTTCGGAGCGTGTCGGTAGCTTTTGGAGTTGTCCGGTTTTATTCCCCGCAAAGGAGCGGGGGCATTGTGGAGCGGATGTTCGGCACGCTACAGCACGGCCAAGAAGCTGAAGCTTGCGGGCATCTGCGACATCGCGGCTGCCAACCGGTTCATCCTCGAGGTCTATCTGCCGGCGCACAATGCGCGCTTCGCCAAGCCGCCAGCGCTGCCCGAGAGCGCATTCGTGGCGGTGGCCGACCCTGTGAAGCTTTGCGACACCCCCTGCGTGCAGGAAGACCGGGTCGTGGCGCTCGACAACACGGTGAGCTTCGAGCGCATCAGCCTGCAGCTGCCGGAAAGCCGGCTGCGGCCGCATTACATCAAGGCCCACGTTCGGGTGCATCAACACCCCGACGGCGGGCTGGCCGTCTTCCACGGGCCGCGCCCGATCGCGCGCTACACTGCTGACGGCAAACTCGACCACGTGCTGCACCGGTTGGAAAACGGCATTGAGCGCATGCGAACGACTGGCGCATCCGCGAATTGACCGAGGGAGGTAAGGCAATCTTGAAGACCGCCGCGTGATCCGCTTCGACGTGGTGATCAGGGCCTTGTGGATTTGCGGACAACGAAAGTGCGCTGTCCACAACCTCCATAAAGCCAACAACAGAAACAAACTGCGGACAATTGATGTGCTACCAAAACCGGACAACTCCAAAAGCTACCGACATCAGCTAACCCGGAGGTCGCATTGTGAACAAGGACAAGGTGAAAGCCTTCGCAGACAAGGTATACGGCGACATGGCCGGCGCGATGGCTGTGGGAATGGCGTATGTCGGTGTGAAGACGGGACTTTTCCGCGCCATGGAGGGGAAGGGACCCGTTCGTTCAGAGGACGTCGTCCGGGCCAGCGGACTGCAAACACGCTATGTCGAGGAGTGGCTGAATGGCATGGCTTCAGCTGGGTACCTGGATTATGACCCGAGCGGGCAGACGTTCGAACTACCGGAAGAGCACGCGTTCCTTGTCGCCTCGGAAGGCAGTGATCATTTCATGGGCGGCTTGTTCTACTTTGCCCCGGTGTTGCTCGGCGTTGCCCCCAAAGTTGTGAATGCGTTTCGGGAAGGTGGAGGTGTTCGGTTCGAGGACTTCGGGCCTGAGTGCGTGACCGCGCTCGATATGATCAATAGCGGGCAATATGAGATTCGCTTTAGCAGCTATTGGCTTGCAAAGCTTCCGGATGTTGTACAGCGATTAGAAAATGGCGGTCGAGTTCTCGATGTCGGCTGCGGCGTGGGGCGCGTCGCCATTGCAATCGCCAGGGCCTTTCCTAAGTGCGAGGTGGTAGGTCTCGATCGCGATCTAGAATCAATAAGCCAAGCCCGCGCAATGGCTGCGACGGCCGACCTACAAGATCGCATCCAATTCGTGGCAAAAACCACGAGCGATTTTGGCCGAAGCAATGACTTCGACCTGATCACTGCATGTGACTGCGTTCACGACTTTTCAGCACCCCAAAAGACGCTCAGTGAACTGCGCGCATTGTTGAAACCAGAGGGGACGCTTTTCATCGTCGAGCCAAAGACTGCGGATCGGTTGGAAGACAACATGACCCCGATTGCGACGATGTACTATGGCTTCAGTCTTTTCCATTGCATGACCCAATCGCTCGCTGAAGGTGGACCAGGGCTCGGAACGTGTATGGGGCCAGGCCGCATGGAGAAGCTGCTCCGTGAGGCCGGATACGGCCATTTCCAGAAGCTGGACATCAGGAGCCAGACGAACCTCTTCTACACCGCAAGGCCGTGATTCTCACGGCGAAGGGCGTTGAAAGCGTTTCCTCCTTATGTGACCGCCATCTGGGTTTGGCACGAAACCCAAGCGACGGAAAGTTTGCGGCCTCCCACTGGTTGCAACTCGCGCGTACGGACGAGGCTTTTTCGGCACTATGGACGACCTGTCCTACTTCGTTGTGACACAAGACCGGATGGCGGCGGCGTTGTGCTACAGCTCTCCCGATAAATAGTCTCTCAATCCTTTCGAATCGGTTCGCTCACACCAGCCAGGGCGCGGGCCCTCGCCTTCTTGTCTTCGAGCCGCATCCCCCGCGCGATCTGGATTCGTTGTGCTTGGGGCGAGCCGGCGCCGTGCAGGCTTTCGGTCAAGTAGCCGACGGCATTGCGGCCGATCGTCATGTTCTCGATCAGCCGCAGGATACGCATGCGGTCGACGGTCTCGACCCCGCTCTTGCCTTGCAGGAACTTGCGTATCAGGGGACCGATCTCGTTGTTCTGCAAGTCCTTCTCGGACGGCATGGTGACGACCAGCCCGCCGGCAATGTCTTGAGCGAGACGCGCGATCTCGAACGGAAAACGCGTCACGTTGTGCTTCGCGACATTGGCGAGCATCTCGTCGTTGAGGTACGCCCCCGATGCCATCGGCTTCGACCGGAAAGCCGCTGCTATACAACTCGAGTAGATCGTTTCGTCGAGATGCGTCATCTCGACGAGCTTGTCCTTGATATGCGAGGCAGCCTCGACGCCGTTGTGCTCGGCGGCAGTCGCCGCTGCCCCAATCAGCACGTCGCCCAGCCCCGTCTTGCAGACGTAAGATGAGCGGTGATAGGTCGTGAAGCGCTCGACCAAACTCGCGGCATGGCTCCACTCGCCATCCATGAAAACGTGGTCGTAGGGCACAAACACCTCGTCGAATACGATCAGCGCTTCCTGGCCGGCGAAGCGGGCGTTGCCCGCATCCAGGTCGCCGCCGTCGACCGCGCGCGTGTCGTTGGTCTGCCGGCCGATTACGTAGGTGAGTCCCGGCGCGTCGACGCGAACAGCACCAACCACGGCCCAATCGCGATCGGCTTCGGTCATACGCATAGTCGGCATGAAGATCAGCCAATGCGAGTTGACCGCGCCGGTCTGGTGCATCTTGGCGCCGGAGACGTAGATGCCGTTATCGTCGCGGCGCACGACGCGCAGGAATAGGTCGAGATCGGCTTGCTGATGCGGTGACTTGGAACGATCGCCCTTCGGATCAGTCATTGCACCGCCGATAACGATGTTGGCCACCTGCGCACGACGCACGAAGGCGAGGAATTTCTTGTGGTAGTCGGTGCCGCGCTCTGCGTCGATGTCGAAGGTGACTGAGTGGCAGGCGCCGATGGCGTCGAGCCCAACGCAGCGCTGGAAGCAGGTCCCGGTCCGGCGGCCCAGCTCGCGTTGCATCTCGTGCTTAGCGACGAGGTCGTTCGGATCGGTCGAGACGTGGAGAAAACGGTTGATCTGGCAACCGCTGATCTCGCTGTGAACGCTTCCCAGTTCGGGCCGCTCGGTTGCCAGCCGGTACGTCTCCGCCATCGCATTGACGGACGGGCGGATGACTGGGTGGTCGACGGGCTCGGGCACACGCTCGCCCCTAAAGAAGACGTTCATCTGGCGTCCGCGCAGGGAATTGACGTAATCGTCGGCGGAGACGATCGGGCGAGCGAAGTCGGACCACAAGGCTTCCACGTTAAACATCACACCATCCTCCTCGATCTGGAACTTCAACTCGATCGAAGTCCCGTCACCGCACCCCGCCCGCATCTTTCGCGGCGATCGTATCGCAAGTTCAGTCGAAAGTGATGATCTGGCGCACCGCCTTTCCCTCGCGCAGGCGATCGAAGCCCTCGTTGATCTGATCGAGCCGCAGTCGGTCCGTGAGTAGACGGTCGACCGGCAACCGCCCACGCTGGAACAGCCCCAGATACCGCGGCAGATCGCGCGAAGGCACGGAGGTTCCAATATAGCTGCCTTTAAGCGTGCGCTCCTCGGCGACGAGATTGACCGCCGGCACCTGTAGCATCGCGCTCGGTGGTGGAAGCCCGGCCGTGACCGTTGTTCCTCCGCGCCGGGTGATGCGATAGGCAAGCTCGAGCGCTTTGACCGAGCCTGCCATCTCGAGCGCGAAATCGACGCCGCCTCGGGTGGCGTCGCGGATCTTGACGGCAGCGTCGGCACCAGCCTCAAAGCCATCGGTCGCGCCAAGCTGCTTAGCAAGCGCCAACTTCTGCGGGGATAGATCGACCGCAACGATGCGTTCAGCGCCCGCGGCAATGGC
>CAAGKR010244879.1_pt1 | contig 11813 bp, 6 predicted proteins | sample 2556971 | NCBI WGS metagenome assembly CAAGKR01 (sample SAMEA5207829, study PRJEB30636) | soil metagenome | biome: forest; feature: boreal; material: soil | place: USA | collected 2011-09 | depth 1 m
ATACCCCCGGCGCGAGCACTTGCTGATTTACCGTCACCGTCAGGGTCACCATTCTCGACGGATCGCTCCCCATATTTCGCCGCGCGGCTCGCAAGTCTTCGTTGATCGTCTGCTGCACGACTGGGTCGGTGCAGACCGCAACGATCCCCGCGTTTTCCGGCAGATCGAGCTTCCCCAAAGTCTTGACCGTTGCGGCATGGGTGATTCCGCCGATCGCGATCGTGGCAATCAAACCTGCGATCGAGGCCAAGCTCTTTATGCCGTCGAGTTTCATCGTGCTCGCGACTACCGGTACGCGCGCGCGCCCTCGATCGCCCACCTCGCGACCACTTCATCGCCGCGCACCACGTAGTACTCGCTGTGCAGGTTAATCGTCGTATCGCCGTGGCTGGGAATTATCTCGAGCTTCGATCCAGCCTCGATATCGCTCTCGCCCGCCGCCAGATGCCCATGTTCTTCGGAAAGCCTCGTCACCTTGACCGGGAGGTCTTTTCCCATCGGGGGACCGAATTCGTTGGTGAGCGATTTCATTCCTGCATCGATTACCGCACGCTCGCCGCGCCGTGAGATTACTGTCGTGAGCAGCGTCAGCGCCGGCCGCCCGAGATCGGGCCGTACGATCCGGTATGCGCCATCCATGAATACATAAGATCCCGCCTGCACCTCGGTCACGTCCGGCCACGTGCCCGCGAGGTCGTAAGTTCCCGTCCCGCCCGCGCTCACGATTTCCGGCGTCAGACCGGCCGCGCGCAATGCCTCCACGTGTCGGCTGAGCGTCGTCAAGGCTTCCCGCGCCGTCGCGATCCGTTTCTCACGATCCGGTATCAGCACCGCGTGGCCCTCGTATCCCATAATCCCGCGATATTTCAGTCCGCCTCGTATCATTCGCCGCGCTAGTTCGATCGTCTCTTCCGGCGACTCGGTGCCGCATCGATGCATCCCGGTATCGACTTCGATTATCGCGTCAGCGCTGCGCCCGGCGCGATTCGCGCCCTCTTCCAGCTCGCGCACATTGAACTCGCTCTCGACCGTCGCGATCACCTCGACTTTTTTCGACGCCGCAAAAAACCGATCTATCTTCTGCGCGCCCGCGATCTGATTCGCCAGCAGCACCGGCCCTAGTCCCGCGCGCGCCAGCACCTCGACCTCGCCCATCTTTGACGCCGTTATCCCGATCGCTCCGGCCTCTAGTTGGCGCCGCGCGACCTCAGGCGTTTTTGGTGTCTTGAAATGCGGCCGCAGCTTTTGCGGACGGCTCGCGAAGAATTCCGCCATCGCCCGGATATTTTCTTCCACCACGTCGAGATCGAGAATCAGCGCTGGTGTATCGATGTCGCGTTTATGCATCAACGTCGCTTCTCGTCCGTCTCAGGGAATTTTCTGCTGCAACAATTCCAGCGCCCGCGCCGCACGCCATTTGATCAGTCGCTCCGCCAGCTCCGGGTCCCCCAGCGCAATTATCTGCGCCGCGTACAATCCCGCATTCGCCGCCCCCGGCTTGCCTATCGCCATCGTCCCCACCGGCACTCCCTTCGGCATCTGCACGATCGACAGCAGCGAATCCATTCCATTGAGCGGCGTAGTCGGCATCGGCACCCCAATTACCGGCAGGATTGTTTTTGCGGCCATCACTCCCGCCAAGTGCGCCGCGCCGCCCGCGCCTGCGATTATAGCCTTCAATCCCCGCCCCGCCGCCGCCACCGCGTACTCGAGCGTCAGGTCCGGCGTGCGATGCGCCGACAGAATGCGAACCTCATATGGTACTTTAAGTTCTATCAACACCTCGGCCGCGCCCGACATGCACTCCCAATCGCTCTTGCTGCCCATTATCACGCCGACCATTGGCGCCCTTCTGTCTGCCATCGGTTATCCGTTCGCCTCCTGCTCGACTTGAAGGCTGATTCCAGCCCCGCGTCATGTCAAGCGCAACGCGGTAGGAGTGAGGCCGCGAATTCGGCACAATGAAAACTCGCGATGGCTACTACTATCCCCATCAACCGCTGCGAGTTCAGCCTCGCCGAACTTACATCGGCTACTGGCGGCCGCCTCTTCGGCGAGGCCCCGGCTGGTGTGCGTGGTGTCAGCATCGATACTCGCTCGCTCGAACCGGGAAATCTCTTTGTTGCCTTGCGCGGAGCCGACGACGGCCACAACTTTCTTGAATCGGCTCTCGAGCGCGGCGCGTCGGCCGCCGTCGTCGAGATTGGCCGCCGCCGTCCCGGTCTCGCGTGCATCGAGGTCGCCGATACTCTCGACGCACTCGGCTGCCTCGCTCGCCTTCACCTCGCTCGCATTCGCGCCTCGAATTCTCTTCCGGTAATCGCGATTGGCGGCGCCGCCGGCAAGACCACCACCAAGGAACTCACCAGCGCATGCGTGCGCGCGCTGTTCGGCGCGACCCTCTCCACCGTCGGCAATCTCAACAATCTCATCGGCGTGCCGATGACGATATTCAACCTGACCACCGCGCATCGCGCCGCCGTCATCGAGTGCGGCACCAACACCCGTGGCGAAATTCCGAAACTCGCCCAAATCGTCCAGCCCGACGTCGCGACGGTGCTTAACGTCGATCTCGAGCACACCGAAGGTCTCGGCACTCTCGACGATGTCGCCGACGAAGAAGCGTCGCTGTTCTCCACCGCCCGGCGCTTCGCGGTAACTTCCGCCGAAGAGCCGATGGTGCTGGCGCGGATTCCTGCCGGTCTGTCGCAAATTACGTTTGGAAAATCGCGCGACGCCGACGTCCGTCTGAGTCATCGCGCGGTCGTATCCGGCGGCCGCTCCCGGATTCGAGTGGATTTTTCTCCCGCTCTGGTAGCGGCCGGCGTGATTCCCGTGATCGAAACCGAGATCGCTCTGCTGGGCGAAGCCGCCGCGCTCAACTGCGGCGCCGCTATCGCAGGCGCGCTCGCGATGTACTCCTCTCGCGTATCCACTCCCGAGCTTGAGGCTATTTCTGCTGCGCTCGCGAGCGTGAACCCTGTCCCCGGCAGACTCGCAACTGAGTCGATCCACGGCATCTTCGTGATCGACGATACTTATAATTCCAACCCTCGCTCGATCCGCGCCGCGCTCGCCAGCGCCCGCGAAGTTACCGACGGCCTCGCTACTCGTCTCGTGATTGCGATGGGCGACATGCTCGAACTGGGCGCGATGTCCCGCGATGCACATGAAAAATTGGTTCGCGACCTGCTTCGCCAACCGCCCGCCGAGTTCGTCGCCGTCGGCCCGGAGCTTAGCGCCGCACTTACCACTCAACTCGGTATCGGACTGCGCCCCGGTATTCACCTCGCACCCGACAGCGCCGCCGCCGGCCTCATCGTTAAGGGCCTGGTTCGCGAAGGTGACGTGTTATTGGTGAAGGGCTCGCGCGGAATTGCGATGGAACGCGTCATCGACGCGCTCCGCTGACGTAGCCCACCCTCGCCATTTCCGCGATTCTTCCTTGCCCTTGGCGCCGACGCCGCGATATTACTGCCGGTTGGAAAACAACGCCGACTCCCTCCCGCCCCATCTGGATTCAACCTCGACGCCGCGTCGAAGCTGGCTATTTCGGACCCTCCTGATTCTCACGGACTATCCCGACTGGTTGTACCAGGCATGGCTTTTCTCGCGGTTCACGCTTAAAAAGTGAAGGCGGTACTATGCGGCTCCGAGATTCGTACCTGAAATCGACCATTGACGTTATTTTCCCGCGAGACCAAGGACTCGACTGTATTGAACTCTGACGCTGAATTTTCCTGGTACTTGACGATCACCGGTACTAAGGCGGGTTCCGCGTCGGCGGCCCGGCAGATTAAATGGCTTTCGGTTTTGATCGCATTGCTCCTCGCGTTGAACTGGTTTGCGCCCGCCGGTTTGACAGGCAGAGAACGCGTGTTGGGTTCCGCCATCATAGTCGCGAGTGTGATCCCGACTTGGCTGTTTCTCATAGGTTCCGATCGGCAAATCCCGTTTCTGACATTCTATTCGCTCGTGTTCGCGTTGTACTATGCGGTACCGCTCTTCATTCTTCGTCGTTTCACCGCTTCTATTTTTGGTTCAAGCATTACAGAACCGCCGATCTTTCGGGCTTTGGTCCTCGCGCTCTGCGGACTATTGTCGTTGTTCCTCGGGTACTATGGGCCTTTGCGACTCTTGGTATCAGAGATACTGCCTCGCTTCGGGCTTCGATGGACAAATCTCCGCGCCACAAGGTTCTTTGGACTTGGCGCTGCAACCGTCGGACTTGCGATTGCAAGCTCATCCTCGTTCTCAATATTACCGACCGAATTTTCACAGATCCCAGTTTATGGTCGGGAGTTGTGCATTATCGGTATATTGATCCTGTTTGTCATGCAGCTCGTCGGTCTTCTGACGATCGGACAGACCGTTTATCTCTGGATCTTTCTCATTCCAGCACGAATCGTCGTCGGGTTGGGCAGCGGTCTTACCACTCAGGGCCTCTTGGTCCCCCTCGCCCTTTGCATCACGTATGCAACAGTCCGGCGCGCCGTTCCCTGGAAGCTTATGGTTCTCGGCGCACTTGCTTTTTTCGTTCTTCGTCCCGTCGAGGGAGTCTACCGGGTGGCAACGTGGGGCAAAGGGCATTTGGCAAATGCTTCTCGGGTGCAGAAATTCAGCTACTTTGTCGGTCTCACCGAGAGCGCATTAACAATGGGCGCGGGGGATAAGCTCGTTCAGTTCGGCGCGGCCAGAATGGCTTTGTTCCCGCTCCTCGCGGACATCGTTCGCGACACGCCATATGTAGTCCCGTACTGGGAAGGTGCTACCTATTACCCGATCATTTTCAAGCCTGTACCACGCTTTATTCTTCCCGACAAACCAGCCGAAGTCACCGGTCAAGTGTTCGGCCACAGATATAGTCTCTTGGATCCTGAAAACACCGATACGTCAATCAATTTACCCCAGCTTGTGGAGCTTTACGCCAATTTCGGCACGGTCGGTGTCCTGCTCGGAATGTTTGCGTTTGGACTAATCTACCGACTTATATTCGAGATGTTCGTTCACCCAACGATGGGGTTCGGTGGTCTCGTAGCCGCGCTTTTCTTGGCTTACAAACTAGTCGACTTCGGATCGTGCTCGTCACTCGTATTCGGCGAACTCTACTGGGATATTGCTTTCATTGGGTTGGTGCATTTGGCGGTCTCTCTCCTAGATTTGGAGCAAGGTTTGTTGGTGGGGCCGCAATCGGGTGAGACCACGATTCCATAATAGTGTTACGCGTCAACGATTGAGCATTTGTTACATTCTCCCGAAGCTCAAGGAACCGTACCGTGGCCAATTTAGTAACAGATGTAGACCAGAGCGACGCGTGGATAATATCGGACGGCCTGCGTTCTCCACGTCTAGGTTTTCGCGAATGATCGTGCATCCGCGGGAGTTCACTTGATCGATTTTGCTGGAGGGCTCGCAGTTACTCTCGGCATAGAACGGACAGCGGTGTTCTCCCTGCGACGACGAGATACGAGAGTATCCGGCCGACGGGCTCGCCCGTGCACAAGCAACCGCATGTACTAGAAGTCCTCCGCCAGCGGCTAGGCTTCTGTAAGTCCGCAAATCACGAAAGAGACTCTGAGTTTACAGGACGAGCGATGGATGCGTGCGCACCTCAGCAGCGAGCGCAGCTGCACTTTTTCGCCCGTCGACCCCTGCCAGAACCATAATCAAGTGAACCAGCCCGATGAAGTCCATGCGCCATAGGACGGTACAGAAAGCTAGAGAAGTAGCCGCTTCGACGCCGATTTGCTTTCTGTCTTTTTGGCCCGGCTAAAGACGGTACTTTGACCGTCCAACATCTTGGCGGCGTCCTATGCGCGTTCTGCCTTACGTTCCTGGAATTCCTTGCGGACCTTGCGGACCTTGCGGGCCTCTCGGCCCCATAGGGCCTGTCGAACCCTTCGGACCAGTCTTGCCACCGGCAGGTCCAGTTGCTCCCCGCGGCCCGGTCGCACCTCCGGGTCCCTGAGGGCCTATCGGACCGATGATCCCTTGCAAACCCGTAGCGCCAGCGATCCCTGGGGGTCCAACCGGACCTGCGGGTCCCGTGGCACCCGTCGGGATTGTGCCGGCCGGTTGGAGTTGATTGCACAGGTCGCCAACCTCGGTGAACACTGCCGATGCACCGGCCTGTAGAGTCGGCGTTCCGTACCAGCAGTTCCCGATTGAAGTAAAATTGCTTTGAGTAGTGACCGTCGGCAATGCATAGGAATTGCCAGTTCCGATCGAATTACCCATGAACGCACCTGCCGAGTTCGGGCCCATCAGGATGTTGCCCGTGAAGTAGGATCCGGTGACCGTCAGAACCCCGGCCGCTTCGAAATCCATCGCGGGCATCGTCGCACTATTTCCCAGCGTGTCCAAGCCGCTGATGTTCACGTTTACGCCCGCCGTTCCAGTTCGCAGAATCGAGTTGGAAGCCTCGGTAGAAATGTTCGAGATGAGGACAGCGTGCGGAAAATAACCGGAGTCGGGTGGATTGACCAAATCAACCACCACATCGGTCACGCTGATGAATGAAGTTCCGGTCATTCTGAAGCCCGCTCCAATCGAGTAAATTCCGATCGGGCCATAGGCGACCCCGCCGCCTACTATCGAGTGAATTTCTGCATTCAGGTGACAGAAGGCATATCCAGCATGGGTGAACTGAGAGATCACTACATTCTCGAAGAATCCAGCATCGTTGTTGATGTCCGGATTTCCCGTATAGGATATCCCGTCGACAAGGCTAGCCGAACTCGGCGAGCCGATATTCACGTCTTTGACACTAAGATGAGTGGCATACCCGCTGGTATCGGAGTGGGATTCGATCGCCGCCGACGGCGCACCGCCGCTGTTTCCCCAAATTGCTAGGTCTTCGACGAAACAGTCCCGTCCATTTTCAAACCTGATCACCGGCTGTCCCTTGACTGCCCCGCTCGGCCGGATTGACGAGGCCGTGGAACTCGCTCCAACCAGCCGAACCCCGGCCGCGTTAGTCACGGTCAACGAGGCGGTTGTGGAATAAGCTCCCGGAGGGAAGTAAACGGTGCCGCCAGTGGAGCCTAAGGTTTGGATCGCGGTTTGGATTGCCTGCGTGTCGTCATGTGAGCCATCGCCAACCGCACCGAAATCCGTCTGGACGTTCAGCCATCCGAGGTCTCCGGCCGCGAAAGCGGCGGAACCGGACGTCAACAGAGAAATCAGGAAGATCCCACTCACCAACGAGAAAACGCCGAAACGATCGCGGAGTCTAACAATATTGCGCATGACTAATCCCTTGCCCAGACGTCTGCCGCGCAATTCGAGGCCGAAATATCGGATGCCGGGAGTGAATTGCCTCGCTGTTTTAGTCGCCTTGACTCTGGTTGTGGTGCATTTGGAATGCCATTTGTCAGATCTAGGCACTCGTGGCATTCCTCGTCATGTGGTCGTCAAAAGCGGCGCTAAGCCTGCCCGAAAATTGCCGTCTTGACGGCAACCAGATGGCGGTATCCGCTTGTCCCGACGCATCGTCCATCCGGCACGAATCAGTTAGCAGCTCGATCCGGAGCTACTGTTGCGCATGGTAAACGACGCTAGAATGCACTCGGCCCGGAAGATTCGCGCAACCCACGATGACTACCGACCCGAATGCAAATGTTAATCGAGTTTACGAGTTTGCAGCTTGCGCAGTTCATGGTGTTTGCTGAGCTCTCACTAGGAATGGAAGCGCAAGCAGCCCAATGACTATCTCGCCCGCCGGACGAAACAAGGTGGCTACGCCAACGATGATCCCGGAGCAAAACGCAAGTACCGCGGCGCGCTTCGGAAAAGAAGTAAAGCTGGTCGCCCACATCGCGCAAAAGACGCCGGCAACGATTAGCAGTTGAAAAGATTGATCGCTCAGCACTTCCTTGCTCGCGGTTATCGTTTCCGGATTGATCGCGATAAGCAACGCTGAAAAGATCGCGACCCGCGCTCCGAACCGGGGGTTCAGAAACACTGCCACCATCAAACACACCAAGCCACCCATCACCGCCTGAATCGCCACTATCGCCCGCGGACCCTGGCCCAGCAGAGCAAGAAACATCGGGTAGCCTGGCGTACGCAGTAGCTCAGGAGAATCGCAAACGCCTTTCCACAGTGCCCGAAAACCGCAGCCCCTCCGAAGGCCATCTGCCAGTGCCAGATACCAGCGGGAGTCTGTAGCGGCTGCCCAGTCACTCCCGGGTCGCAGCAGCCATGCCGCACGTAACGAAAAAGCCAGCAACGCGGTCAGACCGATCACAATCAGGTCCAGGCTCCGAGTCGGTTTAGACACCGCAGGATTATGCCATTGAATACCACGCCGTCGAAGAGCTTGCTCCCTCGAAGTTCAACGGCTGGCCTCGATCGAAACGTCGACGCTCCGACCGGCGCCGGGACTAAGATTAATGATTCCCGATGCTGCGGCTTATTTCCTGCCAGTTCGTGCCGTCCCACTTGAGTTTCAGCACATCTACGTATCCGCTCGTGCCGCTCGAGGTTGGCGCCGAGCCGCCGGCCCACTTTATGGCACCGCTGCTCGTCGCCCACAGCGGCCCCGTGATCGCGCCGGTGATATAGCTCTCGATCGTCACGACCTGATCGGTCGCCACGCCCGTAGTCGAGAGCGTGTAGGTCAGACCCGTCGTCGCGGTCGTGATCTTCTGGCAGGATACGGCCGCAAACGAGAGGCTCGTATTGGTCGTCACCGTCCCGACATTCGAGCAAGGTTCGATCGGGATGTTAGCCGACACGCTAAGGAGCTGGCTTACATCTCCGATCACCTGCGCGTGCCCGGCCCAGTCCGTCAGCGGGATTGTGTTCGTGCTCCAAGCGTTCCCGTTGATGTGCGGGTCGATCCACGTCACCTGCGGATTTTGCTGCTGGGTAATGAAGTGAATCAATTCTGCCGGACTGCCGCCCTCGTAATGCGTACCCAGAAGCAAGACCTGCAGCCCGAACCCCGGAGTGATGTCCATCGCCTCGACGTTCGACGCCGGATTGGTCTGGAAATCTCCTCCTATGAACTGCACGCTGCCGCTGCCCGTAATCTTCACAGGCACCGCCGCACCGCCGTTCTCGACATCCAATATGCAATCGATACAGGTCATACCAGTCGTGACGGTCGCTTCTTTATAGACCAATCCAGCGATCCCAGACGCCGATGGCGTCCAGATCATCTTATTGACTAACTCAGGATCGTTCATCGCGTAGTAGCCGCCGTTCTCCTGAAAGTCGGTGACCGTGCCGCCAGCAATCGCGTTGTCTTCGATTCCAAACAGGCCGCAGCCCGCGTTTAAGAAAATATGATCCGCGCGCGTCGAGTAGCTGTTGCCGTAGAACTCGATGCCCGCCTTCTGGAAGCCGTTGATCGAAAGGTTCTGAACGAAGCTCGTCGGTTCGGCCATGATCACCGCCATGCCCGCACCGCCGCTCGACGACATATCCCGCAGATGGAACGCCGCGCCCTGCGTCGGCCCGGTACCACCGCGCACAGGTGCATATTCGGGGAGATCTGTGCGTCCGTTGATGGCGTCAACGCCAATCACATAGTTAGACGCGGCCGCGAACTTGTCGAAGTTGAGCAGCAGCAGCGTGTTCGAGTCGCTGGCGAACTTCGCGGTGGGCGGGGTGAAGCCAGAGGTATGCCGTGCCACCTTGGAGAGCCGGAACGAATCCAATTGCCCGACCCACCGCTCGCCCGTCACGCTGTCATCGGGAAAGATCATGCCCCAGCCACCGAAGACGGGAGCTTCGTCAACGCGCTGAAAGGTGGTTCCGACTGCGGCGACCGTGGTCTTCAGCACCCCATCGATAAAGAGACGGCAGTTAGTGCCATCGCACGATGCTTCAAATGAGTGAACCGCATTCGACGTAAGCGTTGCCGCGCCGGAATCTAACACGATGACCGAGCCGCCGATATTTATCTTAGCGACCAGCTTCCCGGCGACTGAGTTATTGCCAAAGGCGTAGAACTGCGCGAAGCCTAGGTCGGGAAATCCGTTGGTGTGATCCGTACCTGTGCTGCCCCAGATGCCGTAGGTGTGGTCGAGATTGTCATAGGGCAGCCATTTCAGAAATCCCTCGACCGAGAACTGCGAAAGCCCATTCAGCGGCCGTCCGCACTCGGAGCCGGAGGTCGCCGCTCCGTTGATCAGGTAGTCATCAAGATTCAGATACCAGGTCCCCGGATTCGGGAAGTTGGCCGAATTACCTGAGCCGGTCGCCAGCGAGGCAGCCGTGATCGTGCCTAAATTGCTCGCAAAGGTCGTCGGATACGAAATGAAGAATGGAAAGTTGCCCAGTGCCGTCAGTTGGACCGCCTTTTCGCTCAGCCCCTGAATTGGCACGGTGTTCGCGCAGCTCGCGATCACCGGCTGGCAGAAGAGATATTTGCCCTGCGGGAACCACAGCGCCGGTTCGAAATTGTTTCCGCCCTCAGTTGCAGCGCACGCGGCGTTGTACGCGGCCTGAACCGCGACCTCCGAGCATTGTGTTCCGCTTGGGTCAGCACCTGCGGCGACGACGTTGTAGCGCCCGTCGATACTCATGCCGGTTGCGGCGTTCGGCGCGGTCGAGTTGGCGAGCGTATTCGTTCCCGCCAGTTTGGAGAGCGACGCGACCGCGCCGTTGAGAACTGGCGAGGCTTGCAGAGTAGTCGCTGGGGTCAGCGCTATTTCAGATCCGGCGAACGAGCAATTGCACGCGGCGTTGGTGGTCGCGGTAAACGAAGCGATCGGCCCCGCCACATTGAAGAAGTTGTTCACGGCGAAGCCGTTGCTCCAGCGCGCCGTAATCAGGTTTTGAGTGGGCCGACTCGTCGCGAACGTGCCGAAGCTTCCATTTTGTCCGACGACCGCGAGAACAAAATCATTCGTATTGGTCGGTGACAGCGCAGGTATTGTCACCAGATTGCCGGACGTCGAAGTCCCGCCAGTGATAGCGTCGATGGGGTTGGTAGTATTGACGCCGGTCAGATCGATCATAGCGCCGGTGCAATACACCGTCGCCGATAAATTCCATGTGTATGAAGCGGGTTCGCTGCCGGTCGCCGCGCGCCAATAGAGAGCGTCCGTCATTGAGCCAGTGGTGTCGGTTCTGATCAGATTCCAGCCGCCCGGTGGAGAGGTGACCGTCGCGCTCGCCGTGAAACCCTCGATGAGCACGTCACCGGTGGTCGTGCCAGCCGGGACGTTCGAGACGCAGGTGTTTGTGTAGGTGCTGAAATTGCTGGTCGAGCGCACCGCGATCGTCCCGTTGGTGGTCACGAATTGAGGCGAGACCTGCGTCGAATAGATCGGCGTCTTGCCATTTAGTACCGTGTTGACAATTGGATTGGGCAACGTGCCACTCAAATCGCCGCCGCTCGTCTGTCCGAAACCCAGCGCGTCGCCGTTTGCAGTCGCGCCGCCGAGATTGCTGACCTTGTTGCCGTTCGCGTTCAGATTCGCTTCGAGCTTTTGCCCTGAGCACGACCACACCCCGCGCGTCCCAAGCGCCCATCCGCCCGTTCCACTGCCCGTGCATGGCGTCGTCGTTTTGCAATCCGAACAGAACAGCAGCTCCGCATCCTGCTCGACCGGAAGATTTGCGAACGTCACGCTGGCGATTGACGGTGCGATCGGCTGCGTGCCCGAAAAGCGGTCATTGATCGCCTTGCGAAACTGCAGACCCGCGCCAACTCCGGTGAAATTCGGTATCGGCTGATAAGCTCCGGGCGGCGGAAGATTCGGCGGTGCCTGTGCGGGCGCGATTGCGGCCGAACTCAACATCGCAAGCGCGAACCCGAATGCTCCAAGCGCGCGCAAACTACACCGTCTGAAATCCAT
>CAAGKR010429194.1_pt1 | contig 11813 bp, 11 predicted proteins | sample 2556971 | NCBI WGS metagenome assembly CAAGKR01 (sample SAMEA5207829, study PRJEB30636) | soil metagenome | biome: forest; feature: boreal; material: soil | place: USA | collected 2011-09 | depth 1 m
ATCTCGCCGATCAGGCGCAGCGAGAGCGGGAGCTCCTCCAGGCGGGCCAGCCCGTGGTTCATGGCGGCGACGTAGTTGACGATTTCTCCAACGTCGCCGCGATCCTTGGCCTCTGGCTCCAGCTCGACCTCGAGAAGGTCCTCGAGCGTGCTCTGGGTGCCCTCGATCTGAGAGCTCAAGACGGCCTCGCGCCGCACGTACATCGCCACGAAGAACTCGGGGTCGGGGATAACCTTCACAACGCCGTCGAGGCGCCCTAGCGCTGTGTCCGCAGCTGAGAGCAGGCTCAGCAGCTCGCCCTCGAGCGCTACTGGAGGATCGGGCGGCAGCGGTGCTGGCAGGAACGCGCGGTACCCGCTTGGTTGCGCTACGAAGGAGCCGGCTCGGTCTGTGTTGGATGCCATCTGGCCTTGCGTCGTCGGTCGGACGTACGTCTTATTTACAAAATACCGCGAATGCTTAAATAACGGTAGCAGGTGGAGGCGGCAACTAACGGACGCGTTCATAGGCCAGCTGCCTGCCGACCTTTATTGACGTGTTCCGCGCCCAGCTTCAATAACGCGCCGTACCCAGCCGCAAACAAAAGCTGGCTTCAACAGCTGCCCAAACGGCGAACATGACCGGCGAGCTATTGCGTGATCGGGCGGGAGTGCCACTGCGGCACGGCTAGCGTGATCATCCGCAGCTGGCGCTCGGCGGTCGCGACGATCTCGGCCTCGGCCGCGGGGTCCTTCGCCGGGGCGTCGAGGATCGCCTCGGCTGTTGAGACCATTGCATTGACCATCAGCCCGGCCAGCAGCTGGAGATCCTCTGTGCTCCAGCGGTCGAGGTAGGGGAAGCGCGCGAGGTCGCTCGCGAGCTCGCTCGCGAAGAGGCGGATCTCGAGGCCGATCGCCTGGCGCAAAGCGACCACGCCGCCGAAGCGCTCACGGGCGATGAAGCGGAAGTGCGTGTCGTGCTCGTGCACGTAGCCGACGAGGATCTCGACCGAGTTGTGGATCACGTGCCCATCGGTCCGCGGGTCCGTGCGCGCCGCGCGGATCATCGCTCGCAGCGTCCGGAACGACTCGTCGATCAGGGCGAGCCCGAGCTCGTCCATGTTCTCGAAATGGCGGTAGAAGGCCGTCGGGACGATCCCGGCCGTCCGCGTCACCTGGCGCAGGCTGAGGCTGGAGAAGCTCTGCCCCTCGAGCAGCTCGAGCGCCGCGTCCAGGAGCGCCTGGCGCGTGCGCTGCTTGCGCGCCTGACGCGTGATGCCGGATTCTGATGCATGGCCGTTCATGCTCATGGTGTGACGAAGCTCACAGATGTATCGACTCGCTGCTACCGGTGTAAGTGTACTCTGTGAACATGTGTGCACTGACTGACGGGGGTCGATAGCCCTGCCTTCCGCATCCTCGCCGCGTGGCTTCGGCCGCCGCCTGCTGCGCTCGCGCCTGCTCGAGGCGCTCGCCTATCCACATGGCGTCGACCGCTATGTCGAGCTCGTCCGCCCGCTGCTCGTCAAGCATGACGTGCGCGCCGAGGTAACCGCCGTGCGCCACCAGACGCCGAAGAGCGCCACGCTCACGCTGCGCCCGAACGAGAACTGGCGAGGCCTGCGCGCTGGGCAGTTTGTCGGTCTGAGCGTGGAGATCGACGGCGTCCGCGAGACCAGGCCCTACTCCCCCGCCGGCTCGCAGCACGCCGCCGACGGCGCGCTCGAGCTGACCGTCTCGACGCACCCCGACGGCAAGGTGTCGCGCTACCTGCGCGACCACTCCCGCCCGGGGATGATCGTTGGGCTGACCCAGGCGGACGGCGACTTCGTGCTGCCCGACCCGCGGCCCGAGCGTGTGCTGCTGATCAGCGGCGGCAGCGGCATCACGCCGGTGATGGCGATGCTGCGCACCCTCTGTGACGAGGGCTTTGCGGGCGAGATCGGCTGGCTCAACTACGCGCGCTCGTCCAAGCTCGCCCTCTACGGCGCCGAGCTCGATCGGCTCGTGGACCGACACGGGGGGCTTCGCGCCGCCCGGGGCGCGACGCGCGGACGCGGACTGCCGCTCGCGGGGCGCTTTTGCCGCGAGCATCTGCGCGCCGTCATCTCCGAGCACTCGAATGCGGCGACGTTCGTGTGCGGGCCACCCGCGTTGATCGACTCGGTCCGCGCTGTCTGGGTGCAGGACGGCCTCGCAGAGCCGACAGTCGAGACGTTCACCCCGCTCGCGCCGAGCTTCGACACAGACGGTGCTGAGGGCATCATCAGCTTCGCCGCCAGCGGATGCAAGACCGCCAACAGCGGCATGCCGCTGCTCGAGCAGGCCGAGGACGCCGGGCTCGCCCCCGAGCATGGATGCCGTATGGGCATCTGCAACACGTGCAGCTGCCGAAAGACGACCGGCACCGTGCGAAACGTGACCACCGGCGAGCTCTCGACGGCCGGCGACGAGCAGATACGCATCTGCGTGTCCGTGCCGGTCGGTGACGTCGCGCTCGACCTCTGAACCCACACACTCAACAAGGAGCCAGCCATGTCTACGCCCCCACCCAAGCTCACGCCCGATCAGCTCGAGGCCTTCGGTCAGGAGCTCGATGCCGTCCGCGCCCGCGTCCTCGCCGATCTCGGCGAGCGCGACGCCGAGTACATCAACAAGGTGATCCGTGCCCAGCGCGGGCTCGAGGTCGCCGGCCGTGGCCTGCTTTTCCTCGGCTTCCTGCCGCCCGCCTGGATTGCCGGCACCGCCGCGCTGTCCGTGTCGAAGATCCTCGACAACATGGAGATCGGCCACAACGTCATGCACGGGCAGTACGACTGGATGAAGGACCCACGACTGGATGGCAAGACCTTCGAGTGGGACACCGCCTGCCCGGGCGACCAGTGGCGCCACTCGCACAACTACATGCACCACACCCACACCAACATCATCGGCAAGGACCGCGACATCGGCTACGGGATGCTGCGCATGTCCGAGGACCAGGCGTGGCGTCCGTACTACCTCGGCAACCCGCTCTACGCGGCGCTGCTCGCGAGCTTCTTCCAATACGGTGTCGCCCTGCACGACCTCGAAACCGAGCGGATCGCTGCCGGTGAAGCGAGCTTGGGCGACAAGCGCGGGATGCTGGGAGACATCTGGCGCAAGGTACGTGGCCAGACGCTCAAGGATTACGTGCTTTTCCCGGTGCTGTCCGGCCCATCGTTCCCGCTCGTGCTCGCCGGCAATGCGACAGCGAACCTCGCCCGCAACCTGTGGTCGTTCACGATCATCTTCTGCGGCCACTTCCCCGAGGGGACCGAGGAGTTCACCGAGGAGGAGACCGAGAACGAGACCCGCGGCGAGTGGTACTACCGGCAGCTGCTCGGCTCGGCCAATTTGACCGGCGGAAAGCTGTTCCACGTCCTCGCGGGCAACCTCAGCTTTCAAATCGAGCACCACCTCTTCCCCGACCTCCCGGCCCACCGCTACGCCGAGATCTCGCTCGAGGTACGCGAGATCCGCGAGCGCTATGGCATCCCCGACAACACCGGCTCGCTGTCCAGGCAGTTCGGCAGCGTCGTGCGCAAGATCGTCAAGCTCGCGCTGCCACCGCTGTCTGGTCGCGCCAGCGCCGAGGCCGACGCAGACAAGGTCGCCGAGTCGCAACCGCCCGAGCTCCTCGCAGCGGCCTGACCCCACGTGACCGACGAGTACAGGAGGGGGGGCCTCTCGGTCTCGGTTGAACCGGACGGGTCAGCGGCGGATTGCGCCTACGATCCCCTCATGCCGCGTTCCACTGGGAAGCGGGCTCGGACGACGCCGCCTGCGCCTGTGCCCGATCCGCTCGAGACGCTCGCCCGCGAGCTTGATGGCATTCGCGACGCGGTACGCGCCGACCTGGGCGCCCGCGACCGCGCATACATCACCCGCGTGATCGTGGCCCAGCGCCGTCTGGAGCTCGCGGGGCGAGGGCTCCTCCTCGGCGCGCGATTCGCCCCGGCGGCTATCGCCGGCACCGCGCTGTTGTCGGTATCCAAGGTTCTGGAGAACATGGAGATCGGCCACAACGTCCTGCACGGTCAGTGGGACTGGATGCGCGACCCTGTGATCAACTCGAGCGTCTGGGAGTGGGACGCAGCGTCGACGGCCGCGTCGTGGAAGCACGCGCACAATTTCCAGCACCACGTCTTTACGAACGTCCTCGGTCGTGACCGCGACCTGGGTTACTCCGCGATGCGTGTCGAGGCGGCGCAGCCCTGGCATCCAATCTACCTCGCTCAGCCGGTCTACTTCTTCCTCATGGCGGTCGTTTTCGAGTGGGCCATCGCCCTCTATGACCTGGAGCTCGATGCGGTGCGCCGCGGCGAGAAGTCCAGAGCCCGGGCTCGAGGGGAGATCGTCGCGCTGCTGCGCAAGGCACGCGGCCAGCTTTTGAAGGACTACGCCCTGTTTCCCGCGCTGGCCGGCCGCCGGGGCGCTCGCCGGGCGCTCGCTGGCAATGTCGTCGCGAACCTCGTTCGCAACGTGTGGGTACACACCATCGTCTTCTGCGGACACATCCCGGAGGGCGCCGAGACATTCACGGAGGAGCAGTACGCAGGCGAGACGCGCGGCGGCTGGTACCGGCGTCAGCTGCTCGGCTCGTGCAACCTCGAGGGCAGTCGCCTCTTTCACCTGCTGACCGGCAACCTCTCCTTTCAAATCGAGCACCATCTGTTCCCCGACCTGCCGAGCAACCGCTACGCGGAGATCGCACCGCAGATTCGGGCGGTGTGCGCGCGCCACGAACTGCCCTACAACAGCGGCCGCCTCGGGTACCAGTACCGATCGGTCTTCCGGCAGCTATTGCGGCTCGCCTTCCCAGGCGGCTGAACCGCACCTGCGGTCGGCGGTCAACGCACGAGTGGACCAAAGCCGGAGATGCGACAGAAGACAGCCGTACGCCGGTCGCGGCCAACGCAACTTCCTCGCTTCGCGAGCCGCTGTCAATCGAGGTCGAACGCTGCCCGGATCGCCTCGGTGAGGACCGTCTCTTGTGTGTCGAGCAGCACGCCGATCTGTGCGCCGAGGAGGTTCTTGGGGATCGTGGTGATGTTGTCGCAGCTCACGACCGAAGGTCCCGCGAGGCCGTTGGCACTATCGACGGCAACCTCGGTGGAGAGCCCGCGGATCGTGGTCGTGATGGGCGCGACCGTAACGGTCGTCAAGTGTGGGCGCACCAGCTCTCGCGTGAGGACCAGCACCGGCCGGGCCTTGTCCAGTCGCGCGATGTGGATCGGGCGCATCAGGCCAGATCAGAGGGCACGGCGGCCGCGTGCTCGGCGAGTCCGGCGAGCTCCGGGTCCGGGCCCGTGCGGGCGAGGATCTCCGCATCGCGCGCAGCGAGAACGCGCCGTCGCTCGCGCTCGAGCGCCCGGGTAACCACCGCCGCCCGGCTGCGTCCGTCACCGGCATCAACGATCTCATCGACGAACTCCACCAGGGCGTCCGGGAGGCGAACCGCGATCTGCTTGCTCATCCCAATATGGTAGCAGAGTGCTACCAGCCGTTGGTCACGAGCCGGCGGGCAGATAACGCTCGCGCCACCCGGACCTACAGCAGCTCCAGATCCCCAAAGGAAAGCGCCCACGACGCGCGTTGGGTAGGGTCGGGAACGAGGTTCTGCTGCAGGGGAAAGGTCATCAGGACTGTCCCGCCGCGGTACGGGACAAAGCCGCATACGGCCGCGTTAGTGCGCGAGGAGAAGCTGCAGGTGACGAAGTCCGCCGGAGCGGCGTCTCTGACTTGACGCAGCAGTTGGCGGGCGGTCCTGCGGTCCTCCTGCTCGACGAACAGCTCGCAGACGTGCGAAACCCAGAACGAGCCGTGACGCCGAGGTCGGAAGATCACCATGCCGCTGCCGCCTGAGCGCGCGTCGGTTCGAATCGCGCGGTACTCCTCGAATCGACCATATCTCCAGCGCAGGTACTCGAGATCCTTCGCCGTTACCAGTCGATCGCGGGGCTGCTTCGTGCGCGCGAGCAGCAGCGATACGTGTGCACCGTGACGGAGGAGGTCGGCGGCCGTGTCGGCTGCGATCGGCAGGTGCCGGGGCGTTGTCGACCCTTTCGCGCGCGCCCGTTGAATGGTGTATTTCAGAGGGACACGCAGTTGCGCGAAGCGCGGCAGCCTACCGACTTGTCGCCGTCCAGATTTGAGACTGCCGGGACGCATCTGTTCATTCGGGTTGCTCCAGGTGAACGCGACGTCTCGGGAAAGGTGTGTCACCGCCGTTTGTGTCAGCGCTGACGAAGCGCCGCGTCGCCGATGGGACGGGTGAACGGCGAAATCGACTGCGCGCATCGTCGTCAGCATCTGTCCGCGAGCCCTAAATCGCCAGGGCATGTACGCCGCGAAGCCAATGACCGCACCCTCAGCCTCTGCGACCAGCAGGAGCGACGGACCGAATGGGCCAGCCAGGTGCTTCCAGCGAAAGAACTCGCCGGGCGCGACGCCCTGGATATCGTGAGGCCACGGCCCAAAGGCCGCTTGCAACACTTCGAGGACGCCGGGCTCATCCTTCGCTTCAAAAGCCCGGACCACGAGCCCGCCGTCGAAAGCTATGGAGCCCGTCACCATGGGCCGGATCATGTCAGTATCCGCCCGTGTCGGAGGATCAGGATTGGCGCCTGAAGGTGGAGCTGGACGCCGAGGAGCGGGGCGGGACCCTCGACCGTCTGCTCGGCCGTGTGCGATCTCCCGAGGTGGTCGATGAGGTCGGCAGGGCGGTCCCGCATGATGTTGCGATAACGCATGACGGCAACCGGCTCTTCGCCTACGCCGCGACCAAGGCGGCAAGCGCCACTGCGAGAAGCGCGATCGAGGCCGTGCTTCGCCGTGAGGGAATCGCGGGCACCATCTTCGTCAGCCACTGGGACGCGAACCTCGATGAATGGCTCCAGGTGGATCCGCCCCTGAGCGGCGAGGCCAAGCGCACCGAGGAGGCGGTCGAGCGCGACGCCGAGAAGGTCGAATCGCGCACGATGGTCGCGAGCACGGGCAAGGCGATTCGCGCCGAAGTGGAGCGGACGATGCGCGACTGGGCCGACAAGCTCGGCCTCGAGTGCGAGCTCATGGAGCATCCTCATCTGCTCACGACGCAGGTGGCTTTCACCGTCACCGGACCGAAACGCAAGATCGACGAGTTCGCCGAAGGGCTGAGAGCCGAGGAGCTGGCGACCATGCGCACCGAGCGGGCCGTCATGCTGAGCCCGCTCTAGCTTCGACAGACTCGAGCGCTCAGTTGATTGGCTGGCCCACCCTCGTGTCCTCCTCTTGGAAGTCGTCAGGGCCGGAGCGATACCCGCGATCGGGGGGACGCAAACCGCTCAGAAGACGATCGTGCGACCCTCGTGCACGAGCACGCGATCGTCGAGCTCGCTGCGCACCGCGCGCGCGAGCACGAGGCGCTCGAGGTCGCGTCCGACCCGCTCGAGGTCCTCGACCGTGTAGCGGTGGCCGACTCTCTGCACGTCCTGCTCGATGATCGGGCCCTCGTCGAGGTCCTCGGTCACGTAGTGGGCGGTAGCGCCGATCAGCTTCACGCCGCGCTCGTACGCGTGCCGGTAGGGCTCGGCGCCGGCGAAGGCCGGCAGGAACGAGTGATGGATGTTGATCACCGGGCAGCCGACCCGGGCCAGGAAGTCCCCGGAGAGGATCTGCATGTAACGCGCGAGCACGACCAGCTCGACGCGGCCGGCGAGCTCGTCCAGCGCCCGCTGCTCGGCCTGCGGCTTGGTCGCCTTGGTGACGGGGATCTGCAGGAACGGAACGCCCAGCGCTTCGACCTCGGGACGGACGGTCTCGTGGTTGGAGATCACACACCTCACGTCCATCTCCAGCTCGCCGCGGCGGTTGCGCCACAGCAGGTCGAGCAGGCAATGGTCCTCGTGCGATGCCATCAGCGCCACACGGCGAACGTCGCGCGCATAGGCGATCCGCCACTCCATGCCGAAGCGCTCGGCGAGCGCGCCGAACTCCGCCTCGAAGCCGGCACGGTCCTCCTCGATCGACGGCAGATAGAAGGCCGAGCGCATGAAGAAGCTGCCGTGCTCGGGGTCCGTGGAGTACTGGTCGGAGCTGACGATGTTGGCTCCCTGATCGAACAGGAAGCGCGAGATCGCCGCGACGATTCCGGGCCCGTCGGGGCAGGAGATCAGCAGGCGGGCCGAGTGGTCGGCTCCGAGCCCGGTGTGCGAGCCGAGGTAGGCCATCAGTGGCTGACCGCGGCCGCGGCGAGCTCCGACACGAGCCTGTCCTCATAGAAGCGCTCGAGCGCGAACGGCGCGATCAGCTCGGGCGTGCGTCCCGTGTGGACGAGCTCGGCGAGCGTCTTGCCGACGATCGGCGCAGCCTTGAAGCCGTAGGTCCCCCAGCCGGCCGAGACGTGGAAGTTCTCGACCGAGGTGCGCCCGAGGATCGGGCTGTAGTCCGGCGAGAGGTCGCACAGCCCCGCCCAGCTGCGCAGCAGCCGCGCGTGCTCGAGCTGCGGGAACAGCTCGAGCGTGTTGCGGGTCAGGTCCTGCAGGAAGTTCAGCGTCCCCTGCATGCGATAGGTCGTCCACGGTTCGATCTCCGAGCCCATCACGAACTCGCCGCGATCGGACTGCGAGATGTAGACGTGCATCTGGGAGGAGACGATCACGACGTCGAGCAGCGGCTTGACCGGCTCGGTCACGCATGCCTGCAGGATGTGGGTGGTGATCGGCAGCTCGACTCCAGCCATCGAGCACACGAGCGTGCTCCAGCCGGCGGTCGCGCTGATCACCTGACCGGCCTTGATCGTTCCGCGGTTGGTATGCACGGCGGAGATGCGCCCATCGCCAGAGGTCTCGAAGCCCTCCGCCTTGGTGTAGGGATGGATCTCGACGCCCGCGCGATCGGCGCCTCGCGCATAGCCCCAGACGACCGCGTCGTGGCGGATGATCCCGCCCGGCGGGTGGTAGAGGGCCCCCATGATCGGATAGGTCACGTCCTCTGAGACGTTCAGCTGCGGGCACAGGCGCTTGACCTCCGCCGCGTCCACCAGGCGCGAGTCGATCCCGTGCAGCCGGTTGACCTCCGCGCGGTTGGCCATCACGAACATCGCCCGGTCGCTATGCGCGAGCGTGAGGTGGCCGCACTGCGAGAAGAGCATGTTGAAGTCGAGCTCCGCCGACAGCGCTTCGTAGAGCTTGATGCTCGCGTCGTAGAAGCGCGCTCCCTCCGGCGTCTTGTAGTTCGAGCGCAGGATCGTCGTGTTGCGGCCCGCGGCGCCCGACCCGATGTAGCCCTGCTCGAGCACGGCCACGCTCCCCACGCCCAGCTGGCCGAGGTAGTAGGCCGTCGCCAGGCCATGCGCGCCGCCGCCGATGATGACCACGTCGTAGGCGTCCTTCAGCTCGCCGCGCGGCCGCCACATGCGCCCGGGACGGAAGATCTCACGCATCCGAGAGCTCCAGGTGGTGGGCGAGCGCTTCGGCCCCGACCGGGCCGCCGCCGAGGTGCTCGGCGGCGTCGGCGACCACCCGCCAGAGGTACTCGCCCAGCGCCCAGCCGACCAGCACGAGCAGCCGCTTCTTCCCCTCGACGAGCAGGTAGCCCGGCGTCCGGGCGATCGAGCCGGGGCGAAAGCCGGTGCGGGGCGTGATCGCGGGGCGCACGTCGATCGCGCAGAAGCGCGCGAGCAGCTCGCGCGCGCCCGGACCGATCAGCGACAGCGCGGCGAGGCCGCACGTGAGATCCACGACGGTCACGGTGCCCTCGGCCTGCTCGGCAGCGCGCGCAACCGCCGCGCGGACGGCCTCGCCGTGGCCGGGCTCGCTGAGCACGAGCACGCGCGCGGGCGTTACCGGGCACCACCACGTGCCCGCTGAGCGGCCGGCCAGCCCGGGTTCGAGCTCGAGCCCCTCGCTCGCCTGCTTGACGATCGCCGCCAGCGTCGCGGGGTCGGCCTGCAGCTCGAGCTTGGTGAGGTTCGAGCGGTCGACGTAGCCGACGGTCTGGGTGAGTCGACGAAGCTCGGTCGCGGGCGTGTCGTAGGCGTTCGCCACGTTCCAGCCCTCGAGGCGGATGAGCCGGGCGCCGGCCTCGAGTGCCGGGCGCTCCATCGGCGAGCGCGCCCGCATCTCGCGCGGAAGGGTCGCTCCTGGCGAGAGGAATCCGAGGCTCACGAGCGCAGCAGCTCCCCGGCGGGATCGTGAAAGGGCTCCGTCACGACGGCGGCCGACATGCGTGCGCCGTTGTCGGCGATCGTGATGCTCTGGCCGTCGTGGGCCAGCGTGCTCGGCACCCACGCCATCCCGATCACCCGCTCGAGCTGGCGCGAGTGGCGCGCGCTCGTGACCTGTCCGGCGGCGTCGCCGGCCTGATCGAGCACGACCGCGCCCTCGGTGGGAACCTGCCCGTCGGGGAGGGTGAAGCCGACGAGGGCCGTCTCGACCGGAAGCTCCGCGGCGTGCTCGAGCGCCCACTTGCCGATGAACGCCTGGTCCTTGTCGAGCTTGACCGCCCACGGCATCCCCGCGCCGAACGGCGTGGACTCCGAGTCGGTGTCCTGGCCGACGATGATGTGCTGCTTCTGCAGGCGCAGAATCCGCTGCGGCTCGAGGCCGAACGGACGGATCCCATCGGGCTCCCCGGCCGTCATGATCGCCGTCCACATGTCCTCGCCGCAGGCGGCCGGGAAGTGGATCTCGTAGCCGAGCTCGCCGACGAAGCCGATCCGCATCAGCAGCGCCTCGACGCCCGCCACTCGCGCCTGGCGTGAATCGAGGTAGGCGAACGCCTCCGGCGAGCAGTCCAGGTCGGTCAACCGCGCGAGGATCTCCCGCGCGCGCGGGCCCGCCAGGTTGACTGCGCTGAGCGCCTGCGTGACGTCGCTGAGGTGGACATCGAGCTTCCAGTCGGCCAGCCACCACGAGAACCATTCCTCGACCGCGCCGGCCCCGCTCGAGGTGGTGGTCACATAGAACGTCTGCTCGTCGACCCGGCCGATCGTGCCGTCGTCCATGATGCGCCCGGCGTCCGAGGTCAGCACGCCATAGCGCACGCGCCCGGGCTTCAGGTTGGAGAGGCGGTTGGGGTAGAGGCGATCGAGGAACTCCCCGGCCTCCGGTCCCCGCACGATCAGCTTGCCGAGCGTCGAGACGTCGATCAGGCCCGCCGACGTGTGGACGCTCAGCGCCTCGCCCTCGGGGTCGCCGTAGTCGTAGGCGCGCCGCCAGTCGCCCGCCCATTTGATGCTCGCCCCGAGGTCGCGGTGCAGGCCATGGATCGAGGAGCGCTTGGCCGGCTCGATCGGCCGGCCCGCGAGCGCGCCGAGCGGCACAGTCGACCATGGGGGCCGGGCGGTGGTCGTCCCGATCTGCTCGAGTCCCTGGCCGGTCTCGTGTGACATCAGACGGATCGAGGAGAGCTGGCACATGCGGCCCTGGCACGGGCCCATCGTCACCGTCGTGAAGCGCTTGCAGAGCTCGATCGAGTCATAGCCCTCCTCGACGCCGCGGTGGATGTCCTTCGCGGTCACGTCCTCGCAGAAGCAGGCAAAGCACTTGCCGTGCACCCCAGCCGGCGCCGCCGGCGGTATCGCAACGCGCTCTGCCACTACGGCCGCCGGCGCTTCGTCGGCGCCGGGAACGGTTAGGCCGACATGACGCGCGGCGCGGAGGCCGGCCTGGGTGCCCGATAGCACCGCCGCCTCCGGCGAGCCGTGACCGGCCACCTCGCCGGCGGTGAAGCTTCCGTCCGGCACTCGGTCGAGCGCGAAATGTCCGCAACGCGCGTCATACGCGCTCGAGCCGCCGGCCTGAAGGATCAATGCGGTTGCCGGTGGGGCCC
>CAAGKR010493898.1_pt1 | contig 11812 bp, 3 predicted proteins | sample 2556971 | NCBI WGS metagenome assembly CAAGKR01 (sample SAMEA5207829, study PRJEB30636) | soil metagenome | biome: forest; feature: boreal; material: soil | place: USA | collected 2011-09 | depth 1 m
ATTTTCATTTGAGTGAAGTGTACCTGCCTTAGTAACATTTTACATGAGTGAATACGTCACCTTGACTAGTTCGCTTCATTACTCTACAATTGACCTGCTAAACATGTCATCAAATTCTCTAATACATGAATATGGCAGCGATCTGGCAAAACAATGGATTTGGAGATTGAGGTATGGCACAGGAACTCGACCCTCGAATAGTTGATGAGCTAAAGGCAAAATATAAAGCAGTGAGGGAGAAGGGAGACCTTCTTTCCAGAGAGCAATTGGCGAGATATTATAGCGCCTTCCGCACTCGTTTCGGTCCAGATAGACTGAAATCGCTCAACGGCGAGGATCTGTTGGAAGTCATGCACAGTCATGGAAATAGAGATAGCCTCGTCTACTGGCTAGAGTTCAAAGACGATGACGAATTTCCTTCTCCCAAGTTTGGTAGCATAACCGGTGGAAGCGCTCATAAATTCGGCTTATTTCGTAAGAAAGGAACGGGCAAGTGGATTGGTGGCTCTCCACTGAACGAGCAGGAACTGACACTTGAGCAAGCGATTGAGAAAGCAAGGTTGCACCGTGAACAACTTCTCAGAGGCGTTGAACTTTTAGAGAATCTCCCTGCAGATGGCACTGATGAAGACTATGAACTATTACAACATGAGATGAATCGTGTCGCCCCAGATGTAAGCAACCTGGCATGGGGGCATAAATATTTCTATCTTCTCTCTCCCGATAAATTAGATGACTTCCATAATCTCGATTACCAGCGCATCCTCCTGATGAAACTGCTACAGCTTCCTCCCCAGAAAGAGGGCCGTTATGTTCCTGCCGGGCGTTTTGTCTCGATCGCAAGACTCCTGGGCATCCCAATGAATAACCTGACTGCCCTACTAAACGAGCTGTATGGCATGACGTCAAACAGTTATTGGCGTCCTGGAATACAGCTTCAACGCGAAATACAGGAAGGACTCATTACACTCCTCATTCGCGCGGCATTACTGGAGAACAGAGATCAACCTTATGTGGTGATAACTACATCTCCAAGCCAGTGGCTCCCTTATTGTTCGTCAGATAGAATAACAATTGTAGACGTATCAGGGCTATTTGGCTCAGCCGAATGGCGTGTGAAAGCCGATGCCAAAGACCGCCTGATAGAAGAAATACGGGCATCTGGTTGGTCTGAACAGCAAATACTATCCGATGCTCAGGTATCCGCTATCACATCTCGTCTTGATGGCCTTGAAGCAAGCAAGATCAGAGATCGAATTGATATTGCGCTCTTAGGGGATAACCAGCAACCCATTGCAGTGGTTGCACTGCAGATGTACGATTTCCCGACCGAAGTTCTCAGCAAAGAAATACAGCTCGCTGCACGCATGCTCAATATCCCGTTCGCCATTACTACAGATGGTAGGCAAATGTATTTTGTTGACATGCTAAGCGGAACTACACAGAAGATGGCCGCTTTCCCGTCACCTCGGGATTTCGGTCTAAACTCCACGGTTCCATCAAAGCAGTTGCAACTTACTGGAAATACAGGCCCGACCATTATTCGGTGTGACACGTCGATTTCATTCATAGAGGCTCTCTCACGATCAGGGCAAGTCGCTACAATCATTGACTTTACACTACCTTGGGGCGATTGGAAGTTAGGAAGAGCCTCGAGCCTACGAGCTTTACTTCCAGAAGCCCTACAGGATATAAGGCAACTAGATTCTTACGTAACGTTACTTCTGCTCGCTGCCGCTCAAGGCCATACGAATCGTTTGGTCTGCATCGTGCCTCAAGTATTTACTTACGCCCAGGGATTTGCGCGTGTTCGCGCTTATCTCTCTACGCGCATGAACTTGACAGGGGTTATAGAACTACCAGGCGACCTCTTCTCAGAAGTTCGGATTCACTCATCGATACTAGTACTGAATACATTTACAACCAAATCCTCACAGAAAACAGCTTTCTTGTCTCTTCCCAATCGAGGTGACATAGTCCAGGTAGAGGGCCAAAGCTGGTTTTCAAGTGTAATAGCGGGTTTGCAGGGTAAGCCGATATATCTTGGTTTCCTTACGCAAGTAAGTGCTGATGATACGTGGACTATCGACCAGCACCACCCAGAGTCCCGTGCAATTGAGGAACGGATAAAGCAACTTACTCCCACGAGCAGACTAGGAGAAATGTTTGACATCATCCCCGGACTTGGAGGATTAAACAAGCATGCAGCAGGTGGCAAAGATACCCTTGTAATTCGTGGAAGAGATATTTACGCTCATCTGGTAACAAGAAAAGGCCTCGATACGATCAAGATCGATATCGATGTGCCGGAGCAAGTCAAAGTGCGGAAGGGAGATATACTCTTTCAGCGCATTGGAACAGCTCAAAGCGTAAAAGCTATGGTAGTTCATGCAGATATTGAGGGAGCCGTTGCGTTAGATACTGTCCTTATCCTGAGACCGAAAGAGCCATCAAGACTTGATTCAGCGCTCATCCAACAGTTTTTGCAGTCGATAGCGGGGCGGAGCTTGCTATCGATGCGAACATACGGCGCACATACAATCCTTATTCATGCGCTTAAAACTGTACCCATCCCCGTCCTACCACCAGATACTTCATTCGACTTAGATGAACTGCAAAAACTTGAGGACGATCTCAGGTTACGTGCAGATAAAATGGAGTCAATGCGCCTGGGGCTTTTTAATGCTGAATCAGGAGCAGATTTCAGGAATCAGCTGAGAGCGCTGCGGCAAACGGCTCAAGCTGTCGCTGCCAGTATACAACAAGCAGAGAGCATTGACTTTCAGATTCGGAATTTTTACCCCTATCCACTGGTATTTCCTTATCGAACGCTGGCCAGCCTGATTCATCCGCGAGATCAGTATATAGAGCAACTTCGTATTGCAGAGAATATTCTAGCTTTCCTGGGTTCGCTGACCTTAGCCCTTATTCCTCCCGAAGAGTTCTGCCTCTCTGGTTTAGACTTAAAAAGCTATTGGCAAGGCGGCATATCGCCAGGCCATTGGCTAGAAATCTGTCGAAAAGGAGCAGACATTCTTCATAGGGACGGAGATAATCATCTGGCCATCGCCTTATGGACTTTGCAGAAAGATAAAAAGCAGAAACAGTATCGTAACAAGCTAGAAGAGCTCGTAAAGATGAAGAACGATTTTAAACATGACAGAGGCCCCAAAGTGGAAGAAGAGTTTCAGGACGCAGCCTCTATTGCGAGTGATCTGCTAAGGGATGTGCTATACAAATTGTCTTTTCTGACAGAGTATCCTCTTCGCCTTGTGCGTGACGTAGATCTTATAAGGGGTACACGTAGAGTAATTCTTAGAACCTTGCGATATACTGGTGATCATCCCGGATTACCAGTAGAGCAGTGTGAATATTCCGAGCTTCTTAAAAAGGGAGATGTGTACATCCAGCTTGAAGTCGGCCGATGGGTATCTCTTTTCCCATTTATAACCGTTCATAACTGCCCCAATTGCAAAACTCACGAAACCTATTTTGTAGACTACTGGGAGGATCAAAAAGCAAAATTGAAGAGCTTTGAGAGAGGTCACACACAAGATGGTTATGAAATGGCTGGCGAGCTAAGCAGCTATTAGGAATACTTAAGTTTCAAATGCCTCTTGTCCACTGTGGGGGCAAATCGCCTGCTTCCTATACAGAAGGAGAACTCAGGCGTGAGAAATTTCCAGCTTGCCGACAACTGCAAGCGACCTGTAAGCCCCCAAAGTGGACAAGAGGCACCGAATTTTCAAATTTACATCAACCCGTCGCTACATCGCGCAGTTCATGAATCCACCTGGAAGATTCCACCTGATTTATCCCGTCATCGAACTCAGGGATAAACTGCACCGCGTCAGCGTCGCGACCGACACGGATTAGCCAACGCCGTATCCTGTCTTGTGCGTTAGCGACAACGTGCTGAAATGAGGTGAAATCCAGGCGCTGCCTAATCTCTGGGCTGCTCAGTATACAATCTATACCAGGCATTGATACAAACGATGGAGCTTCAATCGGACCAACCAATAGCATCATCGTAGATGCAGTACCGGGAGAGCCAAAGGATATCTCTATCGAAGCAAGAGCGGGAGCATCTGTGTGCAATCTCTCCCACTGCTGCTTGAGCGTCATTAATCCATTCAGGAGAAGATCTTGTTCAATGGTGATTTGCGATAGCGGAGGACGCAGAACGGGAGCATTACTCGGTATGGTCGCAGGCATACAAGGAATAACAACCGGAACATTGCTCTCACGTGCCTGGGAAAGAAAGAAACGGGATGGAGAGGGCTGCCACCAGACGAACAGTTCAGGTTCAAGTGGTAGTTGGCCATCTAAGGCTATTTCACCGGACTCACCTGACACAGGCCGCAGATAATCTGCGAGTTGCTGCACAGCGCTGATCCCCAGCGTGATTGTCCAGGATGGCTGTGCATCTCGTGTGTATCCCTGAATGCTCGCCTGTGAGAAGCGTTTCCCATCGGCCCAGGTAAATTGCAATACTTGCTGTTCCTGGGACACTGGCTTGGTTGTAATCTTCAGAAATGTTCCATTCGCAGCAAACGACTGTAATTCGTCGTTAGTCAGGAGAGCCGTCCAGCGAAGGGCCTGCCTGAGGTGAGAAGCCGTTACGCGAACCATCTCTGGCAGTATGTGAGACGTGGCTTGTTGCGGCTCCGGCGCATGAAGTTCGCTCTGTAAATGGGAATCTCCATATGGGCTTTGCCGTTCCGATAAGGCATATTTCCCCTTGCGCGCACTTTGGGCAACTCCCAGCCGATTGCCAATGCGCGGCGCAACTCCTATCCTGCGCTCGACTGCCTGGCGTTTTTCCTGGGCCAATTTTTCTGCTTTGCATATTTCTGCGTCGCTGGCTATCGCCTCTAACCACAGGCTCAGCTGTTTCAGTTCGTTTGTGTTGACTTGTGCCGCTTGTTCCCACCACTCTTGCCAGTCGCTCAGGATGCGCTCGACCAGCTGGGGTTCTGAAACGGCCAGCCCGTATTCGAGGTTGTTTTCTAGGCCAGAGAAGGTGGCATTTCCCGATCCTACGATTGCCAGGTTGGCATCGAAGACCCACACTTTCGCATGTACATTGTTGATGGCGCGCATTTCAATGCTGATGCTTGCAAGCTCAGTGGACCAGGCAAGTAGGTGTTGCAGCGCGGCGATATCAGAAGCACCGCTTAAGAAATCATCTGGCAGGACGCGCGTAATTACCTGCACGGCTAATGTCTGTGGGGTTTGACGTTCTGCCAGTGTGTCTTTGAGCATAGCGATCACGTCATCTTTGATATATGGGCCGACTATCAACAAATCGTGCTGCACTTGTAATAGCGCCCCGATTAGTTGTTCGCGCCAGGGTGAGCGGATCGGCTCGACCAGGGGAAGACGCTCGTCTGCCATGCGCTTGCTCCTCTTTTACCCGCTCATGCTGGCACTGGTTGCGTATTCCGCCATGTTGCGCAGCGTCTCGATCACCAGGCGTTTATCAAGCAGTTTGTGTTCTATTTGATTGTAGTAACTGCGCAGGCAGTGATAGCAGGAATCGAGGCATGCGCATTGCTCCAGGCGCTCCAGGGCCGCTGCCGCTGCTTGTGGCAAGCGCCGTGATAGGCTTTCGACATAACCTGCGCCGCCGGGAACATCGTCGTAGAGGACGATCTGCGGTTGCAGCAGGTTGCCGCGCGGCACTTCGCGCTCGAATCCGCCGATCTCGCTCTCCTCGGTTTGTAGCGCGAGATTAGCTCCTAACACGAGTGCGTTCCGCAATGTTGTCTGGAACTTTACAAGACCATCAGGTGACCTTGTGGCTGGCGCGCCAGGAATGTCGATTTCCAGGACATCGGTGTCGAGGCGGTACGCCAGGTGGAATGGACGCACGGTGCCGGAGCAATTCTTGCGATGGCGCTGCTCCCAGCCTTCCTGGTGTGGATCTTTCCATCGGCCACAGGTGGTGCAGATCTCAAATCCTGTCGGACCGCGACCGGTTGCGGTGCGTATGAAGCCGGTGTTGGTGACAAAAATGGTCGTATTGCGGTGATACGTCAGATCGAAGCCTGCCGGGCCGATACGTCGCTCGCCTGAGGCGCCCTCATTGATCAGATACTCCTGGACAGCGTAGCCTTCCCTGGCGCGGGATTCTTCAGCGGCTGAGATCGCGCGGGTCATGGCTCCTAGAAAAGAGCGGGCCTCCAGGTAGGAGTAGCGGGTCAGTTCATGCTCGCATGACTCGCAGTATTGCGCCGTCTTGCTGAGCGTTGCATAGCCGCATCGAGGGCAAATACTATACTGTGTATCGCTCTCCGGAGCATCACTACGCTGGAAATCAAGGCCCGTGATGGAGTAGATAGCGCCGTCGCAGTACACGTGATTGCCGGGCGCGAACTCGATGATGCCCATATCCTGGTTGCGTAGAAGGGGGTCGCGGCTCTCGCCAAGGGGCACCATGCGGAACTGATCGCCCACAAAAGCGTAGGCTGGCAGGAAGCCCTGACGTGACAGGTAGGAAAGCGGGTAGGCTCGCAGTGGGTCGGATTCCAACTTATACAGCAGGAGATCAAGCACCTGTCGTCGTCTCTGTTGTTCCAGCGTCGGGCGTCTTGTGGGGAGATCGTCCAATGCCCGGAGGATGCTGCGACGCTCGATCAGCCAGGGACGAAACGCGCGTTCGATGGCAGTTGGAAAAGCGTCGATCACGCTGCCGACATAATCGCTATTCAGCCAGGGTAGGCCACCAGCGTGAGTATCGCGGGCGAAAGCATCAGCAACAGCGGTCTGGATTGCACTGCGTCGCTGCTTCAACTCGGTGATGAGAGGTTGGATACCGACCAGCCGGTCATCGTCATCGACAACCTGGCCGAGTACCGGCGGAAACTGGGAGGTGAGCTTTTCCAGAATAAGCGCGTGCAGGTGCCGCCGAATGATGCGCTGGTTGTCAAAGCCAAAAATAGGCGCGCGAACAACGCCGCGTATCATATCAGCGGGCTTATCGTAATAGTAACTATCATGGCCGCGATGCTGCGCGAAGGCCGTAATGAGCGCGATACGCTCGGCACGCCCGGCGCGCCCGCTGCGCTGGGCATAATTTGCCGGACTGGGCGGGATATTACGCATCATAACGGTGGGCAGATCACCGATATCAACTCCCAGTTCCAACGTGGGAGTGCAGACGAGGACATTCACCTCTCCTCTGCGGAATGCGTCCTCGTATTGTTGGCGTGCCTGCCCATCAAGCTGGCCGCTGTGCTCATGTGGAGTTAACTGGATCAGTTGTCGTTCCAGGTAGCTGTGGACATAATAATTGTCTTGCTTGGGCTGCAATGGTTGCAGCGTTCCAGCGCAGCGTGTGGCCGGGCAGACGCCGCGTATAGTATGCGCATAGATGCGGCGACAGGCGTTGCACTCGTATCCCTCTCCCTTGCCCACCAATTCCAGCTCGATGCGCTGATGATCGACCATCAGCGCCTGCTGGTGATCTTCCGCCTTGCCGATAGTTGGCCGTTGCAGGTAGCCCAGTTCTTGTAAAAGATCTACAAGTTGCTGTACGGGCTCGATTGCGCCGGCATTGTCGCGCAGGCGTAGCACTTTGCGGAGATACACTTGAAATTGCGAAGGCGAACCCGCCCTGGTCGTTACCGGCAGTATCTTATACGCATGACCCTGTCGCACCGATGTCGATCCATATCCGACGGGGCGCAAGTCACGATCGAAGCCTTCTACTCGTTCTTCCCTGAACTGGATCGGCGTCTTGAGGAGCGGATGATCCAGCGCGCGCCGCGTTCGCATTTCATCCAAAATCGTCGCACACAGGCCGTATAGCTCGTCTGGCACAAGTTTACAGCGTTGCGCGACCTGGGAGGCAACGGCGCTCTCTGCTAACGCCTCATGCAGGCCATGATAGTGGACGCGCATCAGTCCCAACCCTTCAAGAGAAACACGGCGGCTGCCGCCGCGCGCGAACTCGGCCAGGATGGGCCATGTCTCCTCGCGTATGCGTTCTTCCTTTTCATGTTCGCGTTTCGCTGCTGGGAACAGGCCCAGACGCACGCCGTAGGCATAGACCAGCGTTGGCAGATCAGCCAGCCCGACAGCAACATGTCCCAACTGCCCTTCATCGTACAAGACCTGGTAGATTAACTGGCGTTTCGTAAACTGCCCGTGTTTGTCGCTCAGGTAGCCCGCCTGGAACGCAGCATCCTGGCGGTTATCGGTGAAGATAAGCAAGCGGCGTTCGTGCTTCTCCAAGCGCTTCATCAGGGCACTGGTCAGCACGGCCACGCTGGCGGCCACGCTCGTGCCAAAGGTTGTGACGACCTCGCGCGCACCGTAGCGCCCTAGGCAGGCCGGGCATTGCGTGATACGCCCCAGGTGGTAGAGCATTGTAATGACCTGGCTTTCGCAGCCGTTGACGCACTGCATTCGCGCTGGCATCTCCAGTGTCGCTTGCCCACATTGCCCGCAGACGTAGATTGGCTTGAGGGTTGCTGATATGGGAATACCGTTGGGAGTGACACCGTCAGAGGATGCGGTAGATAGTTCTTCCTCAGTGTCGTCGTCATCGTCCGATGCTTGCATGGTACGTTGGATGGTGACGGTCAGGTGCAACGTGCGCGATGTGCTATCAGGTAAGCCGTCAGGCTCAAGCGTGTAGGCGCGTGGAATGCCCGTGCGTGAGGGCTGGTAGCGCTTGGTATCGCTGGGATCATCCTGCGGAGTAATGTCGCGATCGGTCATGCCGCGCCAGAAATCCTGGCCACAGGAACGGCAAACTTCGACGGGCAGGCAGCGCCCCTGGCACTCCGGGCAAAGATCGATACCAGCTTCCCAGACATGGCCGCAGTTGAGGCAGCGTGTGAAGCCTTCCAGTCCACGATAGAGCATATGCACCTTGGGGCGCAGGCGCGGTCCCTGGCTTGTCGTCGCCAGCGAGCCAAGCAACATATAGGCGGTGATCTCTGCAACCAGATCGCCCTGTGACACGACACGTCGTTCCGGCTGCTGCTCCAGGTAGGTGGCAAGTTCGTCCATCGAGCGCGGGATGCTGAGAAAGCCCTCGAGCAAGCGCAGCTGGGCATTCTCTTGCAATAGTAAACCCAGTCGCTCGCCCAGAGAGTCCGCCTGTGGAACGGAACGCCCACAGAGTTGTTGTGCGAGCGCGAGCATCGCCGCTTCGTTCACCGTGTCGAGGTGTTGCAGGAGATGTTCGTCAAGCTGCGGAGGCTGCGGCCAATAAGGATTACGCAATGGCTCCGGTTCGTCGAAGCGCTCCAGGATGATTGACTGTGACGTGAATGCCTCGGCAAAGAGCTTGCTGGCAAATCCTGCCACCTCGCCGACATCATCCCCTTTTACCGTCGCGCTTGTACCAACGCAGATCAGACCCCCATCACTGCGGCTCACATGCTCCTTAAAGCGTCGAATGAGACAGCCGACCTCGATGCCACGCGCGCCGCCGTAAGTGTGAACTTCATCCAGGACGAGATAGCGCATCTGCTGGTGACGAAAGATGCGCTGATCCTCGCGGCGCACCAGCAGCAATTCCAGCATGACGTAGTTGGTCAGCAGGATGTCGGGCGGATCGGCCTGGATGCTCTCGCGGCTCAGGCGTTCTTCTTGCGGTGCCTCTTCCGGCTGCTCGCCCGCCGATGCGTCGTTGCGTTGCGTGTCGCCCGTGTAGCGAGCGAAGGTAATGCCTGTTCCCTTGAGTAAATGACGCAGGCGCTTGAGCTGGTCGTTCGCCAGGGCATTCATGGGATACATCAGGACCGCTTTGACGCCGGGCGCCGCTTTGTGTCGCAGGCAGTAGTCGATGATGGGAATGAGGAACGCTTCCGTTTTGCCGCTGCCCGTCGAGGATGCAACGATGGTCTGCTGCCCATTAACAAGTCGCCGGACAGCCTGTTCCTGGTGATCGTAGAGTGTCCAGCCGGGGAATATGCTGGCGGTAGCGGGGAGCAGAACGCCTTCGCGTGCCAGATCAGTTACCGATGCGCTCCTGGCAAAAGGGCGGCTGAGACTGACGTATGGCCCTTTCCACAACAGGTATTCGCTGGTGATCTTCTCGTCAATCTGCCGCCGCAACGAATCATCCAGGATGGGGAAAGTCGTTTCAATATAACGCCGATAGTCGGCGCAAATATCCTGAGCTAACGCCAGTGGCTGCATAGTCCCCTCGACTTTCTACGTGGTTAAAAGTACTATACCTGGTGAAGGTATTCTTAAATAATATTGCCCCTTTGAGTACCGTTCGAGTATACATGATTGATCTGCTGAAAACAAGAAAGGTATGACTTTGCCTGCGTCATAACCAGGTGCAATATAAGTCATCTCGCCTTAGCAATTGTATAAGCCCTACGCTGCCGGTTTCCGGCAATCTTAACAGGTATTTCCCAGCTACTTCAACGCAACCCTTTGCATCTGGAAATAATGGATCAACGCTTAGACTTGCAGGAACGTATCAACCCAGGTAAAAGCATCATACAGAGCGATGCCCAGTGCAGGGTGAAAGGAAATGAAGTGGATTGCCATTCGATAGCGTTTGAGGGCTTGCTCTCTTGTCCCAGCGAGCCACCACTGACGCCAGATGAGATGCAGCAATGATTCGTATTCGTCCGTTGCAGACATCTGAGCTGCCAGCTTTACCAACAGGTCATCTTTTACCCTTTCGTCCTCGATACGGGTGATCACCTGCTCGGCCTGCTCCCAGCGCCCGGCCTGCGTCAATGCCTGGCCCAGGTCGCTCAATGCTAGCATCCGCGCTTCGTCAACCTCGATACGAACGATCACCTTCTCAGCCTGCTCCCAGAGGCCAGCCTGCGCCAATGCCTGGCTCAGATCGCTCAATGCTAGCATCCGCGCTTCGTCAACCTTGATACGGGCGATCACCTGCTCGGCCTGCTCCCAGAGGCTGGCCTGCGCCAATGCCCGGCTCAGGTCGCGCAGCTCCTTTGCCTGCACCCAGCCGTCCTCGATGCGAGCGATCACCTGCTCGGCCCGCTCCCAGAGGCTGGCCTGCGCCAATGCCCTGCTCAGATCACTCAATGTCTGTATCTGCGCTTCGTCATCCATAATACGGGCGATCACCTGCTCGGCCTGCTCCCAGAGGCTGGCTTGCGCTAATGCCTGGCTCAGGTCGCTCAATGCTAGCATCTGCGCTTCGTCAACCTTGATACGAGCGATCACCTGCTCGGCCTGCTCCCAGCGTTCGGCCTGCGCCAATGCTCGACTCAGGTCACGTAGTGCCTTTGCCTGCACCCAGTCATCCTTGATACGGGCGATCATCTGCTCAGCCTGCTCCCAGAGGCCGGCCTGCGCCAATGCCCGGCTCAGGTCGCTCAATGCTAGCATCTGCGCTTCGTAATCCATGATACGGGCGATCACCTGCTCTGCTTGCTCCCAGAGGCCAGCCTGGGTCAATGCCCGGCTCAGGTCACTCAATGCTAACATCTGCGCTTCGTCGTCCTCGATGCGAGCGATCACCTGCTCGGCCTGCTCCCAGAGGCTGGCCTGCGCCAATGCCCGGCTCAGGTCACGTAGTGCCTCTGTCTGCACCCAGCCGTCCTCAATGCAAGCGATCACCTGCTCAGCCTGCTCCCAGAGGCTGGCCTGCGCCAATGCCCTGCTCAGGTCACGCAATGCTAGCATCTGCCTCCAGTCATCCTTGATACGGGCGATCACCTGCTCAGCCTGCTCCCAGAGGCTGGCCTGCGCCAATGCCCGGCTCAGATCGCTCAATGCTAGCATCTGCTCCTCATCATCCTTGATACGAGCGATCACCTGCTCGGCCTGCTCCCAGCGCCCGGCCTGCGCCAATGCCTGG
>CAAGKR010185072.1_pt1 | contig 11808 bp, 9 predicted proteins | sample 2556971 | NCBI WGS metagenome assembly CAAGKR01 (sample SAMEA5207829, study PRJEB30636) | soil metagenome | biome: forest; feature: boreal; material: soil | place: USA | collected 2011-09 | depth 1 m
CGCAACGCGCGCTCGCTGCGACAGTGGGAGGCGAACCAGCCGACTCCGCCGCCCGACATCGCCACCGAGGACACCGACCCCCGGTTCCTGGCGGCGCAGCGCGCCATCGGCGCGATGCAGAACGCCCCGTCGGAACTCAGGTCCATGCTGCCGACGTCGGCGGACGGACCGGCCGAGTGCCTCGATCTCATGAGCATGACGTTCCGGTGCATGGCGCTCGACGTGTTGGCGAAAACACCGCAGTACGCGCAGTGGTTGTTCAATGAGTGCGACTTCGAACCGGCGTACCGCTACCACCGCCGCGTGCTCAAGCTTTTGCAATGGCATCGTCCGCCGTCGCGGTGGCGGGTCAAGACGCCCGCGCACCTGCTCAGCATCGAGGCCCTCGACCGCGTGTATCCCGAGGCACGCTTCGTGATCACGCACCGCGACGTCACCAAGGTGATCCCGTCGGTCGCAAGCGTCGAGACCGCGGTGGTGCGCATGATGACGGGCAAGGCGGACCCGCAGTACATCGGCAAGCATTGCGCCGACACGTGGGACATCAGCCTTCGGCGGTTCATCGCGTTCCGCGATCGCGTCGGCGAGGAGCGCTTCTACGACATCGCGTTCGAAGACATCCAATCGGAACCGATCGCGGCAATCCGAGGGCTCTACGACTGGTTGGGCGAGGAGCTCACGCCTGCGACCGTGGACGCGATGGAGGCATGGTTGAAGAGCAACGACGAGGAACGAGAGCAAGCCGGCGAACACCGTTACCGCGCTGAGGACTTCGGGCTCGATTCCGACCAGCTCGCAGAGCGGTTCGCCTACTACGGAGCACGATTCCCGATCGCGAACCCCAGGAGCATGTCATGACGACGGATCTGACCGGCGGTCTCCAACCGGAGCAGGACTACGTGTTCGGCGTGGCCCCCGACAACCCCGACATGCGTCAAGGCATGTCGCTGTGGATCAGCAACGACGATCCCGACCAAGGCTTCGGGTTTCCGCGCCTCGGACTCGAGGCGGTCGCCTCGCAGTGGGACCGGCCCGGCTATTCGTTCCAGGCGGGTTGGCCCGACGGGCGCGTGCTCATCTCCGGTGGCGGCGGGGAAGTTCGGAAGCCCGAAGGCCCCGCGGGTTACTCGACGGTGATGGGCGCGGGGCCCTTCGAGATGCGTTGCGTCGAGCCGTTCCGCCGCTGGACCGCGACCTATGAGGGACAGGCCGTCGACACCACCGTCGACGACCAGTGGAACAACACGGTGGATCGATCGCGCACCGTCGACGTCGTGCTCCACCTCGAAGCCGAGATGGCCGTCCCGCCGTGGATCCAGGGAACGATGGGCGAGGCAGCGAAGGAGATGTTGAGCGGCGACAGCGTCGAGGCTGCGTTCATGGGTGGGTGGCGTTTCGAGCAGCTCTTCCGCGGAACCGGATCGTTCCGGGTCGGCGCCGAGGAGCAGACGTTCAGCTGCACCGGACTGCGCATCTTCCGCCAGGGTGTGCGCGACACCACCGGCTTCTGGGGACATTGCTGGCAGTCGGCGCTGTTCCCGAGCGGCCGCGCCTTCGGCTACATCGCGTACCCGCCGGAGACCGGCGGCCCTCCCACCTACGCCGAGTGCTACGTCTACGAAGGCGACGGAGAGCTCATCCCCGCGACACTCGTCGACGCGCCGTGGATGACGAGCTTCGTCCCCCACGGCGGTGACGTGCCATGCGTGCTCGAGTCCGAGCTTGGCACCACCAAGATCGAGGGCGAAACGTTCCTGTCGGTGATCCACAAGAACATCGCCGACTTCCCACCGCTGCATCAGGGTGGGGTGAAGTACCGCTGGGACGGCGAGGAGACCTACGGCATGATCGAACGTTCGTACCCCGCGGACAAGATGACGTGAGGCGTTGACCCAGCCCCTCCGTCGACGTCGATCTGCCGGTCGTCGGCTCGCCCTGGCGATCACAGCGTGCCTCGTCACCTGTGGCGCGCTCGTGGTTCCCGCGTTGGCAGCGGTGAAGCCGCCGCCGGGCGCGGCCGCGCCGGTGGCCGGGTCCGGTATCGGTACCGCGGCGGCATTGAAGAACCCGAAGTGCAACACCGGCGAGCAGTACGGCGTGTACGGACGGTTCGACTCGACCTTCGTCGGCGGCGGAGCGATCTGCGTGAAGCCGTGGAAGGACGGCGCGAACAACGGTGGCGCGACGTCGCCCGGCGTCACCAAAGACACGATCACCGTCGTCGCGGTGGTGCCCAACGACGAGCAGATCAACAGCCCTGGGGGAACCGCGCCGGTGAACCGGACCGGCAACACGCGCGGCAACTACCAGGATGCCGTGCACGACTACCTGCTTCCGCTGATGAAGTACTACGAAACGTGGGGTCGCGACATCAAGGTCAAGATCCTCATATCGTCCGGCAATGACGAAACGGCACAGCGCGCCGACATGGTCGCGGCCAAGGCCGACACGCCCTTCGCCGTGGTCAACTTCGTCCCGGCCGGTCTCGACGTCTTCGACGCCGAGATGGCAAAGGCAAAGATCCTCGTGTTCGGTTACGCGACCACCGCGAAGAAGGCGCTCGCGCAAGCGCCATACCGGTGGGGACTCACCGATTCACAGGCGATTGCCGTCAACTCCGCCGAAGTGCTCGGCAAGCAACTCGTCGGGAAGAAGGCACAGTTCGGCGGCGACGACGTGAAGACACAAACCCGAACCTTCGGTGCGGTCTACATGGACGGCACGATCGACATCGCGCAGTTCAAGACCGACCTGCAGAAGTACCACGGGACCCTAGCGGCCGACGCGAGCTACCTCGCCAATGGATCTCCGCGCGGCGATGCGACCACCGCGCAGGAGCAGGCGCCCGTCATCGCGACCAAGCTGAAGCAGGCGGGTGTGACGACAGTGGTGCTGTTCACCGATGTCGCGATGACCAGTGCACTCATGGAGAACGCGACGAAGCAGGAATGGTCGCCGGAGTGGTTCTTCACCGGCACCGTGTTCCAGGATCTCGCGCTCCTTGCGCGCGCGTATCCCGTCGAGCAGTCGGCGCACGCGTTCGGGATCTCCAGCGTGTCTCCGTGGGTGCTGCCCGACCCGACGCCCGCGCCCCCGCAGAAGTCGTTGACGGTGCTGACCAACCCGCTCAACTGGTACTGGGGCGAGACCGCCGGCACGTCGGCGAGCGCGACGGCCGGGCACCTCACGTGGCTGCTTACCGGCATCCAGGCCGCGGGCCCGAACCTCACGCCGAAGACCTTCCAGCAGGGTCTCTTCTCGATCCCGGCGAGCGGCGGCGCCGCCCAGGGCTACCCGACGGGCAGCATGACCGGCTACGGCAAGACCGCCGGGTTGCCCTACGACGAGTACCTCTCGCTGGGGCTCGATTTCTCACCCATGTGGTGGGACGCCGAGACGTCGGGCCCGTCGCAGGGCACCGGCAGCGAGGGAACGGGTGTCGCGTGGTACACCGACGGCGCCAAGCGCTACCGGGGCGGCACCGTTCCGAAGAAGCAGTTCGGCTGGTTCGACAAATCGACCTCGGTCTTCAAGTTCGACACGCGACCGACGCCGGCGCCCGTCTACGCCGGCGACTGCACCGGGTGCCCGAGTCAGGGCGGCCCCGGGCAGCCGGGCACGAGCCCGGCCGGCTTCATCGCGAAAGCCCACGGCGGAGGCGAAGCCGCGCTGTCGTAAGAGGCCAGTCAGGGTGGCGAACCTGGCCCGCAGCGCTTCGTCGTTTGCGGGTCTCACCGACGGATCGACGGTGATCCTCGGCTGGGCGTCGTCACTCGGCGAGCGCAAGGAGCCCTTCCCAGTTCAGCCATCTGAACACGGTCATCACGTCGCCGAAGCCCGCACTCCTCAGCAGATCCACGTTCGCCTCGGGCGTGAAGGGTTCGAGCACACCTTCCAGGCTGCGCGCCTTGGCCGCGATCTCGGCGTCCGTGTAGCCCTGCTCGCGTTTCCATTCGTGATACAAGGCCGTCGTGAGCTCTTCGAGATGCGAGTCGGATGGCCTCACCTTCTCGAAGAGGAGGAAGGCGCCGCCGCGATTCAGCGCACGCGTGATCCGCTCGACCACGCCGAGACGCTCGTTGGGTGGCACGAACTGCAACGTGTAGTGCGCGACGACGAGATCGGCCGGCAGGAGCTCGAAGGCCACGAGATCGGCTTCGACAATCGCGATCGAAGGGTACGGCGCACATCGGGCACGGGCCCGAGTGACCATCCGGGGTTCACGGTCGACACCCACGACGTCGACGGCGCGGTCGCGATGGCGCATGGCAAGCCGAGCGGTCAACGCACCGGTGGAGCAACCGAGGTCGTAGGCGCGCGAGCCAGGCGAGAGGAACTCGTCACTCAGCTGTTCGATCAAGCGATGGGTCTCGGCGTAATGCGGGACCGATCGTGCGACGTGCGCGTCAAAGTGGTCCGCGACTTCGCGGCCGAAACTCCATGCTCCCGGCGCGGCTCGGATTCCATCGCCGACGCTCGCCATGGCGCATTATCGCTCGCAGGAAGGAACGCAGCGAGCTGCGGCGCGAGCTCACAGAACCACGCACCATCCGAGTATCCGACCAACGCATCGCCGGCCGCCTGCAAAGCGAGCCGGGTCTTGCCGACCCCGCCGACCCCGATCAAGGTCACAATGCGTGCCCGCCCGAGCGCATCGCGCACGGACTCGAGCTCGCGGTCGCGACCCACGAAGCTCGTCAGGAACACGGGCAGCTTGCCCGGGAGATGCTCGAGCGAGCGCAGAGGCGGGAAGTCACGGGGCAATCCCGGATGCCGGATCTGGAAGACATGTTCGGGACGCCCAAGGTCGCGAAGGTGATGCTCACCGAGCTCAAGGAGCTCGCCAGCCGCGGGGCGCTCATCACGTACCAGCTCCTCGGTCGCGAGCGAGACGACGATCTGACCGCCGTTCGCCGCGCTCATCAAGCGGGCGGCTCGATTCACCGAAGGACCGAAGTAGTCACCGTCACGGAGCTCGGCGACACCAGTATGGATTCCCATCCGAACCCGTAGCGGTTCACTCACACCCCACGGCTCGCCGCCCAACGCCAACTGACTCTCGATCGCAGCCTCGACCGCGGCGTCTGCGGTCGCGAACGCCGCATGGATACCGTCACCCGTCCCTTTGACCAGTTGGCCACCATTCGCCGCGACCGCTTGACGCAGAATGACGTCATGCCGCGCAAGCGCGCCGCGCATTGCTTCCGGTTCCTGCTCCCACAAACGCGTCGAGACCTCAAGATCCGTGAACAGGAACGTCACCGTCCCAGTCGGGAGCTCAACCATTCCCCACCCCGCATCGGTTGATCACCCACCAGGCCGCAATCGTCGCCTCGCTCGAACGTCGTGACAGCACCACCGAAGAGTCTCGCGCCGATACGCCAGCCGAGCACTCTCCACGCGCCGGTCACAGCCCTACCCAATCGGAAGGAGGAGTCGCATCGCCAACGATCCACGGGTACCAAATGTCCGTACCGAACGCCCTCGATCTCGCACGAAAAAATGCATGCCGATCGGCACTTCTCGCGCTCGCTCCCGATCGCCGGTTCGGGCGCGCAGCGTCGACGGTGGCCGGTGCTGTCGTTATGTGCGGCTCGAGCCTCTGTAGCGCGTCTCTAGCGAGAGGACGCTGGAGTTGTCGCAACCGGCTGAAAACTGACGCCCTATCCCGGTCCCACGAGGTGATTGCCGCGCTGCGGCGCGGCTGGACCTAATATCCGAAGGCCCGGCGAGAGACCGTGTCTCTTTGGGACTTGTTCCCCTACCTCGAGCCACGCGAACGAGTGCACACTCTGGTTGATCGGCGCGAAGGGAAGGGTGTAAAGATGTTCGCAGAGACAACTGGGGCCACCGAGTTGGGCCAAGGCGTGGAGTTGCCCTCATGACGGACACAACGAGCGAGCTGCCGGTTGGCGCGAGCGTGTGGGAACGGGAGCTGTTTGGGCACTTGACCGAGCACGTGCGGAATGAACGCAATCTTCTCGAGGCCTACGTCGCTGCCGCCGACGCGACCGATTCCAAAGCGCTTGCGTTCGTGGTCAAGCTCCTCATCGAAGACGAGCGACGCCACCACATCCTGTTCCAAGAACTTGCTGACTCCCTCAAGCACGATGCCGAGTTCCGTCGTGGAGACCCCGCAATCCCTCGGTTGGACTTCGATCGGGTCGACCGCTCCGCCGTTCGCGATCTGACCGACCAGCTCGTTCAGCGCGAGCAAGAGGACCTGCGGGAACTGAAGAAACTTCAGAGAGGCGTGCGCGACATCAAGGACACGACGCTTTGGTCGTTGCTCGTCAATCTGATGCAGCGCGATACGAAGAAGCACATCGCCATGCTCCGCTTCGTTCAGCAACACACCTAACAGCCCCTCTTCCCGGCTTCCCGGTGCGGCGTCGACGTCAACTTCCTCGGTGGGCCAGAGCCAACCGGTCGCTTCACCGCCCCGTCCGCCGACATCGTCGCCCAAAAAAGGATGTTCGCGACCTCGGTCGGCATCCCCCGATCCGCGAGGAACGCGTTCAGCTGATCGACCGCTTCCAGGTATGTCTCGACCGTGCGCGCCGACCGGTTCGCGGCCCGGAGCGTGCGTCGAAAGCTCGCCGAGAGATCGGCGAGATCGCCTACGCTCGCAGCCATAACGAGACTGGTTAATGTCCGATTCCTTCGCGTTTCGAGTTATCGCGGTCTAGCCGTGTCACTGAGTCTCGGAGCGCTGTGCTCGATGTATTGATATCCCTAGCGGACGAAGAACCGCAGGTCAGAGGCCAGATTCGTACCGGGGAGTAGCGCAGGGGTAGCGCACCTGCTTTGGGAGCAGGAGGTCGGGGGTTCGAATCCCCCCTCCCCGACGCCGGGCAACCGGCACACGCGGGTGTAGCTCAATGGCAGAGTCCCAGACTTCCAATCTGGTCACGCGAGTTCGATTCTCGTCACCCGCTCGAAAGTCCCCGGCGACGCGATTCAGTGGCGCGATTTTCTCGCTGAGCGGAACTCACGCGCCAATGAATCCGGGCGTCGACGTCAGACACGCAGTCCGACGGCGGCCCGCGCCGCGTTCAGGACCGGACGAGCGCGCGCTCGTGCCTGTGCCGCTCCCCGTTCGAGCACCGAATCGATCTGCCGCGGGTCGCGCATGAGCTCTTCGTAGCGTGCTCGCGGCGCTCGGAACTCGCGCTCGAGGGCGTCAAGGAGTCGATCTTTCGCTTCGCGGTAGCCGATGTCGCCGGCGCGGTAGCGCGAGGCGATGTCGTCGACTTCGGCGCCGGGTGCAACGTGGCGATAGAGGTTGAACACGTTGCACCCCTCGGGATCTTTCTGGTCGTATGGCGCACGCGAGTCCGTCACGATGCTCATCACCGCACGCCGGAGTTCCTCGGGCGGCGAGAGAATCGGCACGACGTTGTCGTAGCTCTTGCTCATCTTGCGGCCATCGGTACCCGTGATCGTCATGACGGCGTCGTCGATCACTGCCTCCGGTAGCACGAACACCTCGCCGTATTGCGCGTTGAACGCCTGCGCGATGTCGCGGGTGATCTCGACGTGCTGCTGTTGGTCGAGGCCCACCGGCACCAGATCGGCGCGGTGGATCAGGATGTCGGCGGCCATCAGCAGTGGGTAGTCGAAGAGCCCCATGCTCACGCCGGCATCGTCGTCGCGTCCGGCTACCACGTTGTCCTGCACGGCTGCCTTGTACGCGTGGGCCCGGTTCAACAACCCCTTCGGCGTGACGCACGAGAGGATCCACGCGAGCTCGCAGACCTCGGGAAGATCCGACTGCCGGTAGAGCACCGATCGATCGGCATCGAAGCCGAGTGCGAGCCACGTCGCGGCGACCTCGCGACTCTGTGCCCGAAGCACGACCGGGTCGCGCGTGGTCGTCATCGCGTGATAGTCGGCGACGAAGTAGACGGCCTCGGTCCGCTCGACCAACGCGAGCGCCGGGCGGATCATGCCCAAGTAGTTGCCGAGATGCGGAGTGCCGCTCGGCTTGATCCCCGTAACGCTGACCTGCATCGGTCCTCCCCGGTTTCGTGCCTCGCGAGGACGACGCGAAGAAGCCGCCCCGCAAGGCGGCTCCCATCGAACGTGCGACGACGGCACCGCCTAGCTCAGCGACCACCAACTGAGCGGGAGTGTCGTTCGCATTCCGAGAATCTGCCACCGGCACCCCGAAGACTGCAACCGAGTATCGAGCCATCGGTCGATCGGTACACTCATTTGGCCTTGCGCCCGTAGCTCAGCTGGATAGAGCAGTGGACTTCTAATCCGCGGGTCGGGGGTTCGAATCCTCCCGGGCGCGCCCTCAGGACTCACGAGAAAGCTCTCAAAGTCTCGGAGTTGATCGTGCGTCCGGCTCCCGATTGCGGAGCTCTCACGGGCGCGCGGTGAGTTCCTTCGACAGCGCCGCGGCTTCGACGTCGAGCCGACGGACGAGACCGGGCACAATCCGTCGCTCGGCAGTACCGCCGACGAGCGGCACGCGGACGTGGAGGTCGCCGGCAATGCGTCGCCGGCAGTGCTCGTCGCCGTCGACCGCGACGATCGCGACCTCGGCCGCGCCGTTGAGCCGACCCGCGTCCTCTTCGGCCGAGAAAGACAGTGCCCCGGTATACGTCGCCGTATCGAGTCGTAGCTCCTGAATCCAGGTGAGCTTGCGTCCGCCGACGATCTTGCGCGCGATCGGGTCGAGCTGGCCGATGTACTCGTAGCGGAGCCGCAGCAACCGAGTCGTGCCGTCGACCGAGCATACGACGACCTCGGGCCGGCTCAGGTCGGGAAGATCGAGTTGCGTATGAAACGCCGGGTCGCACAGCACGTCGGCGACCTTTGCGCAGGGACCAGGAAAGTCGTGTTCGACCTCGAAGTGCACGCAGCCAGTTTGGCGGCTCAGAAAGCCGGCTCGAGGCGCTCCTTATATTCTTCGCTCGCATGGACCTGGAACTGACCGGAAAACGGGCGATCGTGACCGGCGGCAGCCGCGGGATCGGCAAGGCGATCGTCCGGCAACTCGCGATGGAGGGAGCCGACGTCGGAATCGCCGCTCGCGACGAGCAGCGCATCGACGAGGCGACCGCCGAGCTGTCGGCGCTGACCGGGCGACGGGTCGTGGGCCAGTCGTGTGACACTGGCGACGACGAATCCGTGCGGGCGATGGTTTCGGCTCTGTCCGGCGCGCTCGGCGGGGTCGACATCCTCGTGAACGCGGCGGCCATACCCGGGGGCGTGACGGCACCGCCCAAGCTCGCCGAGGTGACGACCGATGCGCTCTGGGCCGAAGTGAACACCAAGGTGATGGGCTATCTGCGGTGCGCCCGCGAGGTGGCGCCGCTGATGGTCGCCGTGGGCTGGGGCCGCATCATCAACGTGAGTGGGCTGGCCGCCCGGCAGTCCGGATCGATGCTCGGCTCGATCCGCAATGTCTCGGTGGCTGCCATGACGAAGAACCTCGCCGACGAGTTAGGACCCCACGGGATCAATGTGACGGTCGTGCACCCGGGCGCCACCCGCACAGAACGCATGAATGACGAGATTGCAGCGCGTGCGACGGGCAACGTCATCGGCCGGATCATCGACGCCGACGAGGTCGCCTACGTGGTTGCCTTCCTCGCGTCGCCGAAGAGCGTGGCGATCACCGGTGACGCCATCGCCTGCGGCGGGGGCGCACGAGGCGCCATTCATTACTAGGCACCAAGCCCGGATGTGATCGGCGGGTCGCGCTGGCCGGGCGAGCACGGCGGGCTGACGGCGCGGTAGGTCAGCTCCTAGGGGTGAACTGCGCGGCTTGGCGCATGTAGTCGGGCGGGGTCCGGTTCACGATCGAGTCGGCGCGCGCCTGGGCGGAGTTCTGACCTGACTCCGCGTAGATCCAGAACTCGTCGTTCGCGATTCCCTCGAGGGTCATGTCGGCGATCTCCTCGAGCGGCGCGAAGGTCAGTTCCCGGCCGGCGGCGCGCATCGTCTCCTCGAGCTGAGAGAGCGCGTCGCGGCCCTCTTGGGGAGGCGCCTCGTCGTGCTCGAACTCGTCGGGACGATTCCGTCCCGGTCGCCAGATCCCCGTGTTCAACAGTCCGGGGGTGCGCGTCGAAGGGAACATCACCGAGGCGCTCACCTTCGCGTCGATCGCTCGCAGGCTGCCCCAGAGACACTCCGTGATGGTGACGACCGCAGCCTTCGTCGACGCGTACATCGAGCCGGAGAGCAGCGGCGAGAACCCGCCATTGCCCGACGAGGTATTCACGACGTGGCCCTCCGTGTCCTGCTCGAGCATGACCGGCACGAACGCGTTGATCCCGTTCACGACACCGAACACGTTGACGTCGTAACTCCAGCGCCAGTCGTTCACGTGCTGCTCCCAGAAGGGCTTCTGCGAACCGGCGCCGATCCCCGCGTTGTTGCAGACGACGTGCACGGCGCCGTAGGCGTCGAGCGTGGCGTCCCGCAACGCTTCCACCGATTCGAGCAACCTCACGTCGGTGACGACGCCGGTGATGTCGAAACCGCCACCGCGCAGCTCGTCGACCGTCTGCTCCAGCACGCTGCCGTCGTTGTCGGCGAGGACGACCTTCATTCCCGCCTGCCCGAAGCGCACGCCCAGGGCCTTCCCGATGCCGCCACCACCGCCGGTGACGACCGCCACCTTCCCGTCGAAGTCCTTCACGTCTACTCCGCTCCTCGGCTCGACACTTCAGAACTACACGTTCTCATGCAGGGAACGGATCAGGCCAGCGGAAGCCACCGCCCGCCAATGCTCACGCCGTGAGCAAATACGTGCCGTTCTGGCGCGAGGTTCTCAGTCGCGGCGTGGGTAATTGCGAAACCTGGGGTGCGGAAAGCGCTACCGAATGCGCGCGTTTGACGAACAGACCGTCGTCGGGTTCCCGCGCTCCTCCGCCTTGAGGAACCCTTGCTCGGGGCTCGCGTCGACGTCGGTCACCCGTCAACGAAGTATCAGGCGAACCGCACGTGCAGGCGCACCACAGTTTCCGTGTCGTACGAGCGGAGCTGGACGAGCTCGCAGAGCTGGTTTGCGATCCACAAGCCTCGTCCACCCTCGCCATTGAGGCCGGGGCGCGTGCGACCGACGAGCGGATCGGCGACGCGTCCCCGGTCGCGCACCTCACACACAACGGCCGTCGCGTCGTGCCACACGCCCAGCGTGCCCCGACCGTGCCCGTGAGCGATGCTGTTTGCGGCCACTTCGTGGACCGCCAAGACAAGCTCCGCCGCCCGCTCCTCCGCCAACCCGGCGTGAACCGCATAGCCGGCGACGAGACTGCGCGCTTCCGCGAGATTTCGTTCTTCGAAGGTCACGAACACTGCGTCCGCGGGCTGCTCGGGAAGGGGGTCGTCGAACGGGCCAACGAGCGCGTCGACCCCCGGAAAGCCTGCGCTGACCCGAGGAACGTTGTGTTCTCGGACGAAGGGATGGTTCCGACGCGCGTCCTCGATAACACCTTCGCCGAGCGCGGCAGTGTCGTAGGGGCACAGGAGCCAGAACGCGGGATCGGCGAACGCGACGTTCAACAGCGCCTCATGACGCTGGCACTCCGCCAGCTCGGCCGGGCTCCGGCCAGCCCAGATCGGCTCGCCCACCCCGCGCATCTGGCGATCGTACCGACAGTGGCCGGCGATGAAGTCCTGCCACGCGGGGATGATCCGGGCAGGATTGATCCCGACCTCATCCATGTCCGCAAACAAGATGCGGGCGGCATCGTCGTGGAGCTCAGTTTGTAGCGCATCGAGCTTCTCCGCACTCAACACCACGAGGATGGGCTCTTCGGCAGCAATGGACTCGCGGATGAACCCGAG
>CAAGKR010350770.1_pt1 | contig 11807 bp, 9 predicted proteins | sample 2556971 | NCBI WGS metagenome assembly CAAGKR01 (sample SAMEA5207829, study PRJEB30636) | soil metagenome | biome: forest; feature: boreal; material: soil | place: USA | collected 2011-09 | depth 1 m
CCTCGGGCTCGACGTGGCACCACCACGTCTTCGCCCTTGCGTCCGCGCCTCGCTCGACACTCGACCACCCCAGCCGCACATCCCTTCCGGGACCGACCCTTAGAACGGCACGCGACGCGCGCCCTAACGACGACCGCTCGAAGCGGAGGCTATTTCTTGGTCGTGGTGGTGTGTACTGTCGTCGTCTGAGGCGGAGTGCCCGTCTGGGGCGGAGTGCCCGTCTGGGGCGGAGTGCCCGTCTGGGGCGGAGTGCCCGTCTGGGGCGGAGTGCCCGTCTGGGGCACGGGCGTGCTGGGCAGCGCGGAGGTCTTGGGCGCCTTGTATCCCTTGCAGTCCTGGACCAAGTACTGGCTGCGACATTCGGTCCGCGCGGTCCACTTCTTGCGGAAGTTCTTGACGAATTCGCTCAGTGCCTTCTGCGACTTCTGAGCGGTGATCTGTTGCTGAATCGAGGACTGCACCGTTGAGAGCGCCTGCTGGCTCGCGGGGAGCGTCTTCTTGACTTCGTAGATGTAGTAGCCGAACGGCGTCTTGATCGGGCCACCGAGCACGTTCGGCTGAGCTTTGAAGACGGCTTCGTCGAGCGCCTTCTCCTCCTGGCCTTTGACGACGCCGGGAAGCGAACCGCCGGCGACCTTGCTGACCGGGTCAATCGAGGATTTCTTGGCGACGCTCGCAAAGCTCTTGCCCGATTTGACTTCTTTCTTGGCCGCTTCGGCCTGAGCCAGAGTCTTCGTAAGGATTATCAGGATGTTGCGTCGTTCAGGCTGGCCGTACTGCGACTTGTGCTGCTGGTAGTAGGCCGCGATTTCCTGCTGGCTGGGCTTCTTGCCGGCGTCCTTGCTGACCTTCTGCTGAACCTTTCGGGAGAGCAGGTCGAGCTTCACGCGAAGCAGCACGTCGGAGACGGTGTAACCGGTGCTGGCCAGGAATTTCTGGAAGTCGGCTTCCTTGGGGAACTGCTGGCCCTTAATTTGGTTGAACTGCTTCGTGACTTCCTTGTCGGTGACCTTGATGCCCTGGTCGGAAGCCTCGCCGATCACCCAATTAGCGGATATCAGGTAGCCGAGCACCTGCTGCTTGAGCGCGGTGTACTGCTGTTCACACTGCGCCATGAGCGTCGCCGCGGTCGGCTTCGCCTGTCCCTTGACGGGCTTCGGCGCAGTCGCTTCGAGATGTGCGATGCAGGCTTTGTAGGTGGGGGGATCGGGCACGACCGCTTTGGGCGCGGTCTTGCCTGCGGCGGCGGCCGAGGCTGAGCTCGAGTTCGCGGCGACCCCCATCCAGTGGTTGAACGTGGCGTTCGAGATCGCGTTGCCGTTGACGCTGACTACGGCGTCGCCGGGGATGCCCCCTCCGCACGCGGTGAGCGTGACAGCGGTGATGAAGATGGCGCCGAGCGCCGCGATTTGACCCGATAGCTTGGACACGACGCGGGCACTCTAGCGGAAACTTCCCAAGTCGTGCTTAACGACTTCATTAATGCTCGCTAAGGCTGCTACTTCACGCGCCCCAAGCGGTCCGTCTCGTGGTCCGTCTCGTGGTCTGACCAGCGGTCCGACCAGCGGTCCGACTGCTGGCGCGATCGCGCTCGCTGAGCCAGATCGAGCCTTCGCGGCCGCCTCTAAGCCGCCTCGCGCACGATCGCCAGCAGCACGTCGGCGGCCCGCACCACCGTCGGAAAGCGCTGGTCTCCCTCCTTGGGGACACGCACCGACACCTGCGAGCGTCCCGACTCATACAACGCCTCGGGGAGCTCCTCGCGCAGGCGCTTGGCCCGGACGGAGTCGAGCTCGATCGGGGTCACCGCGAGGCGATCGCCACGAAAGCTGACGGTTTGGGCGCCGGCCTGGCCGAACTTGATGCGCGCGCGCTGTAGAGCAAGAAGATTGCCAAGCGGCTCAGGAACGGGCCCGAAGCGATCCTCGAGCTCCTCGCGCAGGCGTTCCACGTCGGCCACCTCGAGCGCGGATGCCACACGACGGTGGACCTCGATCTTCGCCTGCTCGTAGGGCACGTAGTCGGCTGGGATGTAGGCGTTAACGTTGACATCCAGGCGCACCGGCTCGGGTAGCTCGTCCTCCGGCTCGCCGTCGGCAGGACCGGCGTTGCGCACGGCCTCGTCCAGCATCTGCATATACAACTCGAACCCGAGCGCGGCGACGTGACCGGACTGCTCGTCGCCGAGCAGGTTGCCCGCGCCGCGTATCTCCAGGTCGCGCATCGCCACCTTGAAGCCGGCGCCGAGCTCGGTGTAGTCCGAAAGCGCCGAGAGGCGCTGGGCCGCGTCGAGGGTGAGCGCGGCCGCCGAGTCATAGAGCAGGTAGGCGTATGCGCGCTGGCGGCTGCGCCCGACACGGCCACGGATCTGGTAGAGCTGGGCAAGCCCGAATGTGTCGGCGTGCTCAACGATCAGCGTGTTCGCCTGGGGTATGTCGATGCCCGACTCGATGATCGATGTGCACACGAGCACGTCGGCGCCCCCCTGCAAGTAATCCATCATCGCTGCCTCCAGTTCGCCCTCTCCCATCTGGCCGTGGGCCACGGCAAAGCGAACACCGGGGCACAGCGCGCGCAGACGCTCGGCGGTCTGCTCGATCGACTCGACCCTGTTGTGCATGAAGAACGCCTGTCCCCCGCGCTCGTGCTCGCGCAGGATCGCGCGCTTGACGAGCTCCTCCTCGTACTCGCCCACATATGTCTTCACGGGACGCCGGCCCTCGGGGGGCGTCTCGATCACCGATATCTCGCGCAGGCCGGCGAGCGACATCTGCAGGGTGCGCGGGATCGGGGTGGCGGACATCGAGATGACGTCCACCTTCAGCTTGAGCTGGCGCAAGAGCTCCTTCTGCTTGACGCCGAAGCGCTGCTCCTCGTCCACGATCAAGAGGCCCAGGTCCTTGGCGCGCACGTCGCGCGAGAGCACGCGATGGGTGCCGATCAGGATGTCCACGCCGCCCTTGGCGAACCCTTGCAAGGCGATCTTCTGCTCGGCGGCGGAGCGAAAGCGCGAGACGTGCTCGACGGTGAGCGGATAGTCGGCCAGACGCTCTGAGAAGGTGCCGTAGTGCTGCTGGGCGAGGATCGTGGTGGGCACGAGCATCAGTACCTGCTTGCCCTCGCTCGCGGCCTTGAAGGCGGCGCGCAGCGCGACCTCGGTCTTGCCGTAACCGACGTCTCCGCACACGAGCCTGTCCATCGGGCGCGGCGCTTCCATGTCGGCCTTGACGAGTTCGATCGCCTCCATCTGGTCGGCGGTCTCGGTGTAGGGAAAGCGCTCCTCGAACTCGCGCTGCCAGTCGGAGTCGGGCTCAAACGCGTGGCCCGCTCGCCGGCGGCGCTCGGCATACAGGCTGAGCAACTCGCCCGCGAGCTCCTGGGCGGCGCGGCGCGCGCGCGCCTTCATCGCCTCCCAGCGCGAGCCCCCGAGCTTGGATAGCGGCGGAGAACCTCCCTCACCACCCGCCCCAACGTAGCGTGAGATCTTCGCGAGTTGGTCGGTGGGAGAGAGCACGCGATCGTCGCCCTGGTATTCGAGGTAGAGGTAGTCGCGCGTGACGTCCGCCACCGTACGGGTCTGAAAGCCTGCGAAACGGGCGATCCCGTGATCCTCGTGCACGACGATGTCGCCGGTGCGAAGCTCGGTGAACGAGCGCAGCGCACCGCGAGATGACGGCCCACCCGCCCGGCCCGAGCGTCCAGCCCCGGACCCGGCGCCCCCCCGATCGGCGCGGCGGCGGCGGAGAAGGCGGTGCTCGGGGAACACGGCGAGCTTCAGCGAAGGCGCGACGAAGCCCTCGCGCAAGGATGCGGCAGCGAAGCGCAGCGAGGCCTCGAGCGGTGCGCGCGCAACATCCACGTCCCCGTCGAGCCAGTCGGACTTCAGGCGACCGAGGTTGTAGGCGGCCCGTTCGCCTTCGCCACGCCTGGGGAAGGCGACGACCGTTCGATAGCCCGAGCGCACCAGCTTCTCGAGCTCTGGCTCGGCTTCGGCGAGGGAGCGCGCAGCCGTGTCGGCGGCCGACGCGCGCAACTCGATCTCCTGGCCGCTCGACATCGAGGAGAGCCACACCCGCGTGCGTGCGCCCACGCTCGCGCGCACCTCCTCCGGACTCACATACAGGTGATGGGCGTCCTCGTCGGCGAATGCCGCGCAAACGTCGTTCCAGTGATCCTCGAGAGCCGGCTCGAGCTCCTCCTCGGCGGCCACGATGATTTGAGTGCCCGACCCCCCGGTCCCCTCCCCCCCGATCAACTCGAGCAGGGCACCGAAGCGCTCGACCGGCAACAGCTCGGCGATGTCCGGCCGTCCCTCAGCGGCCGAGAAGGCGCCGGTGGCGGCGGCGATCTCGGCGAGCTCGCGATGCTCGGGGGCAAGCTCGGCGGCGGGAGCGATCTCGACCTCCTCCACGTCGCCGAGCGAGCGCTGAGTGAAGGTCGAGAACCAGCGCAACGATTCGATCTCGATGTCGAACATGTCGACCCGCACGGCGTGCTCCTCGGTGGCGGGAAATACGTCCAGCAGGCCCCCCCGCATAGCGAACTGGCCACGCTCCTGCACTTGATCGACGCGCTCGTAACCGGCTCCCACAAGCTCCCCGGCGCACTCGTCGAGGTCAAGTAGCTCGCCGACGCGTAGCGTGAAGGAATGAGGACGAAGCTGTGGATCGGGCACCTTCTCGGAGAGAGCCACGGCAGAGACCACAACGACGGGTGCCTCGACGTCATCGCTTTGCGGCGCCAGCAGCGCGTCGAGAGCCGCCACGCGCAACCCGACGAGATGCGGGGGCGGGGTGAGATGCGACTCATAGGCCACCCCCCTCGACGGGTAGTAGCGCACACGCCGCGGCGCGAGCCACGCCCTCAGGTCGCCCGCCAGGTCGCGTGCCGCGCGATCGTCGCCGACGACCACAAGTGTCGGGCGCTCGACGCCGCGATCGGCGATCGCGGCGATCACGTACGGACGCAGCGACGAGGAGACGAACGCGCGGCCGCCCTCGTCGGCAAGGGCGACGGCGGCCGGGTCCCGATCGATGGCGCCGAGGAGCGAGCGCAGGGCCAAGGCTATGCCTCGCCGGCAAGCACGCGTTCGACCGCTGCGCACGCTCCGTCGATCAGCCCGCTAACGTCGTCCCGAGGCTCACGGAAGCGGCCGAGAACGTAGGAGGAGACGATCTCCGGATCGGTGGACTCGGGCCGCCCGACGCCGACACGAACTCGCATGAAGTCCGCGCTGCCGAGTTCGCGCTTGATCGACTTCAACCCATTGTGACCGGCCAAGCCGCCGCCCAAGCGCGTGCGCACGTCGCCGAAGGACAAGTCGATCTCGTCGTGGACGACGAGTACGCGCTCGAGTGGCAGCTTGAACGAGCCGCGTGCGGGGCCGACGGAGCGACCCGCATCGTTCATGTAGGTCTGTGGCCACAACACAGCCACGCGCGATCCGTCTGCCCGGCCCTCTGCGATGCGGCCACGGAAGCGATCCTTGACCCGGCCGAGCCGCCAGCGATCTGCCAGTTGGTCGGCGACCATGAAGCCAACGTTATGACGGGTTGACGCGTGCTCGCGACCGGGATTGCCCAATCCGACGATCAGCCAGTCGGCTGGGGCCCCGCCGCCGAAGGGGCGCAGGAGCTACTCCTCAGAGGAGGCGCCGCCGTCCTCGGCGGGCGCCTCGCCCGCGGCGGCCTCGCCAACGAGCTCGGTCTCGGACTCGAGCTCGGCCTCCTCCTCGGTCTGTAGGCGGGGCGCCGAGAGCGAAGCGACAGTGGTCTCCGGATCGTCGAGCAGCGTCACGCCGTCGGGCGCCGCGATCGCATCGAGAGTGAGGGTGTCGCCTATCTCCATCTCGCCGAGCTCATGCACGATCGACTCCGGGATCGCGGTCGGGAGCGCCTCGATGTTGAGCTCGCGCGTCAGCTGCTCGAGGACTCCGCCTTCCTTCACGCCGGTGGTGTCCTCGACGCCCGTGAGCTCGAGCGCCACCACCGCGTGGATCGGCTTGTCCAGGCGCACCCGCAACAGGTCGACGTGCGTCGTGTCGCCCCGAACCGGGTTGCGCTGGGCCTCCTTGAGCACCACCGGGGTGGGCTTGGAGCCATCGACGCTGAGATCCACCACTGCGCCCGATCCGGCGAGCGCCACTCGCAGTTCGCGTGCATCGACGCTGAAGCTGACCGGGTCGGAGTCGCCGCCGTAGAGCACTCCAGGGATGCGTCCGGCGCGGCGCAGGCGGCGCGCGGAGCGCGAGCCGTCGGGATCGCGGCTTGCGACATCGAGCTTGGTGGTTGCGGTGGCCATGAGAAGGCCGGGGACTTTAGCAATCCCCTTCGTTTGGGATCGCCGCGCTGAGCGAAACCAGCGCGACCGACACCCCCGTGACGGCGTTTCCGGTGCGCTTGACCTTCGCGCATTGGACGGTCGGGAGGTGTCCGAGCACGGTCCATGCGACACGCGTGGGAGCGGTCGCGCCGGTGAGCGAATAGGCGCTGTGCGAGGTCAGCGAGAGGATCTTGACCGACCCCGCACGACGCAGGGAGGTAGCGTTAGCTTTGACGCTCGCAAGGCACGCAGGGCTCGTGCGGCAACCGGAGAGCCGCGAGATCATCTCTGCTTCGTTGCCGGCGGCCTCGGCCCGTAGGAGAGCCAGCACGTCGTCACGTTCGACGTTCTCGGTCGAGAGGAAGCGCCCCAGGAAGATGCTGATCGCGAGGAACAGCATCACGCCGAGAACGATCAGCGCAACGTGAATCGGACGCAGGGCGCCGAGCCTGGCTCGAAGGGGATGCCGGCTGTCGAGCTCGGACGGTGGCCCGGTCGGGAGGGAGAGTCCCCTCGGAGGTGGAGAGTCGGGCGTCAACTGGCCGCGACTCAAAACAGCTGATTCTCACCGCCGAACACTTCACTGACGGAGTCGTCGGTGAAGATGCGGCGGATCGAGTCGGTGAGCAACTCCGCGCAGGGGAGCACGCGAATGTTCTTGGGCAGGCCGTTGCGCGCGGGGATCGTGTCCGTGACGACGATCTCCTTGAGCCCCGAGGCGGCGAGGTTCTCGAAGGCATTACCGGAGAACACGGCGTGGGTGGCCGCCGCGTAGACGCTCTCCGCGCCCGCGTCGAGCACAGTGCGGGCGGCCGCCTTGAGCGTTCCGGCGGTATCGATCATGTCGTCGACGATCACCGCGGTCTTGCCCTTTACGTCACCGATCACGTACGCGATCTCGGCGACCTGCTGGGCCGGGCGCTCCTTGTCGAGGATCGCCAGCTCGGCGCCGATCTTCGAGGCGAACTTCTTGTTGAGCTTCACGCGACCGGCGTCCGGAGCCACCACTACGAGGTCGGAGAGCCCGAGGTCTCCGAAGTACTGGGTGAGCATGAACAGCGCGGTCATGTGGTCGACGGGCTTCTGGAAGAAGCCCTGAATCTGGCCGGCGTGCAGGTCCATCGTGAGCACCCTGTCGGCGCCGGCGGCCTCGATCATGCGCGCCACCAGGCGCGCGGAGATCGGCTCGCGCGGAGCGGACTTCTTGTCCTGACGCGAATACCCGAACCACGGCGTCACGGCGATCACGCGGTGCGCGGAGGCGCCCACCGCCGCATCGATCATGAACAGGAGCTCCATCAACGAATCGTTTGCCGTGACCCCGGTGGCCGGGTTGCCGCAGGTGGACTGCACGATGAATACGTCGGCGCCGCGAATCGACTCCTCGTAACGGCAGTACACCTCGCCGTTTGAGAAGGTCTTGAGCGTCACCGGCCCGATGTCTACGGCGAGCTTCTCGGAGATGTCGAGCGCAAGCTGCGGGTTGGCACGCCCCGAGAAGAGCATCAGCCGCTTGTCGTAGTCGATCGGCAGACTCGTCGGGGAGGGCTGCGTGCGCGTATCGATCACGCTGCTCATCTCATTCGGGAGTGTAGAGGCCGGCCGCGACGGTTAGCGGTGGAGCGATCGGCGCATCGATCGGTCCGTTGCCCTGTGCGTCGATCGATCAATGAGTCGCAGCGTCGATCGGTCCGTCGCTCGCTGCATTGAGCCGTCATGACTCGCGCTCGCGTCGCTCGGCGTAGCCCTCGACGTTCTGCTGGCGCGCACGGGCTACCGCGAGAGCGCCTGCGGGCACGTCCTCGGTGACGACCGAGCCCGCGGCGGTATAGGCGTCGTCGCCGACCGTCACTGGGGCGACGAGGGAGGTGTCGACCCCCCCGCGCACGCGCTTGCCGATCGTGGTGCGATGCTTTGAACGTCCGTCATAGTTGGCGGTGATCGTGCCCGCGCCGAGGTTCGACTGCTCGCCGACGTCGGCGTCGCCGATGTAGGACAGGTGCGGGATCTTCGCACCGGGCCCGACGTCGGAGTTCTTGATCTCCACGAACGTCCCTACCTTTGAGCCCGCACGCAGCACGGTGCCGGGGCGCAGATAGGCGAATGGCCCGACGCTGACGCCGTCCTCGAGCACGCTGTCCACTATGTAGGAGCACCGCACAGTGCACCCGCTGCCGATCCTCGTGCTGCCACCAATTGTGGTGAACGGCTCGATCACGGTGTCCTGACCGATCTCAACGTCCACATCGATCTGGACCGAAGCCGGATCCACGATCGTGACACCGGCGAGCATGTGACGCTCGACGATCGCCTGCTGGGCGAGCCCGCGAACATGCGCGAGCGCCACGCGATCGTTGACCCCGAGCATCAGCCGCTCGTCGTCGATCGCCTGAGCCCCAACCAGCTCCCCGTCGGCGCGCAGCAGGTCGAGCACCTGCGGCAGGTACAGCTCGCGCTGCGCGTTCTCGGAGGTGAGTCGCGGGAGCACACCGAGCAGCGCCGAGCCGCTGAAGACATATATGCCGGAATTCACCTCGCGAATCTCGAGCTCCGCGTCGCTGGCATCGCCCGGCTTCTTGGTCTCAACGACACGCGCCACCGACCCGTCGGAGTCGCGCACGACCCGGCCGTAGCCGCTTGGGTCCGCGAGCACGGCTGTGGCCATCGTCGCGGCCGCGCCGCTGCGCGCGTGCTCCTCCACGAGTTCGCCGATCGCCTCGGCGCTTACGAGCGGCACGTCGCCGCTGAGCACCACGATGGGCGCGTCGGCATCGATGTGAGCGGCCGCGGCCCTCACGGCGCCCCCCGTGCCGTCCGCCTGCGCCTGCACCACCAACTCCACACCGTCCGGCAGCACGCCCTCCAGGGCGCGGGCGGGCGAGTCGACGACGACGACGCGTGTCGCGCCGGCGGCGAGGGCGGCCCGCACTGGCCACAGCACCATCGGGATGCCACACAGCTCATGCAACACCTTCGGCGTCGCCGAGCGCATGCGCGTGCCCTGGCCGGCGGCGAGGATCAGGACCGTCGGGGAAATGGTCATAAACGAACTCTATTTGGATGGGCGTCGAGAGGGCGAACCGCTAGGTTCATGTTTGCTGTTCGCGTTCGTACTGCTGGACCCACTTTCGGACAGCGTTGTCCGAGACCCCATAGCGACGGCCGGTGGCTGCGTAGCCAAGCGCCGCAACCTCCCGTAGCAAATGCGTATGAGGAGGACGATCTACCTTACGCCGTCCAGGACGAGGGTTCCCATTACGTTTACGCCGAACAGCGCAGTGACGCGAGCAGTAACTCTGTTGTGCGAATCCCGGCCAAAATGATTGACCACACGTCGAGCACTGACGAGGATCACGCTCGAGACGATTCTGGCGACCACAATGGGTGTCGAGCGTGGCCGCGCAGTTCGGGCAGACAATCCGCAGGTTCTTGAGCCGGTGGTCGTTGGCGATTCCATTTATGTGATCCAGGATGAGCGCCATCCGACGGCCCATCCATTCCTCATCCTGCCCACACAACTCGCACTTTCTTTGCTTGACCCCTTCCTTGAACAGTCGGGCCTTGAGATGTCCGCGCGAGTAGGTCGAACCTTCGACCAGAATCTCATTTAGCGGTCGAGCACCTCTGCGAAGCGCTCGATTCCTACAACCGTCAGGGTCGAAGTGGTCCGTAGAAATGTTCCAGATTGACTCCGCGTACTTTCGGAGAGTGAAGTGGTTGCCGCCAGCGGCCCGCATCCCCAACATCCTCAGCGCCTCCGCATAGCAACTCGACGCCGCAATCGCGCGGCGAGCCTCCCTCTCCGAATATCGTGGGCCCTTTCGTGCTACGAACATATGTTCGCACATCCTTACGACGGATCGCTGACTATCTATCCAGGGACGCCAACCGCAACAGGATGCGACTGGGGAGCCTGGACTCGAACCAGGACTTGAAGAGTCAAAGTCTCCCGGGCTGCCATTACCCCACTCCCCAACGAGTCGACCGTCTCACCGGATGATCGCATGGGCACGCCTGATACGACTCGACGGATCTCATGCGAGACCGCAGCCAGGCGGGGCACCGAGCAGCACAGCGTTCAGGCAACTGCCACATCCCATCCAACCCTCCTGCAAGAATCCTTGCGGTGCCGTGGGTCAGGGGTTTGCAATGAGGCGTGCTCAGCGCGCCGCGATCGTGGCGATGCTGGCCGTGTCCGGGCTGGTTGGCGTGCCAGCGACCGCCCCCGCACGCGCGTGGGGCACCACCACCGCGAGCACTCCCCACGCCCCCCTCGCACGCGCGTGGGGCCACGACCTCCGCGAGCACCGGCCCCGCGAACGCCTCCACTGCCACCCTCGCACGCGCGTGGGGCAAGGCGTGCCGCGACACATACCTACAAGCCCACGCGCGCCGACCTGTCGCGCGTGAGTGCCGCCACGCTCTGCCTGATCGACCGCGAACGCCGGGTCCACCGTCGCGGGCTGCTGCGCTCCAACCGCTCCCTACAGCGGATCGCCGCGAGCCAGGCCAAGGAAATGGTCATCGGCGACTACTTCGGCGACAACAGTCGCTCCGGCTGGACCCCGATCCAGCGAATCGAGGTGTCCGCGTATGCCTCGCGCACACATAGCCTGGCCGCGGCGCAGAACATCGGCTGGGGCACCGGCATACTCGCCACGCCGGCGGCGATGGTGCGCGGCTGGATGCTCTCGCCGCCACACCGGCGCATCATGCTCACGAGCGACTATCGCGACATCGGCGTGGGCATCGCCCCCGCCGCCCCTCCGCGCCTGACCGAAGGGCTATCGCGAGCCACGTACACGGTGGAGTTCGCCGCCCGCGGCAGTCACGAGCGCCGCGGTACGCGCCCGCCGCGCGCCCCGTCCTCTGAGGCGGGGCCGCGTGCCGAGGAGATTCCGAGCACGCGCATCGCCTTCAACCCGAGGCTGAGCTTCTCGCGGCCGTCGCTCGAGCTGACGTCGAGGCCCGTCAACTCGCGCACGCGCTCCAGGCGGTAGTAGATCGTGTGGCGATGGGTGAACAAGCGCTGGGCGGTGCCCGCGACGTTGCCGTCGGCCTCCAGGAACGTCCCAAGCGTCTGCAGTAGCTCGGTCTCGTACTGTTCGTCGTAGGCCACGAGCGGCTCAACAGTCTCCGCGTAGAAGCGCTGTAGCTCGTCGGGGTTCTCCGTCATGGCGCTCAGCAGCAGCCGGTAGGCGCCGGTCTGCTCGAAGGCGAGCAGCGCCCCCTCGGGCGCGCTGCCCTCGGCTACGTTCGCTGCCAGCAACGCCTCGCCCGCCGCTCGCGGAAGCTCGCCCGGATCCTCCGCGATGCGGCTGCGCCCGAGCGCGAACGTATAGCCCGACAGCCCGCTTTCCATCTCGCGCAGCACCCCATCGGCGGTGCGTGCGGCCAGCGGCTCCTCGCCGCCGGGCACGAGCAGCAGGATCTCAACGCCCGCGGCCCCATCGCGCTCTGAGAGCGCCGCGATCGAGCGGCTGACG
>CAAGKR010037057.1_pt1 | contig 11802 bp, 7 predicted proteins | sample 2556971 | NCBI WGS metagenome assembly CAAGKR01 (sample SAMEA5207829, study PRJEB30636) | soil metagenome | biome: forest; feature: boreal; material: soil | place: USA | collected 2011-09 | depth 1 m
AAAAATCCGGCTCTGCGACATGGCGATGGGTAACCGTCGTTTTAGTTTGCCCGGTAGCAGCGCCAAGGAGCAGGAGCAGTACCAACCCAACAACCGGAGGGTGTCGCAATGCCAGTGCTCTCCCCGCCCGCACTGCGGAAAGAGCGAAGGATGCGCCCGCTTTAAGTGACATTGCACCCTTCATAAGGAATTAGGAGACTGTTCAAGGCTATTTGTTGGGACGCGATTTGTTTCCATTTAATACATGTGCCAAATAATGGCCAGTGTACGAAGCCGGCAATGCCGCGATGACTTCAGGCGGACCGGCGCCGACAACGTAGCCGCCGCGCTCTCCCCCTTCGGGTCCCAGGTCGATTACCCAATCCGCTGTCTTGATAACTTCCAGATTGTGTTCAATCACCAAAATTGAACCACCCGCATCGATCAAGCGGCGGAACGCCGACAGCAGTTTGCTGATATCGTCAAAATGCAAGCCCGTGGTCGGCTCGTCAAAAATATAGAGCACCCGCAAGCGCCTTTTGCCGGGAAGGCTTGCCGGACGCCCAATCCCTCGCGCCACTGGTTGCAAATGAGCCGCCAGTTTCATGCGTTGTGCCTCTCCTCCAGACAAAGTCGTGGCGGATTGACCGAGTCGCAAATATCCGAGCCCGACTTCCTCCAGCACACGCAACTTGTCGACAATCTTTGGCACGCCGCCGAAAAACTGTAACGCTTCTTTAACCGTGAGATTCAAAACCTCATGAATGTTCTTGCCCCGATAACGAACGTCCAAAACCTGAGGTTTGTAGCGGGCGCCCTTGCATTCCTCGCAAACCAGTTCGACATCCGCAAGAAACTGCATTTCCACCGTAACCGTACCGTCGCCCTGACAAACTTCGCAGCGCCCGCCGGCAATATTGAAAGAAAAATGACCCGGTGTGAATCCGCGCTTGTGAGCTTCGGGAAGGGAAGCGAACAGGTCGCGAATGGCATCGAACGCCTTAATATAAGTCACCGGATTGGACCGTGGAGTACGACCGATCGGCGACTGATCGACTAGCACCACTTCATCAATGAACTCATCGCCTTCCAGCGTGTCCCATCCGGCAAGGGGATGAACAATATCTGGGATTTGCCGCTTCGCCGCACTCAGCGCCTTGTACAGCACGTCGTGCAGTAATGTGGATTTGCCAGAGCCAGAAACGCCAGTTAAGGCAACGAGCATTCCCAATGGAATCGTGATATCGATGTTTTTCAAATTATGCGTTCGCGCACCGTAAACCTTAATCTCCTCATGGCCAACTGCTCGCCGTGTCGCCGGGACTGGAATCCGCAACTCATGGGCCAGGTAACGTCCGGTGAGAGACGCCGGCATTTTCTGTATTTGCTCGTAAGTGCCGGATGCGATGACGCTGCCCCCATGTTCCCCGGCTCCGGGCCCAAGGTCGAGAATCGTGTCCGAAGCCCGCATCACGTCGGGATCGTGTTCCACTACCAGGATAGTATTTCCCAAATCCCGCAGATCGTGCAGGATGTTAATCAGGCGATGAGTGTCGCGGCTATGAAGTCCGATCGAAGGTTCGTCGAGAACATATAAGGTTCCGACGAGGCGCGATCCGAGGGAAGTGGCGAGCTGAATTCGTTGCGCCTCGCCGCCGGAAAGTGTGGATGAAAGCCGGTCCAATGTGAGGTATTCGAGGCCGACGTCCTGCAAAAACCTCAACCGTTCCCGGATTTCCTCGAGCAATCTTTCCGCAATTCCGGCTTCCTGCGGGGTCAATGAAAGATGTTCAAAAAACTGCGCCGCCTGTTCCACGGTCATGGTACAAAGCTGGCAAATATTCTTGTCATTAATTCTCACCTGCCGCGCTTCGGTACGAAGGCGCGCTCCGTCGCATTCTGAGCAGAGCGAGTATCCCCGATAACGGCTCAGGAAGACGCGAACGTGCAACTTGTATTTCTTCCGCTCCAGGTGCTTGAAAAAGCCGCGGATTCCCGGAAATGTTCCGTCACCGTCCAGGACCATCTTTTGTTGGTCGGGTTCCAATTCCGCCCACGGCACATTTAGAGGAAGATTCATCTGTCGCGCGAAACGTTTGAGGTCGGTAAAGAGTGTCCGGTACTTGGGCTTGGTCCACGGTTCAATGGCGCCCTCGTTCAAGGTTCTCGAACCATCCGGAATTACAAGACCGAGATCAAAATCAATTGTGTTTCCGAATCCCTGGCACCGGGGACAAGCTCCGAAGGGATTGTTGAAGGAAAATAAATGCGGTTCCGGCTCGTCATAGCGAATATTGCATTGCTTACATTCGAATCGCTGTGAGAAACGGAGATATCGGGGCGGCTGGTCGTTTCGAGGAGCGCTCTCAAAAATAACTTCACCGGCCTCGCGATAACAGATTTCTACGGCGTCAACGATCCGTGCCCGTGCGTCTGGCGAAACGACGAGGCGGTCAACAAGCAGAAACACGGGCTCGGCAAAATTAACTTCCAATAGCGACTCCGGAGATGAGAACTCGAATATCTGTCCTTTTTGGTAGAGACGGTTGAAGCCGCGCTGGCGAACCTCAAAGAGTTGCGCTTTAAGCAAATCAAGTTTCGGGGTTGACGCTGGAGTCTTCTTCTTCCCGGTGGGAGGTTTCTTTTTCTCCGTAGGCGGGGCCTCAGACGGGTGCAGCGGAAAAAGAACATTTAACCGGGCCCCTTCCTCGAGGGCCAAAATGACAGAAGCAACCTCGTCGACTGTGTCTTTCTTGACCTCAGCTCCGCATCGCACGCAGTAGGTGCGGCCAATCCGCGCGTAGAGCAAGCGCAAATAGTCGTAAATCTCTGTGGCGGTGCCAACGGTCGATCGCGGATTGCGCGTCGAGTTTTTCTGCCGGATTGCGACAGCAGGCGCGATGCCATCGATGACGTCGACGTCCGGCTTTTCGATGCGCTCCAGAAATTGCCGCGCATATGCCGACAGTGACTCGACATAGCGGCGCTGGCCCTCGGCATAAATCGTGTCGAAGGCAAGCGAAGATTTTCCCGAGCCTGACACGCCGGTAACTACGGTCAATGCATTGTGCGGGATTTCAAAATCTATATTCTTGAGATTGTGAACCCTTGCACCGCGAACAACTATGGTTTCCGTGGACATCGTTTGAGAGTGAGATTGATTCCGGCGATCCATACGGACCGCGTTAAAACCGGCTGCCGAATCTTCTATTATAAGGCAGGATGCTGGGACGCTCCGGCCTCGCCCAGAGCCTTTGCTAATTTCCACATTTGATTTTCTGTTGAATCTTTTTACGAATCTTTCGTTCCCTGTTAGAATCTTTAAAATCCAATCGTCGGAGTAAAAATGCAGGCCATTCTTGCGCTGGAAGACGGCAGGGTCTTCCGAGGCAAAGGCTACGGAGCAAAAGGCGAGTGTTACGGCGAAGTCGTTTTTAATACTTCAATAACCGGCTATCAGGAAATTTTCACCGATCCTTCCTACGCAGGGCAAATCGTCGTCCTTACCAATCCCGAAATCGGCAATTACGGCACCAATTCTGAAGACAGTGAATCGAACCGCCCGTATATAGAGGGCTTGATTGTGCGCGAATTTTCGCGCGTCAGTTCCAACTGGCGATCCCAGCAGGTCACCGAAGAATACCTGGAGCAGTTCAAGATTCCGGTTCTAGCCGATATTGACACGCGCGCGCTGGTTCGCCATCTGCGTGACCATGGCGTCATGCGCGGGGTGATCTCGACGCTTGAATTCGATACCGAGAAGTTGGTTATGAAAGCCAGGTCCATTCCCAGGATGGATGGAACTGATCTGGCCAAAGTCGTTAGCACCAGCAAGACCTATGTATGGGAAACCGGCGAGCGTTCTCATCTGCCGGATGAGATCGTGGGAGTGAAAGACGACCCCGAACGCTTTCACGTCGTCGCCTACGATTTCGGAATCAAGCACAACATTCTTCGCAAGCTGCGCGGCGAATGTTGCAAAGTCACGGTGGTGCCGGCGGAGACTCCTGCCGAGGATGTCCTCGCGCTGAAACCCGACGGCGTCTTCTTATCGAATGGCCCAGGCGATCCCGAACCCTGTACCTATGCGGTGGACAACATTCGTCGATTAATGGGACGGCAACCAATCTTCGGGATATGCCTGGGACATCAGCTTACGGGCATCGCGCTCGGCGGAAAGACTTTCAAGCTGAAGTTTGGACATCACGGCGGAAACCATCCAGTAAAGCAATTGAATACCGGAAAGATCGAGATCACCGCTCACAATCACAACTTCGCCGTTGACCCCGATTCGTTGCCGCAAAGTGAAGTCGAGCTGACTCACATGGATCTGAATGACAACACGCTGGAAGGCATGCGGCATCGGAATTTGCCGTTGTTCACGGTGCAATATCATCCCGAGGCATCGCCGGGCCCGCATGATTCGCACTATCTGTTCAAAGACTTCGTGAAGATGATGGAGGAATGGAAGCGGTGAAGATCGCTGCTCTAATTTGCGCCCGGCAGTTTGTTCGGACAAGGATCGCAAGTACATCAAAACAATCTGTCATCCCGACCGAAGGAGGTAGTTCGCTAGCGAACTATCTCCGCAGTGGAGGGACCTGCTTTTATGAAGCGGCATAACTACAGCGTATACATGGTTGCCAGCAAATCGCGAGTGTTGTACATCGGGATGACCAATAATTTAGAACGGCGAATGTTTGAGCACAAAAACGACTTAATGAATGGCTTCAGCAAGCAGTACCGATGTCATCGTTTGGTGTACTACGAGGCGTTCGATGATGTGAAGAAAGCGATTGACCGCGAGAAACAATTTAAACGATGGAACAGGGAGAAGAAGGATTTCTTGATCGAAAGAATGAATCCCACATGGGAGGATTTGGCGGCAGAATGGTTCAAGCGGCATCGCTATCAACCGGAACAGCAGGTCCCTCCACTCGCCAGTTAATTTGCTGCGCAAATTAACTGACTCGGTCGGGATGACAGAGTTTTTTGCGGATTAAATTTAAGAACAAAACAAGAATATGTCATCCCGACCGCAGCGAAGCGAAGTGGAGGAACCTGCTTCTCGAATCGGCATAACCACGCCGCGCACAGAATGGGAACGCGCATGAAACGATTCATCACCATCTTCGGACTTGCACTATTGCTCACCGCCTGCTCCAGAAATTCTCACGATGCAGACCTAGCGCGTCAGGGAGTAACCGTCTGCGGAACGCTCACCGACGACAATCATCAGGCAGTCGCAAACGCCTTCGTCGAACTTCACCGCTCGGCAAAGGACGCGATGGCCATGCAATCGCGCTATCTGGTGGGAAGAACCGACGACAAAGGTCAGTTCGAAGTTCAAGGAATCACACAAGGTCAGTACTGGATGGCAATTGTTCCGAAAGGACCATGCAATCCAAAATCAAAAGATGAAAACGAAGCGCGCAGGGTCCAAGTGGATGTTCCAAACGGCACTCCCGGTCCCGAATGCAAGGCGCAATGGCAAGTTGTGCAGGACGCATCCTGCAAAGTGACGGTACAGTGAACGGATGCAACCATAAAAATATACTCTGTCATCCCGAGCGCAGCGCGAGCCGCGCGAGCCGCGCTTGGGCGAATCCAACATGGCAGGATTTGCCGGAGGGTTGGGGCGAAAAGATCGAACTGCAGATCCCTCGCGTTGCTCGGGATGACAAATCGTTAGGGGTTGTACAGAATGGCGCGGGCGAGAAAGCCGATACGAAGATTGCATAATGCCCAAACGTACTGACATCTCGAAAATGCTGATCGTCGCCTCCGGCTGGATCAATACCATTGGCTGTTGCTGCCTCGTTATGGCTGGCCTAGCCGTAGCGGAATGCGTGACGATTCTGCCGAACTGTGAGTCCTCTTCTGCGAAAGTTTGGGTTACTGCGGTCCGGGATGGGAAACCGCTGAAGAACGTGAATATCAAGCTCGCCGCCAGCGCGCCCGGCGAGCAAGGAGGTTTTTCAGTCTCGACAAATGATGATGGTGTTGCCGCGCTACCCACTTTGGCCTCTGGAAAACAGTACATCACCGCAACGGCACCGGACCAGGCAGTCGCTCAGTTGTGTTTGGATGTTTCCTCGGAGAGCAAGGATAAGCGTAGTTCCTTCTCGATAGAATTGCCTCCCAGCCCAGCTATGCAAGAATTGGCAAGAGCCGAAAGAATGCCTGTCCGTGATCGGGCGCAAGAGTTCGCCGGAACGGTACAAGATTTCTCGGGCGCAGGCATTCCCGGTGCGAAGATCGAGATCCTGCCCAAAGGGTCAAAGGATGAAACTCATGCGATACAGATCGAGGCCGATGCGAGTGGGCATTTTTTTACGCACCTAGCAAGTGGGACCTACGTCGCGTTCTTTCGTATGCCTGCATTCGATACTCAAATAGAAGTCTTTGAAATAGGAAAGGGATTCGACTCGAAGGATTTGCGGATTCCTCTAAAGATAGGAAGCTGTTGACGTTCAATTCGGCGAGATATCAAAAACTGAATGCCAAAACGAACTGACATCTCAAAAATTCTCATTCTCGGCTCGGGTCCCATCATCATTGGGCAGTCGGCTGAATTCGACTACTCCGGCACGCAGGCTTGCAAGGCGCTGAAGTCTGAGGGATTCGAAGTGGTGCTGGCCAACTCGAATCCCGCCACAATCATGACCGATCCTGAGGTCGCCGACCGCACATACATTGAGCCGCTCACCGTCGAATATTTGGAAGAAATTATTCGTGTGGAGCGCGAGCTTTCTCCCGGCGTCGGCTTTGCAATTCTTCCGACCGTTGGAGGACAAACCGCGCTGAACCTTGCCATTGAACTCGCCGACACCGGCATCCTGGAAAAATTCAACGTTATCCTGATCGGCGCTCAGATCAGCGCTATTAAGAAGGCAGAGGACCGGCTCTACTTTAAAGATGCGATGCAGAAGATCGGCCTCGACGTGCCGAGGTCGGCCCTGGTCAGCAATCTTAAAGACGGGCTCGAATTTGCCGGGAAGATCGGCTTCCCGGTTATCGTGCGTCCGTCATTCACGCTCGGCGGCAGTGGCGGCGGCATTGCGTACAACCGCGAAGAGTTACTCGACGTTCTGGCTCGCGGACTTGATTTTTCGCCGGTGCACGAAGCGCTGATCGAGGAATCCGTCCTGGGATGGAAAGAATTCGAACTGGAGGTGATGCGCGACGTTAGAGACAACGTCATTATCATCTGTTCCATCGAAAACTTCGACCCCATGGGAGTGCATACGGGAGACTCCATCACCGTGGCTCCGGCTCAGACGCTTACTGATCGTGAATATCAGGCCATGCGGGACGCTTCGATCGCCGTGATTCGCGAGATTGGAGTGGAAACTGGCGGATCGAATATCCAATTCGGCGTGCATCCGGGCACGGGACGTATGGTTGTGATTGAGATGAATCCGCGTGTCTCGCGTTCCTCCGCGCTGGCCTCAAAAGCCACCGGGTTCCCCATTGCGAAGATCGCAGCGAAGCTTGCCGTGGGCTATACGCTGGATGAAATTCCCAACGACATTACACGGAAGACGCCATCGTGCTTTGAACCAACTCTGGATTACGTTGTGGTGAAAATTCCCAAATGGCAGTTCGAAAAATTTCCCGGCGCGGATGAAAGCCTGGGGCCGCAAATGAAGTCCGTCGGTGAAGTAATGGCGATTGGACGTACTTTCAAGGAAGCCCTGCTGAAAGGCGTTCGCGCACTCGATACCGGCAAGAAAATTGGATCGGAGAAAATCGAGCCTAAGATTCTCACGCAGCGGCTTGTGACACCGCATCCCGAGCGGCTGTCGTATATCCGCTACGCGTTACGGCAAGGACACACGGTAAAGCAAATAGCCAAGATGACTTCGATGGATCCGTGGTTCCTCTACCAACTCAAAGAAATTAACGACATGCAGTTGGAGTTGGAGAAGCATCCCATGGAGTCAATTCCGACCGAGGTTCTGCGAGACGCAAAGCGCATGGGAATCTCCGACGGGCGGCTGGCAGGCGTGTGGAGGCTGAACGAAAAGGGTGCAGCAGAAAAGATTCGGCATCTGCGCCATAAGCATGGAATCCAGCCCGTTTACAAGCGCGTGGACACCTGCGCTGCGGAATTCGAGAGCTTCACTCCGTATCTTTATTCCACATACGAAGAAGAGGACGAAGCCGCGCCAACCCAAAAGAAAAAAGTAATCATCCTCGGAAGCGGGCCCAATCGCATAGGGCAGGGAATTGAATTTGATTACTGCTGCTGCCACGCGGCGTTTGCCTTGCGCGACGACGGGTACGAGACCATCATGATCAACTGCAATCCCGAGACGGTCTCCACCGATTACGACACCAGCGACCGTCTCTACTTTGAGCCGCTGACCCTCGAAGATGTTTTTGCCGTTTGTGAACACGAAGCCTCTACGGGCGCTGAAGTTGGTGTGATCGTGCAGTTCGGCGGGCAAACTCCGCTTAATCTTTCACTCCCATTGAAGGCCGCCGGCGTAAAGATTATTGGCACGTCCCCGGAATCGATTGATTTAGCCGAAGACCGTAAACGCTTCGGCAAACTTCTCGATGAACTCGAAATTCCGCAAGCCCCGGGCGCGATGGCAGCGTCGATCGAAGAGGCCGTCGCAGGCGCGAATCGCGTCGGATATCCGGTGTTGGTGCGTCCTTCGTATGTACTGGGCGGACGAGCCATGGTCATCGCCTACGATGAAGAAAGCGTCGTCCGCTACATGAAAGAGGCGGTGGAATACTCGCAGGACCGCCCGGTTCTCATCGACCACTTTCTCGAAGACGCCATCGAAGTCGACGTTGACGCTCTTTCCGATGGGGAAGACGTGGTCATCGGCGGAATCATGCAGCACATCGAGGAAGCCGGAATTCACTCAGGCGATTCTTCGTGCGTGCTGCCCGCAGTAGATATCCCCGGACGCCTGCTCGATCGCATGCGCGATTACACATTCCGCCTGGCCAAAGCGCTCAATGTCATCGGCCTGATGAATATTCAATTTGCAATTCCGCGAATCGGGACTGGCTCCAGCGGAAATGGCGCGGACGGCGGTAAGGTGTATGTATTAGAAGTGAATCCTCGCGCATCGCGGACTGTGCCTTATGTCTCGAAAGCGACAGGCGTGCCGATGGCGAAGATTGCCGCTCGACTGATGACCGGCCGTAAACTGCGCGAATTCCTGCCAGACTTTATTGATCGCCGCGCCGACTTGGATACGGGCAATTGCTTTTACGTGAAGTCTCCGGTGTTTCCATGGAATAAATTTCCGGGCGTGGACACCGTACTCGGTCCCGAAATGAAGTCCACCGGCGAGGTCATGGGCGTGGCCGATAATTTCGGCGAAGCCTTCGCCAAAGCTCAACTAGCGGCGGGACAAAAGCTGCCGACGGAGGGTTGCGTGTTCATCAGCGTTACTGACCATGACAAGCCCCACGTCGCGGACCTAGCGCGCAAGTTCGTAGACATGGGATTCAAGCTGGTCGCGACCGCTGGCACCGCAGACGTGATCGAGGAAGCTGGAATGTCAGTCGAGCGTGTTTACAAAGTAAAAGAAGGCCGTCCCAACCCGGTGGACTTGATTAAAGGCGACCGAATTCAACTTATCGTGAACACTCCGCACGGGGTAGATCCGTTCTTCGATGAGAAAGCGATCCGCCGCGCCGCCGTTCAAGCCCGCATTCCGACCATCACGACGATCTCCGCCGCCCGCGCCGCGGCCGAAGGAATCGCCGCCTTGCAGCGGGGAGAAGTTAGAGTACAGGCCTTGCAGACTCTACACGCGGAACGGACTTCCAAAGCCTTGTCGTCCTGAGCGCAGTAGAAGGATCACTATCGCGCTAGCACTCTCCGTAATCTACGAGCATTCCCACGCAAGGTTCGGTTGGATTCTTAATTCCCACCTTAGTCAAAAAACCATGTGTTACAATCCTGCCATATGAGTAATACACTCACGATTCGCCTGCCGGAAGATATGGTCGCATGGCTCAAGGAATCCTCTCGCCGCACAGGCGTGCCTGTAGGTCGTCTGATAAGACAGCAACTTGAATTGGCAAAAGCGAAACAAGGCAAGCAGAAGTTTATGCGCCATGCTGGAACCATGAGCGGACCGCCCGATCTTTCGTCGCGGAAAGGTTACTCGCGCAAGTGAAATCCGGCCGTGTTACGATTTTGTCATATGGGTAATACACTTACCGTTCGCCTTCCTGAAGAATTGCTGAATCGCCTCCGCGAAAAGGCTCGGCGTACCGGATTGCCGATGAGCCAGATGGTCCGGCAGTCATTGGAGGCGTCACTTAATGGTGGCGGCAATCAGGCTTGGAGAGAGTTCGCTGGCATTATCAAAGGCGGTCCCCGGGACGTATCTAGCCGCAAAGGATTTTCACGCGGATAAAGGCCATCGCCGATACCGGACTCCTTGTCGCCTTGGCGCGGGAAAACGACCAATATCACGATTGGGCCGTTGAAGTCGCCGAGCACATTAGCTGGCCGGTTCTGACCTGCGAACCTGTATTGGCCGAAACAGCGTTCCACCTGCAATCCAGCCATGCCGCGCTACGGATGTTGCGCGACAACATCGTCCATCTTGGTTTCGATTGTGCGAGCGAAATCGAACACCTGTATGATCTCGCCGAACGCTATGCAGACCGCCATCCCGATCTGGCAGATTTGTGCCTGATCCGCATGAGCGAACTGTTTCCGCGGCATGCCTTAGTCACGGTCGACGAAGCCAACTTTCGAGTTTATCGCCGCAATAAGCGCGAGGCGATCCCGCTCCTATGCCCGCCAGGAAAGCGGTAAGTTAAAACGAATCCAAGCATGCTACTCTCCGGAATTTTTCCGTCCATCACGCCCCCTTACTATCCCGATGGAAATGAGTACTTCAAAAAGCTCGAGCATGGCGTCGAGCCTATTCCAAAACTCCCATCGCAGGCAGCGTTGTACTCGGCTCCACGGGCGAAGCCATTGTGCTCTCAGATCAGAGCGGTAGGATGTCCTCAAGACGGGCGCCACGCGGTCTCTCCGAAAAAGCCGAACTTATCGTGACACTCTGCACGGGGTAGATCGTTCTTCGATGAGAAAGCAATCCCTCTTCTGTCCAAACGCCTAAGCAGGTACCATCTTTTCCTGGACGTCAATTCCCGCTTGTCGTAGTAGTGCCGCAATCACAGGTTCCTTAAACCGGGAGGCATCGAACTCGACGCGCACGGACCGGTCCTTTTCGTTGAACCGTATTCCTCGAACTCCGTAAACTTCGCGGACATTGTCAAGCGCACGCATCTCGGCTTCGCCGGGCGCGGCGCCGTATCGGTAAGCAACTTCCATTTGGGTCATGTTCTGCGGCCTCTCCTGATGGCTGGGTGAATTCTATCAACAGACCTTGAATCTCGGAGACGATTAACTGTCTCTATACTCTCAATAGAGTCTCTCACAGCATTGGTCCAAAGGCGCAAAAGGTAACCAGATGGCCACAAATAACACTGCGGGAATTCTGGACGCGACGAAAGATCCTGTCTGCGGCATGACGGTCAATCCAGAGACCGCAAAGTGGTCGCGGACCCACGAGGGCAAGGCATATTTTTTTTGCGCTTCTTCCTGCATGGAGAAATTTAAGGCCGATCCTGGAAGATATTCGAAATCGCAAGCTGCGGCGATGGATTCGTTGGTGGGCATTTCCGGGGTTCCGCCGAAGTTGAAGGAATCCGAGTCTGACGGGCGAGGACGCCCGCCTCTCCATAGGCAAGTTCGGGAGTATACGTGCCCCATGCATCCGCAAATCGTGCGGCGGGGGGCGGGACCCTGCCCAATATTCGGCATGG
>CAAGKR010386086.1_pt1 | contig 11801 bp, 11 predicted proteins | sample 2556971 | NCBI WGS metagenome assembly CAAGKR01 (sample SAMEA5207829, study PRJEB30636) | soil metagenome | biome: forest; feature: boreal; material: soil | place: USA | collected 2011-09 | depth 1 m
AAGTGAAAGCAACTTTGTTGAAGCCATTCCGGCCCACCCTAGGCTCGATTGAGAGCGGTAAACATACACATCCTAACATCAGAGGAAAAGCAAAGGCAAGTTTTGGTAGTGACTCATTTTGAGTGCGAAGGATCGCTGAGGTTTAAGCGGAGTGTCAACGTCCCCTCACCCGGCCCAGCCCTGCGGGTCCACCCTGTCCCCAGTGGAGAGGGTTAAGAAATAAGAACCGCGTAGAGAACCAAACAACCCTCTCCCGCCGGGAGAGGGCCAGGCATGAGAGGAGTCGCTGTATCCATCGGCCCCCGTTAAAACCGGCCAAACTTCAGCACTCTGCAAATCTGCCAGAATGTCTTAACTCGAAATTCGCCATACCCAAGGCAGCGCTAATTCGACCAACTGGGGTTCCAATTGTTGCCCTGTCGAGTCAGTTGCCCGGGTTTGGACCCATCAGCGAGCATCGTCCAAACCTGTTTCGAGCCGGAGCGGTTCGATTCGAATACCAGATGCCGGCCGTCAGGTGACCAGTAGGGGTGTTCGTTGCGCCCAGCATCGTGAGTCAATTGGATAATTCGTCCCGTCGCAATTTCGATCACGTAAATGTCAAAGGTTCCCGTGTCCGATACGCGCCATGAAAACGCAATGAACAATCCGTTGGGTGACCAGGAGGGGGAACTGGCATCTCCTCCACCCGTAATCAGGCGGCGCAAATTGGTGCCATCCGAGGACATGACGTAAATTTGCGGTGAGCCGCTCCGGTCCGAGACGAAGGCAATTTCGTTTCCGGTTTTAGGATTCCAAACCGGTGAGATGTCCACACCGGGCGAAAATGTCAGGCGTTGGAGATTGAATCCGTTGGCGTCTGAAACATAAATCTCCGGGTCTCCGCCCATGCTGGAACAGAAGGCAATCCTTTTCCCGTCGGGAGACCAGGCGGGTGTGGTGTTCAGGCCGACATACCGGGGGAAGGGAATGCGCTTGTTCGTCTCCAACGAAAATACGAAGATATCCGGATTGCCCAGCACATAAGTGGTAAAAGCCAGTTTGGTATTATCAGATGACCATCGGGGCGTCAGCGAGAGGGAACCGTAGCTGGTGATGGGACGCTGGTTGAAACCGTCGTAGTCCATCACCCATATTTCCGGGTGTCCGGTCCGGTTGCTGACAAAGGCGAGGCGGCTGAGCGCAATGCCCGGGACGCCCGCTCCCAGCGTCTTGATCACCTCATCGGCGAAACGGTGGGCGGCCTCTCGAGTGGAGATTTCGTTCATGGTTGCCACGTAGCGCCTGGCCAGCACGGAAGGGGTGCCGGTATTGGTTAAATCATAGAGGCGGCACGTGAGGACAAGGTTTGAGTTAATAACTTCAGTCCTACCAAAAATCAACATTCGTGCAGCCGCGGGCGGCGCCGTCCAATCATTGAGAACAACATCCGCGGGCTCCTGGGGAGTCTTGAGCGGCTGCAGGCTTTTGCTGACCAGGTCGAAGATGCCGGAGTTGTCTAAATCGTTCCAAAGAACTTGATTGAATTCCCGCGTCAACCCGACCGCCGCCGCATCCCCTGATCGAGACGGAAGGTTGGAGACCGCCAGGCGTATCCGAGGGGCGCCCAGATTAATGCCGGTGGTGAACCAATCCTGGCTGCGACCGGCCCGCAGGTTAATGAATAGGCCCGAAAGAGTGAAGATAAAAATGATGAAAGATGATTTGAAATGTAAATGTCTCATATGCAGAGAGTCTTCCCGATGGTGTAGATGCAAAAAAAAGAATGATAAGATGTCTCACCTTGCGTTGAGTCCGTTTTCAGTCCGCTTCAGAACAGCTTCCTATCTCACTCCTCATCGCCGGCGAAAGTCGAAGTAAAAATCCACCGAAACCTTGCTTCCCGAAAAGTCAGGAGGAAGTGCGCCCAGTGGATTTGAGGCGAGGACGGCTCGCAGGGCGGAGCGGTCAACCTCCGCAATTCCGCTGGACTGGGTGATTTGCACGTTGTCGATTGTGCCGTCCCGCAAAATGTCAAAAGTAAGGTAGACTCGCGGGGCCGTCAGAATATTTGGGCTGATGGTGGATAGCAGCCAATTGACGCTGATCCTGCTGCGAACCGCACTGACATACCAACCATATCGTTCCCCAAAATTTCCCGTGCCCACACTTAACTCGCCCTCGCCCGCGGCATTTGAAAATTGCCCCGTGGTCATCACGGGTCTGCCACTGGCGCCGAAGGGGATGGCATTCGTTGGAGGTTCTACCTCTTCTTTCGGAATCCGCTTATTGATGCGCAAAACCTTCTCCGGCTTGACCTCCTCCTTGAATTTGGGAATCTCCTCAGCCTGCGGGGCGGGCGGTGGCGGGGGCTGTGGCTCGCTTTTATAAAGCCCGGGATTCTGGGTGGCAACGGTATTCAACGTGGCCAGCATGGGCGCGGGCAAGGGAACTCCGGGCAGCGAGGAAACAGCGTTGGCATGAATGGCGCCACTGGCATCCCAGTTTTCCCCCCATCCGCGCCCCGAGTGCAGTCCCAGATTCGCGTAACCGATCGCGATAAAAAAGAGGACGCCGTGGAAGATGGCGGAGAGGAATAAAGTTCCGCTCAGGGTTTCTCGTCGTGCGGCAATTGGGGGAAAGGTTGCAGTGCCCATCAGGTTTCTAACGCCTCGCGCTGGAGCGGTTCAAATCTACTGAGCTTCAGGAAGTACCCTTGGTCGATAAGGGCTCGGTCACAATATTGACGTTGGTCACATTGGCTTGCTTGAGCGCGTCCATAACCTGCGCAAACGCTCCAAAGGGAACCGCTTGGTCGCAGCGGATAAACACCGGTGAATCGCCGGCCCCGTGGAGGTGATCCAGAACGGATGTCCCCAGGCGATGAATATTGACCGTATCATTCCCGATATAAATCGTTTGCTGTTTGTCGATCGTGACCACAACTTTCTCTTCCGTCGTCACTTTCACAGTTTTGGTTTTGGGAAGATCGACCTCGATCCCGGATTCAAGGATCGGAGCGGTGAGCATGAAAATGACGAGCAAGACCAAAACCACATCGACAAAGGGAGTAATGTTAATTTCCGAGAGCGAAGTATTCGTTCGTCCTCGAGAGTTGGTGAATGCCATGGTGTGCCTCGCAACGGCTACATGAAATATCTCTCCGTCATGTTCAAGAATTCAAGGGCGAAATCGTCCATCATCGCACCGAATTCTTTCACCTTCTGCAAAAAATGGTTATAAGCGATCACCGCGGGAATCGCGGCAAACAACCCCGCGGCCGTGGTGATGAGCGCCTCCGAAATGCCTGGCGCCACGCTGCGCAGGCTCGCGGTGCCGGCAGCGCCGAGGCCCGTAAAGGCGTCGATGATGCCCCAGACAGTTCCCAAAAGCCCGATGAAGGGTGTAATGGCGCCAATGGTCGCGAGCCACGTGAGCCATTGCTCCATCCGATTAAGTTCGGATGAGGTGGCGATCTGCAAGGCGCGTTGAACAGAGTCCAAACTCCGGATGTGCGGCGTCTCAGGGTTTTCTGCCACCACAGCTTGATTTTCTATTTCGCGGTATCCGGCGAGAAATACTTCTGTAAGCGGGCTGGCCTTCAGAGTCTTGCAAGCGCTGCGGATTTCCGAGAGCTTTTTGCCCTGGCGGAAGATCTTTAGGAATTCCCTCGAATCACGGCGAGCCACTCTGAACCGTCGATATTTTTTAAAAATGATGGCCCAGGAAAAAACGGAGAAAAAAAGGAGGAGCAGAAGGATGATGCGGGCTACAAGCTGCGTGTTGGCAAGTAATTGCCAAATCTCGCCCTGACCTATGACCAGTATGGCGGCGACCAACCAACCTCCCAAAACGCTTGGCTTTATGCAAATTATCACAGCGCATCATGTCCGTCAATGAAAGAGCTTCATTTTTTAAGCGGCAAAATTAGGATGGCGTTGGAATTTTCCCGCCGTAACCCTCGCTGATTTGTTTCAGGCCTTCCAGTCAGGGTGGTAACTGATGATGTGATAAACTCTTGGCCGGAACCTATGCTGCGCGAAATTCACATTCAGAATTATGCGGTGGTGGAGAAGCTGGCGCTGGAGTTTCATCCCGGCTTGAACTTGCTCTCGGGCGAAACGGGTTCCGGCAAATCCATCCTGGTGGACGCGCTGGGGCTGGCTCTAGGCGGGCGCGCTTCGCCGGATATGATTCGTACCGGCCACGACCGCGCGGCCGTGACGGCGATTTTTCGTCCCCATGGGCGCACCAAGCGGCACGGCCGCTGGAAGGACTGGTTTGAAGAATGTGGGCTGACGGGAGCCGATGACGAGGAAATTATTCTTCGCCGCGAAATTCACGCGAGTGGCAAGAGCCGCTTGCTGGTAAACGACCAGCCAGTAACTGTCTCGGCGGTCAAAGCCCTGGCGCGCCATCTGGTGGAGGTTCACGGCCAGGGCGAGCACGCGGATTTGTTTGCGCGCGACAAACAGCTTGACCTTCTGGATGAGTTTGCCGGCGTGGATTCTTTGCTTGAAGAAGTTCGTGACGTCTTCAGTCGCCGCCATGAGCTCGAGCACGATAGGGACGCGTTGAGCCAGAATGAGCAGGACCGCTTGCGCACCATTGACCTGCTCGCTTTCCAAGCCCAGGAATTGCAGCGCGCTCAGCTCCGGCCGGGCGATGACGCGGGGCTGGAAGATGAAAAGCGCATCCTCGGCAATTTGGAGAAAATTCGTGGTGCTGCTGCCACCGCGTATGGCGGACTTTATGAGGAGGAAAGCTCCGCAATTTCCAGGGTGACTGCCGCGGCCCACGCCCTGGATGAATTGCGCCGTTACGATACCGCCTTCGACCCCCACGTCGAGCCTTTGGCTGCCACCAAGGCCACTATTGAAGATCTTGCTTTTTTCCTGCGCGATTATCTTGGCAAGTTGGAAGCGAACCCGCACCGCCTGGAAGAAGTGGAAGATCGGCTGGCGCTGATCGATCGCCTGAAGCGAAAATACGGAAAAACGATTGAGGAAATGCTGAGCTACCATGAAGAAACAAAGCAACGCCTGGCAAACCTGGAACACGCGGACGAGCGCCGCAGCGAGTTGCAGCGCCAGTTCGAAAAAGCGGAAACCGATTATCAAAAAACCGCCCAGACTCTTTCGGCTCGGCGCCGCGAGGCGGCGCTGAAGTTTGAAAAGCTGGTAAGGCAGGAGCTCGCCCAACTGGGCATGGAAAAGACACGCTTCGAAATAAATTTTAAAAAATCAACGCCGTTCGCTCAAGGCCACGCTGGACAGGGTGGCTCCAAAGGCATCGACGAAATCGAACTCCTCATTTCTCCCAATCCCGGCGAGGAATTGCGGCCACTCGAAAAAATTGCTTCGGGCGGAGAGCTTTCGCGGTTGATGCTGGCGCTCAAGACCGTGGTGGGCAGCGCGAAGAGTGCGAACGGTGACGGAACAAACCGCCGCATGGCCGCCACGTTTATTTTTGACGAAGTGGATGCGGGAATCGGCGGCAGGGTGGCGGAATCAGTTGGCCAGCGATTGAAACGCCTGGCCCGTGACGCGCAGGTTTTATGCGTTACCCACCTCGCCCAGATCGCCTGCTTTGCCGACCATCACTACTACGTGGAAAAGTTCGAGCGCGCGGGGCGCACTGTCACAGAAGTGAAACTTCTGGCGAATGAAAAGGAGCGCGCGGCGGAATTGGCCCGGATGCTTTCAGGGAGCCGGATCACCGAGGCTGTCCTGAAACACGCCGCCGCCATGCTCAAAGAAGCAGGGAGCGGGGCGCTAAGTGAAAAAGGGGTTCACATGTAGCGCCGCAGTTTGATGTGGAGGCGGCTGTACGCCGCCATCTGGCGAGGTAAACTCGCCGATACGACTGGCGAACTGCAACACTACCAAACTTCGTGAGAGCTAGGCAAAGGTGGCCTTTCCAGCTATACTGAGCGCGTTGGGTGAAGAGCCTTCCATGGGAATTGATCTTGTGCAAATTTCGCCGTCTTCACTTTCTCAACAAAACGATTCATCCGCCCGGTCGTTGCCCAGCCACCTATTCGACGCTCCTCCGGAAAAATATCCCCACTCGATTTCGAGCCAAGGCAAAACGTTTTGTATTGAAACTTTCGGATGCCAGATGAACGACCACGACTCGGAAAAAGTGGCGGGCGTCCTGATGGCGCGCGGATACCGGCCGGTGGGAGACTCGCAGGCAGCCGACTTGGTTCTTTATAATACTTGCAGCATTCGCGAGAAGGCCGCGCAGAAAGTTTTTTCGCATCTTGGACAGATCAAGAAAGCGCGCCATGACAATCCGCCCATCATTGGCGTTCTCGGTTGCGTGGCCCAGCAAGAAGGCGACCGAATTTTTGAACGAGCGCCACAAGTCAGTCTAGTGTGCGGCTCGGCGAGTTACTCGAAACTTCCTGACCTTTTGGCCCAACTTGAAGCGGGCAACCGGCGAGTGACGGGGCTTGGGCTCGACATCGACGAATGTTTTGAAACCGAATTGACCCGCCGCGATAATCCATTTCGGGCATATATCACCATCATCGAGGGTTGCGACAAGCAGTGTTCATATTGCGTGGTGCCCATGACGCGCGGCCCGGAGCGCAGCCGGCGCAGCGATGGGATTCTGTCAAACTGCCGGCGCCTGGCCGGGGAGGGCTACGCGGAGATCCAACTGCTGGGACAGACGGTGAATTCTTATCGCGACCCGTCTCCGGCTGGGCTCAATTTTTCCGAATTGCTTTTAAGGGTGGCCAAAGTTGAAGGCATTCGCCGCGTGCGCTTTACCACTTCGCATCCGAGCGACTTTACGCCTGAGATTGTGCGCGCGATAGATTCCACGCCCGTCTTGTGTGACCACATCCATCTTCCGGTTCAGAGCGGGTCCGACCCCGTGCTCGCGCGAATGCGCCGGACGTACACCCGCGAAACTTATCTGGCAAAAATCGATTGCATCCGCAGCGCCAAGCGTGCTATTAGCATCTCGACGGACATTATCGTGGGGTTCTGCGGGGAAACCGAAGAAGATTTTGAACAGACGCTCTCCTTGCTCGATGCGGTTGAGTATGATTCGGTTTATTCATTCAAGTACTCACCCCGCGCGATTACGGCCGCGGGCGGTTGGCCCGATGATGTGCCGGAAGGCGAAAAGGGGCGGCGGTTGGCAGCGCTCCAGGAGCGTCAGCGAGAAATACAATTGCGGCGCAATCATTCACTGGTCGGGAGCGTGTTCGAAGTCCTGGTGGAAGGTTTTCAGCCGCGCCTTCAGCACGCCATAGGCCGCACGACGAGTAATCGAACGATCAACTTTCCCGGAGAGCCCGGCTGGGTCGGTGGTTATATGAACGTGAGAGTAACCGCTGCCGGTCCGAACAGCCTGGCGGGCGCCAGGATTTAAGAAACTTCTCGCGGTGGCGACGCGCAGGAATAAACTTCCGCCAACCGCACTCTGACTTTCGAAGGGGTGCGAGGAGGGTCCAATGGAAGTTGAAATGAAAATCCGGGGGCTGATGATGGATCCCGTCACCAACATGCCCATCGTTATCCTGAAGGACGCGAACGGCACAGCCGTGCTTCCCATCTGGGTGGGCATTTATGAGGCGAACGCCATCGCACTGGAAATCGAGAAGGTAACCACGCCGCGCCCCATGACCCATGACCTCCTGAAGAATTTATTGCTGGGCCTGGAAACGCGCGTCCATCGAGTGGTGGTGAACGATTTGCGCGATGATACATTTTACGCCGTCATCTGGCTGGAGAAAGACGGTCAGGTGATTTCTCTGGACTCGCGCCCCAGTGACGCGCTGGCCTTGGCGTTACGCGTGGATTGCCCCATCTATGTGGAGGACGATGTACTGAAGAGCTCGAAGGTTTCCGGGGCGACCACCGACAAAGTTTCGAACGAAGAATTGCGCAAGTGGCTGGAGAACCTGAACGACGAGGACATGGGTCGATACAAGATGTAATGGGCGATGCCCGTCCCGTAAGCGAAAACGCAGCCGCCATGGCGGGGTAGGCCGGAGCACTGAGTGGCCACGGTCATTGTGATCGCAAACCAGAAGGGCGGGGTGGGTAAGACCACGACAGCCATCAATCTTGCTGCCGCCTTTGCCCAAAGGAAGAAACGGACCCTGCTCATTGACCTTGACCCTCAGGGCAACAGCACGCTGACCTTTTTTTCCCCCGAAGAAATTACAAATTCTATTTACGACGTATTGGCGGATCATCAATTGACGATGGCGGAAATTGTGAAGCCGACGAAATGCGCAAATTTGTCCATCGCCCCGGCAAAAATTTCACTAGCGAAATTGGAATCCACTCTGGTCGGCCAGTTTGACGGTCCCTTTCGCCTGAAGGACGCGTTGACCCCCCTCAGGAAAGACTATGACTTTATTTTGATTGATACGCCGCCCACGCTGGGGATCATGACGGTGAACGCCTTCGTGGCCGCGACGCACTTGCTCGTCCCCATCCAGGCGACGTATTACGCTTTGGAAGGCACCGACGATCTCATGGAAACTCTGGAACGAATTCGTGCCCGGCCCAATCCCGATTTACAGTTACTCGGGGTCCTGGTGACTTTGTTCGACAAGCGGACCAACCTGGCCCGTGATACATTCAAGCATCTGCAGAAAACATTCGGAAATAAAGTTTTCAAGACGGTGATTGGAAAGAACGTGCGCCTGGAAGAAAGCCCGGCGTACAAGGAAACGATTTTTACTTTTGCCCCTGACTCCTCCGGAGCTGAGGAGTATACACGGTTGGCGCGGGAGGTCTTACAACGTGTCAAGTAGACGCTCGGGTTTACCCATAACTTTGAAGATGCGGCACAACGCGCATTACGTGGAAGAAATCATTTCGCGCAGCGGCGCCGCCATTGGCAGGATGATTGCCATTGAGCAAGTCCAGCCGAACGCGGACCAGCCTCGCAAGGATCGAGGCGACATCCGCGGGCTTACTGAGTCCGTGCGCGAAAAGGGCGTGCTGGAGCCTTTGCTGGTGCGCTATCTTCCCGAGTCTGAAAAATACATGATTATTTCCGGCGAGCGCCGTTACCACGCAGCGCGCGCGGCCGGGCTCGCCGAAGTCCCCTGCATTGTAAAAGACGCGGACGATGCGGAAACTCTGGAGTTGGCGCTCATCGAAAACCTCCATCGCAAAGACCTGACCCCTTTTGAAGAAGCCGATGGGGTGCAGGCGTTGGGCGACCGTTTCGCGTTGACTCATGAGGATATCGCCCGGAAAATCGGGAAGTCGCGTTCATCAATCACCGAATCGCTCAGCCTTCGCTCGATCCCCGATGAGATTAAGGCGCTCTGCGTGGAAAGTGGCGTGCTTTCAAAATCCCAATTGCTCCAGGTGGCCCGCCAGCCAAGCGAACCCAAAATGCGCGACCTGGTGCGGCGATTTTCTTTGGGAATGATCAACCGCGAGCAGGCGCGCGAGGAGCGGCACCCCGATAAGAAACCACGCAACGCCGTTTTCCGCTTTGTCCCCCCCGCCAAGGAATTCAAGTTGGTGATGAAGTTTAGAAAGAACAACGTCCCACGCGAAGAAATTATTCATGCCTTGCGGCAAATCATTGCCAAGCTTGAATCTGAAACCTGAAACATTCAGCACAACATGGGCAAAATTATTGTGCGCCTCAGGCGCGCAAGAGGAACCATTTCCGGTGGTCAGGAAAAGCCCAACGCGGTAATAATTGAGAGGTCTGGTTGAAATGGCCGAGATTCAATCGCCTGAATTGACTCAGGGCCAAATCAAGGCCCTCGAAAAACTGTTAAAGGCCGGTTTCCAATTCGCAAGCCTGGAACATATCACGCGCCACCTGGTGATTGAGAAATCCGGCTTTGTCGCGCTGCTCGATCCGGCGGAAGGAAAGCTCAGGCTTTTTGGCCAGGTGGGGTATCGAGTGGGCGACGGTATCGGAATGTTGATTGAACAACGCGCCCGCCCTGCTTTTGTATGGAAGAAGCAAGCGGTGGTAGCCACTCCGGAACTTCTTTCGGCGTATGCGCGGGTTAAGACCGAGTTGGCGGCAATACTCGAAGATTCGCCGTAATAGAATCAACCGTTCCCTCGCCTGGCCCCGCCCTGCGGGACCACCCTCTCCCGATAAAACGGGCGGGGGTTATTCGCGAAATTGTTTTAACCCTCTCCCTGCGGGAGAAGGTGAGGCGCGGGGAAGGATTGCTCACTGTCGCGTCAGGTGAGGGGAAATTCTCAGGAGGTTCTGGAGTCAAAAATGCCCGAGACATTAAATGTGATCGTCGTCGGAGCGGGACCTACGGGCTTGGCGTGCGGCATTGAAGCGGCGCGCGCGGGCCTGAGCCTTTTGATCGTTGAAAAAGGGTGCCTGGTAAATTCGCTGTTCAGTTATCCCGCCAACATGACTTTTTTCACCAGCAGGGAACTGTTGGAAATCGGCGACCTGCCGTTGCCCAGTATTAATGTGAAGCCGACGCGGGCCGAAGCGCTGGAATACTATCGGCGAGTTGCGGAATCGCACCAATTGCCCGTGCGTTATCATGAACGAGTCATCAAGATTCGCAAGACGCCGCCAGGGACCCGGTCGATGGCAGAGGAAAGTTTTGAGGTTGAGACCGAAGGCCCCGGGGGGAAGCAACAGGTTTATGCGGCTCGCAATGTAATCCTTGCTACCGGGTATTACGATCTGCCCAACATGCTGGGGATCCCGGGCGAGGACCTGCCCAAGGTTTCACACTACGCCCGTGAAGGTCATGAATATTTCCGGCAACGCGTTGCAGTAATTGGTGGCGCAAATTCTGCCGCGGTCACCGCGCTTGACCTTTACCGTCATGGCGCGGAGGTGACATTGATTTACCGTGAGCGGGAATTGAGCCGGCACATCAAGTATTGGATCAAACCCGATCTCGAAAATCGAATCAAGGCGAAGTCCATCCGCGCGATGTTCGAGAGCGAGGTCAAAGAAATCGGGCCGGACTGGATCTCGGTTCAATCTGTGGAAGGAGAAACTTTACGCATCGAAAACGATTTTGTCTTTGCTCTCGTCGGGTACCATCCGGATGTCGATCTCTTGCGAGGCGCGGGCATAAATGTTGACCCGCAAAGCTACCGGCCGCAGTTGAATCCCGACACGCTTGAAAGCAACGTCCCCGGCCTTTATGTGGCCGGAGTAGTTGTTTCCGGACTTCAGACCAACGAGATTTTCATCGAAAACGGTCGATTCCATGGCAAGCAAATCATCGGTGCCATCAAGCGCAAAATGTAAGGCTATGGGTGCGTTGCAAGCAACGTTGATGGGCAGGCGGCCAGACTATTGTGCCGGAGCGTCCAGCGGTTTCGCCATCTTCTTTGCAGTTGTGGCGCGGGCAATCACGAAAGTCAATTCGGTTCCCTGGGGGAGGACAACGTCTTTGTGCCTCTTGATCAGGCTGCGAGCGATTCCCGCCACCGCGCCGATGGCCGCTCCATACAGGGCGCCGGTGCCGCCATCGGCAATTCCTCCTACTCCGGCGCCTACGCCGGCCCCCATGCCCGTGTCCTTGGCACCTTCTTTCTTGCTCTTTCCGGGTCCTTGAATCGTTCCTTCTTCGCCTTTCACTTTGGCGCCTTCAACTCCCTGGGCATCCTGGAGTCCGGCGGAAATGTCATACTTGACGCCGGCCGATGTGGTCAAGCTTTCTGCGACCAGCCGCATTTCCGCCGCGCCTTTTACTCGACCGGGATTTTTCACAAACGAAACGTGGCCTTCCAGAGTGCTGCCCTCCGGAACAATTTCCTCACCGTGACTAAAAACGGGTTCGACCACGCGAGCCGAGAACAGGTCGCCGCTATTGCTGCTCTTGC
>CAAGKR010030757.1_pt1 | contig 11800 bp, 10 predicted proteins | sample 2556971 | NCBI WGS metagenome assembly CAAGKR01 (sample SAMEA5207829, study PRJEB30636) | soil metagenome | biome: forest; feature: boreal; material: soil | place: USA | collected 2011-09 | depth 1 m
AAGTTGTTCGCGAAGCGGACATTCAAAGGGTCGTCTCGTAACGTCTCATGCACGGCGGAGAATCCGTACCGCCCCATCTATATTGGGGCGTACACCCCCGATCAGGGCCTGTTGTTGCCGCCGTCGCTGGATGACTGGCTGCCGGAGGGGCATCTGGCCCGGTTCGTGGCCGAGCTGGTCGATGAGCACCTGGACCTGTCCCGGATCCGCGCCGGGTACACCGAGGGGCGCGGTGCGCCGCCGTATGACCTGCGGTTGATGGTCAGGTTGTTGATCTATGGGTACACCACCGGGGTTCGGTCGTCACGGAAGCTGGAGGCGGCCTGCACCGATGTGGTCGCGTTCCGCTGGCTGGCCGGGGGCCAGGTGCCGGACTATCGGGCGATCGCGAGGTTCCGGCGCCGGCATCTGGCCGCGTTGGGGCACCTGTTCGTGCAGGCGTTGGCGTTGTGTCAGGCGGCCGGGATGGTCAAGCTCGGCCGGGTCGCGTTGGACGGCACGAAGCTGCGCGCGAACGCCTCACGGCGCAAGGCGATGAGCTATGCCCGGATGAGTGCCAAGGAGAAGATCCTGGCCGAGGAGGTGTCCGCGTTGCTGGCCGAGGCCGAAGGGATCGACAGGGCCGAGGACGGCGCGTTCGGGCGGGACGCCCGCGGCGATGAGCTGCCCGAGGAGCTACGGCGCCGCGAGCCCCGCCTGGCCAAGATCCGCGAGGCCAAGAAGGCGCTGGAAGCACAGGCGGCCGCCGCGGCCAAGGCGAAGGCTGAGGCGAAGGCCCGGGACGCCGGCCAGGACGAGGACACCGTCGCCGAGTTCGCCGCGGCGGCGGGCAGGGACGCGGTGCCCAAACCCAAGGCGCAACGCAACTTCACCGACCCGGACTCCAAGATCATGAAGACCGCCGACGGGTCGTTCCACCAGTGCTTCAACGCCCAGGCCGTGGTCGACGCCGAGCATCAGGTGATCGTCGCGGCGGACCTGAACGACTGCGCCAGTGACATGGCCAACCTCATCCCGCTGACCGAACAGGCCCACTGCAACACCGGCGTCGCGCCGGTCCAGGTGCTGGCCGATGCCGGGTACTGCTCGGCCGACAACCTTAAGGATGCCGCGCAACTGACCGCCGATACCGGCACCGAGTTCTTCATCGCGACCGGGCGGCCTTCCTACGACGAACCCGCCCCGCCGCCACCGCGTGGGCGGATCCCGGCCGACTTCACCGCCAAGCAACGGATGGCCCGCAAGCTGAGGACCAAACCCGGCGCCGCCGCGTACGCCCGACGCAAGGTCATCGTCGAACCTGTCTTCGGTCAGATGGCCACCTTGCAGAACGCCAAACAGCTCCTGCTCCGCGGACTCGACGGCGCCCAGGGTGAATGGCTCCTGCTCGCCGCATGTCACAACCTGCGAAAGCTCCACGGCCACATCGGTTTGGCGGGCCTGGCAGCCACCTGAGACAGGCCCCACCGCAGGCTTGACCCAATACCCAAGGCCTGTAAGACGCCCAGGACCCACCATGGGCCCCACACGCCCATCGGCTGCATCCTCACCGCCCGACGCCGATCCTCCCGCCGGACCCGATCTCACGACTTCACGGCGAGCCAACAACGGCCTTACAGACCCACGCTCCTAGGACCCCGCGTCGGGAACCGCAATGGCCTGCGGTTGCGGCAGAATGGGGCATATCGGAGCCGCCGGTCGCCCAGCAAACGGTGTTGATGGTCGTGGAGCCGGTCGCGGTGGGGTCGGTGCGAGCGAAACCGGTGGTGGATAAGACGTTCCGGGGTTATGACCAGGACCAGCCGACGCTGTCGGCGCTGATCGTCGCGGCCGTTGCTCACCCGCTCGTCGTCGCCCCGTGGTGACCCATCTCGCGCCTGGCCCCCGCGCAGGTCACGATTCACATCGAAGCCCGAATACCCCACTCCGCCTCCGTGCACTGTGCTTGACTGACGCTCCAGCCATCGTGAAGGAGGATCTTGTGCGCGCACGGCTGATCGCGATCATCGCTGCGTGCTTCATGATGCTGTTCCTCGCTCCCGGTGCCCACTCCGCCTCCGGTGTCTCGACCACGGCACCGGCCGCGACCGGCAGCACCTCGATCAAGGGCACCATCAAGGGGCCGGACAGCAAGCCGGTGCCCAAGGTGCACATCACGGTGAAGCAGCAGGACAAGGAGATCGGCTCGGCCACGACCGATGCCAAGGGGGCCTGGGACATTCCGGTGCCGAAGGACGGCACCTACAACGTCTCCCTGGACGTCACCACCTTGCCGAGCAACCTGCAGCTGCGTAGGACCGGCGGGGAGACGCTTGACGCGGTCGTCGTCACCCCCGGGCAGACGCGCACCGTTATCTTCCCCCTCATCTACAAGAGCGAACAGCAGCAAGGTGGCCAGCCCGGCGTCCCGACGGCCAACCCGCCATCCGAGGGGTCCGCCGGCGCCAACGCCGGTCCCATCGACCCGCAGGATCAGTCCACCCCGTTCATCAACCGCCTGATGCAGATGACCGTGGAGGGCATCAAGCTCGGCGCGATCATCGCCATCACCTCCGTCGGTCTGTCGCTCGTCTTCGGCACCACGGGGCTGATCAACTTCGCCCATGGCGAGCTGGTCACGATCGGGGCACTCGCGGCCTACTTCTTCAGTACCAGCCCGTTCCACCTGCCGCTGATCCTTGCGACCGTCCTCGCGATCATCATCGGGGTCCTCGTCGGAGGCATCGTCGAGCGCGGGCTCTGGCGGCCCATGCGCAAGCGCGGCGCCGGGCTCATCCAGATGTTCATCATCTCGATCGGGCTGTCCCTGCTGCTGCGGCACACCATCCTCGTGCTCTTCGGATCCCGGCGCAGCCAGTACTCCCAGTACACGGTGCAACAGGCGATGGACATCGGGCCGATCACCATCACCCCCCGTGACCTCGTGGTCACCGGGCTGTCGGTGCTGGTCCTGTTCGGTGTGGCGTTCATGCTGCAACGCACCAGGATCGGTAAGGCGACCCGCGCGGTCGCAGACAACAAGGACCTCGCCGAGGCGTCCGGCATCGACGTGAACGGCGTGATCATGATCGTGTGGATGATCGGTGGCGGCCTCGCCGCCCTCGGCGGCGTCTTCTACGGCCTGACCCAGGCGGTCTACTGGGACATGGGATTCAACCTGCTGCTGATGATGTTCGCCGGAGTCATCCTCGGTGGACTCGGCAGCGCGTACGGCGCCATGGTCGGCAGCTTCGTGGTCGGCCTCGTCGCCCAGCTGTCCACCCTGTGGTTCCCCGTCGAGCTCCAGAACGCCTGGGCTCTCCTCGCGCTCATCGTCGTGCTGCTGGTCAGACCACAAGGCATCCTCGGCCGCACAGAGCGCGCAGGCTAGGGCGAGGGCAAAGGCGAACAGATGAACTTCCTAGACATCCTGTCCGACGCGGCTCGGGGCATGTTCGGACCCGAGGCCGCCATCTATGCCCTTGCCGCGGTCGGCCTCAACGTGCACTTCGGCTACACCGGCCTGCTCAACTTCGGCCAGGTCGCCTTCATGCTGGTGGGCGCCTACGGCGTGGCCGTGAGCGTGGCGACCTTCGGGTGGTCGCTGTGGGTCGGGGTCCTCGTGGGCATCGCCTGTGCCGTCGTGCTGGCACTGATCCTCGGTATACCGACCCTGCGCCTTCGAGGTGACTACCTCGCCATCGCGACCATTGCGGCAGGAGAGGTGCTCCGCTACTTCTATCGCTCCAGCTACACCCAGGACCTGACCGGCGGGGTCTACGGACTGCGCCAGTTCGCCGACCCCTTCTTCAACCTGAACCCTCTGGGCAACAGCGGCAGCTACGGCATCGGGGTGTTCCAGTTCAGCGCCCGCTCCCTGTGGGTGATGATCGTTGGCTGGGCCCTCGTCGCGATGACCTCGCTGCTGGTCTACCTGCTGATCCATGCGCCCTGGGGACGGGTCCTTCGATCGGTTCGCGAGGACGAGCTTGCCGCGCGCAGCCTGGGCAAGAACGTCTATGGCTTCAAGCTCCAGAGCCTCGTGCTCGGTGGTGTCATCGGTGCCCTCGCCGGAGCTCTGCTCGCGATCAACGTCCAGTCGGTGCAGCCGGACAGCTACAACCCGGTCGTGACCTTCTACCTCTACGCCATCGTCATCCTCGGCGGCGCGAGCCGGATCATGGGTCCCATCCTCGGTTCGATCATCTTCTGGTTCGTCGTCACCTTCCTCGACTCGTTCCTGCGTGCGGCCACCTCATCCGGCCTCATCCCCTCGAGCATCCTCGTAGGCTCGGACGTCGGAGCCGTGCGCTTTGCCTTCGTCGGCCTCGGCCTGATGCTGCTGATGGTGTTCCGCCCCGCGGGCATCCTCGGCAACCGGAAGGAGCTCCGTCTCGATGTCCGATGAGCGGCCCGACCTGAAGCAGCCCGCAGAACAACTCGACCCGGGCCAGCAGGGCGAACACCACGAGCTGGCCGACCGGGAGCGGGCACTGAAGGCAGCCGCAACCATGACGTCATCGAGCGCGGCCGCGGAGTCCCTCAAGGACGTTGCGGCCGAGCCCGGTTCACCCAAGCCCGACCCGATCCTGGTCGCCGACCACGTCAGCCGCAGCTTCGGCGGCCTGCGCGCCGTCCACGTCGAACACCTCGAGGTGCAGCGTGGGACCATCACCGCGCTCATCGGCCCGAACGGCGCCGGCAAGTCCACGTTCTTCAACCTGGTCTCCGGGTTCGACAAGCCCGACACCGGCACCTGGAGCTTCGACGGTCAACCCCTCGCCGGGAAGTCGGCCTACCGCATCGCGCGCCTCGGCATGGTCCGCACCTTCCAGCTCACCAAGGCCCTGATGCGCCTGACGACCCTCGAGAACGTCATGCTCGGTGCCACCGGGCAGCGCGGAGAACGCTTCCTACCGGCCATCTTCCGTCCCAGCTGGGCCGCCCAGGAGGCGGAGAACACCGCGCGGGCCGACGAGCTGCTGGAGCGGTTCAAGCTCTCGCACATGCGCGACGAGTTCGCCGGCATCATGTCCGGCGGCCAGCGCAAGCTGCTCGAGATGGCTCGGGCCATGATGGTAGAGCCGTCGATGATCATGCTCGACGAGCCGATGGCCGGGGTGAACCCGGCTCTCACCCAGTCCCTACTCGGTCACATCCAGGCACTGCGCGACGAGGGTACGACGATCATCCTGGTCGAGCACGACATGGACGTCATCATGGCCATCAGCGACTGGATCGTCTGCTTCGCCGAGGGCAAGGTGATCGCCGAGGGCAGACCCAACGACATCCGCTCCAACCGGTCGGTGATCGACGCCTACCTGGGCACCCGACGAGCCCTGCCGGACGGTTCAGAGGACCAGCAGGAGGAGCGCCCGTGACCACTCCAGCCGGTCTGGCCAGTGCCGACAGCACGCCCGAGGCCGAGCCGCTGCTCAGCACGGTGGAGCTCGTCGCCGGCTACCTGCCGGAGGTCAACATCCTCAACGGGTGCAACGTCCACGTGGCTCAGGGCGAGCTGGTCGGCATCATCGGCCCCAACGGCGCCGGTAAGTCGACCCTGATCAAGGCGATGTTCGGCCTGGTCCCGGTCCGCGACGGCAAGGTGCTCCTGCACGGCGATGACATCACGTCGATGCCCGCACACAAGCTGGTCAGCAAGGGCGTGGGCTACGTGCCGCAGAACGACAACGTCTTCCCCTCGCTGACCATCGAGGAGAACCTGCAGATGGGGATCTACCTGCGCCCCAAGGAGTACACGAAGCGCTACCAGGCGGTCACCGAGCTGTTCCCGCTGCTGGACCAGCGCAAGGGCCAGAAGTGCTCGTCGCTGTCCGGTGGTGAGCGTCAGGTCGTCGCCATGGGCCGCGCCCTGATGACCGACCCCGAAGTGCTCTTCCTCGACGAGCCGTCCGCCGGGCTGTCGCCGATGATGCAGGACACGGTGTTCGAGTCGGTCGAGGCGATCAACCAGTCCGGCGTCTCGATCCTCATGGTCGAGCAGAATGCCCGCCGCTGCCTCGAGATCTGTGACCGCGGCTATGTGCTCGATCAGGGCCGCGACGCCTACACCGGCACCGGACGTGAGCTCCTCGACGACCCCAAGGTCATCGAGCTCTACCTGGGCACCCTGGCCCGGGTGGACTGACCGGACGAGCCTCCCGACTCACCCGGCCGACCCAGCACACGGCATACCTGCGCCAAGACAGGACGCACCAGATACGACCAAGGGCCCCTGGCCACCGCACGGTGGTCAGGGGCCCAAGTCAGGCAGTCCTCGCGGTGGTTACGACACCGGGATGGACTCCTTGGTGCCGATCGTGATCAGCTTGCCTGTCGCGTCGTAGCCGTAGACCTCGATGGTGGCCTTGCCCGGTTCGCCGGCCGGGGTGAAGTCCAGCGGACCGCTGGCACCGTCGTAGTCGATGTCCTTGTTGGCATCGACCAGCTTCTTGCAGTCGGCGAAGCTGGTGCACTTCTGGCCGCCCAGGGTGACCTCGTTGAAGGCCTTCTTGAAGTCAGCCGCCTTGGTCGACTTGGCCGTCTCCGCCGCGAGGGCGATGATGTTGACGCAGTCGTAGACCTGCGGCGCGAACTGCAGCTCCTTGAGGCTGGGCGCGAAGGCCTTCAGCTCCGTGGTGAACGCCGCGTTGTCCGTCGAGGAGGGCGCCGTGCCCTTCATGCCGTCGAGGACCCCGGGCTTGCTCGGGTTGACCAGCTTGGCGAGGTCGGTGTTGCGCATGCCGTCCGCACCGTAGAAGCCGGTGGTCTTGGGGCTGAGGCCCGACTCGATGAGGCCCTTGATGATCTGTTTGCCCTCTTCGAACGCGATGATGACGATCGCATCGGGCTTGGCGGCGACGATCTTCTGCACGGTGGCGTTGAAGTCCGTGGCCTTGGGGTCGTAGGACTCGTTGAGGACAACGGACGCGCCGCCGTTCTCGAGCGCCTTGGACGTGGCGTCAGCCAGGCCCTTGCCGTAGTCATCGGCGCGCGCGACGAACGCGACCTTGCTGTGACCGTCGCCGGTGACGACATCGGCCAGGACCGGGCCCTGCAGTGCGTCAGAGGGTGCCGTGCGGATGTAGTAGCCGTTGTCCTTGTAGTTCGTGAAGGTCGGCGCGGTGTTGGATCCGGAACACTGAGCCACGTTGGCGCCGGTGACCTTGTCGATGATCGCCAGGGACATGCCGGACGCCGCGGCGCCGATGATGGCCTGGACGCCCGCGTTGAGCACCCGGTCCGCGGACTGCGACGCGATGGCCTGGTCGCCGGCCTCGTCACCTCCGACCGGCTCCGGGATCGGCTTGCCCAACACGCCACCCGCGTCGTTGATCTTCTTGATCGCCAACTTCATGGCCTCGATCTCCGGCGGGCCGAGGTAGGCCAGGTCTCCGGTCTCCGGAAGCACGTAGCCCAGCTTCAGGGCCTCGGTGCTGCCGCTGCCGCTCGTGCCGCCGCCGCTCGTGTCGACGCTGGTGTTGCCGCCACAGGCGGCCGCGAGCAGCATGATCGTCGCAGCAACGGCCACGGTCTTCGTCCGCTTGGCTATACGCATTCGCTCTCCTATTGAGACGGGGCTGAGCAAGGCGCGAGGGAGGCCGATGCGGGATGCATGGGGGCCGCCCCGGATGACACGTCGGGTCAGCGAAGTGGTGATCCCGACCCTAGTGGAGAACGTCGCTGCGCTCAGGCATCGTGACAAACCTGTTATGACACCGTGGCCGCGGCTCCACGTCGATCCCGTGCGCCCTGGAACACGGTCGTGTGGCGCATTCCGGACCTTTGTGTCGCAGGATTTCTCACCTCAAGACCGCGGGCCGGCCCAACTGAGGTCAGATGCAGGCCGCCCTTGACGAGCTCGACCGGGCGCGGGAACGCGGGCTGTACGTGCGGCACGACGTCTATCCCTATACTGCCGGCAGCACGATGCTCACCGCGGCGCTACCGCCATGGTTCCAGGAGGGCGGCGAGCCGGCGCTGCTGCGCCGACTCAACGACCCCGCCGACCTCGACCGGCTGCGCGAACAGCTCAGCCGGGACGACGGCACTTGGGAGAACCACATCTATGGCGCAGGTTGGGACGGCATCGTGGTAGCCTCCTCGGCCAGCCACGATTTCGACGGCCACTCCCTGGCACAGATCGCGGCTACCCGCCGCGTCGAGCCCTTCGACGCGCTCGTGCACGTGCTGCGACAGGAGGAGCTGAAGGTCAGCATGATCGTGCACTCCATGCAGGAGGACGATCTGATCCTCGCCATGCGCCACGAGCTGACAATGATCGGCTCCGACGGGCTGCCACCCGGCGTGGGCGGCAAGCCACACCCGCGCATGTACGGCACCTTCCCGCGGGTCCTCGCACGCTACTCCCGGGAGCTGGGTGTCCTCGACTTGCCCGACGCTGTGCGGCGGATGACCTCGCTCCCGGCGGAGACCTTCGGGCTGCACGACCGCGGAGTGATTGCCCCCGGCAAGGCGGCCGATCTGGTCGCGTTCGACCCGGCATGCGTGCTGGACCTCGCCGACTACGCCGAACCCACGCGAGATCCAGAGGGCATTGCCTGGGTGATGGTCAACGGGGAGTTCGTGGTCCGTGACGGCCGATATCTGGGTCGGCGTGCGGGTCGAAGGCTCGTGCCCGCGACGTGAGCGAGCCAATGATCGACGGCCCGTGCCGTAGACATGAACCGGCCAATGGCCCACGCCAGGCAGTCCTTGCGGCTGCTTGGCGGCATGCCCACCAGGCGGCCAACGACTGCGGAGTCGAGGTGCGCCAAATTAGTGGGCCTGATGTCGCGATCGGGCAGGAGGTCGTCCGCGAGGTGTGGGGCCCGCAACAGGTGCCGCAGAGCAATCTCTTGCACGCCCTTTCCCACGCCGGCAACGCCGTCCTCGCGGCGGTCCACAACGGGACTCCGGTGGGAGTGGTCTTCGGGTTCCTCGGCTGGTCAGGCGGGCTGCACCTGCACTCGCACATGACGGCGGTGACCCGGGGTCACCAGTCTCAAGGCATCGGGTATGCCCTGAAGTCGTGGCAGCGGGCCCTGTGCCTCGAGCACGGCGTCACTGAGATGCGCTGGACCTACGACCCACTCATCGCCCGCAACGCCTACTTCAACCTGGTCAAGCTCGGTGGGCAGGTGAACGCGTTCTTCCCCGACTTCTACGGTGCCATGGACGATTCGGTGAACGCCGGCGACCACAGCGACCGGTTCGAGGTGTCCTGGCGACTGGACTCCGAACGGGTGGCGGCTGCGCTGGAGGGTCACGAGCGCGGCCCGGTGACTGCCGGGGAGGAAGTCGCCATCCCGGCAGACTTCGACGCGTTACGCCGCACCGACCCGGCAGAGGGCCGCGACATCCGACTGGCCTCTCGGGAGCAGTTCATGCGGCTGTTCGCCGCAGGCCTGCGTCCCGAGTGGGGCGAGAACGGGTACGTCTTCGCGGTACCCGCCGGTGCGTCGATGCAGCGGAACGAGACCGTCAGTCCAACACATGGCTAAGCCCGCTCTGTTGGTCGGGCTGCGCCGGCTCGAGGACTCCATGCTCGCCGCGCTCGAGGACCTCGTGATGACCGAGACGCCCAGTGACGACCTGGGCCGGATGCACAGCGGCGTCCGCCTCCTTGGCGGCCTGGTGAACCGACTCCTGGGCGAAACTCCCGAGACCGTCGTGGTCGAGAGCCGTCCGCACCTGCGGCTACGCGGATCCGGGGACCGGCCCGTGCTCGTGCTGTGCCATCTCGACACTGTCTGGCCGGCTGGCACCACTGGCCGCTGGCCATTCGCCGTTGTCGACGGGCGGGCCATCGGGCCGGGGGTCTTCGACATGAAGGCAGGCCTGGTGCAGGCCCTGTACGCGATTAGCGCGCTGAGCCGGCCCGACGACGTCACGCTGCTCGTCACGACCGATGAGGAGATCGGGTCACCGACGGGCCGGGCGCTCGTCGAACACGAGGCCCGCCGGTCGCGGGCAGTGCTGGTGCCCGAGCCTAGCGCCGCGGGTGCGCTCAAGACTGCGCGCAAGGGCATCTCGATGTACCGGCTTCATGTCCAGGGTCGGGCCGCGCATGCCGGCCTGGAACCCGAGCGCGGCGTGAATGCCCTGGTCGAGCTCGCCCAGCAGGTGTCTCGTCTCGCCAGCCTCGGCCACGCATCGGTCGGTACCACTGTGACCCCGACGACCGCCACAGCAGGCACCACCAGCAACACCGTTCCGGCCTCGGCCGAGGTGGCGATCGACGTCCGCGCGACCACCCGCGCCGAACAGGAACGTGTTCACGCCAAGCTCGCGGACCTCGCGCCGAGCATCGACGGGGCTGTCCTGCGACTGGAGGGGGGCATCAACCGTCCGCCGTTCGAGTCCAGCGCGTCCGCCGGGCTGATGGTCCTCGCCGCGCGCTGCGCCGCCGAACTGGGACTTGCGCCGCTGGGCGGGGCCAGCGTGGGTGGCGGGTCGGACGGCAACTTTACCGCTGCCCTCGGCGTACCCACCCTGGACGGGCTGGGAGCGGTCGGCGACAACGCACATGCCGAGGGTGAGTACACGCTCACTGCTGCGATGCCCGAACGAGCCGCCCTCTTGTGCACACTTCTCGATCACCTTAAGGAGCCCCGACCATGAAGCTGAAGACCGTTGAGCTGCGCAGGATCGCCCTTCCACTCGTCCGGCCCTTCCGAACCTCCTTCGGAGTGCAGACGCGCCGCGACGTGCTGCTCGTCCACGTGGTGACCGACGAGGGCGAGGGCTGGGGCGAATGCGTCGCGCTCACCGATCCGTTCTACAGCAGTGAGTACGTCGAGGGTGCACACGCGATCCTGCGCGACTACCTCATCCCGCGGTTGTTCGCGGCACCGGAGGTGACCGCGACTGCGGTCGCGCCGCTGCTGGGCGACGTACTCGGCCACCGCATGGCCAAGGCGGCCATCGAGACCGCGATTCTCGACGCCGAGCTGCGTGCCCACGACATTTCGTTCGCGTCCTACATCGGCGCCGTCCGAACCGAGGTGGAGTGCGGGGTCTCGGTAGGCATTGCCGCGTCCATCGACCAACTGCTTGAGGAAGTCGCCGGCTATGTCAAGCAGGGCTACCTCCGCATCAAGCTCAAGATCGAGCCAGGCTGGGACGTCGAGCCCGTACGAGCCGTCCGGGAGTCGTTCGGTCCGGACCTGCGCCTGCAGGTCGACGCCAACTCGGCGTACGACGCGGCCACCTCTGTGCAACTCGAGGCACTCGACGAGTTCAGCCTGCTCTTGATCGAGCAGCCATTCGCCGAGGACGACCTGCACCAGCACACGGTCCTCTCGCAACGCATCAGGACCGCGGTGTGCCTGGACGAGTCCATCACGTCGGCGCGCGTGGCGGCCGACGCCATCCGTCGGGGCGCGTGCAGTGTGATCAACGTCAAGGCTGGCCGCATGGGGGGCTACCTCGAGGCCGTGCGCGTCCACGACGTGTGCGATGCGCTGGGCATCCCCGTGTGGTGTGGCGGCATGCTCGAGACAGGCATCGGCCGGGCTGCCAACGTCGCTTTGGCCGCACTGCCGAACTTCCGGTATCCGGGCGACACCTCGGCCTCCGACCGCTACTACGAGGAGGACATCACCGAGCCGTTCGTCCTGCGTGACGGCAAGCTGCCTGTGCCCACCGGCCCAGGCATGGGGGTCCAACCCAGGCCTGATGTTCTCCAGGCGTTGACCACCAGCGTCGAAACCATTCAGTCTTGACCGTCGTGGGAACTAAGGACTCGCGTCGAAATAATGTAGGTTTTCAGGTCTGAGGGTCATATCGTTGTGCTATGGCCGACGGCGTGCAGGTGGCG
>CAAGKR010294697.1_pt1 | contig 11800 bp, 10 predicted proteins | sample 2556971 | NCBI WGS metagenome assembly CAAGKR01 (sample SAMEA5207829, study PRJEB30636) | soil metagenome | biome: forest; feature: boreal; material: soil | place: USA | collected 2011-09 | depth 1 m
CGAGTGCGCCTGCCGCGTCGAGCTGAGCCGGTTGTGCGGCGGGCGCTGTCTGCGGCTTGGCCACGGCCTATGCTGCGACCGGCGCCGAGCCCAGCACCCGACGAACGGCGCCCGCGATCTTCGCCTCGTCGGGCAGCATGAACGCCTCCATCGGCTCGCTGTAGGGCATCGACGCATCGAGCGCGGTCACTTGCACGATCGGAGCCTTCAGCGCCGAGAATCCGTGCTCGCTGACCTCGGCCGCGATCACAGCCGAAGCCGACGCATGGCGCGTTGCCTGATCGACCAGCACCAGCCGGCCGGTCTTCTCCACCGATGTCAGGATCGTCGTCATGTCGAGCGGGTTCAACGTCCGCGGATCGATCACTTCGGCGTCGATCCCCTCGGCGGCCAGCGACTCTGCCGCGCCCAGCGCCTTGCCGACCATCCAGCCGGTGGCGACGATCGTCACGTCGCCACCGGCGCGACGGATGTCAGCTTGGCCGAAGGGCACGAGGTACTCGCCCTCGGGCACCTCGCCGGGCTCGAGCGTCAGCAGATAGTGGTGAAAGAAGCAGACCGGGTTGTCATCACGGATCGCCGTCGCCATCAGGCCCTTGGCATCGGCCGCGGTGGCCGGCACGGCTACCTTCAGCCCGGGCACGCCCATGAACATCCCGTAGATCGAACCGGTGTGCTGTCCGGCCCAGCCGGCGGTGAACCCGTAGCCGGCCTTCAGGACGAGCGGCACCTTGACTCGGCCGCCGCTCATGTAGCGAAAGCGCGGCGCCTCGTTGACGACCTGGTCCATCGCGACGAGCATGAACTCGGCCATGTAGAGCTCGACCACTGGTCGCAGCCCGGCCAGGGCCGCGCCGACAGCCATCCCGATCTCGGCGGTCTCCGAGATCGGCGTCACGCGCACGCGGTCGTGGCCGAACGCCTTGACGAACTCGTCATTCTCGGTGGTGGCGAGGTTCTGTCCGTAGTAGAGGACGCTCTCGTCACGCGTCATCTCCAGATGGATGGCCTCGTTGATCGCCGCGATGTAGGGGATCTCGCGTGCCATGTCGGTGCCTCCTAGGCGTATACGTGTTTGAGGGCGGCTTCGGGCTCGGGGTGGGGGCTCTCGAGGCCAAACGCGACAGCAGCCTGCATCTCCGCGCGAACCTCGTCGGCGATCCGATCGGCGTCCTCGGGGCTGAGCGTGGCGTCGCTGATCAGCCGGGCCCGGAACCGCGGCACGGGGTCTCCCCGTAAGGCTGCTTCGTATTCCTCGGAGGCTCCGAACACCTCGATTGCCTCGTGCTCGGGATAGTGCAGGGGGACGCCCGGCGGCGCGATGATGTTGCCATGGGCGCTGAGCCGGTAGATCTTCGACTCCACCAGCGTCGGGCCTTCGCCTGAGCGTGCGCGGCCGACCGCCGTTGCCACGGTCTCATATACGGCGACTGGATCGCCCCCGTCGATCGTTACACCGGGCATCGAGAACGCCTTCGCCTTGACCGCAAGCGGCTCGCCGGCGGCGGCGTTGGCATCTTCCTGCTCCACGCGCGTGACGACGTTGTAGGAGTTGTTCTCCATCACGTAGACGATCGGAAGCTTCCACAGCGCCGCCACGTTGAGCGATTCCGAGAATGCGCCCTGCTTGGAGGAACCGTCCCCGAAGAAGCACAGGACGACCTGGCCTTGCTTGCGAATCTGGGCGGCGTATGCGGCACCGGTGGCCTGCGGGATGCCCTGCCCGACGATCCCCGAGGTGCCCAGAAATCCGCGCTCGGGGTCGACGAGGTGCATCGAGCCGCCATACCCTCCGCACAAGCCTGCCGCGCGGCCGTAGATCTCGGCCATCATCGCGTTCGGCTCGGTGCCCAGGACGATCGGATAGCCATGGCAGCGATAGGTCGCCATCACCTGGTCGCCGTCCTGCATCGCGGCCAGCGAGCCGACGATCGACGCCTCAGCGCCGTCTGCCAAGTGTGTGTGGCCCCGAATCACGCCTGGGCTCTCCTCGAACGTCCGCTTCACCCGCTCCTCGAACTCGCGGATCCGCAGCATCTGGGCATAGATCCAGACGAGCTTGTCGTTGTCGAGCTCCTTCATCCTCTCCTCCTCATGCCACACCCGCGCGGAACTGCGCGATCGTGGTCTCGTAAGCGCGCTCGAATTCCTCCTCGATCGGGAGGTTGCGGAGCTCGGCCGAGAGAACCTCGACACCCCACGGCCCTTGGTAGCCGATCTCGCGGCAGACCTCGACGTAGCCAGGGATGTCGAACTGGCCCTCGCCCGGCAGCCGCCGATGGTTCACCGTTTCATCGATCAGATCCGGCATGTTCTCGACCTGGCCATCGGAAAGCTCGACCCAGGCGAGGTACCGGGACGGGATCCTGCGCAGGTCCTCCGGGGATATTGCGAGCTTGGCCATGTGCCAGGTGTCGATCGCGAGTCCGCCGTTGGGCGCGCCCGCTCCCTCGACGACGGCGAGCGCCGAGTCCAGCGTGTTCACGTTGACGTCAAACGGCATGAACTCGTAGACAACCTTCGCGCCGGTGTGCTTAGCGGCGTCCTCGCAGAGCTCGGCGAAGGCCTCTGTAAGCCTGTCGAGCTCGCACGGCGTGCCGGGAATGTTCCCGACCTTGATGTGGTGGGCATCGAACACCGCCGCGGTCTCGAGCAGGAGCCGGCGCCGCCCGTCCGACTGAGCTCGCTCCGGCGAGCCCACCTCGACGAAGAAATCCGCCAGGAACTCGACCTGAAGGTACTCAAGCCCGGCGTCGTCGAAGATCTGCTTCATCTCGTGCAGCGTGCGCGTTTCGAGCTGATGCTCGATGTCCGCGTGCCACAGGCCGAGGCCCTTGAAGCCGACGTTCGCGGCCTCAGCACAGCGGTCGCGCCAGTCGAAGGTGCTCCATTCGCGACCGACGTGAACCTCAGCAGGGCCCGCAACCGTCCAGTACAGAGCCAGCAGCTCAGTTTCGCCCATCACCCACTCCTCTCGGCGCTGAAGGACCAACGCGGACGCTAGCGCCGCGCTTGGACGCGGGCCAGCCATCCGGTGCAGGTGTTCTTGCCGATGTGCGCTGCTAGCGGCCGGCCGCGAGCCGGTCGAGCGCCGCCACCAACTCGCCGGGGCGCGAGACCCATGGTGAATGATCGGCATCGATCTCGAGCACTGGATCGCAGCCGCCGGCCTCGAACATCCGCCGCTGCATCAGCGGCGGGATCGCGCGGTCTCGCGTGCACGTCACGTAGGCTCGCGGGAGCGCCGTGAACGCATCGCTGCCCTGAGCGTCGATCCGAAACGGCTGCGCGAACGGCGCCACCGGCTGAGGCCCCAGCTGGCGTGTGCCCCACGCCGCCTGCTCGTCGTCGCAGCAGCCAAACAGTGCGCCGCGCGCGGCGGCGATCGGCATCGTTGCGATCGGAGGGTCGCCACCCACGACCAGGTTGGCCTGGACCTGGTCTTCGGCCGCCTCCGGCAGCGCGGTGAGGTCCATCAGGCTCTGTCCGTCCGCCGGCAGGAACGCGGAAACGTAGACGAGCGCCGCGACGTGCTCCGGGGACCGGGCCGCTGCCTGGGTGACCACCATCCCGCCCATGCTGTGCCCGACCAGCACAGCCGGCGGACCTTCTGCCAGCGTCCCACACACGCGCTCGGCGTAGGTGTCGAGCGTCACCTCGGCGAGCGGAGTGCGGTCCGCGCCCGAGCCGGGGAGGTCGATCGCCTCGACCGTGTGGCCGGCGGCCTGCAGCCCGGGCACCACCGGCTCCCAGCACCAGGCGCCGGCGAACGCGCCGTGGACAAGCAGGATCCTCGCCATTCTCCTCCTCCTCAGCTCGTAGTCAGCACAACCTTGCCCCGCAGCCCACCGTGCTCCACCAGGCGGTGGGCCTCGGCGGCTTGCCCCAGATCGAGCGTCCGCGCGACCCGCGTTCTCAGCGCACCGCCTGCGACCTGGCGCGTGAGCTCGGCCAGCGCGCTCGGGTCCGAATGAACAAGCGGCGTCTCGACGCGAAGCTCGCGGCCGCTCGCATCCGCATCGACACTGCGGGTGAAGACGGCGACCCCGCCGTCGCGCACGGCGAGCGCCGCGGCACGACCGATCGGAACGGCGTCAACGAGCGCGTCCACCGGGCCGAGCGCCGCCAGGTCGGCGCCCCGCGGATGGACCTCCGCCGCTCCCAGTCCGCCAACCCAATCCTCATCACCCGCGGAGACGATCGCCACTACCCGCAGTCCGTCGCGTGTCGCCAGCTGCGTGGCAAAGCCACCGACCGCTCCGCTGGCGCCGGTCACGAGCACCGTGGCCCCCGCCGGCGCTGCGATCAGGTCAAGCGCCTGACGCGCGGTCAAGGCGTTGAGGGGGACAGTCGCGGCAGTTACCTCGTCAAGCCCATCGGGCAGCGGCGCGAGCCAGCTTGGATCGACCGCGGCCGCCTGCGCATACGCGCCGACGCGGCCGCCGGTCCGGATCCAGGGGATCATCCCCACCACGGGGTCGCCAACCGCATAACCCGAAACCTCGGCACCCACTGAGGTCACGACGCCGGCCAGGTCCCAGCCTAGGACAAACGGCGGCTGCAGGTCTGCCATGCGCCGCCGGGCGGCACCCGAGCGTGCGGAAAGATCAGTGGGGTTGACATTGGCCGCGCGGATCCTGACCACGACCTCCGTGGTCGCGGCGACCGGCCACGGACGCTCGCTCGGACGGAGCACCTCCGGTCCGCCGAAGCCCGTGACTTCGCAGACGCGCATCGCACCGCTTCCGACTGCTCGTGCCAAAGCCGGTCGATCCTAGTCGGGGCGTGTCGCTCGGTCGCCTCGAGATGTCGATGCTGCGCCAATCGAGCACCGCCGCGCAAGGCTGCCTGCGCTGAGACGCAAGCGCCCCTTGACTTCATCCTCCGGCGCCCTTATAAGCCGGGGGGCGACGTGGCCGCGGCGAGGCGACCCCGCACCGTCCTGGAGGTTCGAATGGCCAGCTCCGCGCCCGCGCTCGGCGCCTTCCCCAGTCCCCACTCGATCGAGGCCCCGCCGGGCTGCGAAGGCTGGGAGCAGATGTACCCCTATTACGCGCTGTTCGACGAGCACCGGCGCAAGACCGACGAGAGCCGCTTCTGGTTCTGGAACTCGATGCACTTCCCCGTGCCGATGCCGGCATTCGACGTGATCTGCATCGACTCGCCCTACCAGGCTGTAGGCGCGTGGCAGAACCGAGTGTTCGCGGTACCCCCTGCGATGGGAATCGACTACCGGATCGTCAACGGCTACGTGTACATCTCGGGCAACCCCGTCACCGACCCTCAGAAGATCGCCGAGCGCGCCGGCTTCTTCCAGCAGCGGGCCGGCTACTACTACGAGAACTGGGGCGTGCTGTACGGCAAGTGGCGGACAAAGATCGAGGCGCTGATCGCAGAGCTCGCCGAGCTGCAGGTTCCCGACCTGCCGGAATACGAGCCCGACGAAGTGGCCTTCGGCGACGAGCGCAACACGGCCTTCTACGAGCTGCTTTCGGCCTACGGCCGGGCGCTGCGCCTGTGCGATCTGATGTGGCAGCACCACTTCGAGTTCCTGCTGCTCGGCTACGGCGCATACGGCACGTTCGTCGAGTTCTGCAAGAGCAACCTCCCCGACATCCCGGATCAGCACATCGCGCAGATGGTCGCCGGAATCGACGTGCTGCTGTTCAAGCCCGATTCCGAGCTGCGCCGGATGGCGCACCTGGCAATCGACACCGGCGTTGACTCCGCCTTCGGCGAGGGACGCTCACCTGCGGAGATCGATGCCGAGCTGGCGGGCAGCGAGGCGGGACGCAGCTGGCTGGCCGAGCTCGAACGGGTCAAGCACCCGTGGTTCAACATGGCCACGGGTGACGGTCTCTACCACTACTACCGCAGCTGGCTGGATGACCCGAGCATCCCCTACGCGTCGCTGATCGGTCACATCGCCGCGCTCAAGGCGGGCGAGCAGATCGAGCGCCCGACCGAGGAGATCGAACGCGAGCGCGAGCGCCTTGCCGAGGAGTACGGCGCGCTGCTCGACGATCAGGCGCGCAAGCCGTTCGAGGATCTGCTGGCGCTCTCGCGAACCGTGTTCCCGTACGTGGAGGAACACAAGTTCTTCTGCGACTACTGGTTCCTGACCAGCTGGTGGAACAAGATCCGCGAGTTCGGCGCGCTGCTCGCCAAGCACGGGTTCCTGAGCGACGCCGAGGACGTATTCCAGCTCTCCCGCCACGAGGTCGCGTCCGCCCTCGACGAGCTGGTGCTCACGTGGGCGACTGGCGGCCAGCCGCTCGGACCCAAGCACTGGCCGCCGATCGCCGCCCGGCGCAAGCAGATCCTCGAGAAGCTTGCCGGCTGGACGCCGCCACCTGCACTCGGGGTCACGCCGGAGGCCGTCACAGATCCGATGACGATCATGCTCTGGGGCGTGACCACCGAACGCGTCCACGAGTGGGCACGCCAGCAGGAAGGCGGCACCGTGCTGAATGGTGCGGCGGCCTCGCGCGGAGTGGTCGAAGGCCTCGCCCGCGTGGTCCGCTCGCCGGAGGAGATCTCCGACGTGCGCGACGGCGAGATCCTCGTGTGCGGCAGCACCTCGCCCGCGTGGGCGCCGATCTTCTCGAAGATCAAGGCGACCGTCACCGACGTCGGCGGCGTTATGTCGCATGCCGCGATCGTGTGCCGCGAATACGGGCTTCCAGCCGTGGTCGGCACCGGGCGCGCGACCTCGCAGATCCGCACCGGACAAACGATCCGCGTCGACGGCTCCGAGGGGGTCGTGACGACGCTCGCAGACCCAGAGGAGTAGCCGGTGGACGTCCCAGCTACGGGCGACCGGCGCAGCCGCCGGCTGTCGGAGCTGCGAGGCGAGGACGAGGCGCGCTTCGGCGGCAAGAGCGCGAGGCTCGGCGAGCTGCTGCGCGCCGGGATCCCGGTGCCTGCGGGATTCGCACTCCCGACCGAGGCGTTCAGCGAGTTCATGCTCCAGTCGGGGCTCAGGGACAGGCTCACGGGGATGCTTGCGGCCGTCACCCCTGAGCTCGACTCGGTCGGCGCCGCGTCGCACGCGATCAGCGAGATGATGCGCTCAGTGTCGGTGCCCGAGTCGGTCCGCCAGGATCTGTCGCAGGGCTACCGCGAGTTGGGCGAGCTGGCGGGGACCGCCTCGCCCCCGGTCGCGGTCCGCTCGAGCGCGCTGGGCGAGGACGGCCAGGAGGCCACCTTCGCGGGCCAACAGGAGACCTACCTGTGGGTGCGGGGCATCGAGCACGTCCTCGATGCCGTGCGCGACTGCTGGTTGAGCCTCTACAGCGCGCCGGCGATCAGCTACCGGTCAAGACTCGGCCTGGCGCAGGAGGATGCGGCGATGGGCGTCGCGATTCAGTTGATGGTCGACGCCGAGGTGTCCGGCGTGATGTTCACGTGCAACCCGGTGAGTGGTGATCCGAGCATGGTGGCGATCAATGCGTCCTGGGGCCTGGGGTTGGCCGTCGTCGGAGGCGAGGTGACCCCTGACGACTACCTCCTCAGCAAGGTCACGCGTGAAGTCGTCCGTGAGCACGTCACCAGCAAGCGCGTGGAGTACGTGCCCGACGCCGGCGGTCGTGGAGCGGTGCGCAGACAAGTTCCGCAGGAGCGCAGGGACAGCCGCTGCCTTGACCGCGCGGCGCTCGACGCCCTGGCCGACGTGGCCCGGAGGATCGAGCGTTACTTCGGCTCACACCAGGACATCGAATGGGGCCTGGCGCGCGGTTCCTCGCCGCCCGGAAGCCTGTTCGTCCTGCAGTCCCGCCCGGTCACGGCCCTGCCCAAGCAGGACCCCAGACCACCGCCGGCATCCGCACTCGAGCTCGTGATGGGCACGTTCGGCGCCGACCGCAAGCCAAGCGAGCGCTGAGCCGTCATGGCGCTGAGCGACGAGGACGTCCGCGAGATCCTGCGGATCATCGATGAATCCGCCTTACAGGAGGTGCGGATCGAAACCGAGGGGCTCCTGCTCCACGTGCGCCGAGGAGCAACCGGGGAGTCGGCCGCGCTCGTCGAACCAGAGCGAACGCCGGCGCCCCAAGCCAGTGCCCCTGAAGCCGCTCCGCCGGTCGCAGCACCGCTCGAGGACGGCTTGACGGCGATCGAGGCGCCGATGCTCGGGACGTTCTACCGCGCCGAGGGACCGGGTCAGGCGCCGTTCGTCCAGGTCGGAAGCCAGGTCGAGCCCGACACGATCGTGTGCATCATCGAGGTGATGAAGATGATGAACTCGGTGCCCGCGGGTGCCTCGGGAACGATCGTCGAGGTGTGCCCGCAGAACGCCCAGCTGGTCGAGTACGGGCAGCCGCTGTTTCGCGTGCAGCCGGCATGAGCGGTACCGCATCGCGATGACGCTCACACGGGTGTTCATTCCCAACCGCGGCGAGATCGCGCTGCGGATCGTGCACGCCTGTCGTGAGCTCGGCCTGCAGACCGTGGTCGGCGCCTCCGACGTCGATCGCGACGAGCTCGCGGCGCGGAGTGCCGACGCCACAGTGTGCATCGGTCCCGGCCCTGCGCCCGAGAGCTATCTGCGCGACGAGATCGTGGTGCAAGCCGCGCTCGGCACCGGCTGCGATGCGATCCACCCCGGCTACGGCTTCCTGTCCGAGAGCCCGCGACTGGCGGCGCGGGCTCGCGAGCACGGGCTCGTGTTCGTCGGACCGCCTCCCGAGGTGCTGGAGCTGGCCGGAGACAAGCTGCGCGCTCGCGTCGAAGCCGCGCGCGCAGGCCTGCCGGTGCTGCCGGGGGAGGCCGTCGCGTCCTCCCCGCACGCGATCGAAGCCGCCGACCGCGTCGGCTATCCGGTGCTGGTGAAGGCGACTGGGGGCGGCGGCGGGCGCGGCATCAAGCTGGCACGCGACCGCGGCGAGCTCGAGCTGCTGCTCGGACTCGCGCGCAGCGAGGCCGCGGCCGCCTTCGGCGACGGACGTCTGTACCTCGAGCGCTACATAGCCTCGGCGCGTCACCTCGAGGTCCAGATCGCAGCCGACGAGCACGGCGGCGTGATCCACCTCGGGGAGCGCGACTGCTCGGTCCAGCGCCGCTACCAGAAGATGATCGAGGAGGCACCCGCACCGGCGCTTCCCCGACCAACCAGCGAGGCGCTGAGAGCCGCCGCTGTGGCATTCGCGCGCGAGATCGCCTATCGCAACCTCGGGACCGTCGAGTTCATCCTCGATCGCACCAGCGGCGAGTTCTACTTTCTGGAGATGAACTGCCGGATCCAGGTCGAGCACCCGGTCACCGAAGCGGTCACGGGCAGTGACCTGGTCGGCGAGCAGTTGCGGATCGCCGCCGGCGGGCGACTGAGCCTGGCGCAGTCCGAGCTCAAGCTGCGCGGGCACGCGGTCGAGTGCCGCCTGACCGCGGAGGACGTCGAGCACGACTTCCGGCCGACCCCGGGCACGCTTTCGCGTTTCTCGATCCCGCCGCTGCCGGGTCTGCGCGTGGACACGCACTGCGAGCCGGGGGCGCAGGTGCCGCCCTACTACGACTCGCTGCTGGCAAAGCTGATCGCACACGGCAGCGACCGTCAGCAGGCTCTCGGGATCATGGCCGATGCACTCGAGCGGACGGAGGTCGCGGGCGTGCCGACCAATCGCGAGCTGCTGTGGCGCGTGCTCGGCCATCCGGACCTGATCGCCGGCCCGGTCAGCACCCGCTGGCTCGAGCAGCAGTTGCCCGAGCTCCAGGTAGGGCTGCGCGCATGAACCGGCATATCGAGTTCGTCGACACGACGATGCGCGACGGTAACCAGAGCCTCTGGAGCGCAACGGGGCTGACGACACCCGATGTGCTCGCGATCGCGCCGGTGGTGGACAGCGTCGGCTATCACGCGCTGGACTTCACCTCGAGCACGCACATGGCGGTTTCGGTGCGCTTTCACCGCGAGGACCCGTGGGAGCGGATCCGCCTCGTCAGCGAGGCGATGCCGGACACGCCCCTGGGCATGATCACCACCGGGATGCGCTTCATCTCCTGGGTCCCCGCCGACGAGGACGTGATGCGTCTCTCCTTCCGCCTCGTCGTCCGCAACGGCATCCGCCGCTTTCAAATCGCCGATCCGTCCAACGATCCGGAGCGGCTGAAGCGGCTGGCCGCGATCGCCCGCGCCGAAGGCGTCGAGGAGATCGTGGTCGGGCTCACTTACTCGATCAGTCCGGTGCACACCCACGCCTACTACGCCGAGCGGGTCGCCGCGCTGTCCGGATGCGAGGAGATCGACCGTCTGTATCTGAAGGATCCCGGCGGACTCCTGACCCCGGACGCGGTCCGCGAGCTCGCCCCCCACTTCATCGCCGCCGCCGGCGAGCGCGCGGTGGAGCTCCACAGCCACTGCACGATCGGGCTCGCGCCGCTGGTCTACGTGGAGGGCGTCAAGGCCGGATTTCAAGTGGTTCACACCGCGTCGGGTGCGCTCTCGCGGGGGACCTCGCAGCCCGAGGCGATCACAACCGCCCGCAACCTCGAGGTCGTCGGCTACTCGCACCGGCTCGATCTGCAGGCACAGGCCGTCGTCTCGAAGCACTTCGACGAGCTCGCGAAGACGAAGGGGCTGCCGGCCGGCACCGCGCGGGAGTTCGACGCCGCCTACTACCGCCACCAGCTGCCCGGCGGCATGGTCAGCACAACGCGCCGGATGCTCGAGGAGCTTCGCCGCCCCGGCCTGTTCGCAGAGGTCCTCGAGGAGGTGACGCGCGTCCGCGCCGAGATGGGCCACCCGATCCTGGTGACGCCCGTCTCCCAGTTCATGGCCAGCCAGGCGGCGCGGAACGTGATCGACGGCGAGCGGTGGGCCACCGTGTCGGACGAGACCGTGCGCTACTTCCTCGGCCACTACGGCGAATCACCGGCGCCGGTGGATCCGCTCGTGGCCGAGCGGGTACTGTCGCGACCGCGCGCGGACAAGCTCCGGGAGCTGCAACCCCTTAGCCTCGACGGTGCCCGGCGGCGCTTCGGAGCGCGAATATCGGAGGAGGAGCTGCTGCTGCGGCTGACGATGCCCCCGGAGCAGGTCGACGCAATGATCCAGGCACGCGGCCGGCCCGCGCCGCTACCGGCGGCGCGCCCGGGACGCGCCCCGTGGATCACGCTGCTGCAGGAGCTCGAGCGACGTCGATCGATCTCCGAGCTCACGCTGATCAAGGACGGCGAGAAGCTGGTGTGGCGGCGTGCTTGACGGCCTCCGGCTCGACGATGTCCGTGGCTTCGTCTTTGACGTCGACGGCACGCTCCTCCACCGGGGCCCCGACGGACGCGGCCGGCCGCAACCGGGCGCGGTCGAGGTGCTCGGGCGTGTCCGCGCCTCCGGCCGCCCGCTGGTGCTGTTCACGAACGCCAGCCACGTCCCCGCCGAGGCGATCGCCCGCGGCCTGCGTGAGGACGGACTGCCGGTGGCTGACGACGAGGTACTGACGCCGATCGACAGTGCGACCACCTATCTGCGCCGCCGCCACCCCGGCGTCGCCACGCTGCTGTTCGCTTCCAATCAGGTCAAGCGGCAGATGGCGCTTGCCGGTGTTCGCGTGGCCGACCGCGAGCAGCCCGGGGTGGTTTTCGTTGCACACCTCGACGAGGTCGAGCTGCCGGCGCTCGAACGAGCTGCCCGCGCGGTGGCCGCCGGCGCGCTGCTCTACACGGGCAGCTACGCCCCGGGCTATGCCGGAGCCCACGGGATGATCTTCAGTCGGGGCGCGATGATCACCGCGGCGATCGCGAAGGTCACCGGCGCGCGACCACGGGTGCTCGGCAAGCCGTCGCGTGCAGCGGTGGCCGAGGTCAGCTC
>CAAGKR010484606.1_pt1 | contig 11800 bp, 12 predicted proteins | sample 2556971 | NCBI WGS metagenome assembly CAAGKR01 (sample SAMEA5207829, study PRJEB30636) | soil metagenome | biome: forest; feature: boreal; material: soil | place: USA | collected 2011-09 | depth 1 m
AGCGCCGCGCAAAACAGGGTCAGGCCGACGACGACCACCCACGACCGGAACTCCACCCACGTCAGGGCGATGAAGACCAGCCCGGGGACCCACCAGATGAGGATCGTCTGCGGCTGCCACCCAAGGACCACGCCGTCGGCCTCGGCGACGACGCTTTCACCGGCTTCCAGCGGCGGGGCACCAGCGTCGTCCGCCTCGATGGGCTGATCCGGCGCGGGACTAAACCCGGGCTGCTGCATGTTCAGAGATTCTATGGAGGCGCTGCGCGACAACGACGTGGTCACCAGGCCGTATCGTTCCGACGCGCTCGACCGCCTCGGGATGCACCGACTTGCGCCGGGGGACATGGAGGGCCTAGCGTTGCCACCCGTGACCCAGGAAGCCGCCGAGGCGGTCCCCGAGTTCGATTTCGCCGCCGCCGTCCAGGAGAATGTCGACGCGCTCTACCGCGGCGCGTTGCGCATGACGGGGAAGGCCCCGGAGGCCGAGGACCTGGTCCAGGAGACCTTCCTCCGCGCCTACCGCTTCCGGCACCAGTTCCAGCCCGGCACCAACTTCAAGGCGTGGCTCTTCAAGATCCAGACCAACATCTACCGCTCCCGGTATCGCAAGCAGTGGAACGCGCCACAGAGCCTGGACGACACCGAGGAGTTCTACCTCTACCAGCACCTCGGTCCTGACAACGCCAATCCCTCGGGAGAAGACCCCGCCGCCGAAGCCCTGGACCACCTCGGAGTCGAGGAGGTCCGTAAGGCGATCGAGGACCTACCGCCGGCCTACCGCGCGGCCGTGCTCTTGACGGACGTCGAAGGTTTCAGCTACAAGGAAACGGCGGAGATCCTGGAGGTGCCGGTCGGGACCGTCATGTCGCGGCTCCACCGTGGACGCCAGCGACTGAAGCAAAAACTCTATGAGTACGCTAAGGAAAGCGGGGTGATCTCATGAGCCCAGAAAAGCAGGGCTTCGGTTGCAATGAGACCCTGGTCCGGCTGCACGCCTACGTCGACCGGGAGCTGACTGCGGTCGAGATGACCGAGGTGCAGCGTCACCTGGACGACTGCCCGCCGTGTGAGAAACATTTCCATTTCGAGGCGGAGGTCAAGCGGCTGGTGCACAACAAGGGCTGTCTCGAGCGGGCGCCCGAGCACCTGGTCAACAGGATCCTCAAGAATCTGCAGTAGCCGCTAGTTTACGTTCACTTTCGGGTTCATCCCAGGATGAACCGAGCAGTACAGGTGGTAGGTCCAGCTCGTCCGACTGTCGGGCAAAGGAGGAGCTGATGGATTCAGCCGAGAGCACCGTCCGCGCCCAAGTCCCAGTGATTGCTCGTCGTCTCCCTGCGGCTTAAATGAGAGAGGGCGCCCAAAAGGGCGCCCTCTCCGCGGGGTGGGAGGTGAGCTAGCTGGCCTGGGAAACGGTCAAGGTGGCGCGCACCGGCCGCTTGACGGCACGGCGACGACGGACCTTGCGGCGGGGCTTAGCGGCCCGAACCGGCTTGGGGGTTGGGGCCTCGGAAAGACCAAGGACCTGCAGGGACGACTTGGTGACGTCCTCGATGACCGACTCGACCTGCTTGTTGAGCTTGCGGATCTGCTTCTCGCTCGTGCTGGTCAGCTTGCTGCCACGACGCTCGGCCTTCTTCAGCAGCGCCTGCTGCTTGCTGGGCTGGACGACGAATTCCACGGCCAGGGCCGCGGCGCCAATCGATGTGTTCACGGTCTCTCTAATCACGCTGATGACCTCCTTCACAATCAACTTCTCACGCACTGCGTCATAGTCTATAACACACTGCGTCATAAGCGCAAGGTGCACCGCGTCATTGGCGCGCGCCAAGAGGACCCATGCCGCGGGCTTCTTACTGGACGGTTATGGTGCCCGCCGCGCCCTCGCAAAGTTGCCCCACCACCGCCGCGGTTTCGCCCATTTCAAGCAGCCGGCGGCAAAGGTCGTCCGCGCGCTCTTCGGGCACCGCGATCAGCAGCCCGCCGGACGTTTGGGCGTCGGCCAAAACCAGGCCGTCTGGCTCCCCGATCGTGTCGCCAAAAGTGGTGAACTCCGAGGCCGCTATGAGGTTGCGCCGGGTGCCCCCGGAAACCACGCCTTGCGCCGCCAAATCGCGCACGCCCTCTAGCACTGGCACGGCGTCGAGCTCGACCGTCGCCGCAAGCCCCGAGCCGCGGGCAACTTCGCCGAGGTGCCCGAGCAGACCGAAGCCGGTGACGTCGGTTGCGGCGCTCACGCCGACCTCGCTCATGACCGCGCCGGCAGCACGATTGGGGTGGCACATCTGCGCGATCGCCGCGCCGAGCAGCTCCGGCCCGACGCGGTCCTCCTTGGCGGCGCTGCTGACGATGCCGACGCCCAGCGGCTTGGTCAGCACCAGGACATCGCCGTCGCGCCCGGTGCTGTTGCGGACCACCGCGTCGGGGTGCACACGCCCGACGACGCTCAGCCCGTACTTCAGCTCCGGGTCGTCGATGGTGTGCCCGCCGGCGACAAGGCAGCCCGCCGAGTGCGCCGCGGCGTTGCCGGCGGCCAGGATCTCGCCCAGGACCGAGAGGTCCAGCTGGTCGCGCGGGAACCCGACCAGGTTGATCGCCAGGAGCGGCTCCCCGCCCATCGCCCAGATGTCGGACATGGCGTTGGTGGCGGCGATGGTGCCGTAAGCTACCGGGTCGTCGACAATCGGGGTGATGAAGTCGGCGGTGAGGATGACCGCGAGCTCTTCGTTGACCTGGTAGACGGCGGCGTCGTCGCGGGTCTCGGCGCCCACCAGCAGGCTCTCGTGCGCGGCCTGGGGCAGCCCCGCAAGGACCACGGCCAGGTCCGCGGGGCTGAGCTTGCAGGCGCAGCCGCCGCCGTGCGAGAACGAGGTCAGCCGGGGCGCGGTCTCCTGCATCCCAAGATTGTCTGCCAGCCCGCAGGTAAACTGTCGGGCCATGGACCTCGATTCGCTGGCGAAACTCGTGCCGTCAGCCAGGATCCTGACCGACCCCGACGTCGTCGCCGAGTACGCCGGCGACTGGTCGTCCGACGCGATCCTCAAGAGCCTCCGCGGCGCGCTCACACCGCCAGACGCGGTGCTCCAGCCGTCGAGCGCCGACGACGTTGCCAACACCCTCAGGTGGGCATCGAAAAACGGGATCGCCGTCGTCCCCGCCGGCGGGCGGTCTGGCGTCTCCGGCGGCACGGTCACCCACGGTGGCGAGCTCGTGCTCGACATGCGCGCCCTCGACCAGGTGATCGACCTCGATGACGTCAGCGGCATCGTCCACGTCCAGGCCGGTGTTTTGGGCACCGACCTGGAGGCATGGCTCAACGCGCGCGGCCACACCCTCGGCCACTTCCCCCAGTCGGTCGGGCTGTCGACCGTTGGCGGATGGATCGCGGCCCGCTCCGCTGGGCAGCTGTCGAGCGGCTACGGCGCCGTCGAAGACTTCCTGGTCGCCCTGACCGCCGCGCTCACCGAAGGCACCCTGGCGACGTCACGGCTGGCGCCTCGGACCGCGGCCGGCCCCCAGGTGCACACCCTGATGCTGGGCAGCGAAGGCACCCTGGGCGTGGTCACCGAGGCGTGGCTCCGAGTCAGGCACGCGCCGGCGACGCGGCAGATGGCATCGTTGGCTTTCGCGTCGTTCGCCGACGGCCTCGAGAGCGTGCGGCGGTTGGCCCAATCCGGCGCGCTCCCCGACTGCGTCCGCGTCTACGACGAGGGCGACACCGGCATCGCCTTCCGCAGCCTCGACCCGGCCCCGGAGGGGTCGGTCGGCCTGCTGGTGGTCGAGGGCGACGAGATCATGGTGCCGGCGCGCTTCAACCGCGCCGTTGAGCTTGCGGGCGCCACGCCCTCCACCCAGGACCTCGCGGGCCATTGGTGGGAGCATCGCAACGACGCCCTCGACACGTACCGGCAGGTGCTGTCCGGCGAGCTGCTGGGCCCCGACGTTGCCGCCGACACCATCGAGGTGGCCGGGATCTGGTCGCGAATCCCCGCGCTCTATGCCGCCGTCCGCGGCGCCCTAGAGGCCCACTCCGAGCTGGTCGGCTGCCACTGCTCCCACGCTTACGAGACCGGGTGCGCGCTCTACTACACGTTCCTCGTCCGCGGCGAGGACCGCGAGGCCGCGCTGTCGGCGGCGTGGGCGGCGGCGCTCAGTGCCGCCCTCGACGCGGGTGGGACGATGACGCACCACCACGGGGTGGGCCAGCTGAAGGCGGCGTGGCTGGGCCGCGAGATCGACGGCTTTGCGCCCTATCTGGTCCGGATCCAGGAAGTGTTCGACCCCAAAGGCGTCATGAACCCATCTACCCTGAGACCGACATGGAGCTGACCTTCTTGGGTACCGGCGCGGCCTTCGCCGGCGACGCTTTCAACGCCAGCTACATCCTCGACCGCCGCGTGCTGGTCGACGCCGGGCCGCCGGTCCACGTCCTGATCAAGAAAACCGGCCACGACATCGGCGACATCGAGGCTGCGGTGATCTCGCACCAGCACGCCGACCACACATTCGGGTTGCCCTTCTTCCTGGCGACCCGCGTGATCGAGGCGCCCGACGCCAAGCCGTTCACCATCGTGGGCCCGCCGGGGTTCGAGGACTACGCCGAGGGACTGCTGCACCTGGCCTGGGGACAGCGGCTCCATGACATCGTCTGGGAGCGACTGCAGCCGAAGTTCATCGAGGTCTCGCCCGGCGACGACATCGAGGTCGCCGGCTTCCGCCTCCACGCCGAGAAGATGGTCCACGTCAACGATATCCCCTGCCTGGGCTATCACTTCGCCGCCGACGGCGTCAGTTTCGGCTACTCAGGCGACAGCGGCATCTGCCCCGGGCTCGACGCGCTTGTCGAGCTGTCCGACGACTTCCTGATCGAGGCCACCGGGGTCGACGAGGACGCCGGCCATCTCTCGATCGCAGCGGTCCAGCAGATCGTCAGCGCCAACCCCGGGAAACGGTTCTTCCTGACGCACCTCAACCGCCACTGGATGACCGGTGGGGTCGACGGCGCGGCCCTCGCGGAGGACCTCGCCACTGTGGAGCTGGGCCGCCGCTAGCCGACGGTGCCGCTCGCAGGCCGAACCCGCCCCAGCAGCAACGCCCGGACCAGCGCTGGGCGGAGGCGGCGCCAGGCCCCGTCAGCGCGGCTGATGTCGTCGGCGCCAAGCCCGCCGTCGCGGTAGCAGCCTCGACTGTAGGCGCGGCCCAACTCATCGATCTCGCCCCCGAGCGCGGGCAGGGCGCCGGCGAGGCGGTGGGCGAACTCCAGCGGCGTGTCGCTGTCACGTCTTCGGACGCCCAGGCGCGCCGCCACCCAGCCCAGCCGACGCCAGGCGGGCCGCACGTCCTCCAGGCGCCGCGGTCCCCGCGCCACGGCCCCCGCCACTAGCACCAGCGCGATCAGCAGCACAACCAGCGCGCCGGTCACCACCGCGGGGCGGAGCAGGGCGTTGACGCCCTGGGCCTGCAACTGGGTCGGGGGTGCCGGCGCCGGGGCGGTCGCGGTCTGCGCCGCCGGCGCCACCAGCGGCGTGCCCCGCTCCAACGCTGGGTAGGCGGGATCCGGGGTGGGCTCGAACGGGACCCAGCCGTAGTTGGGGAAGAAGACCTCGACCCAGGTGTGCGCGTCGGCGGCGTGGATCAGGCGGGGCGGCTCGGAGGCCTGCTGGAAGGCGACGTTGAGCTCGCGGTCGGCGGTGTTCTGGCTGCCGGGGCCGTAGCCGTTGACCAGCCGGACGGGGATGCCAAGGCTCTTGACCATCTCCCCCATCGAGGAGGCGAAGTACTCGCAGTAGCCGATCTTGCTCTGCGTCAGGAAGAAGACCACTGGGTCCATGCCCTTGGGTGGCGCGTCCACCTGCAGCTGGTACTTGAGGTTCTGGCGCAGGTAGCCCTCGATCGCCTTGGCCTGGTCGTAGGGGTTGGTCGCCGACCCGACGACCTGCCGAGCCAGGCTCGAGACCCGCGAATCGACCGCCGAGGTGCCGTTGGCTGGCGCCCGGCTAGTCAGCTTGACGATCGACGCCGGGTAGGCGGTGCCGGCGGACCGGAGCTGGTCCTCGGTGGCCACGGAGTAGGACGCATCGACCGTGTATGTGTCGCCGACCTGGACCGGGGACAGCGCGTAGGCGCCGTCGACGGGCAGCACGCCTAGCAGCGGGCCACGGCGCCCAGTCAGGTCCGACGGGTCACCGCGCACCTGGGAGGGGACCGAGGCGCGGATTGGGTCGCCCGGGAAGAACAGCGTCCGATCGGGCGTGCCCAGGACCCGGATGGTGCCGTGGACCTGCTGGCGCGCCTGGTAGGTGGCGCTCTCGAGGTTGGCGCCGGCAGCCGCGGGCGCCGTCAGGCGGGTGGCCTCGCCGGTCTCCCAGACCCCGTTGCTGACGGCGTAGAGGTCGATGCCCCGCCAGTAGACGCCGACCGAGAAATCGTCGTCAACCTCCAGCACAGTGTCCTGGCTGCGCAACAGCGTCCCTCCCGGCTCGACCCGCTCGGTGTAGCCGGTCTGGACGAAGCCGGCAGCGACACCATTGCCCGTGCCCGAACCGTCGTTGGCCGCCTGGTTGTTGTGCTGGCCGGCCCAAAGCTTAGAGCTGAGGTCGACCCTGCTGAGGGGCGGCGCCAGGAACGCGACCACCAGGATCACCACCATCACCCTGGCGCCGTGGACGCCAAGGCTCATCGATACCTCGTCCGACGCCTTGGCTCCCCACCGCCGGTCCAGGCCCGCCAGGTGGACCCGGACCGCCAGCGCTGCCACCACCGCGATCCAAACCGCCACCAGCACGGCCAGGCTCTGCTGCCCTGGATCGTCGAGGATCTCGATGGCCAGTGTCACGATCAGCGGCGCCAGCGCCACCAACACGTTGCGCCGGCGCAGCGTCCAGAAGACCAGCCAGGCACAGCTGAGCCAGGCCGCGGACACCATCGCCACCAGCACTGCCAGCTGCAGCGAGCCCCGGACCGCGAGCACCCAGTCGCGGAGGTCACGGTCGACCCGCAGGCCGCTGTGCTGCGCCGTCGCGATGAACAACGCCGCCACCGCGGTGACCTCGGCGGCCAGCCAGAAGGTGGTTGCGCGCGGGGAGACCTTGACCAGCAGGATCAGGACCGCGGTGCCGCCAACACAGAGCAGGGGAAGCACGTCGCTGTGCGCCACCCAGGCGGAGTTGGCCACGACCATCCCCGTCAGCCAGGCGACCGCGATCACCAGGAGGTAGGTGATCACGCCCTCTCCCATGTCGATCGAGGCGGTGGCCCAGGTCGGCGCATCGGGGGAGCGGCCGCGGCGCAGCCGGACATGGAGGATCGAGCCCTCCCGCGCCACCGACGTCGCCTCGCTGAGGACCACGGCGCCCACCGCCACAGCGGCGATGAGGGCGCAACCGAGGAGCAGCCAGCCGATCATCCCGGCGCCTCTCTCTGGAGGGCCGCGCCGATCCGGGGCGAGGGCGTGGCGAAGATCTCGTCGCCGAGGCTGATGTCCCACCAGACAGCGCTCTCGGTCACCCGCCGCGGCCGGCGCGAGCCGAGTGGGAAGGCGCCGGGGCGGAGCCGCACGATTGTACTGCGGACGCTGCCGGGCGAGGCGCCGGCGAGGCGATCGATCCAACGGTCGCTGGCGCCGGGGGTGATCACGAACAGCGTTTGCTGGCCGCGGACGGCGAGCGCCGCCTCGAGGGCGCGGTCGAAGCCGCCCTCGCCGTCGGCCGTCGCGAGGGCCAGCGCCTCCAATAGCGCCGTCTGGTGGGCGGCGCCGCGGCCCGGCCGGATGGTGGTGCCGGCGGCGTCGTTGCAGATCAGGCCGACAGCCTGGTCGCGCTGGGCACCGACCATGGCGATCGACGCCGCCAGGCTGACGGCGCGCTCCAGGCTGGAGTCGTCGCCCTCGCCGTGGTGGCGGTCGCGGTCGAGGTCCAGCGCGATCATCATGTCGGTGCCCTCGTACTTCTCGAAGCTCCGGCTCATCGGCCGTCCGAGGCGGGCCGTCGAGGGCCAGTGGATCCGGTTGACGCCGTCATCGGGGTTGTACTCGCGGATGCCAAAGGCCTCGGGCGGCGTGTCGACCTGGCGGCCGACGGGCACGGTGTCCCCGGTGGCGCCGCTGCGGTGGCCGACGATGGGCCTGGCGTCGACCAGCCGTGGGTAGACCACAACCCTGCCGGTTGGGAGCAGAGTTTTAGTGGCCCGGAAGATCCCGAAGGGATCGCCGGTGGCGATGGTGAGCGGCCCCATCTCGTAGGTCCCGCGCGCCCGGAAGATGCCGTCGCTGCGCCACCGCCTCGACTTCTTGCCGGCCAGGCTCAGGACCCTGCCCGCGTTGTAGCCAGGGATTTGCGCGTGGTCGTAGACCTCGACCCACGGCAACCCCAGGATCGAGTCGTTGCTGAGGACCAGGTGCTCGATGAACCGCTCCCCTGCCTCGTAGGCGCCGCTTGGTGCCTCACGGGTCAGGTCCAGTCCGCGAGCGCCAAACCGGGTCCAGAGCCAGCTGGCCACCAGCAGCAGCAGCGCCACGTAAACTAGCGCGAACGCCAGCCGCACCGCGGTGATGTAGGCGAAGAAGAGAAGGGTCAGGATCCCCAGCGCCAACAGCGCACGTCGGAGCGCGATGACGAGGCGTTCGCGACGGCGGCGGGACCGGGCGGCTGGCTCGGCGATCAGGGAAGCGGCCACGCCCGCGATGACCTCAGAGGCGCGTCGGGCGCGGAGCCTGGGGAACCGGCAGCGATTCCATCAGCTGGGCGAGGAGCTTCTCGGGGCCGGCGCCACGCATCTCGGCGCTGGGCTTGAACAGCAGCCGGTGGCTCAGCACCGGCGCCGCCAGGGCCTTGACGTCGTCCGGCAGGACGAAGTCCCGGCCGTCGGCGGCGGCCCGGGCCTGCGACAGCCGGTACAGCGCCAGCGAGGCGCGCGGGCTGGCGCCAAGGGTAAGGTCCGGGTGATCGCGGCTTGCCCCGACCAGCCGGACCATGTACGCCTTGAGGTCGGCGGAGACGTGGACCTGCGCGATCGCGGACTGCGCCTCCCGGATGTCATCCTGGCCGACGACGGGCTGGAGCTCGGAGAGCGGGTTGTAGCCGTCGAAGCGCTCCAGCATCTCGACCTCCGACTCGGCGCTGAGGTAGCCGAGGCTGATTCGCACACTGAAGCGGTCGAGCTGCGCCTCCGGCAGCGGGAAGGTGCCGGCGAAGTCGACCGGGTTCTGCGTCGCCAGCACCATGAACGGCGCGTCAAGCGGATGGGGGACGCCATCGAGGGTGACCTGCCGCTCCTCCATCGCCTCGAGCAGCGCCGACTGCGTCTTGGGCGTGGCGCGGTTGATCTCGTCGGCGAGCAGCACGTTGGCGAATACCGGCCCCGGGCGGAACTGAAAGGTGCGCTCGGTGGGGTCGAACATGTTGATCCCGACGACGTCGGATGGCAGCAGGTCGGGGGTGAACTGGATGCGCTCGAAGTTGCCGCCGATACTGCGCGCCAGCGCCTTCGCCAGTGTGGTCTTGCCCACCCCTGGAACATCTTCGATCAGGGCGTGACCGCCGGCCAGCAGGCAGATCACGCCGAGCTGGATCTGGTCTGCCTTGCCTACCAGGACCCGCTGGACGTTGTCGACAAGCGCCGCGACCAGCTCGGCCGCGCGCTCGATGGCCCCAGGGTCAGCGGCCTCCGCTCTGGCCACCGGACTGCGTTCCTGCGTCTGCTTTCTTGGAGCCCTTGGCCCTGGTGCGCGGTCCCCGGAAGCGCTGCTCGATCAACCCCGCGGTGAACCCTCCCAGGCTCGAGAAGAACAGCTGCGGCAGGTCGGTGGCGAAGACCAGCTCGACGCGCATCGGCCCAAGCCCCAGCGGACCAACGATCTTGACCTGCTGCAGCTCGTTGAAGAACGTCAGGACGAACGTGACCAGGATGAACAGCACCGCGACCAGCGGGCCGTTGAGGACCCCGTACTTGGGCTCGATCATGCCCGCCGTCAGGCCGCCCGCGTACATCGCCACCGCACTGACGCCGAAATAGGCGCCGACGCCATCGCCGGTGCCGCCGATGATCGCCAGGAGGTAGCTGAGGCCGAGGTAGAGCACGATCGCCACCAGGAAGCCGGCGAGGACAGCGCGGTAGTTGATGCGCCGGAAAAAGGCGGGGTCCCCCTTGATCTCCACTCGCTTGCCGGCATCGGCGCCGGCAGCTACGCGATCGCGGTTGGCACGCCTTGCGGCTTTGGTGCTCACTACGCCTTGAACGCCCTGACTGTCACTCCCCAAGGATACCGACCGGGGTTGCACGTGGCGCCAATCCAAGTTCGGCACGCGGCGCCAGCTGCCAGGCTAGAGCTTCTCGAAACGCTCCACGTCGATGACAAACACGATGGCGCCGCCGACCTCGACCTCGACCGGGTAGGGCACGAAGAAATCCCCGGGCTCGACCAGTGGCGGCATCGGGTTGAGGAACTCCGTCCGGCTCTTACTCCGCTGCCGCAGGACATCCATGACCAGGTCGACCTGGGGCTCCGCGACGACGCACAGGAGGGTGGCATTGCCGCGCTGCAGGAAGCCGCCCCGCGAGTCGAGGCGGGTGGTGGGGATTCCCTTGTCCGACAGCGCGTCGCTGCACTCCGAGGCGTCATCGCCGTGCATGATCGCCACGACCATCTTCATCCCCACCTCGCCCTTCACCGCGCTGCCGCCCGGACGATGCCATGTGCCGCGGTCCGCATCAGCGCGACCCGAAGGCACTCGGCGGCGATGGCATCGACGTCCTGGGTCGCGTCGATCACGTGGTAGCGGTCGGGGTCGCGGCGGGAGTAGTCGAGGTAGCCCTCGCGGACGCGAGTGTGGAAGGCCAGGTCCTCGGCCTCGATACGATCCCGGCCCTGACCGCCCGCGTCCCTTCGGGCCAGCCCAGTCTCCGGGTCGATATCGAGCAGGAGTGTCAGGTCGGGTCGGACCTTGAGGACCAGCTGCATCGCCATCAGCACGTTCATCTCCAGGCCGCGCCCCGCGCCCTGGTAGGCGAAGGTCGAGTCGGCGAAGCGATCGGCCACCACGATGTGTCCTCTGGCCATGCGGGGAATGATGACCTCTTTGAGGAGCTGAGCGCGGGCGGCCGTGTAGAGGCTGGCCTCCGCCCAGGCGGCCATGTCATGGTGCTCGACGTCGAGCAGGATCTCCCGCACCTTCTCGCCAAGCTTGGTCCCGCCCGGCTCGCGGACGGCGGTAACCGGGAGGCCCTTGGCCTCGAGCGACCTGACCAGGCGCTCCGCCTGGGTGCTCTTGCCTGACCCCTCGCCTCCCTCGAAGCTGACCAGGAACCCGCGCATTTCGCCGGAATCATACCCGCGGAGCCCGGGGAGCCACACTAGTGGCGGATGAGCAACGCGATCGTGGTCGGCGCCGGGGTTTCTGGCCTTTCGTGCGCCATCAGCCTGGGCGAGGCCGGGTTCACGGTACGCCTGCTGACCCGGGACGCCCCCAAAGACACCACGTCGGCCATCGCCGCGGCGATCTGGTACCCGTTCCACGCGGAGCCGCGGGAGCGGTTGGCGGGCTGGGGGCGGGTCACGCTCGAGGAGCTGATCCACCTGTCCGCCGAACCTGGCACGGGGATCCGGGTACTTCCCGGCGTGGAACTGACCGGCCGGGCGGCAATCGACCCCTGGTGGGCGAGCGGGGTACCCGGGTTCCGCGAAGCCCAACCGGATGAGGTCCCACCCGGCCGCACGGGGCACGCAATGGAGCTGCCCGCGGTCGACATGCCGGTCTACCTGGAGTGGCTCCGGCGCCGCCTGCTCGACCTCGGCGGAGTCA
>CAAGKR010386175.1_pt1 | contig 11796 bp, 10 predicted proteins | sample 2556971 | NCBI WGS metagenome assembly CAAGKR01 (sample SAMEA5207829, study PRJEB30636) | soil metagenome | biome: forest; feature: boreal; material: soil | place: USA | collected 2011-09 | depth 1 m
AGTCCTTCGGCGTATCGCGCATGACCGCCAATCGGGCGCTGCGCGAACTGCGCGACGAGGGAGTCCTGGTGCGCGTCGCCGGAGTCGGCAGCTTCGTCGCCGACAGCTTGGCGCACGCGCATCCCCTGGAAATCCGCAGTATCGCCGACGAGATCCGCCGCCGAGGCCATGTGCATCGTGCCGCGATCGTCTCTCTGGAGAGGGTGCGCGCAGCAGCCGAACTCGCCGAGGATTTTGGGATTGCGCCGCGCAGCGAGTTGTATTGCTCGGTCATCGTGCACTTCGAGAATGACCGTCCCATCCAGCTCGAGGATCGCTACGTGCAGCCCAAGCTCGCGCCCGACTATCTGAAAGTGGATTTCAATCAGACCACTCCCACCGACTACTTGGTCAAGGTGGCGCCGCTGCAGGAGGCCGAACACCTGCTGCGAGCGGTGATGCCGGATGAGCGCACGCGCAAGCTGCTCGCCATGAAGCGCGATGAACCGTGCCTGGTCGTGATCAGACGCACGTGGACAGCCGGTCAAATCGCCTCGGTGGCGCATCTGCACCACCCCGGCTCCCGTTATGAACTGTCGGGGCGCTTCCGCCCCTGAAGGAACGACCCATGCTCGCACCTCTGAAACCGAGAATCATCCGCGCGGCCCGCGGCAACACCTTGAGCGCGCGCACCTGGATGACCGAAGCGCCGCTGCGCATGCTGATGAACAATTTGGATCCGGAGGTCGCCGAAAATCCCGCCGAACTCGTGGTGTACGGGGGCATCGGACGCGCCGCCCGCGACTGGAATTGCTACGACCGCATCGTCGAGACCTTGAAAAACCTGACCGAGGAGGAGACCTTGCTGGTGCAGTCCGGCAAGCCGGTGGGGGTATTCCCGACGCATGCCGATGCGCCGCGGGTGCTGATCGCCAATTCGAATCTCGTGCCGCACTGGGCGACCTGGGACCACTTCAACGAGCTCGACCGCAAGGGTCTCGCCATGTACGGCCAGATGACCGCGGGATCGTGGGTCTACATCGGCAGCCAAGGCATCGTGCAGGGCACTTACGAAACCTTTGCCGAAATGGGCCGGCGCCACTTCGACGACAAGGTCGCCGGCAAATGGCTGCTCACTGCCGGTCTCGGCGGGATGGGCGGCGCGCAGCCGCTGGCGGCCACGATGGCGGGGTTCAACATGCTGGCGGTGGAATGCCGCCAGAGCCGCATCGACAAGCGTTTGGAAACCCGCTACGTCGACGCGCAAGCCAAGTCGCTCGACGAAGCCTTTGCCATGTTCGAAACCGCCAAGGCGAAGGGCAAGCCGATTTCGGTCGCGCTTCTCGGCAACATCGTCGACGTGCTGCAGGTTCTTCTGGAACGCGGTATACGGCCCGATGCGCTGACCGATCAAACCTCCGCACACGACCCGATCAACGGCTATTTGCCGCAGGGATGGACAGTCGCGCAATGGGATGAGCGGCGGGTGAGCGACCCGGCCGGCACGGCCGCGGCCGCAACCCGGTCGATGGCCAAGCACGTCGAGTATCTGCTGCGCTTCAAGAACATGGGGCTGCCGGTGTTCGACTATGGCAACAACATTAGGCAGGTTGCCTTCGATGCGGGCGTCGCCCAGGCCTTCGATGTGCCGGGGTTCGTGCCGGAATACATCCGCCCGCTGTTCTGCCGAGGTATTGGACCCTTCCGCTGGGTTGCGCTGTCGGGCGATCCCGAAGATATCTACAAGACCGATGCGAAGGTCAGAGAGCTGATTCCGGACGACCCGCATCTGCATCACTGGCTCGACATGGCGCGCTCGCAGATTCAATTCCAGGGATTGCCGGCGCGCATCTGCTGGGTCGGTTTGGGTCAGCGGCATCGTCTGGGGTTGGCGTTCAATGAGATGGTCAGGAGCGGCGAGCTCGCCGCGCCCGTCGTGATCGGCCGCGACCACTTGGACTCCGGTTCCGTGGCGAGCCCGAACCGGGAAACCGAAGCGATGAAGGACGGCTCCGACGCGGTCTCCGACTGGCCCTTGCTCAATGCGCTGCTGAACACGGCCAGCGGCGCCACCTGGGTGTCGATTCATCACGGCGGCGGAGTCGGCATGGGCTACTCCCAGCACGCCGGCGTGGTCATCGTCTGCGACGGCAGCGAGGCTGCCGCCAAGCGCATTCGCAGGGTTCTGTGGAATGATCCCGGCACCGGGGTCATGCGCCACGCCGACGCCGGCTATGACATCGCCATCGCCTGCGCCCGCGAGCAGGGTCTTCACCTGCCGATGATCGACTGATGCCGACTGCCTTGGAGATGCGCGCCGGCGAGCTGACACTGTCGGCGCTGCGCGGCGTTTATCAGCAACCGGTCGCGCTGCGCCTGGCGGCCCACGATCGCGGCCGCATTGCCGTCGCCAGTTCCTTGGTCGACAAAATCATCGCCGGCGGCGATGCTGCCTACGGCATCAATACGGGGTTCGGCCTGCTGGCTCAGACCCGCATTCCGACCGACCAGCTCGAGCTCTTGCAGCGCAACCTCTTGCTCTCGCACGCGGCGGGCGTAGGCGATGCGCTGCCCGACGCCGTGGTGCGCCTGATCCTCGCTCTCAAGATCAACGCCTTGGCGCGCGGCCATTCCGGCATCACCATGGCGGTGATCGACGCCTTGCTCGCACTGCTGGAACATGAAGTCTATCCGGTGATTCCCGCCCAAGGCTCGGTGGGGGCGTCGGGAGATCTGGCGCCGCTGGCCCATTTGAGCACGGTGCTGCTCGGCATTGGCGAGGTCCGTGTACGCGGCACGGTGCGGCCCGCAGCCGAAGGCCTGCGCGTGGCCGGTCTTGAGCCCTTGAAGCTGCGCGCCAAAGAAGGACTGGCGCTGATCAACGGGACTCAAGTGTCCACGGCGCTGGCGCTGGCCGGGCTGTTCGGCGCCGAGGATGTGTTCGCCGCCGCCGTGGTCGCCGGCGCCATGTCCGTGGACGCCCTGAAGGGCAGCGATTCGCCGTTCGACGAGCGCATCCAGGAAGTTCGCGGCCAACCCGGACAGATCGCGGTGGCGCGTGAATACCGCGGCTTGATTGCCGGCAGCGCCATTCGCGCCTCGCATCTGGATTGCACGCGCGTGCAAGATCCCTATTCTTTCCGCTGTCAGCCGCAGGTGATGGGCGCCTGTCTCGATCTCATTCGCAATTGCAGCGTGACTCTCGGACTCGAGGCCAATGCCGTCACCGACAACCCGCTGCTGTTCGTCGAGGCGGGCGACGTACTCTCGGGCGGAAACTTCCATGCCGAGCCCGTGGCGTTCGCGGCCGATACGCTGGCACTCGCGATTGCAGAGATCGGCAGCCTGTCGGAGCGGCGGATCGCCGTATTGGTCGATCCCAAGATGAGCGGTCTCCCCGCGTTCTTGGTCGAAAACAGCGGCGTCAATTCCGGCTTCATGATTGCACAGGTGACCGCCGCGGCGCTGGTGGCGGAGAATAAAACCATCGCCACGCCGTGCAGCGTCGACTCGATTCCGACCTCCGCCAACCAAGAAGACCATGTCAGCATGGCGACTCACGGCGCGCGCCGCCTGCGGCGCATGGTCGACAACGCGGCCGCCGTGGTCGGCATCGAATTGCTGGCGGCGGCGCAGGGGATCGACTTCCACCGGCCCGCTCGGTCCAGCGCAAGCCTGGAGCAGGTCCACGCCGGCATTCGCGGCGAGGTGCCTTTCTATGCGGCCGATCGATATTTTGCACCTGACATCCGGGTGGCGCAGTCCTGGGTCAACGCCGGACGCTTCTCGCCGCTGGTGCAACGTATCCTGCCGTCGCGAGCCGGCAACTGATCAGGCGCGCGCCGCGGCGTCACGTCTTGGCGTGAACGCGACCTCAACGGCTCAACGAAGTACCTCTGCCAGAGCGCCATCGGCGGATGTCAGCGCGTCGAGATACGCCTTGCCAACGGCGTTATCGTGGCTCGAAGCCATCGCGTGACTCCAGTCGCCGGCCTCATAGGCTTGGACTTGGCGAAGCACGCGTCCTACGGCGCCGCGCGTGTCGCCGAGCAGCGCATCGGTCACGTCGGGTACGAGCGCGAGACCTGACAGGACACGGACCATGGGCCGATCGAGAAGGGCGTCGAGTACCGACAGGAGCCCGCTCGTGAAGTACATGCAGTCGTCGGAGTTCCCCTCGTTGCCAGACAGCGAAGCGCACATATGGGCGCGAACCAACGCGGTGCGCAGTAGCTCACTGGGTTTCCCGGAGCCGAGCCGGGAAAGTATCAGCAACGTGGCCCACTTCTTGACGCCGTCGAGGCCGAGTACGACCACCGCGTCCCGTATGGTGGATATCGCCCGGCGCCGCTTGAACAACGCGCTGTTGGCAAGTTTGAGCAGCTGGTACGACAAGGCCACGTCTCGGTTGAGAATATGGGCCAGCGCCTTCGTGTCGATTGTCGGATCCTGCAGCGCTGCGATCAGGTCCAGCACCGCAAGTTGATTGGCCGCCAAGGGACGCGCGGCCAATGTCTCGGGCCGGCAGAAATAATAGCCCTGAAAGAGATCGAACCCCAGCATCGAGCATCGCTCGAATTCCGCCCGTGTCTCAACCTTCTCCGCCACGATCTGCAAGCCGTGCTGGGCCAAATGCGCAATCTCCCGCTCGAGGGAGTCTTTCGAGGCCAGTACGTCAATCTTCACGTAGTGCGCCAGTGCGAGCAGCGGCTCGAGAGCAGGCCGATAAGTGAAGTCGTCGAGCGCTATGCGAAAGCCGCGCGTTCGCAACCCGGCGATGGACTCGCAGAGCTGACGCGATGGCTCGACCGTCTCGAGTACTTCGATGACGATCGATTCGGGAGGCAGCAAATCAAACAGCGTCCGATCGTGCAGCAAGTCCTGGCCAAAATTCACGAATAAGGGCGCAGATCCCGCAATGTCGGCAACGCCGATGGATCCGATCGATTCAACCAGAACCCGCGCCGTGACGGTCGAATCCGACTCGCGCCGCTCCTCGACGCGGCTGCCGCGATACAAAAGTTCATACGCGATCCGCTGACCATTGCGGTCAAAAATCGGCTGACGAGCCAGCAAACCCGAACCAAGGCAAGACATGTCCATGGCGAAGAGTCGTCCCCGCCGCCTGTTCCTCGAGGGCGGCCGTTTGCGACACTACACCATGAGGTTGACCTAACGGATATGGACTGGCGTCACAAGTGGTGGCGAATCAGACCATCTACCGGCGTCGCTCAGCGGGCCCAGTGCCCTTCATGCATGCGCCAGCCGCCGCCTTCGCGCACCCAGGCATGCGACACCCAGTGATATCCGGGGCGCCCCGGGCCCCAGTGACCGGCCACCCACGCGTGCCGGCCGCCAACCCAGTTCCAGTAGCCGCCGAACCACACATAACCTGGTGTCGGTGCAACGCCCACCACTTCCACTTGCGGAGCCGGCGGAGCGAGCGTAACCACGGCGCCGCCGTAATAACCCGGCGCGGGAGCCACCACGCAACCCCCGAGCAGTGCCCCTGCCAGCAGCACGGCGCCCGCTCCTGCCTGCAAACCACGCAATGATTTCATGATTTCTCCATTCATTTTGGCTAACTACCTAAACACTATTAACGCCTATCCCCCGTAATGGATGACGTGACCGTCAGCACAAAATGGGGAAGTGCGGGCACCGTGTTAACGTTTGTATATACGAAGGGGGGCCCAAGATCATGCCAGTGTCACCGTCGCCGCAGCCGCAGATCGAACAGTTGCGCGATCAGGGGTTTGTGGTCGTGCCGGGATTCGCGCCCGAGCCGCAGCTGGCCAAGCTCAACGATGCCGCAAGGGCTCAGCTGGCGGCCCGCGACGGCCCGATTGAATTCGAGGCTGATCTGCACTATCCAGGCGCGCCGCGCTCGCGCGCCGACGCCGGCGGCGAAACCGTGCGCCGGCTGCTCGACGCGTACGCTCGCGATCCAGAGTTCGCCGCGTGCGCCACCACGCCGCGATTGCGCGAATGGATGCAAGCCTACTTCGGCGAAGCGGCGCTGATGTCGAGGGCGCATCACAATTGCCTCATGGCCAAGCACCCGCGCTTCGGCAGCATGACGGGTTGGCATCGCGACATGCGCTTCTGGTCGTTCGAGCGCGAGGATCTGGTGTCGGTCTGGCTCGCGCTCGGCGAGGAGACGATCGACAACGGGGCGCTGTGGTTCGTGCCGGACTCTCATACGGCGCTGTTCGACGCCGATCGATTCGACGACGCGAAGTTCCTCCGCATCGATCGGACCGACAACGCACGGCTCGTGCGCACCGCCGAGTCGCCGCGTCTCGCAGCGGGTGATGCGGTGTTCTTCCATTGCAATACCCTGCACTCCGCCGGCAGGAATCTCAGCGACGCCGTGAAATTGTCGCTCGTCTACACCTACCATGGCCGGAGCAACGCGCCGCAGGCAGGCACGCGGTCGGATTCCAAGCCCGAGGTCGAGCTGCGGCCGCGCGCGCAGTAGCGCGCGCCCGGTTTATCGTCCAGACTTGGGCGGCGGTCCGCCCGCCGGGGAAAACGATGAAATCTTGCGTGCTCGTCGGCTGTCTCGTGTTCGCGCTCTGCGGCGCCGGATCCGTACGCGCGGAGGGCGTCACCGTGATACGCGCGGGCCATCTCATCGACACCGATTCCGGACGAGAGCTCGACGCCCGGACGATCGTGGTGAAGGACGGGATCATCGTCGACATCGGCCGCAACATCGCAGTGCCTGCTGGCGCACGCTTCGTGGATCTGAGTGGATACACGGTTTTGCCCGGCCTGATCGATGCCCACACACACCTCACGATCAACGCGAAAAGTCAGGATCCGCTCGAGGAGCTCGAGCATACCGCGGCCGAACGCGCCTTCGGCTCGCTGCCGAACGCCCGCGCGGTCCTCCTCGCAGGATTCACCACCGTGCGCGATCTCGGCTCGTATCGTGCGCTGGTGGACGTTGCGCTGCGTGACGCCATCAATCGCGGCGATGTCGTCGGACCGCGCATGTACGTTGCCGGCGCCTATGTGACAATCACCGGCAGAGCCGGCGCGGTAACCGGCTTTGCACCCGATGTCACGTTGCCGTGGGACTTGCGCTATGGCGCCGCCAACTCGCCGAGCGAAGTGCGCGAGCGGATCAGGGCCCTGGCCGGTCAGCGCGTCGACGTGATCAAGATGTTCGCCACCGGCGCCATACTCACCCACAACAGCAGCCCGTCGGGGCGCGAGGCAACGCCGGACGAGGGGCGGACGCTGATGAAGGAGCACGGAACCTATCTCGTGCCGACGCTCGAGGTGCGTGAATGCGTGGGTGACAACTACCCGCCGGAATTCGTGGCGAAATCGCGGCAGATACTGTCGGCGCAGCTCAGTAACTTCCGCAAGGCGGTCGACGCCGGGGTCAAGATCGCTTTCGGCACCGATATTGGGGTCTGCCCGTTCGGCCGCAACGCGCGCGAGTTCAATTTCATGGTACAGAACGGCATGACGCCGATGCAGGCGATTCAGTCGGCCACCGTGGCCGGCGCAGATTTGCTCGGCATCCCCGACAAGGTCGGTTCGCTCGCTCGCGGGAAACTTGCCGACATGATCGCGGTACGCGGCGATCCGCTCGCCAACGCGCGCCTGCTCGAGGATGTGCGCTTCGTCATGAAGCAGGGCGAGATCTTCAAACAGATTGACCCCGAATGAGATTCCTCGCCGCGATCGCCCTTTGTCTGTCCGCCGTCCCGTGTGCGTGCCGCGCGGCGCCGCTGAATCTCGCGACGCTCACCTGCGGCAAGTACGAAAACGAGGTGCTACCCGCCGCGGCCGCCAATCCCACCGCGGACTCGATCAACACCGTGATGTGGTTGTTCGGCTACTCCGTGGCCAAATCCGGCGGCCACGTCTTGTACCCGGACGCGTTGGCGCCCTTCGGGTTCGCACTGGACAACGAGTGCAAGAGCAATCCGGTTGAGGCTCTCCTGGAGGCGCTGACCATCGTCAAACCCGAGGCCAAGAATCCGATGGACCTCAGCACGCTCGAATGCGCGTCATTCGCGGCGCGCCACACGGAGTTCATGCGCACCGATTCAGAGAGCGCGACCACCATCATGATGTGGCTGTTCGGCTTTTCCGTAGCGCGCTCCGGCAGCCATATTTTCGATGCGGACGCGCTCGGCGCATTTCAAACTGGATTGCTGGCCGATTGCGCCAGCCATCCCGGCATCACGCTTCTCGACGCGCTGAGCCCCGCCAAAACGAAAAAGCCGTCAGGGAAACCACCGAACCGGAGCTAGCCGGAACGTTCCGGCTAGGACGAGGCCGCGCCTTCGATCCAGGTCTTTTGCACCTTGAAGTCGTCATCCATCAGGACGAGATTCGCCCGGTAGCCCGGCGCGATGCGCCCGAGCTCGCCGCCCAAGCCGAGAAATTCCGCCGGATATTCGCTGGCCATGCGCGTGGCCTCGGCGAGGTCGAGACCCAACAGCGAGACCGCATTGCGCACGGCCGCCGCCATGTCGAGCGCGGTACCCGCGAGCGTGCCGTTCTCGTCGCGGCAGATGCCGTCGACGACTCGAATCGTGCGCCCCTGCAGGACGAAGGTCGATTTCGCGGAACCCACCGTCGGCATGCCGTCGGTGACCAGCATGAACCGGTCGTGGCGTTTGCAGCGCAGCGCCAGCTTCAGCATGATCGGATCGACGTGGTGGCCATCGACGATGATCCCGCACCAGGTGTTTTCATCATAGAGCGCGGCGCCGACGATGCCGGGATCGCGCGGCTCGAGCCGCGCCATCGCATTGAACAAATGCGTGAAGCCCCGCAAACCATGCGCGATGGCTGCGGTCGTCTGTGCGTAGTTTGCTTCGCTGTGGCCGGCGGATACCAGGATGCCGCCGGCGGCGAGCTTCGCGATGATCTCCGGCGTGGTCATTTCGGGCGCCAGAGTCAATATCGTGCGCCCGGTACGCAGCCGGCACAGCAGCGACAGCAAGCTCGTATCGAGCAGCCGCAAGTGCTTCGAATCGTGCACGCCGCGCCGCGCCCAGTTGAGGAACGGCCCTTCGATGTGGATGCCGAGCACCCCGGGCATGCCCGCATCGAGCGCGGACTGCACCGCCCCGATTGCACGCTCGATGGTATCGAGGTCGTCGCTGATCAGCGTGGGCATGAAGCCCGTGGTGCCGAATGTTCGGTGAGCCGCGCCGATGGCGCGGATCGATTCGGGAGTCGGGTCATCGTTGAACAGCACGCCGCCGCCGCCATTGACTTGCACGTCGATGAAGCCGGGCAGCAGCAGCTGGCCGGCCAAATCCACCGTGGCCGCTCCGGCGCAGCGCGGATCCTTGGGATCAACCAGTGCTTCGATGCGCGCTCCGGACACGAGCAGCGTGCGCCCGCTGACGAATCCCTCACCCGTGAGCAGACGGCCGTTCACGAGCGCGGTACGCATCACACCGTCTCCGTGACCTTGCGCAGATGCGGCGGACGATCCGGGTCGAACCCGCGCCGCAGCGCCAGCGCTGCGATCAGTCGGTAGGCACTTTGCACCAACAATAGAGGGGCGATCTCGGCGATTGCCGGAACGGTGGGCAGCATCACGGCTCCGTCCGAATGCGCGCCGGCAATCACGACCGGCACGCCGCGGCGCGCAAGTTCAGCGCCCAAAGCCGCGACTCCCGCCTGCGTGGCATCGGGCTGCGCAAGCAGCAACGCCGGAAAGCCCTCGCCCAGCAGCGCGTACGGACCGTGGCGCAGTTCCGCGCTGCTGAAAGCCTCGGCATGCAGGCCGCAGGTTTCCTTGCACTTGAGCGCCGTCTCCTGCGCGGCGCCGAGTCCGAGCCCGCGCCCCACCACATAGAGATGCGCGGCTGCCTCGAGCGGCGCGAGCGCGCCCGACCAGTCGAGGGCCCAGCTTCGATCCATCTGCGCCGGCAACGCATCGAGAGAGGACTCGAGCTCCGCATCCTGCCGCCACGCCGCAACCAGGCGGATCAGCGCTGCCAGCGTCGCGAGAAAGGATTTCGTGGCGGCGACGCTGGTCTCGACGCCGGCGCGCAGTTCGATCACGAGATCCGCCGCGGCGATGAGCGGCGCCTCCGGACTGTTGCACAAGGCGAGAATCGTGGCGCCCGCCGCTTTCGCGGCCGCGACCGCGGCAAGCAAGTCGGGACTGCGCCCCGACTGCGAGAGCGCGATGAATAAGCAGCCGCGAAGATCCTGGGAAACGCCGTAAACAGAGCTGACGGAAGGCGCAGCGGACGCGGTCAGAACTCCCGCGCGTGTTTCGATCAAGTACTTGGCATAGGTGGCGGCATGATCCGAGCTGCCGCGCGCGCAGGTGATCACGGCGCGCGGCGCGAGACGCCGCAGCTGCGCGCCGATCGCCGCGATCGCAGCGGCGTCATGCTTGAGCTGCGCGCGCACCGCGTCCGACGCACTGGCGGCTTCTGTGAACATTTGCGTGGTTTCGATCGATTGGGGAAGCACAGCATTCATGTGGACGCACTCAACTCGGCGACGAAGTCGTACGTGTCCCCACGGTAGTAGGACTGCGAGAACTCGATGGCACGCCCATCGGGCAATGAGCCCAGCCGCTCGACCAGCAGCCCCGCATCCCCGGGCTTCGCCTTGAGCAATTCGGCCTGATCGCCGGTCAGCAACACGGCCCGCAGGCGCTGCAGCGCACGCACCGGACGTTGCCCGGCCCTCTCCAGTGCTTCGTACAGCGAGGCGTCGACCGCCTCGAGCGAAGGCAGCGCGGTCGCGACGATGGTCGCGTATTCGAGCGCCATCGGCGCATCGTCGGCATAGCGGATTCGATTGAAGCGGAACACCGGAGTGCCCGGACTCAAGCGTAGCGCCAGCGCCTCTTCGGGCGTTACCGTACCGGCCGCGCGTTTCAGCCATACGCTGCGCGGCGTGCGTCCGCGTGCACGCATGTCCTCGGAAAACGACGTGAGCATCGCGAAGTTCTTGTCGACGCGCGCCGAAACGAAATTTCCCGCGCCCTGGCGCCGCACCAACAAACCGTCGGCGACCAGTCCGTCGAGAGCTTTTCGCACCGTGATGCGCGATACCGCGAAGTCCGCGGCAAGGTCACGTTCCGAGGGCAGCGCGTCGTCGGGCCCGAGAATACGGCTGTCGATGGCCTTGCGCAGTGCCCGTTGCAGTTCCTGATACAGCGGCAAATTGCCGCGACCGTCGAGCGGGCCAACTGCTTTGGCGAGTGATGTCATGGGGTTGAATCGCGCATCCGGTATGTTTTCAGTCATTTGAACAATACCAAACAAATACCATTTTTTGAACAACAACTCGTGACATTTATTTATATCTCTTTCATTTTGTTATATATTTAGGAAATAATGATGTCTTTATTACACGGCACTAGCAGATTCTGAGAATTGGTATTATATTGGGCCTTAAGTGGTGTGGACGGGACAGACCTCGATGGGATGGGTCGAACGGCGCTGACAACCGCCACGCCCGGCAGATTTTCAGAACGAATGGGTGACAGGACAGGGAGCATTGTATGAATCGGACAGGGGATCTCTATATGAATCGGATCGCATTCGCGGTCAAGTCGGCACTGGGCCTTGCCATGCTCGCGCCGCCGTCATTGACTCTGGCGGACGCGGCTTCCGACGCCGGCGCGATGGACGAAATCGTCGTAACCGGCATCCGCAAATCTCTCGATGTATCGCTCGAGGTGAAGCGCAGCTCCACTGAGCTCACCGAAGTGGTCACCGCGGAAGACATCGGCAAAATGCCGGACAAAAATATCGCCGATTCCCTCGCCCGCTTACCCGGCATCACCACCAGCGCCGCCGGCGCCAA
>CAAGKR010120696.1_pt1 | contig 11795 bp, 8 predicted proteins | sample 2556971 | NCBI WGS metagenome assembly CAAGKR01 (sample SAMEA5207829, study PRJEB30636) | soil metagenome | biome: forest; feature: boreal; material: soil | place: USA | collected 2011-09 | depth 1 m
CGCGCCGATCGCGGCTTTGTTTACTCATCGCGACGACCCGAACGAGGAAATCTGGTGGCGCTCGTGTGCCGAACTAGCAGCGGGCGCAGGAATCCCGGTGCATACGATCGACGGTGTGGATGAAACATGGGAGCCGAAGATCGCGGCAATGCGACCGGCGGTGATCTACTCATTTTATTATCGTGATCTGATCCCGGACAGTGTGCTCGCGCTCGCATACGTCGGCGCGTTCAACTTGCACGGCTCGTTGCTGCCGGCGTATCGGGGCCGGGCGCCGGTCAACTGGATGCTGGTGAACGGTGAGCGAGAAGCGGGAGTGACGCTGCATCATATGGTCGCGCGGGCGGATGCGGGCGACATAGTCGGTCAACGCGCGGTTGCGATCGACGACAGTGACAACGCGCTCACGCTTTATCGAAAACTGGTGCCGCTCGGGGTGGAACTAATCACCGAGATGCATCCGAAGATCGTCGCGGGTACGGCACCGCGCCGCAAGCAGGACATATCGCAGGGAAGTTATTTCGGGCGCCGACGGCCGGAAGATGGACGAATCGACTGGCACTGGCCGGCGCGCAGGATTTTCAACCTGGTCCGCGCGGTAACGCATCCGTATCCGGGCGCATTCTGTTTCGCGCAGGGTCGAAAACTGCTCGTATGGGAAGCACGGATTGCGACAGAGAGCGGAAGTCGCGGCCGGCCCGGCGAAATCGTCGGAGAGAGAGATGGCGGGCTTGAAATCGCGGCCGGAGAGGGCAGCGTGATCCTAAAGGTCGTCCAGTTCGAAAGCGAAACGGAAGCCGCGGCGCGCGAAATGATCGATGCGGCGAGCGGCGATGAAAAATTATTGCTCGAATAGTTCGGAGGTCACATGCGGGTTCTGATAACCGGGGGTGCGGGGTTTCTCGGCTCTCATCTTTCTGATGCGTTCATCGCGCGCGGCGACGAGGTGTTCGTGCTCGACACCGGCGCGATCGCCAAGGTCCGGCACCTGCTCGACAATCCGAAGTTTCACTACGTTCACGATTCGGTTTTCAATCTCGAGTTGATCGATGGGCTCGCGGCGAAGGTCGATTTGATTTATCACCTTGCGGCGGTTGTGGGCGTCGAGCACTACGTCGCCGACCCTTATCAGACGCTCAACGTCAACGTGAACGGCACCCAGAACATCCTCAAGGCGGCATATAAGTACAACAAGCGGCTGGTATTCAGCTCGACGTCCGAAGTGTACGGGCGCAATCCGAAGGTGCCATGGCGCGAGGACGACGATCGCGTGCTCGGCGCGACCAGCATCGATCGATGGTGCTACTCGACGTCGAAAGCGGTGGGCGAGCATTTCTGCTTCGCGTATCACAAGCTTGGCATGCCGGTGACGATCGTCCGCTACTTCAATATCTACGGGCCGCGGCTGGACAAAGTCGATGTGGGCCGGCTGTTCACGATCTTCATGGGTCAGTTGCTGCGCGGCGCGGATCTGACCGTGGTCGGAGATGGAATGCAGACGCGATGCTTCACTTACGTGACCGACGCGATCGAGGCGACGGTGCAAGCCGGTGTGAACCCGAAAGCCGACGGGCAGGCAATCAATATCGGGGTTGACGTCGAGACCACGGTGCTGGAGTTCGCGAAGTTGATGCTGGAACTGTTCGGGCCGACCAAGTCGAAGATCAAATTCGTCAGCCAGGAAGAAGTGTACGGGAAAAGCTACGAAGACATTCCGCGCCGGGTGCCCGACAACACGAAAATGCGCACGCTGCTCGGAATCACGCCGAAGGTGAACCTGCGCCAGGGCGTGAAGATCTCGATGGACTGGTTCCGCGGCGAGCCGACTTCGTAAACGCTTCGCGCAGTTCGCTGATCTCAGGTGGAAATAGCGCTAAAGATCGACGTTGACACGCATCAGGGACTCGAGCTGGGAGTGCCGCGGCTGGCGGCGATGCTCGAGCGGGAAGGCGTCGGCGCAAGCTTCTATATATCGATGGGGCCGGACAATTCGGGACGCGCAATCCTGCGCGTGTTTCGAAATCGCGGCTTCGTTTCGAAAATGTTCAGGACTAAGGCGGTCTCGATGTACGGCGTACGGACGGTGTTGTCGGGCACACTGTTGCCGTCGCGGCCGATCGCGTTGTCGTTTCCAAATGTGATGCGCGAGCTGAAGACGCGCGGCTTCGAAGTTGGCGTGCATGGTTACGATCACGTGCGCTGGCAGGATCATCTGGACGAGATCGGCGAGAGCGCTGTCCGTGGTGAAATAGGCGATGCGTTCGAGGCATACCGCGCAATCTTCGGAGAACCGGCGCGAAGTTTTGCGGCACCCGGATGGCGTACCAATGACGCGGCGCTGATCGCGCTCGACGCGATGAAGCTCGACTATAGAAGCGACACGCGCGGTATCGCGCCGTACCGCTGCTTGGTCAACGGCACGATTCTCGCGACGCCGGAAATTCCAACCACGATGCCCACGCTCGACGAGGTTATGGGCCGGCGCGGTCTGACAGATTCGGCCGCGGTGCGGAAGTTCTATCTCGGTACGTTCAAGCCCGACGCGCTCAACGTGCACACGATACACGCGGAGACGGAAGGGATGGGCCAGCTTGAGAGCTTCGCGGCTTTGATACGAGCACTCAAGGAGCGTGGGGCAAAATTTGTGCAACTGCGCGAGGTTGCGTCGAGGCTCGACCCAAGCGAGCTTCCAGTATGCGAAGTCATACGCACGACGATAGCGGGCAGGGCGGGTTGGATCTCGGCACAAGGCCCGCCGCACGGCGATATCGAAATCCAATCCAGGACCTGACAGCGCTTGTGTGGGAACCATTGCGGCGCTGACGGTTCGGCCGTTCCTGTGTTATAGCCAGCAGGACGAAAAACTTCGCTTGCCAAGAGGAAGCCATGCCCACACAGAGCCATTTCGCCGAGAGTCCCCGTGAAGTAGGTCTCGACGCCGCAAAGGTAGAGGCGCTGTTCAGCCGCGCTGAGCGGGAAATCAAAGATGGCTTGCTGCCATCGGCGCAGATCGCGATCGCACGCAACGGAAAAATCGGTGCGATGTGTACAGTCGGCAATACGAAGCAGGGCGGAGTCGAGAAGCCGGCCACGAACGAAACGCTCTACACAATCTTTTCGTGCACCAAGGCAATCATGTCGGCGGCGGCGTGGATTCTGATCGGCGAGGGCAAACTAAAAGCGAGCGAGCGCGTCGCGGATATCGTTGCGGAGTTCGGAACCAACGGCAAGGAGAACATCACGGTCGAGCAGGTGCTGCTACACGTCTCGGGATTTCCCAACGCGCCCTATCCGCAGGACGAGTGGGCCGACAAGAAAAAGCGGCTCGAGCGGTTTTCGAAATGGCGGCTCGAGTGGCCGCTCGGCAGCAAGTTCGAATATCACCCGACGTCAGGCTTCTGGGTAATCGCGGAAATTATCGAACGGCGCTCGGGCAAGGATTTTCGTCAATTCGTGTATGAGCGGATTTCGACGCCGCTGGGATTGCCGGAACTGCGGGTCGGTTTGCCGCGCGAATTTCACGCGCGAGTCGCCGAGCTTTGCTACGTCGGCGAGCCGCTGACGAACGAGGAGCGGAAAAAACTCGGGCTGCCGGAGATGCCCGAGACCGAAGTCACCGAAGAGGCGATCCTCGGTTTCAACCGGCCGAACGTGCGTGAAGCCGGAGTACCGGGCGGCGGTGGAATAATGACGGCGGGCGATCTCGCGCTGTTCTACCAGGGTATGTTGCACAACCGCGGAATCGACGGCGCGCCGATAATCAATCCGGAAGCGCTGAGCGAAGGGCTGCGGGTGCGCTCAGGCGATTACAAAGATCCGATCTTCGGGGTGAAAGTGAATCGCGCGCTGGGCGTGGTGGTCGCGGGCGGCGACGGACTCGCCAACTACCGCGGCTTCGGCAAGACCAATTCGGCGCTCGCATTTGGGCACGGCGGTGCGGGCGGGCAGATCGGATGGGCCGACCCGGCGACGGGAATATCGCTCGGCTATTGCACTAACGGATTCGATCGCAACGACATGCGCCAGGGACGGCGTGGGGTCGCGCTTTCGAGCCTCGCGGCAGTCTGCGCCGCTTAAGATTCGCCAATGTTCGCGGGTCGTGTAGCGTGATACGGTAGGCTAATGAAGTTTCTCGTTACTATCGAACGTGACGAAGGCGGATGGATCGTTGCGGAATGCCCGGCCTTGCCTGGATGTATCTCACAAGGACGAACCGAAGCTGAGGCCATGGACAACATTCGCGAAGCTATTCAGCTAAGCCTCGAAACTCGTCGGTCACAGGGTATTCCTCTTCAGATCGAAGTCGCCGAAGTCGAAGTATCGATGCCGAACTCTCAATGATATGAGTCGTGGCCAAGCCGCCGGTCTGCTCGGGTGCTGAGACAATTCGGGCGTTTGAAAGGGCAGGCTGGCGCCGAGACCGCCGGAAGGGCAGTCACGTCTCGCTCACAAAAGCTGCCGCGAAGGTGGTGTTGACGGTGCCGCTGCACTCGGAGCTCGCGCCGGGTACGTTACGCAAATTGATTCGTCTCTCAGGACTTTCAGTTGAAGAGTTCACGGACGCCCTCAACCATTAGCCACGACACCTAGCTCTGGAACGGGTTGCGCAGCACGATCGTAGCTTCGCGTTCTTTGCCGACTCCGATCATCGCGATCGGCACGCCTACAAGCGTGCTGATTCGATCGACGTAGCGGCGCGCGCTCGCCGGCAACTCTTCCAGGGTGCGAGCCGAGGCCGGGCTGTCGCGCCATCCGGGCATCTCCTCGAAAATCGGTTTCGCGTTGATGAGCATCCGATGCGAGGGCGGCAAATTGTCGTGGCGCTTTCCCTTCACGGTGTAGCCGACACAAATCTTGAGCGGATCGATTCCGGTCAACACGTCGAGCTTGGTGATCGCGAGACCCCACAGTCCATTGACCCGGGCTGCATGGCGCGATTGCACTGCGTCGAACCATCCGATTCGCCGGGGACGGCCGGTGGCGCTGCCGAATTCGTCGCCTTCCTCGCGCAGGGAGTCGGCGAGCGGGCCGCTGAATTCGCTCGGGAATGGACCAGCGCCGACCCGTGTGGTGTAGCCTTTGCTGATTCCGAGCACGGATTCCAGTTGGCCGGGTCCGACGCCGGTGCCCGCGAACACGGCGCTCGCGACGCAACTCGACGAGGTTACGAACGGGTAGGTGCCGTGATCGATGTCGAGCATGGTGCCGTGCGCGCCTTCGAACAGGACGCGTTTGCCTGCGTTGATCGCGTCGCTGACGTAAACGCCGGAGTCGCACAGATACGGCATCAGCCGGCGGCGCGCTTTTTTCATTGCCTCGACGACGTCGTCCGCCTTGACCGGTTTCGCCTTGAGGATAGCGCGCAGGTAGAGGTTCTTCTCGGTGATGTTGCGGCGGAGTTTCTCGGTGAAGAACTTGAAATCAAGCAGGTCTTCGAAACGCAAGCCGACCCGAGCCATCTTGTCTTCGTAAGCCGGGCCGATTCCGAAGCCGGTGGTTCCGATTGCGCGTTTGCCGGCCCGCGCCTCACGCGCGCGATCGATCGTCATGTGATACGGCATCACCATGTGCGCGTCGTAGCTGAGCTTGAAAAGACTATCGTCGGCGAGATGGCCATGACGTTTTAGTTCGTCGATCTCGCCGATCAACGCGACCGGGTTGACGACCGTGCCATTGCCGATCACGCAGGCCTTTCCCGCGTGCAGAGCGCCGGCGGGCACCAGCCGCAGCACGAATTTTTTTCCCTCGACGACGAGCGTGTGAGCGGCGTTATTGCCGCCCTGGAATCGAACGACGACATCGGCGTCGGCAGCCAGCATGTCGACAATCTTGCCCTTGCCCTCGTCACCCCACTGCGTGCCGACCACGGCAACTGTCTTCATTTCTCTCCCCCGGCCGGCGTCCAGAACGCACGGCCCTAAAGGCGCACTTGTCGGGTCAATTGCCGAGGGTGCGCGGCTCAAACGTTCAGAGCTTCAGCAGCGATGCTGCCGTAATCGCGGGCAAGGTTTTGAGCCGTTCGAGCACCGCTCCCGGCACCGGCTCGTCGACTTCGAAAATGCTGAGCGCAGTTCCGCCGACGCGGTCGCGCCCGAGTTCCAGTCCGCCGATGTTGATTCCCGCCTGCCCGAGCATCGAGCCCACGGCGCCGACCACACCCGGCACGTCGCGATTGTGGAGCATCAGGAAGTAGCCCTCGGGCACCGCCTCGACGTGGTAGCCGTCGATCCGGGTCAGGCGCAGCGCGCGATTTCCGAGAACCGCGCCAGCGACCTCGTGTTCTCCAGCGCCGGTCTTGACCGTGAGCGTGAGCGTGTTGACGTAGTCGGTGATTTCGCGCGAGCGCTGCTCGGTTACATTGATCCCGCGTTCGCGCGCGATAAACGGGGCATTCACATAATTCAGATCTTCATCGAGGAATCCGCTCATCAGGCCTTTCAGCACGGCGGCGGTTATCGCGTCGGGCTTGAGGTTGGCAGCCTCGCCGCCAAACGCGAGCAGGAGCTCCTGAGGTGCTTCGGTGATCAATTGCGCAGCGAGGCGACCGAGCTTTTCGCCGAGCATCAGGTGGGGTCCTAAGATTTCCAGTTCCTGCGGCGAAAGCGCTGGAATATTCACCGCGTGGCGAATCGTGCCGTCGACCAGGAACTCCGCGACCTGGTGTGCGATGTCAACGGATACCTGGACCTGCGCTTCGTCGGTGGCGGCGCCGAGATGCGGAGTTGCGATCACATTGTCGAACTGGAGCAGCGGATGGTCCGCAGGCGGCGGTTCCTCGACAAACACGTCGAGCGCGGCGCCGGCGACCTTGCCGGATCTGAGCGCGTCGGCGAGCGCCGTCTCGTCGACGATACCGCCACGGGCGCAATTGATGATGCGCACGCCTTTTTTCATTTTCGCGAATGCGGCAGCGCCGACGATTCCACGAGTATCGTCGGTGAGCGGAGTATGTACCGTAATGAAATCGGAGCGCTCGAAGAGATCATTCAAACTTACGAGCTCGACACCCACCCGTCCGGCGGCTTCGGCCGTGAGGATCGGATCGTAGCCGATCACTTTCATCTTCAATCCGAGTGCGCGGTCGGCGACGATACGCCCGATGTTGCCGAGGCCGACGATACCGAGGGTCTTGTTGCACACCTCAGCGCCAGTGAATTTGCCGCGTTCCCATCGGCCTAGGTGAATCGCGGCGTTGGCGGCCGGGATGTGCCGCGCCAGCGCCATCATCATCGAGATTGCGTGCTCGGCGGTGGTGACGCTGTTGCCGGTCGGGCTGTTCATCACGACGATTCCGCGCCGGGTAGCCGCCTCGAGATCGACATTGTCCACGCCGACGCCGGCGCGCCCGATCACTTTCAACGAGGTTGCCGCGTCGATGACTTCCTTGGTCACGCGAGTGCCGCTTCGAATTATCAAACCCTCGTACGGCGCGATAATTTCCGCGAGCTCCGCGGGCTTGAGCCCGGTCTTGATGTCGCATTTGAGCTGCGGATAGCTCCCGAGAACCTCAATTCCCTGGGGTGCCAGCGAGTCGCTTAGAAGAACGCGGAAATTGTCCGGCATTTGGGTTTCAGATGCTCCGTGCAAGGCGCGCCTGAACGGCGGCGACGCCCGCGCCAGGATTAATTTTCGCGCCGATGTGCTTCAGCCCCATCTCGAATGCGCCGACCGCGATCAGCATATCGAACGCGCTCAGATCGCCCATGTGGCCGATGCGCACCAGCTTGCCCTTCATTTGATCCTGGCCGCCTTGCACCGACACGCCCAGGCTGTCGCGCAGATACTTGACCAGCTTGCCGCCGTCGAGACCCTCGGGCATCAGGATGCCAGTGACACCGGGCGCGGGATTGTCCGGTGAGAGCAGCTTCAGGCTGAGCGCCGACGCCGCGTCGCGAGTTGCCTCGGCCATCAGCGCGTGACGCGCATAAACCTGCGGCAGACCTTCGGCGTGGATCATTTCGAGCGATTTGTTGAGCCCGAAAATCAACGAGACGGCCGCCGTCCATGCGGTGGTATGTTCGTCGCGCTGCGCCTTCAATTCCTTCAACAGATCGAAATAGAACCGCGGCGTTTTGTTGGTCTTCGCGACCTCGATCGCGCGCGGCGACAGCGCAATCATCCCGAGACCGGGCGGCAGCATCAGTGCCTTCTGACTGCCGGTGACGAACGCGTCGACCCCCCATTGGTCCATCTTCTGTTCGAAGACGCCGACCGAGGTGATGCCGTCGACGATTAACATCGCGTCGCGCCTGCGCGTGACCTCGGCGATCGGCGCGATCGGATGAACCGCGCAGGTGGAAGTCTCGCTCGCCTGAACCAGCAGCGCGCGCGACTGGGGATAAGCCTTGAACGCTTCGTCGATCTGCGCGGGATGGGCGGCGCGTCCCCATTCGACACGAACTTCGTGGCCATGCATCCCGAATGCGGCCAGCAACTTGCCCCATCGCTCGCCAAACTTGCCGCCGTTGACGTAGATTGCGTGCTCGCCCGGCTGGAGAAGATTGATCACCGCGGCTTCCATCGCGCCGGTGCCGGTGGACGAAAGCAGCACGACCTCGCTGTTGGTGCCGAACAGCGGCTTTAGCCGCTCGCGGGCCTGGTCGAGCGCGCTGCTGAATGCGGGCGTACGATGATGGATGATCGGCCGGGCCATCTCGAGCATGACCTCGGGCGGTACCGGCGCTGGTCCCGGAGTGAACAGGTATTTTTTCATTTAGACACTTTTACTTCAGTCAGAGGAAGACACGGTCTTGGAGCGGTCAGCCAAAAAAAAGGCTGGAATCCGCGGATGCGGATCGCCAGACCCAATCTTATCCCGGGTTCACCCGGGCCGCGTCCTCTTCATTGGGATAACGGAGCGGTTGGAGAGAGTCAAGTTGACGTGGCGGAAACTGCTTTGCGGTCGCGTTGAAATGTCGCTCGCGTAATTGTTAAAGGTGTTCACAAACCGCGATGCCAATTGATTGTGAAATTCGGGACGGCGCACTGGTCTGGATAAAAAATCCGATCAACGGCGTGATTTCGTACGTCGTGGACGTGCGCGGCAAAAGTTTTGCTTTCACGCTCGGCGGGCGCCAGGCGATCGATCCTGGGGGACATCTGAGCGCCGAGGCGATTCGTCGCGCGACGGAGGTCTGTCCGTTCTGCCCTGGCAACGAAGCACTCACGACCAATGAAATCTTTCGGCTGACTCCGGACGAGATTCCTGAATGGACCGGCGCAAAATCGGTCAGAGGTGCGCGATGGGTCGTGCGCGTCTTCAACAATCTGTTCCCGAGAATCCCTGCGGAGCTGACTGGAAATCGCAACGAATCGTACATCGTGGTCGAAGATTCGCGCCATTTTAACGATGCGCCGCGCTCATCGGCCGATCTGGTATGCACCGGCGCGCTCGGGAGTGAGCATTTTTTCCGCCTGATGCAGGCAGATGTGCGCGTGATGCGGCTCGCGATGGAGAATCAAAGCGTCTGCTCTGTCGTAATCCGGAAGAACCAGGGACGCGAGTCGGGCGCTTCGCAGGCGCACCTGCATCAGCAGATAATCGGATCGCCCGAGCCGCTGCCAGCACTGATAGCCGAGGCGCACGCCGAGCACGAAATTCCGCACTTGTGGTACGAGATAATTGCGCTCATGGACAGGTTGAAGCTGGTGATCGATCGCAGCGATACGGTGGTCAGCTACGCGAGTCCGATTGGCGCGTTCCCGCGCAGCTACGACGTCGTGATGCCGAGTCATCGGGGACTCATGTCGGAGTTGGGCGATGAACAGCTTCGCCCGTTCGCGAATGCAATCTACAGGATATTGATGATTCTTGGGCCGCTGCCGCTCGACTATGAAATCCACCAGGGCGAGGGATTGCCGCTGCACGCGCATATTAACGCGCGCCTGTATCCGTACTCGAATGTCGCGGGGACGCTAAACCTGCCGAGCACGCTGCTGCACAGCGCAGCGGCGATCCGCCACGCGCTGGAACGACATTCAGAAATAGACCGGCATTCAGATAGCGACCGGTAGGCCGGGGATCGACTAACAGCTACTGGGCTTTCCAAACCGGCTTGCGCTTTTCCAGGAACGCTCGCACGCCTTCCTTGGCGTCGCTGCTCTCGCGCACCGAACGCGCCATCTTCAGCATGTCGTCGTGCCATGCGTCGAAGGTCTCGCTCATGCATCGACGGACGGTCGCCTTCATCGCGCGCAGCGAAAGTGGCGCATTGCCCGCAATTTTTTCCGCAAGCGCGGTGGTCACCTCGCCGAGTTTCGCGTCGGGCACGACCTCGTGCACCATATTCATATGGCGGCTGCGCTCGGCGTCGATCAAATCGGCCGTGTAGAGAATCCAGGCGGTATTGGCTGAGCCGCAGACCTCAATCAGCTTGCGGGTGAAGTCGTACGGCACCATCAAGCCGACCCGGCCAAGCGTCATCCCGAGCCGCGCATTGTCCGACGCGATTCGTAGATCGCAATGGAGCGCCAGTTCGAGTCCTCCCGCGAGCGCAGCGCCCTGCAGGGCGGCGATGGTCGGTACCGGGAAGCGTTCGAGGCGGCCGAACACGTGCTCGAGCGAATTGGGATTATGACCCGATTCGGCCTCGTCGACCTCCTTCAAGTCGATACCGGCGCAAAAGCTGGCGCCTTCGCCGCGGAGCAGCAGCGCACGGATTTCCTTGTCATTCTCGAACTTCGCGAGCGCGTCGTTCAGCGCCTCGATCATCGGTTGATTAAGCGCGTTGCGCTTTTCGGGACGGTTGAGAGTCAGCGTCGCGTAGTTCTGATGGCGCGTGACTTTGAGCACTTGGTCGGCCATGTCGGTCGCTCCTTACGGGTAAACGATTGCGGAACACATATCGAGCTCGGTTCCGGCGAGCATCGCACGGCGCGTGCGCATCCTTCAAGGCGCCACAGCGTTCGCAAGGCGCGACCCCGCTAGCTTCAATCATCGACTGCCCAGGGCCGAATCGGCTAGACGACAATGCTCAGCATCTTGTCCTTGACGAAGACAAACTTCTTTGGCGTCTGGCCACTGAGATGCCGCTTGACGGCCTCGCTTGTAAGAGCAAGGTCGCGGATGTCCGCCTCCGCGGCACCGGCATGAACCTGCAAACGGTCGCGGACCTTACCGTTGATCTGCACGACGACAGTCACCATTGCGTCGCGAGTGAGCGCCGGATCGAACTTCGGCCACGATTCCAGATGAACCGAATGTGGGTGGCCGAGCGCGCGCCACATTTCCTCGGTGACGTATGGCGCCATCGGCGCGAGCAACAGCACGAAAGATTCCGCGACAAAGCGACCCATCTCGGCAGGCTTAAGCTTGGCGACGTAGTTGAGATGGTCCATCAGCGCGGCGAGCGCGGTGTTGAAGCGCAAACGCTCGAGGTGATCGGTGACGGTCGCGATCGTCTTATGCGTGCGCTTGAGCGTCTCTTCGTTTGGCGCGCCCGCGGGACATCCCGCCTCGACGTAGCGGCGAATCATCGACCACACCCGCGTGACGAATCGCAGGGTGCCCGCGACGCCACTTTCGTTCCAGTTGGTCGCCTCGTCGAACGGGCTCATGAACAGCTCCCAGAGCCGGAGTGCGTCGGCGCCGTACTTTTCGATCATCGCGTCGGGCGTGACGACGTTGCCCTTGCTCTTGGACATGCGCTGGCCGTCGGCCGCCCATACCACGCCCTGATTGCGGAGCGCCGGAAATGGCTCGGCGAAGCTGATCAGTTCCGCGTCGAACATCACCTTGGTCCACATCCGCGCATACAGCAGATGCATCACGGCGTGCTCGGCGCCGCCGACATAAA
>CAAGKR010257474.1_pt1 | contig 11792 bp, 13 predicted proteins | sample 2556971 | NCBI WGS metagenome assembly CAAGKR01 (sample SAMEA5207829, study PRJEB30636) | soil metagenome | biome: forest; feature: boreal; material: soil | place: USA | collected 2011-09 | depth 1 m
ACCAGCTCGACTGGAAGGGCTCGAAGCTGGTCAACGGGAATGTCGTGGACGAGGTGCGCAAACTCAAGCAGTTGCCCGGCCATGACCTGCTGGTCTCCGGCAGCGCACAGCTGTTCAACGCCTGCATGGGGGCGGGCCTGATCGACCTATACCGGTTCATGTTGCACCCGATCGTGCTGGGGACGGGCAAGCGCCTCTTCGCCGAGGGCGCCGCCCGAACCGTCCTGAATCTGCTCGAGACCCAGCGGTTCGGCACCGGCATCGTGATCCTCGAGTACGCACCCAAGCGCGACTGACCCGGCTGCCGGCTTGCCGTGGTCCAATTGCGGGCGTGCCGGTACCAAACAACCGCCAGTCGCTCGCCGCGATGCTCTCCCGAGCGGGGTTCATCGCGGCGGACGACGAGGCAGACGAACTCCTGAACTGCGCGGCGGGCGATGTCGAGAAACTCGAGTTGCTCGTCGGGCGTCGCCTCACGGGTGAGCCGCTCGCCTGGATCCTGGGGAGGGTTTCCTTTTGCGGGCTGGAGGTCCGCGTCGATCCCGGTGTCTACGTTCCGCGCTGGCAGAGTGAGCCCCTGGCGCGGCGGGCGGTGGAGCGCCTGCCGAAGACCGGTACCGCGATCGATCTCTGCACCGGCAGCGGGGCAATTGCCAGGACGCTGACCGCGCATCGACCTCGCGCGCGGGTCATCGCGTCCGACATCGACGAGCGTGCCGTTGCCTGCGCCACATCGAACGGCGTCGAGGTCTACCGTGGCGACCTGTTCACCCCGCTGCCGCCGACGCTCGAAGCACACGTCGACGTCGTTGTTGGCGTCGTTCCGTACGTGCCGACGCCAGCCTTGCCGCTGTTACAGCCCGACACCTTCACGTTCGAGTCGCCGCTGGCCTACGACGGCGGCCCCGACGGCGCCGAAATCCTCCGGCGCGTGCTCAGGGACAGCCCTCGTTTCCTCCGGCGCGGCGGGGCGCTCCTGCTCGAACTCGGCGGCGAGCAGGCTGACCTGCTTGGCGATGACCTCGCCCGCCTCGGCTACGTCGACGTCGCAGTGCTCCTCGACGAAGAGGGTGACGTCCGTGGCATCGAGGCGACACTCGGTGAGCAGGGCCGGAAGGCGCAAACGGTCCCGTAAACCGGCGCCGATGGAAACTCGCCGCTGCCGAGGTTGTTCCTGGCGTGATGTCGTGGCCGCGCCGGACGAGTTCGGGGCCTTTCGAGGTGGCGGTCGTGCTCGGGGTCGCGGTGGTGATCGTGAGCCTCCTGACGCTCGGGCAGAAGGCCACCCAGTCGTGGGGGATCCAACCGCTGCCGCCTCCGACGATCATCGCGGGGCCGATCCCGATCCCCGCTCCCAATCACCCCTACCTCTTTCAGCCGGCCTCGGCGCGCGTCGCGATCGGCGTGAAGTACCGCTTTTCGCTGGCGACCGAGTGCGGCCTCGCCTCGCCGGTTGGCCCCGACTTCGATGGCACCTTCTGGGATCCGGTCAAGCCGGGGCAGGCGAGTGGTGGCCCGCCGGCCGGGTTCCGGGCGCCCGTCGACCAGGGGTACATGGTGCTGGTCTCAGCCGGTATCGCGGAGTTCCATAGCTCCGGGGGCATCACGGTGCGGTTCATTCGGCATCCCGGGACGGTCATCGCGTCACTCTGCGCGTAGCCCGAAAGTATCGGTATCGCGATCGGCTGAGCGCCAGTACAATGGGCCAAACCAGTGGCCCGGCCCCCGGATGCCTGCCCCTATCCGAAGCCGTTTCCTGCGGACTTCGCTGACTGCCCTGCCTTCCAACCGCGCCAGTTCATCCCACTCGACACCCTCTACCAACCCCTGCAGCCGGTCCTGACCTGCCGCCATCTCGAGACCCGCGCCCTTCGTGAGCGTCACCGGTGGTATGGCGCCTGCGGGCTGGGTGACGCCGAGGCGCGTCAGCGCTGGGCCACGCAGGTCGGGACGGCGCGGCTGGCGATGATCAGCGAGCTCCAGCGCGAGATGGGGCGCGCGGTCCGGTCGGACTTGAGCCAGCTCTGGCAGGTCAAGGGCCAGCAACTCCAGGCCTACCGGGCCGGGACGGACGCCGGCATCTGGACAAAAGAACTGCGGGCGCTCTCCGATAGCGCCCTGGCCGAGCTTGTCGCGTTCTTGAAAACCCAAACCGCGCTCCTCGCCGAGGTCGGGGTCCCGCTGGAAGCCATGATCCAGCTGACCCGTCTGGCCTTTGACCGCTTTATCGAGACCCGCTACGCGACGGAGGTCAGCCTCGACGTCCCGGACAACGTCCTCGAGGGCATGTCCGCCCCGGTGCGAGCGTTCTTTCGGCCGTCCACGCCGAGACCGTCAGGACCGCCGCTCCCCTAGCTGCGGACTTCGGTCGCCGCGGCCTTGCCGGCCAGACCATCGAGGAGCGCGGGGAAGGAGTTGGCGATCTGCTTGCCCATCATCCCGCCCACGATGGCGCCCAGCGGACCCTTGACCCGGATGGCCTGGCTGACGCGGGTCTTGCCGGCGGCACCGCCGCTCACCTGGCATTCGAAAGAGAACCGCGTCAGCGGGATGACCGTCGTCTCCAGGCGGAACGATTGACCGGGGACGACATCCTCGAGCTGGATGGCATGGGCGCCCTGTTTGTTCGTCATCGTGCTGGTCGTCCCGGAGGCGAAGGGACCGTTCAACGCCATCGCCAGGACGTCAGGATTCCACTGCGGCCAGGTCGACGTATCGGACCAGCTTCCAGACCGCCTGCGGGCTGGCCTTGGTTTCGACGGAACGCTCTTCAATCGCCACCGATGATCACCCTCCCCGAAAGTTCCGTTCCTGCCGGCTGCGCCGGTTCAGGACTAGGTATACAACACCGGCGACGAGGAAGCCGATGAAGTAGCCGAAGTCGGCACCGCCAAACCAGGACGCCAGCGGGCCGGTGAAGAACCGCTCGGCCATGAAGGGGAGCGAGACGGCGAGACCCACCACAAACGCGATCGGCCCCCGCACGTTCCATCCCGGCGCCTGGCTGAACTCGACGGCGCTCCGGTGGCGGAGCCGGTAGTAATCGATCAGGATCACGGCCAGCCACGGCATGATCCAGTAATCCAGGGCGACCAGGAAATCCTGGTAGTTCTGGGCGAACTTCTGGTACCCGATCAGCGCGAAGATGAGCCCCAGGATCCCGCCCAGGATGGCGAGCTGCCAGCGCGGCAGCCGGACATCGAGCACGCGGGCCGACATGGTGTTCGAGTAGAGATTGAGGACGTTGGCGGTCATGGCGCCGAGGATCACGGCGATCACGGCGATCGATCCAAATCCACCCATCGCGATCTTCAGGGCCGCGACCGGACCGGAGGCGCCCGGCGCCAGGATGGCGACCAGCACCCCCACGACTTCCGTGAGGAACGAGGCCGCCGCCGCCCCGATAAAAACATAGAACGCCAGGTACCCGCGGGACGTGATCTCGGGGAGATAGCGCGAGTAGTCAGACGCGTAGGGGGACCAGCTCATGATGTAGGAGAAGGAGATGGCCAGCACGATGGCGAAGAGCACCAGCGTGCTGCCGGTCGTCTTCGGCGACCACGCGCCAATGGCGCTGCCGTGGGTGAGCGCGATGACGATGGCCAGCAGAAACAGGACCCCGAGCACGGCGGCCATGTAGCGCTCGAAGACCTGGATCACGTTGTGGCCGTAGATGACGAGGAACGTCTGGAGGGCAACAAGAGTGGCGGCGGCCACCACGAATGGGATCCCGGGAAGCAGCAGCTGCACCGCGAAGGCGGCCAGGATCGTGTTGACCGTAAACCAGCCGGCGGTGCTCAGCCAGTTGAGACCGGCCGGGATGTAGCCGCCAACCCGTCCGAAGGCCCGCCGCCCGATGAACATCTGGGGAAAGCCGGCTGCCGGGCCCATGGCGGCGGACCAGGCGAGAACCAGGCCGCCGAGGATGTTGCCGAGGGCGAGCGCAAGCAGGGCCGGGAGGAGCGGAAGCCCGATCGCGACCGGGATGAAGCCGATGGCAAAGTCGGCGATCGTCAGGTTGGCCGCCAGCCAGAGCCAGAGCAGCTGGCGGCTGTGGCCGTGGCGCTCCGCGAACGGGATGTGCTCGATCGAATACGGTTCGGGGGTGGCGACCCGATCTCCATACCGAACAGCGGGCTCAGCCACAGCCTTAAGCCTAACTTAGACGAATCGCCGCGGCCCCGGCGCCTCGTCGATTTGCAGCCATCCTTGTTCGTCGTACTGTACAGAGCGGCGAGGCCAACGGAACTTCAAGGAGGACCGGATGAAATACGTACTGCTGTTCGGCGAGACCAAGGATCGGGTCAACTCGTGGGAGGCGATGCCGGAGGCCCAGAGGGAAGCCGCCTACGGTCTGATTGCCCAGTGGTTCGGTAAATACGGCAACAAGGTGGGCGGCGGATCGCAGCTCCAGCCGGAGCGCACGGCGACCACCGTGCGGTTCACCAGCGGCAAGCCGGTGGTCACCGACGGCCCCTTTATCGAGGGCAAGGAGTCGATCGGCGGCTATGCCGAGGTCAGCGTCGACGATCTCGATGAGGCGATCGAGATGGCGAAGAGCTGGCCGACCGGCGGCCCGGTCGAGGTGCGCCCCGTGGTCGACCGACCCGATTCGATGCCCCGGAGCTAGACCGATCCAGTCGCCGACCGACGCCGCGCTCGCCGAGGTCTTCCGCGAGGAAGCCGGCCGGCTGACCGCGGCGTTGGTCAGGGCACTGGGAAATTTCGACCTGGCGGAGGAGTTGGTCCAGGATGCGCTGCTCGAGGCGGTCGAACACTGGCCGAAGACCGGGATCCCGGAGAAGCCGGGAGCCTGGCTCCTCACCACCGCGCGCCGGAAGGCGATCGACCAGGCGCGGCGCGACGTCCGCTATCGCGCCAAGCTCGCGCTGCTTGAAGGAGCAACCATGAACGTCGACTCCGCCGAAGGCGATGACCGGCTGCGCTTGATCTTTACCTGCTGCCACCCGGCTCTCCCCAGGGAGGCGCAGCTCGCCCTGACCCTGCGCGCGGTGGCCGGGCTCACCACGGCCGAGATCGCCCGCGCCTTCATCACCTCGGAGGCCACGATTGCCCAGCGGATCGTTCGAGCCAAGCGCAAGATCGTCGATGCCGGCATTCCGTATCGCCTGCCGCCGGACGCCATCCTGGCCGAACGCGTCGAGGAGGTGCTCGCCGTCCTCTACTTGATGTTCAACGAGGGCTACCTGGCCACGGCCGGGGAGACCGCCTCGCGCCGGGACTTGGCCGAGGACGCCATGTGGCTGGCGGGCCTGCTGGTGCGCCTGATGCCGCAAGAGCCCGAGGCCCTCGGCCTGCTGGCGCTGATGCGGCTCCATCTCGCCCGGGCCGACGCGCGCTTCGACGAGACAGGCAACCTCGTGCTCCTCCAGGACCAGGACCGCGGGCGCTGGGACCGGGAACGAATCGCGTCCGCCATCGTGCTGCTGCAGCGAGCGGCCGTGCTGCGCCGATCCGGCCCCTACCAGGTGCAGGCCGCCATCGCCGCCTGTCATGCGGAAGCCCTGACTTGGGATCAGACCGACTGGGCGGATATCGTCGGGCTCTACGACACGCTCCTCTCGATGATGCCCTCACCCGTGGTTCGCCTGAACCGGGCCATCGCGCTGCGACACACGGCCGGGGCCTCGGCCGCACTGGCGGAGGTCGACGCGGTTGCGTCGGAGCTCGAGAGCTATTACCTCTTGTACGCGACCCGTGCCGAGCTATTGCGGGAGCTGGGCCGGGACGCGGAGGCGCAAGCGGCGCTCAGGCGAGCGTTGACCCTGACGAGCAATCCCGCCGAGCGGACCTTGATCGAGGGGCGCCTTAAGACGTAACCCCGGCTACCGGGCAGTCGTGTGCCGGTACCGGATCACAGACACGGGGACGAAGACCAGCAGGATGGCGAGGATCCATGCCGCCGACTGGATCAGCGCCCATCGCGTGTCGGCCGTGGTCAGCGAGGGGTTGACGTGGAAGAGGCCGCGCAGCGAATCCGCGACCACCGACACCGGGTTGTGTTTCGCGAATCCCTGCAACCAGCTCGGCATCGTCTCTACCGGCACGAAGGCGCTCGAGGCGAAGGTGAGCGGAAATAGCCAGATAAAGCCACCGGACTGGGCCGCCTCGGCGCTCCGCACGGCGAGGCCGATGAAGGCCGAGACCCAGGAGAAGGCAAAGCTGAACCCCATCAAGACCAGCAGCGCAAGCAGAAACTCGAAAATCGTGCCGCCCGGACGAAAGCCAACCGCGAACCCGACCGCCAGCATGACGGCGATGGTGAAGAGGTTTCGGCCGAGGTCGGCAATCGTCCGGCCGGTCAGGACGGCGGACGACGACATCGGCAAGGTCCGGAACCGATCGATCAGCCCGCGCTGCATGTCTTCCGCCAGTCCGATCCCGGTCGTGACGCCGCCGAAGGCGACCGTCTGCACAAAGATTCCCGGCATCAGGAAATTCACGTACTGCCCGCCCGGGACGTGGATGGCGCCCCCGAAGACATAGCGAAAAAGCAGCACGAACATCACCGGCTGGATGGTCACAAAGACGATCAGCTCCGGGACGCGCAGGGTCTGCAGCAGGCTCCGCTTGGCGAGCACCATTGCGTCGAGAAACGCCCAGACCAGCCGGTTTCGTCCGGAGATCGGCTGGTAGCGGGTGCCGGCGGCGCTCCCGCGGGTGGGGACGGCGATCATCCTCGTCCCCTCCCGCGGCGGCCCCGTTCAACCGGCTGCGTCTCCTCGGCCTGGTGGCCCGTCAGGGTCAGGAAGACGTCGTCGAGGCTGGGCCGGCGCAACTGCAGATCGACGATCGCAATCCCTTCGGCATCCAGGTCCCGAACCAGCATCGCGAGCTGACCGGCGCCGTCGCGCGACGGCCCGGAGATACGTCGTTGCGACGGATCGACCCGGACATCACCGGCGAGGTGGCGTCGAGCGACCGACTCGGCTTGGGGCAGGTCGGTATCGGCGCCAACCGCCACCTCGATCCGATCGCCGCCGACGCGGTTCTTCAGGTCGTCCGAGGTGCCCTCGGCGATGACGCGGCCGGCGTCGACGACCGCGATCCGGTTTGCCAGTTCATCCGCCTCCTCCAGGTACTGGGTCGTGAGGAGGATGGTGGAACCTTCGGCGACCAGCGAGCTAATCACTTCCCACATCTGCCTGCGGCTGCGCGGATCGAGCCCGGTGGTCGGCTCGTCGAGAAAGAGGACCGGCGGCAGGATCACGAGCGAGGCCCCGAGGTCGAGCCGGCGACGCATCCCGCCCGAGTAGGTCTTGGCGACGCGGTCCGCGGCATCCACGAGGTCGAACTGTTGCAGGAGTTCGTCGGCCCGCCGCCCGGCATCACGGGCGGCCAGGTGATAGAGGCGGCCGATCATCACCAGGTTCTCCCGACCGGTCAGGTACTCGTCAATCGCGACCGATTGGCCGGCCAGCCCGATGTGGGATTTCAGCCGGTCGGCGTCCTTGACGACGTCGAACCCGGCGACCGTGGCCCGTCCCGCGTCGGGCTTCAGCAGGGTGGTGAGGATCCGCACCGCCGTGGTCTTGCCGGCGCCGTTCGGGCCCAGCAGGGCGAGCACGGTGCCGCTCTCGACATGCAGGTCGACGCCATCGAGGGCGCGGGTCGATCCGAAGGTCTTCACCAACCCCTCGGCGTGGATCGACCGATCCGATGTCACCGGGACAGGTTATCGAACGCCGGGAAGTGCCTGCCCGGTGAGGGCGATGCCGGCTCGACACGTAGCTCAGCCCGTTGGTGGTGCCAGGGCGAAGATCTGGATCGTGGGTCCGGGACGAACCCAACCACCGTACCTGCTGAGCGGCACGTAGTAGCCGTCGATGGGATCGAACACCGCGTTCGTGCAGCGCCCATTCGTCGGCGAGAAGGTAACGCGCAGCGTTGCACCGGCTTCCAGGGCCTTGAGCAACGGTAACTTTGGGGAGCAGCCGCCCGCCGGGGTGGTTGGCGAGTAGACGACATACGCGACGCCGTCCGCTCGAAGCGTGGCAAGCGCGTCGCGGTTCAGGTCCGCCTGGTCGAGGTCGTGGACGCTGTACCGATCTTCGAGCCGGTTCTGGAGAAATGAGGCCACGTAAGCATCCGTCGCCCCGTGGCTCTGGTCCCCTCGGTCGATCATCGCCTGGTCGTGAGCGGGGCCGGCGAAGTACAGGTCGGCCACGCGGCTGCCAGGGGGCACGTGGGCGGCAAGCCAGTCGAACGCCTGGGTCCGGGTATCGGTTTGCTGGATCAGGTGGTCGAAGGCCGCATCGTGGGCGATCCCCGGAAACGCGACGATGACCACCGCCGCCGCGATGGCGAGCGCCGGCCGCATCAACCGCTCGCCAGCTGCGACCAGGGCGTGGGCTCCGAGGAGCACGAGGGGCGGCACGAGGGGATCGGCGTACCGGACGAAGACCGAGTGCCCCGCCCCGATAAGGCCGTAATAGGCCAGGACGAAGGCCAGCAAAATCCAGTCCGCGGTGGTGCGGCGGAAGGCGGCGTAGACGAGCCCGGCCAGGCCGAGGAGGAAGAGGGGCGGGTCGAGACCGAACCAGAGTGCCAATCGAGGGATGTGGAGGTAGCCGATCTCCGGCTGGCTGGCTGACGAAAGGTGATGGAAGATGTAGCCGAGCCCGTTCGAGAATGAGCTCAGGTCAATGATCAGGAAGGGCGACGTCAGGACGAACGTGGCGGCCCCAAGCAGGCCGATCCCCAGTGCGCCGAGGATGACGCGACGCGGGGCCCGGCGGCGAATGGCCTCTGCGGTCGCGAGGCTGGCCATCAGCACCGCGCCGTTGTATTTGATGCTCGCGGCCAGGCCCAGCAGGATACCCCCTGCCGCGCGCCAGCGAACGGCGTCGGTCTCGGCGAGCCGGATGGCAACCCAGATCCCTAGCAGGCAGGCGAAGGTGAGCGGCGTGTCCAGCGTTGCGAAGTGGCTGTCTCGCACCGGCAGAAAGGCCACCGCCAACAGGGTCGCGGCGACCAGGCCGCTCGCTGGGCCGTAGGCTCGCCGCCCCACGGCGAAAACCAGCATGACGGTCGCCGTCCCGATCAAGGCGTCGAGGACGCGGACCGCGAGGTAGGGAGCCGCCGGCCCGAAAGGAGGGAAGAGGGGCCTGAGCGCCGCCAGCCAGGCGGCCGACAGATACATATATAGATGCGGCCAGTTGGCGAAATGCGGGTCGAGGACGCCATGCAGGACCCCCATCGCCCGCCCGACCACCACGTCCTCGTCGGGCCGGTAGATGGCGGGAAACCCAAAATTGATTCCCCAGAGCCGGAGCGCGAGCGCGCCCACGGTGACGACGGCGACGGCGACCCTGCTACGAATTGGTCCGGCTCCGGCGCGAGGCCGGGGTTCGTTCAAAGATGTAGTAGACGGCGACCAGGCCGATGATGCCGAGGGCCAGCGGCGCGCTCACAAGGGCGACGGCGATGGCCACCAGGTAGACCACGGCCCCGATCGAGAAACGCAACCAGGCCGCACCGCGGGCCTCCCGTGGCACGGGCCGATGCACGCGTCCCTCGCCCATGGTCCAGGCGAAGATCGCGGCAAAGCTGAGCGCCATGCCTTCGAAGGCCGCGCCGTAGACCACCATCGCGACGTGAGCATCCTGGTCGTTGCTCGTCAGGTATTTGGCCATCGTGCTGGTGGCGAAGGGGATCACCACCACGAACAGCAGCAGGAGGAGGTTGAGGAAGAGAAGCGTCCGATCCACGATCGCGACGTTCTTGACCAGCTCGTGGTGGTTGACCCAGATGATGCCGATGGTGAAGAAGCTGATCAGGTAGGCAAGAAAGGATGGCCAGTGGTCACCCAACTGGCGCAGGAGCGGCCCGTGGCCGGGTCCCGCCACGACAAGGTCCAGGGCCAATAGGGTGATCGCCACCGCCATGACGCCATCGCTGAATGCCTCCAGGCGGCCTCGTTCCATTTGGAGAAGATAATCCGAATGATCGCGGAGGGACGGGAGACCTCGTACGGCGCGCTGCTGCGCGTCCCGGGGTTCGCCCGAGCATCGCCGTCTTCCTTGGGATCCTTCCGGGCCTCGTCTTCAGCCCGATTGCCGGGTCGCTGCTCGACCGGCAGGGCCGCGTCCGCCTGATGATCTTCGACTACACCGTGACCGCCGCGCTGACGGCCGCCACCCTTCCTGTTCGGAGCGGCCATCACTGTCGTGGGCGCCGCGGTCACGATGCTGCTGATCCCGAAATCGGGAGAGCCTCAGATCGCTTAGGGTCGGCCCGGGCACGCCTGGTGGCCAGAAACAATCCGCAGAGGATCAGGACGAAGCCGAGGACGGCGCCAAAGGTGAAGGGCTCATGGAGCAGGGCCACGCCGAGCGCGAGCGCGACCGCCGGGTTGACGTAGGTGATCATCGTCGCCCGTACGGAGCCCACCTCGGCGATCAGCGCGAAAAAGACGAGGAAGGCGACGGCGGTACACACCACGCCGAGCACGGCGACCGACAGGAGAACCTGGATCGGGGGCATGGCGGCGGGGAGCCGAGTCAGCGCCAGCGGCGCGTAGGCGATGGCGGGGAGGATGAGTGACACGGCGACCACCCCGATGCCCGGGACGTCCGAGAGACGCCGGCTGATGATCATCGGCCCCACGGCGTAGCCGACGGCCACGAGACCAACCTCGCCGACCGCGGTCAGGTCGCTTCCCGACACGTTGAGGCCGACCAGGGCGGCGACGCCAACGAATCCAAGCACCAGCCCAAAGAGGCGACGCGCGTCGAAGCGATCGGCGGCGCCCGTGAGCCAGCTGAGCACAACGCCGACAAACGGGACGGCGGCGAGCAGCAGACCGGTCAGGGAGCTGGTCAGGCGTCGTTCGGCGTCGGATAGCAGGAGCCAGGGCAGCGCCACCTCCGCAACCGTGTAGGCAACCACCAATTTCCACCTGGGAAGCAGCGGCCGAAGGCTGCCCCGCGCCGCCGCCATCGGCAGAAGGAGGAGCCCGCCGAGCAGGGTGCGAAAGAACACCAGGGTGACCGGGCTCAGGCTGCCGACGGCGACCTTGATCAACAGATAGGGAATGCCCCAGATCAGGCACATCGCCGCGAACAAGGCCCAGCCACGACGCGTCATTCCTTTCCATGCTATTCGGCCGTTGCCGGAGGGGCTGCGGTGTGCCACCCTCGACGCGGCCGTGAAGACCCGAGGCTACCAACGGATCCGGTTCCTGGGGTTCATCGGCTGGGGCCTGCCGGATTGGCCTGACGAAGACTCGCTCCTCGAATTCGAGAGCACGGTCAACGAGGTGGTCACGGCCTACCCCGCCGTCATCATCTGTACCTATGGCGTTCCCAAGCTCCCCGGCACCAGCCTCATCTACGGCGGGCTGCAGACGCACGCGCTCACGACTTTCGACGGCCGTCTGGTGGAACGGAATCCGTTCTACGTGTCCCCGGATGTCTATCTCGAGCGGCTCCCGAAGAAACGCGGATAGAATCGACGGGCGCGGAGCGGTCGCCTAGTCCGGTCGAGGGCGCGGCACTGGAAATGCCGTAACCGGGGTAACCTGGTTCGCGAGTTCGAATCTCGCCCGCTCCGCCACCATATCCGGTAGTAACCGAACCAACCACCCCCACGTCTAGCGCTTGTGTCGGCGCGACTTTTGGTCCTCGCCGAGGGAATGAGCCGGTGGGGTCGCGGCATTTCCTGGAAATGGGTGTAGGGGGGCAAAAGTCCGTCCAGTTCGGTTAGTTCCTCTGCGGGCGAGAGGCGGGAGTTGTAACGGGTGGTGTCGCGTTGACTCTGCGTGGTCTGCT
>CAAGKR010135226.1_pt1 | contig 11791 bp, 10 predicted proteins | sample 2556971 | NCBI WGS metagenome assembly CAAGKR01 (sample SAMEA5207829, study PRJEB30636) | soil metagenome | biome: forest; feature: boreal; material: soil | place: USA | collected 2011-09 | depth 1 m
GAGTAGGGATGTTTCGACTCTTTGAGCTTCCGCAAGCGGAAGCTCACCTTCGCTCAACATGACAATGTGTAGTGTTCGTACGGGGCAGAAATTCACAGAGAACTGGCGGCGGGCAATTGAATCACTTTCGATCTGTCAGCGAAGATTCGAGCTCTCGCTTGCAGATGGCGTTTGCGGAAATGCGTCTTCGCACGCTCTCCCCACGCGCGGACAAAGTAATAATTCAGTCCCGCCCCGATCAGAGAACTAGCCAGGGGAATCAGGCGGCCTGCCCATTTTTCCACGACCTCTTTGCTGGCCTGCGCGGCAATGCGCTGAATCACGCGCGGAACGAATTTGTTTATGACTTCCTTCTCCAACAGGTCGCGGCTGATGTCGACGCCGGCGGCGCTGGCGGCAGCAATCCACAACTGCGCGGTCTCTTCGTCATTGCTGTACTCGAAACCATAGACCAGGCTGAGCTTTTGGATGGTCCGCAGCGTAATGCCAGCCAGGAAACTCAGGTCCGGGACGATGGTCATGATTCCGCCCAATCCCAGACCAGCACCCTCCGCCGCGGCGACCTTCATCCCGCTGCGAATGACCCGTTCGGCGAGGTCGTCCAGCACACTCATCTCGACCGAATAGAGTCCGTGAAAACTGGTTACCGGAATTCCGTAAACAGTCTGCAACTGGCGCAAAAATTTAGAAGGGTTAACCTTGACCGTTTCGTAAGCGCGCTGAAAACCGCGCTGAAGCGCATTCTCGACCTTCCGCCGCAGCCAGGATTTGCGGATCTGTTCAGTCATAAGGTGTCTTGGATGCAGAATTGGCGGGCCCGAAGCTGCCAGTCGAAACCTGCCCAAATCTGCATAGCGTGCCCAGACATGCACCGTGACTATCTTACTCCCCGACTAGCTGGGAGTGTCGCAACACGCTTGTGCTACGATCAATCTTCCTCAAAATGCCAACTGGAAAGCTTCTCGTTATACCTCTAGGCGGCCTTGGCGAATTCGGCATGAACTGCATGGCCGTGCGCTGGGGCGATGACATTATTGTCATTGACGCCGGGCTCATGTTTCCTGAAGCTGAGCTTCTTGGGGTGGATATTGTTGTCCCCGACATTTCTTATCTGATCGAAAACCGCCAGCATGTTCGTGGGATTGTTTTGACCCATGGGCACGAGGATCACATTGGCGCGTTGCCGTGGATTCTCTCGGAACTGAACGTTCCGGTTTGGGGCACTGAATTTACGCTTGCCTATGTCGAGGACAAGTTGGATGAACATGGCTTGCTCGACAAGGCGGAGTTAAACGAGATCACTCCCGGAGAACGTTTCAAGATTGGCCCTTTTACCATTCACCCTATTCAGGTCACGCATAGTTTGGTGAACTGCGTTGCGCTGGCCGTCCACACTCCGCTGGGCGTGATTATTCATACCGGCGATTTTAAAGTTGACCCCACGCCAACCGATAACCGGCTTTTCGACCTGCACTCTTTCGCGGAATACGGTAAAGAGGGTGTGCTGGCGCTCTTCCAGGATTCGACAAATGTCGAGCGCAAGGGGTACACCCCAAGCGAGCGCGCGGTGCGCCGCAAGTTCGACGAGGTGTTTGCACATACCAAACGGCGGCTGTTTATTTCGTGTTTCTCTTCTTCGATACATCGCCTCAAGCTGGCGGTCGAGATGGCCTTCGAGCATGGACGCAAGATTGCTTTCATTGGGCGCTCGATGAACAGCTCGTCGGAAATCGCGGAAGACTTGGGATATATAGAAATCCCTGAGGGACTGCTGATCCATCCGGGAGATATGAAGAATTATCCGCCGGAAAGAGTTTGCGTGATGATCAGCGGAACCCAGGGCGAACCGATGTCGGCGTTGTCGCGAGCGGCGGTGGACAATCATAAGCACGCCAAGATCGAGAAGGGCGATACGGTGATGCTGTCATCGCGAATCATTCCCGGCAACGAGAAGGCGATCTATCGCATGATTGACCACTTATTCCGGCGCGAAGCTCACGTAATTTACGACGATGGTTCCTCGCCTCCGGTTCATGTGAGCGGTCACGGAAGCCAGGAAGAATTGCGGCTGATTATCAATCTGGTGAAGCCGAAGTATTTTATTCCGATTCACGGCGAATATCGGCAGCTCAAGCTCCATGCCGAATTAGCTGGCGCAATGCATGGCTCGGTTGGAAAGGTAATGCTGATCGAGAGTGGGGACATTTTAGAATTCGACGAACTGGGCGCGCGCAAAGCTGGACGAATCAATGTAGGCCGCGTCTGCATCGATTCGGGATCGCGCACGGATGTAGTCGAAGACTTAATTATTAAAGACCGGCGGCATTTGAGCGAAGACGGAATCGTGTTGCCGATTATCGCTATCAACAAGCTCACTGGTAAGGTTGAGTCATCTCCGGAAATTGTCACTCGAGGATTTTCGCCCGGCGAAGACGGTTTCATGGGCGAGGCCAGACAAATAGTGATGTTGACGCTGAATACTTCCAGCGCTGAAGAGAAAGCCGACTACGGCGTAATCAAAGAAAAAATCCGCACCGACTTGAAGCGCTACATCTCCAAACAGACGCAGAAACGCCCGCTGATCATGCCGGTGATTTTGGAAATTTAAGAAATGCACTGCCATCCTTTTCACGTACTCGGTGAAAAAGGGCTGATAAGCACCGGAGACATAGGTGCAATTCGGAGTCAGCGATAAATTCCAACCGAGAAATGCACCCTTGACGAAGGACATTCAGGGAGGAGGTACGCGGTGAGGATGTGGACATGACTACGCTAGATGCAGGCCTGCGGAAATTCGAGGCCACGGAGGCGAATCTCGAGAAACTGGACAAACTGTGGGACCAAATACTTAGCCATATCCCAGGTGGCCCGGCGTTCGGGAGCCCGCCTGAGTATGACCACTTGTGCCTTGCCTTTCGAGGCATCCTGCCAGCTCTTCCCGCGATCGACGGCTTTCGGGTCGAGGATCGATTACACGACTACGATGCAGTCGGTCAGATGCGACTTGACGCTCTCGAAGTAGGCGAAATTGAGGCCCAAATCTCCGTTGAGCATGCTGTCGAAGAGCAGGGAAAGCTCTTGCGGGAATACCGGTTCAAACTGAACTCAAAACGACGTGAACTGGTACGTGACCGGATGGTCGCCTTGATTGACGAGGTGGACGAGCTTTTGCGGGGCCTTGGCTTAGGCGCAAAGGGTAAGGAGATTAACGAGTACGTCTCGGAATCCGGCTGGCCGTCCCTCAAAGAGGCGATAACCGAAATTGACACATTGCTGGGGAGCGAGACCCGGCCACCGCGGTGGGGATTATTACAGCGGCACCTGCATTTCGGAATGTTCGGAGATTTGCTGGATATCCAGAAATTTGATTGGCCCGCCATTAAACAAGGCCTCCAGTCTGCTCTGTACGGTCAGCACGACCCTGTTCCAGTCGACGTCACTGATCTTTCCGACATAGTCGCCGCCCGGCCGACGGGGCCAGTGACAACCAAACTCAATTGGGCGGTTCTGTCGGACGAGGATTTTGAGCGTCTCATGTTCGTTTTAATTTCCGCTACTCCCGGCTATGAAAACCCGGAGTGGTTGCAGCAAACTCACGCTCCTGATCGCGGTCGAGATTTATCGGTGATGAAAGTCGATAGTGACCTGCTAGCGGGCGTTAGGAGGCATCGGATTATCATCCAATGCAAGCATTGGCTGTCGAGGAGCGTGAGTGCGTCGGACGTCTCTAACACCCGCAGTCAGATGGAACTGTGGCAACCGCCGCGGGTGGACGGCCTAGTGATCGCTACCACTGGCCGGTTTACTGCCGACGCAGTGTCGCTCGCAGAGCTGCACAACCAGGCGGACCGGGCGTTGCATATCAGCATGTGGCCAGACAGTCACCTCGAACGGCTCCTAGCGGCGCGTCCACACTTGATCGCTCAGTTCAGGTTGAGACAAACCACCTGACGCGACAACGGAGTGCCCGATTCTTCGCGCATTTGAGAAAGAGTGGCCAAAAAAGCGGTCAACGATCAACTTTGTCGTAAGTGAATCCCGAAGGCAGCCCTAATTTTCGGGGATTCACGGCAAAGGTTTTCTTGCCAATCGTTCCACCGTCAACTTCAATCCCACGGCTCTCGTCACGGCCACCAGGGTTGAAAGTCGAGGGTTTCCACGAAGCGACAAAACACGGTATAGGCTCTCGCGCTCGATGCCGGCCGCTTTGGCGACCTTGGCGATGCCGCCCCGGGCCTCTGCGATTCGACGGAGAGCGATTAGAAGCACTCGCGGCTCGTCGTCATCCTCCAGCGCGGCGCGGAGATATTCAGCGGCAAACTTTGGATTTCTGCGCAGTTCACGAGCCGTAGCTTCGTCGTGGGATATGCTGGCCTTGCGTTTCATAGTGTCCGTTCCTTGTAATCTTTGAAGTACTCCAGAGCACGCTTGATGTCGGCTGACTGTTTCCGTTTGTCTCCGCCACAAAGCAGCAAGATGCAAGCTGCGCCTATCGCAGCGTAGTAAAATTCTATGGAGTCTATGTTAGAACTCGGTCGTCCCTCCGGGACTTGAATCGTTTTTCCCGCTTTCCCAGCGCTGCCGCGCTGGGCTAAGCTTGACCGCCCCTGCCGGGGCTGGATTTTGCCAGGGTAAGGTGCGGGAAAATGCTGTGTCACGCAAAGACTTGCTGCGGGGCGTTGAAGATTCGCGAACCGGCTAAACCAGCGGATTTGTCCAGCGCAGTCCGGGAAAGCGGGCGAAGTCTCGATCGGTGGTGTAAAGCACGCCGCCATATTCGATCGTCAGGGCGGCCAGTTGCGCGTCACTTATCAGTGCTCCCGATGTTTGTCCTCCAACGATCATCTGCTTGAATAGCAGCCAGTGATCGTCTCCGGGAGGCAGGACGCGCACATTTGGTTGCTCCAGCCACTGATCCACGGCATGGGTCGCGTCCATGATCGAACGGCGGAATCCCGGCACGTGCGGATTAGTCACAATTCGAAGAAATGCCCCGATAGTTTGCCAAGGCAATCCTACGAGCTCTGCGTCAGAAAAAGCATTTTCGACCCAGGCCCGTGCTTTCACGTGATGCGGTGACGCTGCACCGTATGCGTAGAGGAGAATGTTCGCATCAAGAACTTTCACCGATGAGCGGGCCCTTCCAGTGCCTCGAGCAGATCGCCGACATTGTCGAAACTAAGGCCCGGCGGCGGACTCAGCTTCCATGGCTTAATCACAAACGGTTTCCGGGCGGGCCGCTTCGAAGCCGCCAATCCGAGACGGAGAAAGTGGTTGACGACCTGCTTAAATGAGGTGCCGGACCGCCGGCTTTCTTTGTTTAAGAGCCGGGCAACATCGTCATCGAGAGAAAGAGTAGTTCGCACATCATGATGCTATAGAATGAGGCATCATGATGTCAAGATTGATTTCAAAGATACAGCGAGAAACGAGTCCCCGCCCAAGCAGAGCTTGGACGGGGCACCCTCGAGGGTTGCTTGGCCATCTGCACAACGCTCTATACTATTGGCGGAGGCGATTTGTATCGTCACTCTAGCTGACATCCTTGAAGCTCAGGCTCGCCTTCGCGACGTGGCTATCCGCACTCGTCTCATCGCGTCGGACTTTCACTCGCGCGGGGGCAAGGTCGACCGGAAGCTCTACTTGAAGCCGGAGAATCAGCAGCCCATCGGAGCGTTCAAACTTCGTGGCGCGTATAACAAAATCGCATCGCTGAGCCAAGAGGAACGGCATCGCGGAGTTATCACCTACTCAAGCGGCAACCATGGACAAGGCGTTGCTTACGCGGCCCGCGCTCTCGGAGTGAAGGCAGTCGTCGTAATGCCTGACAACGCGCCTGCTCTCAAGCACGATGCAACCGCCCGGCAGGGTGCTGAAATCGTACTGGTTGGTGCCGGGAGCGCCGAGCGCCAGGCTAAAGCTGAGGAACTCGCGGCTAACCATGGGTACGTGATCGTTCCTCCATACAACGATGAAAAAATCATCGCCGGGCAAGGCACAATTGGTCTTGAGATATTGGAAGACATGCCCGGCGTGGAAACGGTTCTCGTCCCCGTAGGCGGAGGGGGAATGATCAGCGGAATCGCTGCCGCCATCAAGCTGAGCGGATCGAAAGCGAAAGTCATTGGCGTTGAGCCTGAGGTTGCTGCCGATGCGCAGGCCAGCTTTCGATCGGGAAAGGTTGTTGAGTTTTTGGGGGAGCAGGCTTCCAGTACGATTGCCGACGGGCTGCGCACTCAGAGCATCGGCGCCATCAACTTCGAGCACATTCGCAAATATGTGGACGATATTGTGACGGTGAGCGAAGATGAAATCCGGGAAGCAGTGCGGCTGCTGGCGTCGCACTCAGACACCGTAGCAGAACCTAGCGGAGCGGTTGCCGCCGCGGGGTTTCTGTTTCGCGCCGATCAACTTCCGGAATCGAACTTGAATGTCGCGGTAATCAGCGGCGGAAATATCGATCCGGCGATGCTTCGGGAAATTATGGCATCCAGCCCAGCGGGAATCAGCCAAACGAAATGATAAGGACCTGGATGTTCCGCAAGTTTAAACGGATCGCCGTCATACTGAGGGACCGAGGCGCCCGAAGGCCAGCGCATATACGCTCCACGCAATATCCTTCGCAAGCTCAGGATGACGCCGGGAATAAAGTTCGAAATTCGGGGCTGACCGACTTCCCGGCAAGACTTGCCGTCGCAATTCTGCTCTTGTGCGCGTGCGCCAACGCCGACGTGGTGCGCGGCGCTCCCATTCGAGTCGCCTCCATCTATCTGTCGCCTGATTCCACTTCCACCAAGATGGGAGAACTGGATCGAGGACGCGAGGTAATCATCCTCGAGACCATACGGGGCTGGCTGCACGTCGAAGCCAACATGACGGAAGAAAAGACGATTACCGGTTGGATTGAGGAAAGATATATTGTCCGGTCATCGACTCCGAACGGAGACAAGATTCTGTTCGGAGAGGCGGTCGATTCCGAAGATCAAGCAAGCCAGAGTCATGGCCGGCGCGCCGCAGCCCAGGATGCGATGCGGCTCTACTATGCGCTGGCCGAGTATTTCCCAACTTCGCCTCTGGCTGGCGAAGCCATGTACCGCTCGGCGGACATTCGCTGGCAGATCGAAAAAGCCGACGTGATGACGCGCCCGTCCGCGAAGGAGCAGGACGCTTTTTTGCGCGAGGGGATGGAAGAGAAATACATGAAAGAAGTGATGAAGAAGTTTCCGGGCACGAAATGGGCTGACAAGGCCGCGTTTCAACTTATTGACAATAAGCTCTGCGGAGACTGGCAGGGGGCCTCGAAGTGTCCGGAGAAGGAAGCCGAAATTTACGAGAAATATGCCAGCGAGCATCCCCAGTCCCCAAATACGCCGGAAGCGATGTATGACGCGGCGTATCGCTGGTCGGCTTTGATCGAGATCTACAAAACCGAAGAGCAGCCCAAGAAAATTGAGCAGGCCAAAACCAAGGCCGTGGCGGCCGCACAAAAAGTCGCGACACAATTTCCGCAGACCGACTGGGGAGTGCGCGGCCAAAGACTGCTCTACTACATTGAGCAAGGGATTCCCACTTACGGCAACGCGGACTAAGCGCGGAAGACTCTGCATTTTCGGCTGATTTTCTCCATCGGAATCCAGAACCAAGTCAGCCAGCAATATTGCCTGCGATTTCTGCAATACTTTCCCAATGTCATCCCGTAATGCTCGATTAGCATCTCTTTTCGGGATGGCCGGCTTTTCATCCAATTCCGACAGGTGAAGCAATGCCAATTTATCAAGCGATTGTTCTGGCTATCATTCAAGGTCTGGCGGAATTTATCCCAGTATCAAGCTCGGGACATCTCATCATTGCCCGCCGCTTATTGGGATGGAATGAGCTGTCGCCAGCCCATGAACTGACATTCGATGTCGCATTGCATTTCGGAACGCTGCTCGCTGTCCTGTTTTATTTTCGCCGTACATGGTTCCAGATCGTTCGCGCGGCGTTTGGAGGGAAAGTAGTCCGCTTCTCCGAAACCACCGATTCGGACCAGAACTTGAGTGGGGAGGAGCAGCGCGAACAACGCCTGCTGCTGTGGTTTCTGGCGGCCGCAACAATACCGGGCGCGATTGCCGGCAAATTACTTGAGCACTCCGCCGAGGACTATTTTCGCGAACATATTTATCTTATTGCCGGAGCGCTCATCGTGGTCGCGTTGTTGATGTGGTGGGGCGAAAGAGCGGGGCAACTCACAAAGCCTCTGACTCGAATAACTCTCAGCGACTCGATCTTTGTGGGCTGTGCACAGGCTTTTGCGCTGATACCGGGCGTCTCCCGTTCTGGTTCGACGATTACGGCCGGATTGTTCCGTAATATGACGAGGGAAGCCGCAGTCCGCTTCAGCTTTCTGCTATCCACACCACTGATTGCGGGCGCGGTCGCGCTAAAAGGCTGGGAAATGAGGAAGGAAGGCCTGCCAGCGGGGATGCACGCTCCATTTATAGTGGGGGTGCTGGTTTCGGCACTGGTTGGATACGGGGCAATCGCCTGGTTAATCCGCTATCTTCAAACCAATACACTGAAAGTCTTTATTATTTACCGCATTGTGCTGGGAGTCGTTGTCATCGGGCTCGCAACCATGTGGCATCTTCAGTAAGAACTTTACGCGCGCCGCAGACTGGACGGGCGAGGACGCCCGTCTCTCCATCGAAGTTAAAGAGTCTTAATATCGTCTGCGTAAGAATGGCGGCGAAGCTGACTCGATACTGATTACGGAAATTCCCCGGTTGTGGGCTTGCGGTCTTCTTGGCATAATTGTAAGGCTCTGGCGTAGGTCAGGCATGGTGGGCTTTTGCCTGCGTGCGCGAAATACGCTGAATGAAAGCTTTTCCCCGGATTTTCGCTCCCACCAACAACCGGCGGCTCAATGAGCTGATCGGATTCCTGTTGTGTGTCTCCGCGCTCCTTTTATTTCTTGCTTTGGCTTCTTATTCACCTCTTGATCCATCTTTTAACAGCGCATCTGTATTGACCGGCTCGCGCGCCGCCAGAAACTGGATCGGCATGGCCGGCGCGCTGGTTTCCGATTTGATGTTTCAGGGGTTTGGCATTGGGGCATTTCTGATTCCGCTGTTCGCCGCAATTCTCGGGATGCGCTGGTTTCGGTCTCGAAAGGTGCCGTCGCCGGTCGCGAAGTTTTTGGGCGGAATCTGGCTGCTGATGTTCGTCCCGGCGCTACTGGCGCTGCTTCCGGGACATGTCCGATGGGTCGGCGTCATTCCGATCGAAGGAATCTTCGGCCGCATTCTGGGCGATTTCCTGATTCATTACTTCAATCTGGCTGGGGCTTACATTGTTTGTGCCAGCTTCCTCGCGGTTGCGCTTTATCTCTCGACTGCATTTTCTTTTTCGGCCTTGCAGACTTGGGCGCCGACGCGGTTCGCTTTTGCTGTTGCGTTGTGGAATCGCTGGAAAGACTGGCGGGAAGAGCGGGCAAAAAAGCGCATGCAGAAGGAATTGGAGAAGCGCCGTGCCGCTCCAAAACCGGTGATTACTACGCGGCTGATTCCGGCCCGGCTGGAAACTTCTGCGGCAACCCAGCCGCGGGCGTCGGAGCCTCTCCGAACCGGTATTGACCGGACTTTCGCGGAGGAAGGAATTCATCAGCCCTCCGCGCCGTTCAACGGCGATTCGGAACGCGAATCTGTTGCGGCGCAATTTCCCGCGCCTGAAGTTACCGAGCGCGCCGACAGCGGTCAGAAAGCAAAGACCACTCTGCCACGCATTGCCGGGGGATTCCGCCTTCCCCCGAGCTCTTTGTTACACCGTCCCGATTTGCAGCAGGCGATTGACTCTGACGAGTTGAAGTTGCTGGCGCAGGTTCTCACCGCAAAATATGCTGAATTTGAAGTGCATGGGCAGATCACGCAGATTAATCCCGGCCCGGTGGTTACGACTTTTGAATTCAAGCCCGAAGCTGGAATTAAATACAGCCGCATCACCAACCTTACCGACGATCTCTGCCTCGCTCTGAAAGCGGAGAGCATCCTCATCGAACGAATGGCGGGCAAGTCCACGGTAGGAATTCAGGTTCCCAATCGCGATCGCGAAATCATTTGGCTGCGCGAAAATATCGAGTCGCAGGAATTTATCGGCACCAAGTCGAAGCTGACCCTCGCGCTCGGCAAAGACATCAATGGACGAATCGTAACCGCCGACCTCGCCGGAATGCCGCATCTGCTAATCGCGGGCTCGACTGGTGCGGGCAAAAGCGTGGCCATCAACGCTATGATCATGTCGATTTTGTATAAGGCGACGCCCGATCAAGTGCGATTGATTTTGGTCGATCCGAAGCGGCTTGAGTTGGGAAATTATGAAGGCGTTCCCCACTTGTTTACTCCGATTATTACCGAGCCCAAGCTGGCGGCTTACGCTCTGCGAAACGCCGTGCGCGAGATGGAGCGACGGCTGAAATTGTTGGCCGCGAAGGGCGTACGAAATATCGAGCAGTACAACAAACTTTTCGACGAAGATGGAACCCCAAGCCTGTTCGGGGATGCGGAGGAAGACCGTCCGCTGCCATTCATCGTGATCATCATCGACGAATTGGCCGACCTCATGATGCTTGATTCCGGTAACGTCGAAGAGTCGGTGACGCGGTTGGCACAAATGGCTCGAGCGGTCGGGATACATTTAGTTCTTGCTACCCAGCGGCCGTCGGTGGATGTGATCACCGGACTGATCAAAGCGAATTTCCCTGCACGCATTTCGTTCCGCGTCGCGACCAAAGTGGATTCGCGCACTATTCTCGATGCCAACGGTGCGGAGGCTCTGCTCGGCAAGGGTGACATGCTTTATCTGCCCTCGGGATCGGCTCGGGTTCATCGCCTGCACGCGCCGTTTGTTACCGAGAAAGAAATTGCGGCCGTCGTTGAATTCTGGCGCTCGCAAGGGACTGCGGAGTACGAAGAAAAATTCCTGCAAGCTCCGAAAGAAGAGCACGAGGGCGGAGATCCCGGCGAAGGACGCGATTCGGAAGAAGAACACGATCCCGCCTACGAAGATGCGGTGCGGTTGGTGATCGAATTCGGCAAGGCCTCGACATCGCTGCTACAACGCCGCCTGCGAATCGGCTACGGACGCGCCGCCCACCTCATCGACCTGATGGAGCGAGATGGAATAGTAGGCGCCGCGGATGGCCCCAAACCCCGCGAAGTTCTGAAGCGTCCCAACTGGATTACGGAAGTGGAAGAGTCGATTCCGTAGGCAATCCCGCGGACCCTTTCTAATGAACCGAGAGACCCTCCCCTTCGGTTCTCCCCCTTCGGGGAAGCAGGGCAGAATGCTCATTAATCGCGCTCCCCCTCCCATGCCCTTGCAAGAGGGGCCAGAGTCCGTCCGGCCCGATTTGCAAAGCTGTGCTAACTCTCAGGCAGAAATGATTTAATGCCTATTGGAGAGCCTTGTGACACGGCCCAAAAGCGAAATTCGGATTTGCGAGGCCTACCAACACTACACGCCGCCTGTTAACGCAGCGGCGATTGTACACAAACTTCTGTCCACGGTTCCAAGTACGTGCCTGAAAGGCTTGGATTGCGTTATATTAACGAACGAGGTTGCATTGTCTCGCAAGGACCGCGTAGGAAGGGTCTGGTCACGCAGACGGAAGTTCGACAAGTCGCGTGTGCTGGGTCGCTATCACCCAGGCTCGCGCAGCTCTTTGCCCCACATCCAGCTTCGAGTAGATAAAATCGTTGCCGGCTTGAAAGGAACGTCCCTGCACATCCCGCTCTTCCGGGAAATAGTTTTCGGC